>Ga0308175_100000063_pt1 | contig 86957 bp, 99 predicted proteins | sample PhyCR1_3_FD_203893 | JGI IMG/M metagenome (GOLD analysis project Ga0308175, IMG submission 203893) | Soil microbial communities from UC Gill Tract Community Farm, Albany, California, United States - DLSLS.C.R1 | ecosystem: Environmental > Terrestrial > Soil > Agricultural land | place: USA...
CGCTGCTCCAGCTCCTCCCGCGCCACGACGTGCTCGCGGTCGAGATCCGCGACCGGCGCGAGCAGGAGCTCCCGGACGTCGGCGAGGTCTGGCTCGTCGATCCGGAGACGGGCCGCCAGGTTCGCGTCGACACGCGCAGCGCGGTCCTGCGCCAGCGCTTCGCCGCCGCGGCGGCCGAGGAGCGGAGCGGCGTCGCGCGCGTGCTCTCCGCGCTCGGCGTGCCGCACACCGTCCTCACCACCGAGGGCGACTGGCTCCGCGAGCTCGCTCTCTTCCTGCGGGGCAGGAGCCGCGCGCGGTGAGCTTCGACCGTCCCTGGGCGCTCATCGCGCTCGTGGCCGTGCCCCTGGCGGTGATCGCGTGGCGCGTGCTCGAGCAGCGGCGGGTCGCCGAGGGCGAGCGCTTCGCGTCGGCGTCGCTGCTTCCCGCGCTCGTGCAGCGCGCGCCCGGCCGGCTGCGGCTCATCCCCGCGGCGCTGCTCCTGCTCGGGCTGACCGCGCTCGTCGTCGGGATGGCGAAGCCGCACGCGACGCTCACCGTCCCGCGCCGGGACGCGACCGTCGTGCTCGCGATCGACGTCTCCCGCTCGATGGGCGCCAAGGACGTCCCGCCGTCCCGCCTCTTCGCCGCGGTTTCCGCGGCCGACCGCTTCCTGACCGAGATCCCCAAGCGCTACAGCGTCGCCCTCGTCGGCTTCGGGAGCAGCGCGTTCGTCTCGGTGCCGCCGACGCAGGATCGCAACCTCATCCAGCAGGAGCTCGAGCAGCTGCGCACTGGGCAGGGAACCGCGATCGGGGACGCCGTCGTGCTCGCGGCCCGGGTCGGGCGGAGGCAGAAGGTGGTGGACGGCGTCGTGCCGCCGACCTCGGTGCTCGTGATCTCGGACGGAGCGCGCGACGGCGGCCGAGTGCCGCCGCTGACTGCCGCGCGGCAGGCGAAGGCGCTCGGCGTCCCGGTCTCCACCGTCCTCGTCGGGACACCGAACGGTGTCATCGAGGCGAAGCTCACCGGCGGCTTCACCGAGCAGATCCGCGTGCCCGCGAGCCCGGGCACGCTGCAGCAGATCGCGCACACGAGCGGCGGCACCTTCTACCGCGCGCGCACGCCGCAGGCGCTCGCCGGCGTCTACAAGAAGCTCGCGACGCGGCTCGGCCACAAGACGGAGGACAGGCAGATCACGGATCTGTTCGCCGGGGGCGCGGGCCTGCTCGTGCTCGCCGGCACCGCGCTCTCGTTCCTCTGGTTCCGGAGGGTCCTCCCGTGAGGCGTGTCCTCCTGCTCGCGGCGGTTGCAGCAGTCGTCGCGCTCGCCGCAGCCGGAGTCGCGGGCGGCGCGACGCACGAGTGCAAGGGGTTCCAGGTCTGCGTGCCGGTCGCGGGGCCGTGGGTGCTCTCCCCGGCACGCGCGGAGACGAAATGGCAGCTCTCGTGTCCCAAGGGCTTCGTCGTCGGCGGGCTCGACGCGGAGCTCACGAATCGCGCGCTCGATCTCGCCTTCCGGGCGACGCTCGGGAGCCCGGTCAACCCGGGGATCAGCACCTCGACCGCGGCGGTCTTCCTCGGCAGGCTCTCGGCGGGCCGGGACCCGGCAGCGAGCTTCAGGCCGCATATCGGCTGCATCCCTGCGGCGGGAGGCGGCGGCCGCGTGCCCACCGCGCACCACAAGGTGTTCCCGCCCGGCCGTCCGACGGTCCTGCGCGCGAGCTCCGTGGCGGTGCACGCGGGGGCGACGCGCCGGGTCACGCGAGCGTGCCGTGCGGGTGAGCGGCTCGTGACCTCGAGCGACGCGATCGGCTTCTTCGGGAAGCAGCCTCCGTCGCAGGCGCTCGCCGGGGCGGTGCGCGTCGCCGCGAGGACAGCGCGCGGCCGGGTCACCATGACGATCCGCGGTGGCGCGGCGGTGCGCGGGCACCGTGCCGTCGTCCAGCTCGATCTCCTCTGCGCAGGCGGCGGATGACCTTCGGGCACCCGCTCCTGCTGCTCACATTGCTCGTGCTGCCGGCCGTGTGGCTCGCCCGGCGGCTCGTGGAGCGGCGGCGCATGCGCTACGCAGTCCGCTTCACGAACGTCGAGGTGCTCGCGGGCGTGGTCGGAACCCGTTCGCGGCTCCGGTTCGTCGCTCCGGGGTTGCTCGCGCTGGCGCTCGCGACGCTCGGCATCGCGGTCGCCCGGCCGCATGTGACCGCCCTCGTCCCGAGCAACAAGGCCGCGGTGATCCTCGTGCTCGACGTCTCGGGCTCGATGCGCGCGCAGGACGTGAAGCCGACGCGGCTCGCCGCCGCGCGCGTCGCGATCCACACGTTCCTCGACAAGGTGCCGAACCGCGTGCGCGTCGGCCTGATCCTCTTCGCGGGCGACCCCGTGGTCGTGACGCCGCCGACCGACGAGCACGCCCTCGTCGCCGAGTCGGTCGACTCCACCGGAGAGGTCGACCCGTACGGCGGCACCGCCATCGGCGACGCGCTCGCGCTCGCCGTCCAGCTGGGACGGCAGATCGCCGGAACCGTCGGAGGCCAGCAGGTCGCGCTCGGGAGCAGGAGCCTCGCGGCGTTCCACGCCGCCGCCGCCGCGACGCACAAGCGTCCGCTCGTCTCGATCCTCTTCCTCTCGGACGGTCACCAGAACCGCGGCACGCTGCAGCCGCTCCAAGGCGCGGCGCGCGCGAAGGCGGCCGGGTTCCCGGTCTACACCGTCGCGCTCGGGACGACCGGGAACACGACCCTGCGCGGTGGCGGCTTCGGCTTCTTCGGGCAGGGCAGCGGCTTCTTCACCGGCCGGAACGGCCTGGCGCCCGACCCGGCGACGTTGCGCAAGATCGCGGAGACGACCGGCGGCAAGTTCTACCGGGCGAAGACCGCCGGCGACGTCAAGTCGGCGTACGCGAAGCTCGGCTCCCGCCTCGGCCGCGCGCCGGACCGCAAGGAGATCACTGACGAGTTCGTCGCCGGCGCCGCGGTGCTGCTGCTGCTCGCCGGGCTCGCCTCGGCAATCTGGGCTCCCCGGCTCCCCTAGTTCGCGGCGACGCGACCTAGCGCTCGGCGGCGAGACGCGCGCCCAGCCCCACGAGCGCCGCGCCCGTCAGTGCGTCGAGCGCGCGGCGGACCCGGCCGCGGGCGAGCACGCGCTTCGCTCGGGCGACGGCAAGCGCATACGTCGACAGCCAGACGAGTGTCATCACGGCGAACGCGAGCCCGAGCGCGAGGAGCTGCCCGAAGCCGCTGCCGAACTGCGGCAGGAGGCTCGTGAAGAAGACCGCCATCTTCGGGTTCGCGAGGTTGCTCAGGAGTCCCTGGCGGAACCCGGCCGCCGACCCGCGGGGCGTGCGGTCGTGCCGTGGCCCGCGCACTGCCGCCGTGAGCGCCCGCAGCCCGAGCCAGACGAGGTACGCGGCTCCGACGAGGCGCAGCGCGTCGAACACGGGTTGAGACGCAGCGACGAGCGCGGCGACTCCGGCGGCCGCGGCGAGCGTCCACAGCGCCTGGCCCGTCGCGACCCCCGCGGCCGTGCGAAAGCCGTTCCCCCGCCCGCCGAGCAGCGTGTTCCGCACCGTCAGCGCGGTGTCCGGCCCCGGCGTGCAGATCACCACCGCTGCGAGCAGGACGAAGCCGATCACGCGCGCGTCAGCGGCTTGTACTTGATGCGGTGGGGCTCGAGCGCTTCGGGCCCGCGCGTCTGCTTCACCCACTCGACGTACTCGCCCCACGAGCCCTCGAACCAGATCGTCTCGCTGTTCCCCTCGAAGGCGAGGATATGGGTCGCCACGCGGTCGAGGAACCAGCGATCGTGCGTGATCACGACGGCGCAGCCGGCGAACTCGAGCAGCGCCTCCTCGAGCGCACGCAGCGTGTCGACGTCGAGGTCGTTCGTCGGCTCGTCGAGGAGCAGGACGTTGCCGCCCGAGCGCAAGAGCTTCGCGAGGTGAACGCGGTTGCGCTCTCCGCCGGAGAGGTCGGAGACGCGCTTCTGCTGGTCGGAGCCCTTGAAGTTGAACCAGGAGACGTACTGGCGCGAGTTGACCTCGCGCCTGCCGAGCTCGATCGTGTCGTGGCCGCCCGAGATCTCCTTCCACACGTTGTTCGCGGGATCGAGGTCGGCCCGCGCCTGGTCGACGTAGGCGAGCTCCACGGTGTCGCCGATCCGGAGCGTCCCGTCGTCGGGCTGCTCCTCGCCGGCGATCATCCGGAACAGCGTCGTCTTGCCGGCGCCGTTCGGGCCGACGACTCCGACGATGCCCGCGGGCGGGAGCGAGAACGTCAGGTCGTCGACGAGGAGACGGTCACCGAAGCCCTTACGCACGCTGTCGGCGTCGATCACGATGTCCCCGAGCCGAGGGCCGGACGGGATATGGATCTCGACGCGGTCGAGCTTCACGTTCTGCTCCTCGGCGAACAGCCGCTCGTACGCGCCGAGCCGCGCCTTCGCCTTCGCGTGGCGGGCGCGCGGGCTGGCGCGCACCCACTCGAGCTCGCGCGCGAGCGTGCGGCGCCGCGCCGACTCCGTCTTCTCCTCGTGCGCGAGCCGCTCCTGCTTCTGCTCGAGCCACGAGGAGTAGTTGCCCTGGAACGGGATCCCCCGGCCCCGGTCGAGCTCGAGGATCCAGCCGGCGACGTTGTCGAGGAAGTACCGGTCGTGCGTGACCGCGACGACCGTGCCCTTGTAGTCCGCGAGAAAGCGCTCGAGCCAGAGGACGGACTCCGCGTCGAGGTGGTTCGTCGGCTCGTCGAGGAGGAGGAGGTCGGGCGCAGAGAGCAGCAGCCGGCAGAGCGCGACCCGGCGGCGCTCTCCGCCGGAAAGCGTCCGGACGTCGCGGTCTCCCTCGGGCAGGCGGAGGGCGTCCATGGCGTGGTCGAGCCGGTCGTCGAGCTGCCAGACGTCGCCGCGGTCGATCGCGTCCTGCACCTTCGCCTGCTCGGCGAGCAGCGTGTCGTAGTCCGCGTCCGGCTCCGCGAACGCGGCGCTGATCTCGTTGAAGCGGTCGAGCAGGTCGCGCAGCGGGCGGACACCGTCCTCGACGTTCCCGCGCACGTCCTTGGCGGGGTCGAGCTCGGGCTCCTGCTCGAGCAGCCCGGCGGTCGCGCCCGGCGCGAGCTCCGCGACGCCCGAGGAGGGCTCGTCCCGTCCGGCCATGATCCGCAGCAGGGTCGACTTGCCGGCGCCGTTCGGGCCGAGCACGCCGATCTTCGCTCCGGGCAGGAACGAGAGCGAGATGTTCGCGAGCACCTGCCGGTCGGGGCCGTAGAACTTGTCGGCCCGGTACATCGTGTAGACGTAGTCGCTTGCCACGAGCGGCCGACGATAGCGGCCGCCTACTGGGACAGGGCCCAGATGCCGTTCGTCCCGCCTCCCGTGACGACGATGCTCGCGCCGACGGCCGTCGCGGTCGGGTCGGAGAGCGACGCGGGCAGTTGCGCCGCCGTCGAGACCTTCCCCGACGCGGGATCGATCGCGAGCACGCGCCGCCCACCGACGAGGTAGAGGCGGCCTCCGAGCGCGGCGAGCGCCGCGTGGTCCTCCGGTCGCGGAAGGGTCGCGACCCGGCGGACGCGGCCTCCGGGCGAGACGGCGTAGACCGCGCATGTCGCTCCGGCGGTGGTCAGCCCGCCGGCGACGTAGATCGTGCGGCCGAGCGCGGCCACTCCGGCGTAACGCGTGCCGTGCGGCAGCCGCGCGACCGTGGTCGTCCCGCCGCGCGCGTCGTAGCGGAGGACTGCGGATGCGAACTGCGTCCCGGTGTAGCCGCCGACGAGATATGCCCTGCGGCCGATTGCGACCGCGCCGAGATCCGACAGAGGCTCGCCGAGCGCGGGCGCTTCCGCTGCCCGCCCGCTGCGCTGGTCGATCCGGACGACGCTCGGCACGGACACGCTCTCGCCGCCGCCGAAGAGATAGACGGAGCCGCCGACAAGCGCGGCCGCGGCGTCGTGCGTCGGCTGCGGGAGCCGCCCGACGACGCGCAGCCGGCCCGGTCGTCCGGCGAGGATCGTGTCGAGCGACCTCCCGCCCGCGTACCCGCCGAGGACCATCAGCCTTCCATGCGGGAGCGCGACCGCCGAAGCCTTGGCCGACGCCCGCGGCAGCGACCCGATCCTCGCCACTTGCAGACGTGTCTTTCCTAGTAACAATTTGTTACTAGCGTTGCCTGCGGTTGCCGCCGGCTTCGTTTGCGGCGGGGCCGCTGCGCCGTTGCCCCCGCAGCCGGCGGCGAGGAGGGCGAATGCGGCGAGCGCTGCGAGCGCCGGCCTAGTCACGCAGGCGGATCTGGCCCACGACTCCGGTCTCCTCTTCGTTCGGAGCCCAGCTCGCCTCGATCGTCCGTAGCTGCCCGTTCGCGAGCCGGCACGTCCCGGTGAAGCTCTCGCCCGCGACGTTCGTCACGCGCCCGCGGCACACGTCGCCGCTCGGCAGGTATTCGAGCTGGAGCGAGGTCTGCTCGAGCCGCTCCGGCGCGACGAGCAGGTCGGCGCGCACGAGGAGCTTCTGGGGCCGGCGCGCCTGCCCGACGAACGAGACGATCTGCTGCAGACTCGTCCCGTTCCGTTCGACCCGTCCGGTGAGGCTCTCGTCCACGTGCGCAGCGTCCCACACCGGCGTCGCGTGGCGTAGCGGGCCGACGATGAGGAGCGGCAGCGCGAGCACGGTCACGGCTCCGGCGGTCGCCACGCGGCGCGGCTGGAGCATCCGTCCGCCGAAGCGCCAGAGGACGAGCACGAGCACCGCAGCGACCGAGACTCCGTAGAGGATCGCGAGCCACGCGGCACCGCGGTCGGTTCCCGCCATCAGCCCGTGTATCGAGGCGAGCGTCCAGATGGCGAAGTTGAGGTAGTGCGCCTTCCGCCAGAAACCGTACGGCAGCCGGCGCCGGTAGTGGTTCGTGATCGCGAGGGCGAGCAGGAGTTCTGCGGCGGCGATCCCGAGGCCCGTCCAGAGCGGACGGTAGGCCGAGGTGAACGGGACGACCAGTTGCACGACCGAGAAGGGGACGAACGAGTCGGCGGCGATCGTGAGGACGTGGATGCCGATGAGGGAGCCGACGAGAAGCCCGCCGAAGCGATGGATGTCCTCCACCGAGAAGCGCGGCCAGCGGCGGCTCTGCGCCTTGCCGCCGAGCGTCAGCCCGACGCAGACGACGAGGCTGAGGACGACGTACGCCGCGACGCCGGAGGCGCGCGCCGCGTACCAGATGGCCGGGCTCGAGGTCAGGTGCACGAGACCACCGCCCGCGTCGCGCCGGCCCACGCGTCGTTCTCCACGATCTCGCCGTCCCGGCCGACGAAGCGACCCGGGATCCCGCGCGCGTCGAGCCAGCCGGGCCCGCGCTCGCCGAGCAGGAAGCCGGCCTTGGCGGCCGCGTCGGCGTCGAGGCACGTCGCGCCCGAGGCCGTCACCTGCTCCCAGCACGACTCGCTCGCGCGGCTCGTGGCCGGATCCACGAGGTGGGCGCCGCGCGACGCCGTCCCGCTCGTCGCCAGGCCGCCCGCGAGCACGCGGATCGCGCCGCCGGCCGGAAGCGCGACGTCCACCGGCCCCCGCACGGCGAGGTCACCGCCGACCGAGACGAAGCCTGGCCCGTCGAGAGCCGCGGCGGCCTCGTCGACGGCGAGCGCCTTGACGACGCCGTTCAGGTCGAGAACGAGCCCGGACGGGCGGGAGACCATCCGTCCGGACACGGCGACGTCCGCCCACCGCCCGCACAGCGTCGGGTCGACGAGGCCTTCCGTCTCGGCGGCCGTGTCGAGCGCGACCTCAAGCGCGTGCGCGAAGAGCTGCGAAACCGCCAGCACGCGCGCGGGCGATCCGTTGACGCGGGACAGCTCCGACTCGGGCCGGAAGAGGCTGAACGCCGCCTCCCAGCGCTCGAGCACGACGGCGGCGTCCGCCGGATCGCCGCCCGCGAGCGCGACGTCGCAGCCCATCGCGCGAAGGCGGTGGACGGCCTCGGCGCTCACGACGTGGCGCTGGAGACGACCGGCGGCTGCGCCGGCGGCGCGATCTGTCCGCTCCGGAGGGCGCTGCTCCGGACGGCGCGCTCGAAGGACGTGGGAGCGCCGAGCGGCTTCGCCTTCCCCTTCGTGTGGCCGGGTGCGTGGGTCTTCGCGCCGACGAACGCGACGCCGAAGACGAGCGCGGTCAGCGCTCCGACTGCGGCCTTCGCCACCCGTGCGCGGCGCCGTGCCCGTTCGATCCTCGAGCGCTCCACCATGACCCCGGCAGTGTGCCCGCTAGCGATTAGAGATCCATGTGAGGCAGCTGAGAGATATGCCCACGCGCTAGCCCCGGACTGAGACCCGCGAGCCCCGGTTACCATCACTGCATGGCCGTAACGGCGCCAGGCACCAAGCTCGATGCGCGCGCTCTGCGCAGCGACTTCCCGATCTTCGAGCAGGAGATGCACGGGAAGCCGCTCGCGTACCTCGATTCCGCGAACAGCTCGCAGAAGCCGCGCCAGGTGCTGGAGGCGGTCGACCGCTTCTACGAGACCTCCTACGCGAACGTCCACCGCGCCGTCCACCTGCTCGGCGAGCGCGCGACCGCCGGGCTCGAGCACGCGCGCGAGCGTGTGCGGGCCCTGCTCAACGCGCCCGACGTACGCGAGATCATCTTCGTCCGCAACGCGACCGAGGCCCTCAACCTCGTCGCGTACTCGTGGGGGCTGAACAACCTCGGCCCCGGAGACGCGGTCGTCGTCACCGAGCTCGAGCACCACTCGAACTTCGTCCCGTGGCAGTACATCGCCGGCCGCCAGGGAGCCGAGTTCCTGATGGTGGCGATCGACGAGAACGGCGATCCGGACCTGTCGCAGCTGGACGCGATCGCGCGCGACCACAACGTCAAGGTCGTGGCGACGAACCTCGTCTCGAACTCGCTGGGGACGATCCACGATCTCGCGCCGCTCGTCTCCTGGGCGCACGCGCAGGGCGCGATCTTCGTCTGCGACGCGGCGCAGGCGGCTCCGCACATGCGGGTCGACGTGCAGGCCATCGGCGCCGACTTCGTCGCGATCTCCGGCCACAAGATGTGCGCGCCGAGCGGGATCGGAGCGCTCTGGGGACGCGGCGAGCTGCTGCAGTCGATGGAGCCCTTCCTCCTCGGCGGCCACATGATCAACGCGGTCCGCGTGGACAAGACGACGTGGGGCGAGCTGCCGCACAAGTTCGAGGCGGGCACGTCGCCGATCGCCGAGGCCGTCGGGCTCGGGGCCGCGGTCGACTACCTCGAGGCGATCGGGCTCGAGGCGATCGAGGCGCATGAGCACGAGCTCGCGGCGTACGCGCTCGGGCGGCTCGCCGAGGTTCCGGGCATCACGCTGTACGGGCCCCCCGCCGAGCGCCGCGCCGGCGTCGTGTCGTTCAACATGGAGGGGATCCACCCGCACGACGTCGCGCAGATTCTCGACCTGCAGGGTGTCGCGATCCGGGCGGGCCACCACTGCTGCCAGCCGCTGATGCACAAGCTCGGAGTGGCGGCGACGAACCGCGCGAGCTTCTACCTCTACACGATTCCCGACGAGATCGACCAGCTCGTCGACGGGCTCCACGCCGTCCGTAAGGTGTTCGCATGAGCGATCCTGGGCTCGAGAGCCTGTATCGCGAGGTCATCCTCGACCACTACAAGAATCCGCGCGGGCACGGCGTGATCGAGAACGCCGACGCGGAGGCCGAGGGGCAGAACCCGCTCTGCGGCGACGAGGTCTCGGTCTACGTCGCGTTCGACGAGGACGGCGAGACGATCGACGACGTGAAGTTCTCGGGCCGCGGCTGCGCGATCTCGCAGGCCGCGACGTCGATGCTGATGGAGATGACGAAGGGACGGACGGCGCACGAGGTGGCCACGCTCGACAAGGACGAGCTGCTCGCCGAGATCGGCGTCCCGCTCACGCCGGTGCGCCTGAAGTGCGCCATGCTCGGCCTGACGACGCTCAAGGTCGCGCTGCACAAGGCGAAGGGGACACCGCTCCCCGACGGTCTCGCCGGCTTCGACGACCTGGAACTGACCTAGCCGCATGCCGGACGTCGAGGTCGCCGCGGCGGACGCCTTCCCGCCCGGCTCGTCGAAGATCGTCAGGCAGGGCAGCCTCTTCGTGGGCGTCTACAACTGCGGCGGCGAGCTCTACGCGATCGAGGATCGCTGCTCGCACGACGACGGCCCGCTCTGCGAGGGCGACTGGGACGAGGATCGCTGCTGCGTCGTCTGCCCGCGGCACGGGTCGATGTTCGAGCTCTCGAGCGGCCGCCCGATCTCGCTGCCGGCGACGGAGCCGGTCGAGACGTTCCCGGTTCGCGTGGACGGTGGCACGATCGTCGTCGAGCTCCCCTGAGGGGCTTGCCGGTCGGGCGGGAGGACGCTCGCGCAGGCGGGCGACCTCGGCTCTAGGGAGTCGTGTCAGGGGCGAGCAGGCTATGACGGTGGAGGGCTTCCGAGACCTGTCGTCCAAGCTCCGGATTTACAGCAACTCCGAGAGCGTCCACCGCTTCTGCCCGTGCTCGCCGGTATAAGGCGACAACCTCGTCGAGGCTCCGAGGGGCAGAGGCAACGCCGAGGGACGCGAGCAGATACCCGTGCATCTTGACCAGCTCGTCGGCCACGAGTTGCCGCTCACCACGCAGCGCCTTGCCCCCCAACCAGAGAGTCCAGTCCCAGAAGTGACCGTCAATGGACGCGAGGGTGTCGGCACTCAGTAGCCAGGGCGGCTGGATACTGCGGCTGGCCCCGATCGGGAAGACGTCCACCTTGGTCGGGCCGTTCATGACGCCCATGTAGCCCGCCTGCTCCGACAGCGGCTCCCAGAAAGCGGCGAGCGGACCGAAGGAGGCTACGACCTCGGGGATCTCCTCCATCATCCCTTCCGGCTCGCCCTCAACATAAAGATCCCAGTCCGAAAGCGCGGTCGCTGTCCCCCGTGCCCTCGACCCACCGAGGACTACAGAGGAAACGACTTTGCTTCCATCCAGCGCCTCCCGGATGGCTGTCACCACATCGGGTTCTTTCGCCCAGCTCACGGGGCAAGCCTCGCATGCTGTGTACGGCCTCGGTCCGCCTCCAGGGGTCATTCCGAACACCGGCCGAGAGCCAGGCGTCCTCTGCTCCGACCGAGGGATAGATCCGATTGGAGCGGCGGGTCGATATAGAGACGATGCTCGCTCAAGTCCCCAAACTGCCCACGGCCCTGGAGCGGATCGCGACGACGCCGGTCCTGGCATCCGAGAAGCCAAATGGATTCCCCCACGTGAAGATCATCCGCCTCGCTGCCAACCGGCACATTCACACGCTGGGCAGCGTTCGCATCGACTTCAGCAACAGTCACGCCTCTCAGTCGGCCAGCTATGCACTCATGCGAACACATGCCGCGGCCCTCCGCCTCGCGCACACCGAAGCGACGTTCAAGACCGGAGGTCTCTTTCACACACGAGCCGTGGCCGTTGGCCGATTCGCGGTGGGAGTGACGGCGACGACCAAGGCAAAGGCGAAGACCTTCCTTGCGCTCGCCCTCGCTCACCTACGTCGCAGCGGACGCTGAACCCGCCCAGACCTAGAATCGTGACTTTCGGTCACTCCGGAACACTGGCGCAGGCGAGCGCGTCGCCGCCCGCTGCCTAGGAGCCGAAGTGGGCCACCGTGTCGCCCTCGGTGATCGCCGGCGGGCCGGCCGTGGCGCCGATGTTCTCTCTGACCCATTCCGCGGCACGTCGGGAGGACTCGTCTGCTCCGCCCTTGTCCTGGCAGACCGTGACCGTGCTCCCACCGTCGCCGCTCCGGAAAGCCGCGTAGCTGACGAAGCCGGGCACCCCTCCGATGAGTTCCTTGATCTCGTCGTTCCTCTGCTCGAGCTGATCGAAGAGTTCCGAAGTACCGCCGCCGGAATAACTGCGAACAAAGCTAGGCCGCACCACGGATTTCTAGTCCGCCGCCCGAACGGCTTCCGTCACGCGCTCCTCAAGCGCTGTTCAGCGCTTCGAGAAACGCCTGGTGCAGGTTGCTCGCGACGTTGCGGAGGAGGAAGGCCTGCTGCCGCGCCGTGAGGCCGGACTTCAGCGCCTCGCCGAGCTCCCCGCTCGTGCAGCCGTCGGCCAGGAAGTGCGCATAGGCGAAGCGCATGTCGTAGTAGTAGAGGTCGGCAGGCCCCGGCGCTCCGGTGCTGTGGACGTAGTAGAGATGGGCGTTCTCGACAACCGTGTTGGCGTCGTGTGTACAGCCGCGCGCGCTGTAGGTGCCGACGATCGTCGACGGCGGGAAGGCCCCCGCGCTCCCGAAGGTGACAGTGCGGCCCGTGTGCTTCGGTCCTCCGGATCCGCACCCGGCGAGGACGAGCCCCACGAGCGGGATCAGAACGAGCGCCAAGACCGTGCGTCTTGCCATGGCGTCAGGCGGCGGCCGGGCGCGGCCCGCGGACGGCGCTCTCGGTCCGGTTCCGGCCGTTCGACTTCGCCTGGTAGAGCGCCTGGTCGGCGGCGCCGAGCAGCGCCTCCACCGTGTCGTCCGGGAGCATCGTCGCCACCCCGCAGCTCGCGCTCGTCCGCATGTCCCCGACCTGCTGGGCCTCGATCGTGCGGCGCAGCCGCTCGGCGAAGCGCTGCGCCCCCGCGAGATCGGTCTCGGGCAGCACGACGACGAATTCCTCGCCGCCCCAGCGGACGACGGTGTCGCCCTGGCGGGCGAGGGAGATGAGGAGCCTGCTCACGGCACGGAGCATCACGTCGCCGGCGGCGTGCCCGAAGGAGTCGTTGATCTCCTTGAAGCGGTCGAGGTCGAGCAGGACGACTGCGAGCTGGTGGGCGAAGCGGTGGGCGCGAGAGATCTCCGCCGCGAGGATCTCTTCGAGCGCGCGCCGGTTCGCGAGCCCGGTGAGGGCGTCGATGCGCGCCTCGCTCGCCTGCTCCTCCGTCCACCGGAACGCGCGCAGCAGCGGGCGGGCGAGGACGAGCGTGAACAGCATCAGCCCGGCGAGCGCCAGCAGGCCTGCCTCGACGACCCGGACGTATGCGGCGTTCCTTCGGTGCGACACGACCCCGCCGGGGAGGAATGCGCGGACGCTGGTGCCGCCGGCGAGGGGCAGAGTCACTCCGCGTCCGTCCTTCGCGGGCGCGGCGCCGGCCCTGACAAACGCGAGGCGAACGTCCTTTGCGTCTCCCGCCGACAGCTGCCGGCGCGTCGCGTCGTCGAGCGGAACCTGCGCGACGACCGAGCCGATCGCCTTCCCGCCGCTGACGAGCTGAACCGGGGCCTTGACTGCGTGGTCGAGGCGCTGCCCGTAGGTGTGACCGTCGACCTCGAGCAGCAGGTCGTTCCGGCGCGCGAATTGCTCGAGGCTTGTCGTCGCGTGACCGTGGATAGCCGCCTGGAGCCTCGGCGAGGAGGCCGCCGCTAGAGCGTGCAGCTCCCGCCGGTCGAGGAGGCGCGTGAAGCGCGCCTGGGCCGAAAGGGCGGCCTCGTGCACCTCGAAGTCGATCGAGCGGGTCACGTTGCGGACCTCGTCCCGGACGATCACGTAGGAGACGAAGGCGATCGGGAACATCGCGACCGCGGTCAGGGTGAGCATCAGCCGCAGTCGGAGCCCGATCCCGAGCGGAGAGGCGCGGCGCGGCACGAAGCTAGTGGCCGCGACCCCGCCCGTGCCCGTTCGCCTGGCCTCCCCCGGTGTGCTGGGAGCCGGGCGGGTCTTGCGTATGTGCGTGTCCCGGTGGGCCGTGCTCGGGCCCGGGCGGGGGTCCATCGTGCCCGTGGTCATGCGCTGTGGCGGGCGGGCCGTCGTGGTCGTCGTCGTTGTCGTTTCCGGGGTCCGGCGCGCCGTGGGCGTCCTCCTTGCGTGCGAGTCCGGGTGGCGTGTGGTCCCGGTGGCCGAGGGCGCGGCCCCTCGGGGGCTGCGTCTTCTTGCGCGCCTGCCCGGGAGGACTGTGCTTCCGGTGCCCGAGCGCCAGGCCGGGCGGCGTGTCGGGACGCCCGCCTCCCTTGTGCCCATGGTGGTGTCCGTGGCCTTCCTTGTGGCCCGCCACGTGAATGTCGTCGGTGGGCACCGGCTGGGTGACCGGCGGTGTCGTCGTCGTCGGCGGGGTAGTCGTGGGCGTGGGCGGCGTAGTCGTGGGCGTGGGCGGCGTAGTCGTGGGCGTGGGCGGCGTAGTCGTGGGCGTGGGCGGCGTAGTCGTGGGCGTCGTCGTCGTGCCGGAGCCCGTCCCCGTCCCCCCGCTCGAGGTCGGCGGCGGTGGGTGCTTCTTCCCACCTGTCGTCGGATGGTGGGTGGGACGGCTCACCGGGCTCGTGGAGGCGCCACCGGAGCCGTGGGAGGGGGCGAAGGACTGCGCCGGCAGGGTGGCGGTAACCGGAGCCAGGGAAGGAGCCGAACTCGCCGAGCGGTGAGGCTTCTGCTTCGTCGTCGGGGCGGAAAGCGGAGGTACGACGATCTTCTCCACCGATCCCGGCCCGGAGCGCGATCCGGAGCCGGATCCGACGCCGAGCGCCGGCAGCGAGGGGAGTTTCACCGACCCCGAATCGAGAATGTCGGGCAGCGCGACGCCGGCGAGCACGAGGGCGACGACCGGTACGGCCGCGGCGCGAACCATTGCCCAGACAGCGTGGCCCTTACGACGTTCGTTGGCCGACAACGGCCCTCCTCCCCTTCGCCTGGCCCTCCCCGGCCCCTGATCCACAGATACTCGAAACCGGGTCGGACATCAACCCGCGTGCCGAGCCGACGTTCGCTGTTTCCGCGGAATCATTAGCGACCGAGCCCGGGCTTGCGGCGGGCAACGAGAGGCACGACACTCCTCCCGTGGTCTCGGACCTCCGCTATGCCCGCTCGGGCGACGTGTCGATCGCCTGTCAGGTCGCCGGCGAGTGACGGAACCCATCCGCTGCTGGGAGACGAGCGACCCCGCGTACAACTCCTACCACGACGAGGAGTGGGGCAGGCCGGTCGTGGACGAGCGCGGCCTGCTCGAACGGCTCTGCCTCGAGGGCTTCCAGGCCGGGCTCTCGTGGCTGACGATCCTGCGCAAGCGCGAGGCGTTCCGCCGCGCCTTCGTGGACTTCGACCCCGAGCGTGTCGCGCGCTTCGGCGAGGTGGACGTCGAGCGCCTGCTCGGCGACGCGGGAATCGTCCGCCACCGCGGCAAGATCGAAGCCGCGATCGCGAACGCCCGGGCGACGCTCGCGCTGCGCGAGGCGGGGCCGCCGCTCGACGAGCTCATGTGGGCGTTCCGCGACCAGGCGGACGGGAAGGCGCTGTCCCGCAGCCTGAAGGCCGCGGGCTTCCGCTTCGTCGGCCCGACGACGGTCTATTCCTCGATGGAAGCGTGCGGGATCGTGAACGGCCACCGCGCCGACTGCTGGGTACGCGATGCGGTCGAGGCCGAGCGGCAGGCCGTGCGCTAGTCCTCGAGGATCTGCTTCAGCCGCTCGAAGTCCTTGCGGAACTGCCGCTCGGCGCGTCGCGCCACGAGCCCGGCGGCGAACCCCGGGATGTCGCCCTCGGCAGTGACGGTGAGCCGCGTTCCGGCCCCCGCGGGCTCGAGCTCGTGCCGGACGGTGAACGGCACCGGGCTGTCGAGCGCGCGCAGGGTGAAGAGGCGATGCTCCTCGCGCTCGACGATCTCGAGCGTCGTGTGGAGCTCCCGTCCGAGGAGCGACCGCGACTCCTGGATCCTGCCGTCGCGCAGCGTCGCGTTCTTCACCCCCGCCTGCCAGGCCGGCAGGTTGGACGGCTCGGTGAGGTAGGCGAAGACGTCCTCGGGCGTCCGCGCGATCTCGATCGTCAGCTCGGCGCGCACGCACCGAAGAATAGGTCTGGCGCCGCCCGCGCCTTCCGCTATCGTGCGCTTACCGCGGAAAGGAGGTGGTCCGGCAGTGATTTCAGACAGTACGGGCAGTGGAGGTACCAGCGGGTAGGGGTGCCGTCCCCGGGACCTACGGGGAACCGCCTAGCCAGCGTGGGGGACTCGCGTTCCGCGCCGCCCGGTCTCACTACCAAGATCGGAGCAGGAGGCGCCTCTGCCACTACGCGCTGGTGACCGTGTCGAGGGGCCGCGAAAGCGGCCCCTCGCATTTCCACGGTCAGGCTGCTACTCGCTCGGGAGCCGCAACGGCCTCCGACGCGAGGGTGGTCAGGTGCAGCCGGAGCTGTTCGAAGACCTCTCCGTCGAGGAGCCGGCCCTCCGTGTCGAAGCGCTCGTGCGCGCGCGAGACCGGGATCTCCGTCCCGACGACGCGGGCGCCGGCGATGCCGAGGATCCGCTTCAGGTCCTGCTGGGCCCAGAGAGCGCCGAACTGGCCGGTGCTCGCGCCGACGACCGCGACCGGCTTGTTCCGCAGCACGGCCTCCAGCTTCGGGCGGGAAGCCCAGTCGACCGCGTTCTTGAGCCCGCCCGGGACGGAGCCGTTGTACTCGGGCGTCGCGAAGAGGATCGCGTCGGCCGCCGCCCAGTCCTCGCGCAGGCGCAGCACGGACGCGGGCGGATCGGGTTCGAGGTCCTCGTCGTAAAGCGGCAGCTCGCCGAGTCCCTCCCAGAGCTCGAGCTCGATGCCGTCGGGCGCAGCCTCGAGCGCAGCCCGCAGGAGGCCCGTGTTGAACGAGCCCTCCCGCAGGCTGCCGGAGACGGCGAGGATCCGCATCGTCAGCCTTCCTGCCTCACGAAGGTGAGGTCGGCCTTGAGCGTGACCTCGTTGCCGAGGTAGTTTCCGCCGCTCTGGTTCGGCGCGTTCCACGCGACGCCGAACTCGTTGCGGTCGATGGTCGTCTCGAGCGAGAGCCCGAGCTTCTCGCGGCCGAACGGGTCGACCGCCGGTGCGGAGGCGACGCGGCCGTGCAGCTCCACCGGCTTCGTGATGCCCTTGATCGTCAACTCGCCGGAGCCGGAGAGGGTGCCCCCGTCCGCGACGGCGAGCTCGTTGGCCCGGAACGAGATCTCCGGATGCCGCTCGGCGTCGAAGAAGTCCGGCGACTGGAGATGGCCGGAGAGCTGCTCGTCCTTCACGTCGACGCTCGCGACCCGCGCCGAGCCTGCGAGGGCCGAGCCCTCGAGCGTGGCGTCGAAGTCGCCGAAGCTGCCGCGGAAGGTGCTGACGCCGGCGTACTCGACCTCGAACGCGACATTCGAGTGGACGGGGTCGGCGGCCCACCTGGTGCCGTCCGGCGCGAGAGTGGTGGTGGATTCCAGTGTGCTCATCTGAGAACTTGCCTCCTGGGGTGGAAGGAGCTAAACTTGAGATCGCAAGGATCATAGCGAGAAAATATTGTCTAGTCAAGTATTGATCACGCAAGAAGTTTCCGAGCCGACGCACGTCGCCTGGCTGCGGTTCCTGCGCGCCCACGCGGCGATCACGCGTGAGCTCTCGTCGCGCCTCGAGGCGCTCCACGAGCTCACGCTGAGCGACTACGACGTGCTCGTGCAGCTGTACTTCGCGCCCGAGCGCCGGATGCGGCGGATCGACATCGCGCGCTCCGTGCTCCTCACCGCGTCGGGGATCACCCGGCTCCTCGACGGGCTCGAGGGCTGTGGGCTCGTCGAGAAGGCCCGCTGTGACAGCGATGCTCGCGTGACCTATGCGGTGCTCACCGATGCCGGCGTGAAGAAGGTCGAGGAGGCGCGGGACTCGCACCTCGCGGACATCGAGGAGCTGTTCGGCGCCCAGTTCGAGCCGAAGGAGCGCAGGCAGCTCGCCGAGCTCCTCGGCCGGCTGCCGCTCGCGCACACGTCCGAGGCCTGCTCGCCGTGAGCTACTCCTTCTCCTCGCTCGACGAGCTCGGCGACGGCCCCGGATTCCGGAAGATCCGGCAGGCGCTCGGGGTGACGGCGTTCGGGATCAACGGGATCGTCATGCCCCCCGGCCACGACGGCTTCCTCCACTGGCACGAGACGCAGGACGAGCTGTACTTCGTCCACCGTGGCCGCGTCGAGGTCGAGGTGGAAGGCGAGTCGCGCGTGCTCGGCGAGGGCGGACTCTTCCACGTCGAGGCCGCGACGCGGCGCAAGGTGTCGAACCCCTTCGACGAGGAGGCCGTCCTCCTGGCGCTGGGCGGCAAGGACGGTTACGTCGAGCGCGACGGCCATCTCGTCAACGAGGAGGTCGACCTGCCCCGTCGCGCCGCCTTCGGCAAGAGCTCCGGCTAGAGCAGAGCGACCGTCCGGATCGCACCGGCCTCGCCGATCCGCGGGAGACGCTCCGGCACCTCGTCGAGCGAGATCGTGTCCGTGACGAAGCGGGCCAGGTCGATGCGCCCGTCGAGCGCGGCCCGGGCGAGGAAGGGGAAGTCCTCCTGCGGGACCGTGTCGCCGCCGTGCGTGACCGCAAGCGTGATCTTCGGCCCGAAGACGTCGGCGTCGAGGTCGACGTCGAGCCTCGCCCCCGGCGCCGCCAGCCCCACGAACGTCGCCGTCCCGGCGTAGGCGCACATCCGGACCGCCTGTGCCAGACCCGCCGCGCCTCCCCCTGCGGCGAAGGCGAACTCGACGCCGCGGCCGCCGGTCAGCTCGCGGACGACTTCGACGGGATCGGCTGCCGTGGCGTTGACGCCGTCGGTCGCGCCGAGGGCGCGCGCGTGGTCGAGCTTCTCCCGCGCGACGTCGACCGCGACGATCCGCTCGGCGCCACGGAGCAGAGCGCCCTGGACGACCGCGAGGCCGACGCCGCCGCAGCCGATCACGGCGACAGTGGCTCCCTCACGCACCGGGGTCGCCCAGAGTGCCGCTCCGGCGCCGGTCGAGAAGCCGCATGCGAGCAGGGACGCCTGCTCCACCGGCAGCTCCTCCGGCACCTTGACCGCGCACGCCTCGTGCACGACCGCGTGGTCGGCGAACGTGCCGCAGCGGAGCACCGGGGTCAGCAGCGCGCCGTCGGCGCGGTGCACCCTCCGCTTCGCGCGGAGCTGGGAGGAGCAGCGCCGGGGATCGCCGCGGCCGCACTGCGGGCACTCGCCGCAGGGAGCCCGCCAGGCGACGACGACGCGGTCGCCGGGAGCCACCGACGTCACCTCGCTGCCGACGTCCTCGACGACGCCCGCGCCCTCGTGACCGAGCAGGATCGGGAAGCGATTTCCCCAGCCCTTCGTCTCGACGATGTGGAGGTCGGAGTGGCAGAGACCGCAGGCGAGGACGCGGACGAGCACCTCGCGCGGCCCGGGCGGGTCGACGGTCAGCTCCTCGATCGCGGGCGCCGCATCCGGCTCGGCGTAGACGAGGCCGCGGGTCACGTCGCGCGCCGGAGCTGGTCGTCGAGCGAGACGAGCGGCAACCGGAACGTCTCGACTGCACTCGGGTCGGTGACAACGTTGTCGCCGAGTGCGAGCATCGTCAGCTGGTCACGCGTGACCGGCGCCCCTGGCAGCCGCTCGGTCAGCGTCGCCTGCAGTCGCATCGCGCCGAACGGGACGTGCACCGACGGGCGCCGGACTCCGAGGGCGCGTTTCAGCCGTGCCCAGAACTCGTTCCAGCTCACCGCCTCGGGGCCGCCGAGCTCGAACGTCCGACCGGCCGCCGCCTGCTCGGTGACCGCGAGCGCATAGTGCTCCGCGAGATCCTCGATCCAGATCGGCTGCAGCCGCTGGGTCCCGGGGCCGATGATCGGCGTCACCGGTGCGAAGCGCGCGAGCCGGACGAAGGTCGGCAGCACGCCGCCGTCGCGGCCGAAGACGAAGCTCGGGCGGAGGATCACATCCTCGAGCGGCGATTCCCGGACGGCGCGCTCCATCTCCCATTTCGCTGCGAAGTAGGGCACGGCGTCCTTCGTCCGCTCGTCGAGGCCGAGCGCGCTCGCGAGCACGAAACGGCGGACTCCGGCCTCCTGCGCCGCCTCGACGACGTTCCGCGTCCCCTGCGACATGACGCGCTCGAAGTCCTCCGGCCGGCCGCGGATGATCGCGACGAGGTGGATTACGGCGTCGACCCCCTCGCATGCCGCACGGAGGGAGGCCGGATCGGTCACGTCTCCCCGGGCCAGCTCGACGCCCCAGGCCGTGAGGCGTGTCACGCGGGCGGGATCCCGCACGAGCGCGCGCACCGGCGTCTCGCGCGCGCGCAGCGCGTGCACCACGTGCGGACCGACGAACCCCGTCCCGCCGGTGACGAGAACCCTCACGGCGCCTCGAAGTTCTGCCAGTAGCGGCTCGCGGTCGGTCCTCGCTGGCCCTTGTACTTCGAGCCGATCGAGTCCGCTCCGTACGGCGTCGCGGCGGGTTCCGTCAGCTGCATGAAGGAGATCTGCCCGATCTTCATCTCCGGATAGATCGTGATCGGGAGGTTGGCGACGTTCGAGAGCTCGAGCGTGACGTGGCCGTCCCAGCCCGGGTCGATGAAGCCGGCGGTCGAGTGGATGAGGAGCCCGAGCCTCCCGAGGCTCGACTTCCCCTCGAGCCGCGCGACGAGGTCGTCGGGGAGCCGGATGCGCTCGAGCGTCGAGCCGAGCACGAACTCGCCGGGATGGAGGACGAACGGATGCTCTCCGTCGACCTCGACGAGCTCGGTCAGCTCCGACTGCTCGACCTTGACGTCGATGTACGGGTAGCGGTTGTTGTGGAAGACGCGGAAGAGCCTGTCCACGCGGACGTCGACGCTCGACGGCTGCAGGAGCGCGTCGTCGTACGGGTCGATCTCGATCCTGCCCTCGGCGAGCAGGCGGGCGATCGTCGCGTCGGAAAGGACCATCGAAGCGATTCTTACCGCGATTCCTCTCGGGCGGAGTGGCTATCGTGGCTTCGTGGCCGTCACGCGCGCAATCGACCTCCGCACCGAGATTCCGGGCCCCCGCTCCCGCGAGATCACCGAGCGGAAGGAGCGCGTCGTCGCCGACCCGCTCGGGCTCTACCTGCCGATCATGATCGCCGACGGGAGCGGCGCGACTGTCACCGACGTCGACGGCAACAGCTTCGTCGACTTCACCGGCGGCGTCGGATGCCTCAACGTCGGTCACGCGCATCCGCGGGTCGTCGCTGCCGTGCAGGAGCAGGCCGGGCGCTTCTTCCACACCGACTTCACGATCGTCCCGTACGAGATCTACGTCGAGTACGCCGAGCGCCTCACGGCGGTCGCGCCGTTCTCCGGCCCGACGAAGGCCGCGTTCTTCAACGCGGGCACCGAGGCCGTCGAGAACGCCGTCAAGTTCGCGCGCGGCTACACGCGCCGGCCGGCGGTGATCGGCTTCGAGGGCGCATTCCACGGCCGCACGCTCCTCTCGCTCACGCTCACCTCGAAGACGCACCCGTACAAGGCGGGACTCGGGCCCTTCTCGCCCGAGGTCTACCGCGTCCCGTTCCCCGACGAGTACCGCGGGATCACGGCGCAGGACGCGCTGGATGCGCTCGAGCGCTCGCTCTCCACCCAGGTCGCCGCCGAGACCGTCGCCGCGATCGTCGTGGAGGCGGTGCAGGGCGAGGGAGGCTTCATTCCCGCGCCTCCCGCGTTCATGGAGGGACTGCGCGCGATCTGCGACCGCGAGGGGATCCTCCTCGTCGTCGACGAGGTGCAGACGGGCTTCGGCCGGACGGGCCGCATGTTCGCCGTCGAGCACTACGAGGTCGAGCCGGACCTGATCACGGTCGCGAAGTCCATGGCCGCCGGGCTGCCACTGTCCGGGGTCGTCGGGAAGGCCGAGATCATGGACTCGCTCTGGGACAACGCGGTCGGCGGAACCTACGTCGGGAACCCGGTCGCGCTCGCGGCCGCGGTCGCCGTCCTCGACGTGTTCGCGGAGGAGGGACTCGTCGAGCGTGCGCAGCGGATCGGCGACACGATCCGGGCGCGCATGCTTGCCTGGCAGGAGCGCTTCGAGGCGATCGGCGACGTCCGCGGCCTCGGCGCGATGCTCGCGGTCGAGTACGTCGAGGATCGGCAGACGAAGGAGCCTGCCCCGGGGATCGCGTCGCGCGTCGCCGAGGAGGCCGCCGTCCGCGGGCTGCTGCTCCTCAAGGCCGGGATCCACTCGAACTGCAACCGCGTCCTCTGCCCGCTCGTCATCACGGACGCCGAGCTCGAAGAGGGGCTCGGGGCGTGGGAGGAGGCGCTGGAAGCGGTCCTCGCGTAGCTCGGTACGCGGCTCATCCGTTGTAGCCGTGTGCCGGGCCCCAGGTCCACAACCCGTGCCGTGCCGCGGCCAGCCCAGCCCCAGCCTGGCGACCTGATCGCCGACCGGTACGAGCTCGAGGAGCTCGTGGGAAGCGGCGGGATGTCGACGGTCTTTCGCGCCCGCGATCTCCAGCTCGACCGGCGCGTCGCGATCAAGATCCTCCACGAGCACTACGCGGCCGATCCGGAGTATCTCGAGCGCTTCCGCCGCGAGGCTCGCGCGGTCGCGCGGCTCACGCATCCGAACATCGTCACGGTCATCGACCGCGGCGACGACGACGGCCGGCAGTACATCGTCTTCGAGCACGTCGACGGGGAGAACCTGAAGGAGCTCGTCCTGCGTGCCGGCCGGCTGCCGGTGCGCCGCGCGCTCGAGCTCGCGCTCGCGACCGCCGACGGCCTCGCCTTCGCGCACCAGCACGGGCTCGTCCACCGCGACGTGAAGCCGCAGAACGTCCTCCTCAACGGCGAGGGCGAGGTCAAGGTCACCGACTTCGGCATCGCGCGGTCGCTGCACGTCGAGCATGGCGTCACGCAGACGGGGACGGTGCTCGGCACCGGCGAGTACCTCGCGCCCGAGCAGGCGAGCGGCAAGCCTGTCTCGCCCGCAACCGACGTGTACTCGCTCGGCGTCGTGCTCTGGGAGCTGCTCGCGGGTGAGGTGCCGTTCGTCGGCGAGAACTTCGTCGCGGTCGCGCTGCGCCACGTCAACGAGGAGCCGCCGAGCCTGCGCGAGCGGCGGCCGGACGTGACGCCGAGGCTCGAGGCCGCGGTCGATCGCGCCCTCGCGAAGGATCCCGCGCTCCGCTTCTCGTCCATGGCGGCGTTCGCGCAGGAGCTCCGCGCGTGCCTCGCCGAGGCCGAGGGCGACGCGCCGCCGCCGGAGAGCGACCTCGCCCACACGCTCGTCACCCGGCCCGCTCCGGGCCGAGCGCAGGCCCGGCGCCGGCAGCGCTCCCGGCGGCGTCCGCTCGCGTTCGTCGTGCTGGCCCTCCTGGTCGCCGGGGCGGCGTTCGCGGCGGTGCTCCTGCTCGGCGGATCGAGCCACGACCACGGCGGCTCGGGCGGCGGCGGAGGCGGCTCCTCTGGATCCGCCGTGCAGCTCCAGGGGATCGGCGACTACAACCCGAGCCCCTCGAAGGACAGCCACGCGGACACGGCGGCTTCCGCCACCGACGGCGACACCTCGACGATCTGGTACACGCAGATCTACCGGTCGCCGACCTTCGGAGGCCTTATGGACGGCCTCGGATTGCTCGTCGACGCGGGAAGCGCCGTCAAGCTCACGCAGCTCACCGTGCAGACGCCGACGCCGGGCTTCACGGCGCAGATCCTCGCCGGCTCGTCGCAGAGCGGGTCGTTCCCGGCGGACTCCGCCTCGGAAACCGTCGGCAGCTCGACGACCTTCACGTTGAACGGCGCGACCGCGCAGTACTACGTCGTCTGGATCACGAGCCTTCCGCCCGGAGGAAAGGCCGAGATCTCCGAGGTCACGGCGAAGAGCTAGTAGACGAGCTTCGAGCGGCGCTCGTGGCGCTCGAGCGCGAGCTCGATCAGCCGGTCGAGCGCCTCCGCGTAGCTCAGGCCCGACGCCTCGAACAGGCGGGCCCAGACGCTCGTCGCCGTGAAGCCCGGCATCGTGTTGAGCTCGTTGAGGACGACCTCGCCGTCGGACTCGCGCACGAAGAAGTCGACGCGGGCGAGCCCCTCGCACTCGCTCGCCACGAACGACTCGACGGCGCGGCGCTGCAGCAGCTCGACCGTCTCCTGCGACAGGCCGGGCGGCGGGACGAGCAGGTCCATCCCGCCCTCGTCGTACTTCGACGAGTAGTCGTACCACTCGTGCTCGAGGGTGTCGATCTGTCCCGGGAGGGATGCGACCGGGGGCGGCACGCGGTTGCCGAGGACGCCGATCTCGACCTCCGTGCCCGCGACGAACTCCTCGACGAGCACCTTCTCGTCGTGCCGGCGGGCGAGCTCGACCGCCGGTGCGAGCTCGTCCTCCGCATGCACCTTCGTGATGCCGACGGACGAGCCGAGCCGCGCCGGCTTCACGAACACCGGATAGCCGAACGGGTTCTCGATCGCGTCGCCGAGCCGGATCGCGTGGTGCGCCGCCACCGGGACGCCGCTGTCGCGCATGACCTTCTTGAACAGGTCCTTGTCCATCGCGAGCGCGGACGCCGCGACGCCGGCGCCGACGTAGGGGACGTCCGCGAGCTCGAGCAGGCCCTGCACCGTCCCGTCCTCGCCGAACGGCCCGTGGAGGATGGGCAGGACGACGTCGACGACCCCGAGCGCCTCGAGCGTCCCGGACTCGGCCGGAACGGGCAACGTCTCCGCCGGACCCGTCCCGGTGCCCGGCACCAGGACGTGTCCCGAGGAGACGGCGCTCTCGAGGGCCCAGCGGCCGTCGCGGCCGATCGCGACCTCTGCGATCTCGTACCGCTCCGGGTCGAGCGCGCCGACGACCGACCGCGCCGACGCCAGGGAGATCTCGTGCTCGCTCGACCGGCCGCCCGCGAGCACGGCCACGCGGAGACGGGGGGACGGGCTCAACCGGTGGTCGTCACCGTCGTCGGCGGCCCCGGCGAGGTCTGCCCGATCTCGATCGTCACCGTCGAGCCCTTCGCCGCCTGCGTGCCGCCGTCCGGAGTCTGCGACTGGACGATGCCGTCCTGGCTCGGGTCGGTGACGGAGACGAACTGCTGCGTGACGACGAAGCCGGCACCCTCGAGGTCGCTCACCGCCTGCTGCGCCGTCTCGCCCACCACGGGCGGGATGCTCACCTGCGGCGGGCCGTTCGAGACCTGGAGGTTGATCGTCGACCCCTTCGGCTCCTGAGATCCCGGCGCGGGGTTCTGGTGGATGACCTGGTTCTGGGTGGCGGTGCTGTCGACGTAGGTCGGGTTGACGTTGAAGCCGTCGTTGTGCAGGGCCGCAGTGGCTTGAGCAAGCGTCTCACCGACGACGTTCGGGACGTCCACCTGCTGCGGGCCGCTCATGACGTTGACCTTCACCTTCGAGCCCTTCGGCACCGCCTTTCCGGCCGGCGGGTCGGTCGCTGTCACCTGTCCCTTGGTCTTCCCGGGGACGATGCGCTCGACGGGAACCAGCCCCACCTGAGTCAGCTCCTGCTGCGCCTCCGGCCACGTCTTCCCCTTCACGTCGGGAATCGGCACCTTCGGCGGGCCCGTGGAGACGGTGATCGTGACGGTTCCACCCTTGGCCACCTTGTTGCCGGCGCCCGGATCCTGCTTGAAGACGATCCCCTTCTTGTACTTCTCGCTCGACCCGTGCTTGACGGACGGGACGAGCTGCGCCGCCTTGATCTGCCGCACTGCCTGCGCCTGCGACTCGCCCTGGTAGAGGCCTACGGGCTCCTTCACCGTCGAGCCGGAGAGCTCGTGCCAGACGAAGAAGCCTGCGATGGCGGCCGCGATGACGAGCCCCGCGGCGACGAGCCACGGCCACAAAGGCCGCTCCGGCCCGCTGCGCTCCGCGTACTCCTCGTCCTCGATCACCGGCGGCGGGGCGTCGCGCACGGCGCCGGCCCGGCGCGGCGGCGCGATCATCGTGGCCGCGGTGGAGTCCGTCGTCGCGGCCGCAGGCTTGCGCAGCACCTGAGTCGCGGAATCGACCGTGGCCGCCGCCACCGGAGCCCCGCGGGCGACCCGCTCGAGGTCGGCCTCCATCTCGTCGGCGCTCTGGTAGCGGTCGTCGGGATCCTTGGCGAGCGCGCGCAGGATGACCATGTCGAGCTCGGGCGGGATGTCCGGGCGCAGCTTCGACGGCGGCTTCGGCGCGGCGGAGAGATGCTTCATCGCGATCTCGACCGGCGTGTCCCCCTCGAACGGCGTCTTCCCCGTGAGGAGCTCGTAGAGGACGACGCCGAGCGAGTAGAGGTCGGAGCGCGGGTCGACCTCGCCGCCCTTCGCTTGCTCGGGCGAGAGGTAATGCGCCGTCCCGACGATCGAGCCCGTCTCCGTCATCTGGCTCGTGCCGGCGCGAGCGATCCCGAAATCCGTGACCTTCACGCGTCCCTCGCCGTCGACGAGGACGTTGTGCGGCTTGATGTCGCGGTGCACGATCCCGTGCCGGTGCGCGAAACGGAGCGCCGAGAGGATCTGCCGCGCGTACTCGACTGCGACGTTGACCGGCGCCTTGCCGCGGCCGACGATCAGCTCCTTCAGCGTGCGGCCGTCGAGGTACTCCATCGCGATGTAGTAGGTGTCCTCCGCTTCGCCGCGGTCGTAGATCGAGACGATGTTCGGGTGGTTCAGCGCGGCGGCGTTCTTCGCCTCGCGCCGGAACCGCTCGATGAACTGGTCGTCGTTCGCGTGGCGGCCGTTGAGGATCTTGATCGCGACCCGCCGGCCGAGCTCCTGGTCCTCGGCGAGGTAGACGTCGGCCATCCCGCCCGCGCCGAGCTTCCGCATGATGCGGTACCGCCCGTCGAAGAGCGTGTCGATGAGGGAGTCGCTTACCGCCACGGCCGCGTAAAGGGTAGAGGCATGGTCACGTACCCAGCAGCTTTTCGAGGATCGCCTTCGCGATCGGGGCCGAAACGGAGCCGCCGAAGCCGTTCGGCTGCTTCTCGACGACGACCGAGACGACGAAGCGCGGGTTGTTCGCGGGCGCGAAGCAGACGAACCAGGCGTCGTAGACGGTGCCGAGCCCCAGCTCCGCCGTTCCGGTCTTCCCCGCGACCGCGACGCCCGGGATCTGCGCGCTCGTGCCGGTGCCGGCCTGGACGACGAGCTGCATCATCCGGTTCAGCTCGGCGGCCGTCGAGGCCTTGATCGGGTGCCCGAGTGTCTGCGGGGACGTCGTCGCGACGGTCGATCCGTCCGAGGCGACGATCTTCTGCACGAGGTACGGCTTCGGCTCGGCTCCCTTGTCAGCGATCGTCGCGGCGACGAGCGCCATCTGGAGCGGCGTCGCGAGCATGTTGAACTGGCCGAACGCGAGCCGGCCGGGGTCGATCTGGTTGCTGTCCTTGGGGAACCAGAGCTTTCCGTTCTTGTATAGGCCGGATTGCTGGCTCGTGCTCGGCGGGGTGTCGAGCGGCGGCAGCGAGTAGAAGCCGAACCGCTTCGCGTACTCGAGGATCTTCTCGCCTCCGATGTGCTTGCCGACGTTGCAGAAGACCGAGTTGATGGAGTGCTCGAAGCCCTGCTCGAGCGTGACGCTGCCGAACGCCTCCGGGCCGTTCTGGTCGGGGTTGCCCGCGTTCGAGACGTGGCTGCCGTACTCGACGCAGTAGCCGGGGTCGTCGAACACCGAGCTCGGTGTGTAGGCGCCCGAGTCGAGCGCGGCGGCGGCGGTGACCATCTTGAAGGTCGAGCCCGGCGGGTAGAGACCGGCCGTCGCGTTGTTCACGAGAGCGGAGGAGTCGCCGCAGCTGCCCTTGATCCTGAGCACCTTCGCGAAGCCGTTCGGCTGCTCGATGAGGTTCGGGTCGTACGTCGGCGACGAGGCCATCGCGTAGACCGCGCCGGTCTTGGCGTCCAGCGCGACCACCGCGCCGCAGCGGCCCTGAAGCTCCTGCAACGCGAGCGACTGGAGCGCCGGCCGCAGCGTGAGGATCACGTTGTCGCCGTGGACGGTCTTCCCGCCGAGCTTGTCGAGCTCCTGCGAGAACGTGTTGCTGAGGTTCGTGTTCGCGCCGGTCAGGTAGTCCTCGAGCGACGCCTCGAGCCCGGTCGTCGTGCCGGCCGCGGTCGAATAGCCGATCACCTGCGGCGCGAGGTGGCCGGCCGGGTAGCGGCGCGTGAAGGTCGTCAAGCCGTGCTTCCGGTGCTTGCGGTTCGTCGCGAGCACGGTTCCGCCGGCGCCGAGGATCTTGCCGCGGTCGACCGTGAGGCGCGCGACGAGCTGGATCGCGTTGTCCTGCCGGTCGGCGAGGTCTCCCACGGCCCACGTCTGCCAGTACGTCGTCGACACGATGAGGGCGGCGAGCAGGACGAGTGCCGCGACCGAGACGTGCAGGAGCTGCTTGTTCACGCCCCGGCCTCCTGCCGGTTCGCGCGGTTCGAGATCAGGAGGAGCCCCGCGACGAGGAGGAAGTTGGCGACGACGCTCGAGCCGCCGTAGGAGACGAACGGGAGCGTGATGCCCGTGAGCGGGATGACCCGCGTGATCCCGCCGACGATCACGAACGTCTGGAACGCGAAGCCGAAGCTGAGGCCGGCGGCGAGCAGCTTCGAGAAGCCGTCGCTCGCGGCGAGCGCGATCCGGAAGCCGCGCAGGACGAACGCCATGTAGAGCAGCAGCAGCGCCGAGACGCCGACCAGCCCGAGCTCCTGTGCGAGCGCCGAGTAGATGAAGTCGGTGTTCAGGTCGGGGATCACCTGTCCTCCGCTCGTCGAGGTGAAGATCCCGTGACCGAGCCCGGTGCCGCCGAAGCCGCCGTGGCCGAGCGAGTAGAGCGACTGGACGAGCTGGTAGCTCTGGCAGTCCTGCCGCAGCGCGTCGTGCCCGACCAGCGGGCAGTAGATCTTGTGCGCCGACCAGGGCGAGAGCCAGTTCGTCACGCGGTCCTGCACGTGGGGCGTGAAGTACGAGAGGCCGAACGCGCCGACGAGGAAGAGCCCGAGGGCCGCGGCGACGAACGAGATCCGCGCCGTCGCGACGTAGAGCATCGCGAGGAAGATCCCGTAGTAGAGAAGCGCGCTCCCGAGGTCGTTGGTGGCGAAGAGGACGAGCATCGCGCCGCCCCAGATGACGAGCAGCGGGCCCCAGTCCTTGAGCCTTCCCTGGGCGAGCACCTCGCGCTTCTCTCGGAGGTACGCGGCGAGGAAGACGATGAGCGCGATCTTGCCGAGCTCGCCCGGCTGGAACTGGAGCGAGCCGACATGGATCCAGAGCCGCGAGCCGTTGACGGTCTCGCCGATCACGGGCAGTGCAGGCAGGAAGAGGAGCCCGATCGCCGTGACGCCGAAGACGTACTTGTAGCGCTCGAGCGCGCGGTAGTCCTTGTGCAGCCAGAAGAGCGTGGCGCCGAACGCGGCGACGCCGATCACGATCCAGAGTCCCTGCCGGAAGGCGTTGCCCGGCCCGAGGCGGTAGATCTCCGTCACTCCGATCGCCGTGAGGAGTGCGGCCATCGGGAGCAGGTACGGGTCGGCGAGCGGCACCGTCACGCGCGCGACGATGTGCGCGACGAGGTAGAGGCCGAAGAAGAAGACCGCGTAGCCGAGCGAGCCGCCCGAGATCTGGGACTCGAGGGCGATGTAGACGGTCGCGAAGCCGATCGCCGTCAGGAGGCCGACGGTGAGCAGCGCCGCAAGCTCACGGTTGCGGAGGGTCAGCGCACCAGCCCCCAGACGATGAGCGCGGCCGCCACCCCGAGCAGGAAGAGCGCGATCATCACGACCCGGACGCGCCGCGCATCCGTCGCGGGCCCGGACGACGCCTCCGCCGCGGCGAGCTCCGCCGTGATCTCGCCCGGCGGCACGACGAGGGTGTCCGCCCGCGGATCGCGCGCCGCGTACTCGCGCGTCTGCTCGTCCGGCTCCGGGTCCAGCGCCGGCATCGCGACGGTGTCCTCGCCTGCCGCGGGCGCCTCGGTCGAGATCCGGAACGCGACCGCGGTGATGTTGTCGTCGCCGCCGCCGCGGTTCGCAGCCGCGACGAGCGCCTTCACCGCCTTGTCGAGGTCGTCGCGGTTCCGGTGGACGAGCTCGAGGATCTCGTCGTCCTCGACCATGTCGGTCAGCCCGTCGGAGCAGAGCAGGAAGACGTCGTCCTCCTCGGCCTCGATCGTGAAGCCGTCGACGTCGACGTCGGGATCAGTCCCCACCGCGCGCGTGATCACGCTGCGCTGCGGATGTACCTGGGCCTCCTCCTCGGAGAGCTTCCCGCTCTTGAGCAACTCGTTCACGAGCGAGTGGTCGTCGGTGAGCTGCTCCATGCTCTCGCCGCGGACAAGGTAGGCGCGCGAGTCGCCGACGTGGCCGATGGCGACGGTCATCCCCTCGACGAGCGCGACGGTCATCGTGGTGCCCATCCCCGAGGCGGAGGGATCGGTCGAGGCGCGGTCGTAGATGCGGCGGTTCGCCTCCTGGATGAGGGCGTCGAGGCGGGCGTGCCCTTCGAGGCTGTCGGAGTCGCCGCCCTCGAGCGCCGAAGCCGCGAGCCGCGACGCGACCTCGCCGGCCTGCGCGCCGCCCATCCCGTCGGCGACGGCGAAGAGCGGCGGCGCTACGACGTAGTTGTCCTCGTTACGCAGCCTGCGGCGGCCCGTGTCGCTGGCGACCGCGTATGCCGCGACGGCCACCTCAGTCCTCCTCGACGCGTAGGTCGGTCTCGCCGACGCGGAGGATGTCGCCCGGGTCGAGCCGTTGCGCGCCCGCGACGCGGGTGCCGTTGACGTAGGTGCCGTTCGTCGAGTCGAGATCCTGCACCCAGACGCCGTCGCCGCGCGATTCGATCCGCGCGTGCCGCGCCGAGGCGAAGTCGTCGCCGGCGAGCACAAGGTCGTTCTGGCCGCCGCGGCCGACGGTCAACGGCGCCGAGTTGACGGGGAACGCGTTCCCCTCGTCGAGACTCGGGCTGCGCTGCACGACGAGCCGCACCGAGCCGCGGGCCGTGGCCCTCCCGACGCGAAGTCCCGCGGCAGAAGCCGCGGCGGGCGTGAGGATCATGCTGTCCTGGCTCGGAGCCTGCCGGTCGCGCCCCGCCGTGCGGATGACGCGCAGGACGAAGAGGTAGAGGAGGACGATGAACGCGATCTTCAGCGCGAGGAGCGCCTCCGCGACCGAGGTAGAGGCAACCAGCGCCACGAGCGCCCCTATTCCCGTTCGGTCGAGAACGTGACCGTCGTCTCGCCGAGGGTGAAGCGCGACCCGTCGTCGAGCCGGGCGCGCTGGACGCGACGGCCGTTCACCTCCGTCCCGTTCGTCGAGCCGAGGTCGACGAGCCAGTACGCCGAGCCCTCCTGCACGACCTCGGCGTGGCGGCGCGAGATGTTCGGATCCTCGATCTGGACGTCGGCGTCGCGCGAGCGCCCGAGGACGGAGCGCTGCTTCTCGAGGACGTGGCGCTGCCCGTTCCACTGGAGCACGGCGACCTCGCGCTCGACCCCGAGCTCTTCGAGGGACGCCGCCTCGGTCGGCTGCGTCCGCGGCTTGTAGATCATCGTCGCGCCCGGGGTCGCGGCCTCCGGCGCCGCTTCGTCCTCCCGCCGGCCGTACTGCGCCATCCGGGTCGCGATCCCGAACTCCCCGACGCCGAGATCCTCGTCGGTCTCGAACAGGATCCGCGGCGGTGTCAGCAGCGCGTAGTTCTCGCGCGCCGCATGCTCGGAGAGGTACTCCTCGAGCTCGGAGACGAGCGAGTTCTCGTAGCCCTCGAACTGCTCTCGGTCGCTGGGGGAGAGATAGATCGTGTACTCGTTCGGGACGTAGACGCGCGTCACCGACGTCGAGCGGTGGTCGTCCATCTCCTTGGCGAGCTTGCGCGCGAGCTCGACCGGCTGGACGTTGGTGCGGAAGGCGCGGCCGAAGACGCCCTCGAAAACTCGCTCCAGCCTCTGCTCGATTCCCCGCAGCACCATCAGGTCGTCGCGGAGGGTACCCCCAGCGTAGGAGCACGAAGCGCCGTGAACGCCGCAATCGCCCAGGACGCGAGGAGAAGCGGGATCGCCGCCGAGCCCGGGACGGCACCGACGGTGAGGACGATCATCCCGGCGCCGAGCGCAGCCGCGGCCCAGCGACCGCGTGCGCGGGCGTGCGGTAGCGCGAGCGCGACGAGCGCGAGCGCGCAGGCCTCGACCAGCAGCTCGGGCTGAGCGCCGGCCGCGCGGGCCAGCGAGCCGGCGACGTCGAACGGATCGCGGGCTCCGGCCACGCCGAGCCCGAGCGGGGCGGAGCCGCCGACGAGCGGCAGCGCGACGTGGCGGACTCCGGCGGCGAGCGCCGCAGCCAGCACTCCGAGCACGACCGAGAGCGCGCGCAGCGGGGTGGCGCGCACCCGCGCCGTGGCGAGCGGGAGGAAGCCGAGCGCCGCGATCGGCGCGAGCAGGGGTCCGACGACGAAGAGGAGGGACGCGCGCGGCTCCCGCCAGGTCACGAGCAGCCAACCGGCTGCGAGCGCGGCGTAGAAGAGCGCGAGGCCGAGAGAGATGTTCCCGAGGGGAAGCACGGGCACCGCGAGCGCGAGCGCGATCCCGGCGCGCTCGCGGAAGAGAGTCAAGGCGGCGGCGAGAAATGCGAGCCCGAACGGCCAGCCGTGCGGATAGAAGGGCAGCGCGGACGCGGTCAAGGCGGCGAGAGCCGCCGCGAGCACGGCCGTGACGCCGAGCCCGCCGTCGACGCGGGTCGGAAGCTTGATTGCGGGCCGCAGCGGAGTGGAGACCGCGGAGCCCGCGCCGCGCAGCGCGTCGGCAAGCTCCCTCGCGGTCGGCCGCCGGCTCGGGTTCGTCGAGAGGGAGCTGTCGACGAGGCGCAGGAGCCGCTTCGGCAGGTCGGGACGGAGCTCGCCCAGCGGTCGCGCACCCGCTTCGATCGAGCGCGCCGTCTCGAGCATCGAGCCACGCCAGAACGGATGCCTTCCCGCGAGCGCCTCCCACAGCATCACGCCGACCGCCCAGACGTCGGCAGCCGGTGTCGCCTCGCCGCCCGCGAGCCGCTCCGGTGAGATGTAGGCGAGCGTTCCCGGCACGTCGCCGGCCTCGGTGAGCGTCTCGGCCTCCGCCATCTGCGCGAGCCCGAAGTCGAGGACGCGAGCCGACACGCGGTCGCCGTCGGTCAGCAGGACGTTCGAGGGCTTGACGTCGCGGTGGAGGATCCCGGCCGCGTGGGCGTGGGCGAGGCCGTCGCACACCTGCGCGCACGCCTCGATCGCCACCTCGTCCGTCAGCGCTTCGGCCCGGAGCGCCTCGCGAAACGTCTGCCCGGGGACGAACTCGTAGGCGATGTAGACGTGCCGCGAGTCGCGTCCGAAGCCGTAGGCGCGGAGGCACGCAGGATGGCGCAGATGGGCGGCCGCCGCGGCCTCGCGCTCGGCTCGCAGGGCCGCCTTGCCCTCACGAGCCACGATCTTGAGCGCGACGTCGAGGCCGGTCTGCTCGTCGCGGGCGAGCCAGACCGAGCCGGAGCCGCCGCTGCCCAGCGGGCGCAAGGGCCGGTAGCGGTGCAGGACGAGCTCGGGGCCGGCGAGCGCTGGGGCGGCTTCTGCCATGCCTAGCGGAGATTGGCGACCCGGCCGGACTGTCCTTCCCCCACGTTCCTTGCGCGCGACGCGCGGTAGGGTTGGCGCGGTCGTGAGCGCTTTCGACGACGAGACGCAGGTCGAGTTCTTCGAGGAGCCGGAGACGCTCGAGTCGCCCCGCCGGCGCCGGCGGATGCGGCCGCAGCGTCCCGGCGGCCCGCGGAGGCCGTCCCCGCCTCCTCCTGGAGCCGTCGCCCTCGCGCGGCTCGCCGGCCTCGTGGCGCTCGCGATCGCGGTCGTCGTCGGCCTCGTGTTCTGGGTCGGCTCCTGCCAGGGCAAGAGCAAGCACGACGAGTACGCCTCGTACATGAACAAGCTCCTTCCACTCGCCCGGGACTCCGCCCAGGCGGGGACGTCGTTCGCGAACGCGCTCGGCTCCGCGAAACTGACGCTCGCGGGGCTCCAGTCGAAGCTCGAGCTGTGGTCACGGCAGGAGCAGCAGGACTACAGCGACGCCTTGCGCCTGCGGCCGCCGGGGCCCCTCCAGGCGGCACACCAGGAGGCGCTTGCGACGTTCCAGCTCCGGGCGATCGGGCTCACGGGGCTCGCGGACGAGCTCGGGCGCGCGGGATCCAAGAGCTCGACGGAGGTCGCGAACGCGCTCGCCGGCCAGGCGCAGATCCTGAGCGCGAGCGACCTCGTCTGGGCGAATCTCTTCCACCTGCCCGCGAGGGAGACGCTGACGAGCGTCGGCGTGAAGGGCGTGATCCCGCCGCCGTCGCAGATCGTCGAGAACCCGGAGGTGATCACTGCCGAGTCGTTCGGGATCGTCTACGAGCGGCTGAAGGCCACGAACACCGGCGGCAAGCCCCCCAGCGGCCTCCACGGGAGCATGCTGGTGAGCACCGAGGCGGTGTCGGGCTCGAGCACCACGCCGCTGTCTCCGTCGACGCACACGACCGTGGACGTCTCGCCGAACCTGGAGTTCCGGGTCACGTTCACCGACTCGGGCAACTTCCAGGAGGTGAAGGTGCCCGTCAAGCTGACGGTGAGCGTCTTCGGGAAGTCGGTCCTGGACAAGACGCAGACCGTCTCGTCGATCCTCTCGAAGCACACGACGACGGTCTCCTTCGGGAACCTCGACCTGCCGACGACCGCGTTCGGTGCGAACGCGAGCGTGCGCGTGGAGATCGAGAAGGTGCCGGGCGAGACGAGGCTCGACAACAACACCGCCACGTACCCCGTGTTCTTCAGCCTCCCCTCGGGCGGGTAGCCGTGAGCGCCTCCGCGGCAGGATTGATCGCGATCGTCGCGGCGGCCGTCGCCGTCGTCGGTCTTGCGCTCGCGGTCGCGTTGCACGTGCGCCTGCGGCGGGTGCGTGCCGCGCAGTCCACGTTGCTGGGCAGCGGCGGGAGCGATCTCGTGGACTTCGCCGTCTCGCTTCAGGGGCGCATCGACGGCGCGCACCGCGCCATGGACGACCTCGCCGCCGTGCTCGCGCGTGTGGAGCGCCGCGTCGATTCCTCCGTGTCCCGGGTCGCCGTCGTCCGCTACGACGCCTACGAGAACACGGGCGGCCACCAGTCCGCGTCGGTCGCGCTGCTCGACGCCTCGCGCAGCGGAGTCGTCCTCAGCGCGATCCAGGGACGGGACTACGCGCGGATCTACGTGAAGGAGCTCGATGACGGCCGGGCGGCAGTTTCCCTCTCGCCCGAGGAGCAGGAGGCCGTCGAGCGCGCGATGAAGTCGCGGCAGTAGCCAGTTCGGGCACTGCTACTTTTCGCGCAGGTTGCAGCACGTTCTTGTTTTGAACGCGAGTTACGAGCCGCTCAACGTTTGCACCGTGCGGCGTGCCCACGTGCTCGTGTACAAGGGCAAGGCGGAGGTCGTGGAGCGGCTCGACAAGCCGCTTCGCTCCGCGACGGGCAGCTTCATCTGGCCGCACGTGATCCGCCTGCTCCACTACGTGCGCGTGCCGCGCGCGATCCAGCGCAAGATCTCGCGTCGGGCCCTGTTCGCGCGCGACGGCTGGCGCTGCGCCTACTGTGGCACGACGAGCGGCCGGCTCACGCTCGACCACATCGTCCCGCGCTCGAAGGGCGGCGAGTCGATCTGGGAGAACGTCGTCACGGCCTGCGCGCCCTGCAACCTGCGCAAGGGCGACCGGACGCTGGAGCAGGCGGGAATGGAGCTACGCACCTCTCCGCGCGCGCCGACGCCGACGCTGTTCATCAAGCTGGCGGCCCCGCGAATCCCGTCCGGCTGGACGCCCTACCTGCCCGCGACCGCGTAAGAGCCGCTCGCTCGGGCGAGAGGACGCTCGCGCAGGCGAGGGCGGCCCGCGGTTCGGACCGTCCTCCATCCAAAACCGTCACACAGAACTGGTGAAGAAACCCACCGTCGAGATGCCAAGTCCCGAAACGTCTTGACCGTCGATCGCAATGAGGTCGCACGTCACGAGGTCCGGACGCCCTAGCAAACCAGGAATCCCAGTGGGTAGGCCGTCCCGCATTGGCACGACAACCCCATTTACCAATTCCTCCGCGACGATGAAGTTCGCGTTCGACGACGCGGGATCGATGACGTGCCCGGTGAAGCTGTGATTGTTCGAAATTGCGATTCCCGTGTACTCGAACGCTCCGCCGGCGCAAGACCACGTAAACGGCAGCGCGCGACTGTTCGTTGGATCCGCACGCGCTGACGACGCCGCTAGGCCGGCGACCAGGACGCAAGCAGCCGCGACCGCAATGAGACGAACCGCAGAATGCCGCATTGCTAACCCCTTCCTTCCCCTGAGTGAGCTGAGGACCTTCCGGCGGAACTTACGCCCATGTAACAAAGCATTCAAGGGGGTCCAAATCGGTGGGCTGAGTCCCAGCCCGCCTCAGGGGTCATTCCGGAACACTGGCCCAGGCGAGCGTCGGGCGGAGATCCTCAGCCGAAGGCGAGAAGGATCGAGGCGACCCTACGCGTGGCTCTGGCTCAACGGCCATCTCCGGACGCCACCTGAGCTGCGCTCCCTAGACTCGCGCGATGACCTATGACGTCGTCCGTCCCGACGAGTTCGAGTGGCTCACGCGCCCGCACGAGCCGGGCGAGCCGGCACGGCACGTCGCCGAGCTGAGCGACCGCGCCGGCTTCGCGCACGTGCGCGGGAACGTCTGGCGGTACGAACCCGGCGCGAAGGGACGCCGGCACCGGCACGCGACGCAGGAGGAGACGTTCGTCGTCCTCGCCGGCACTCTCTCGCTCTACCTCGGAGAGCCGCCGGAGCGAGTCGACGTGCCGGCCGGTGGGATCGCACGCGTCGACCCGGACACGGCGCTCCAGTCGGCGAACCACAGCGACGAGGACCTGCTCGTCTACGCGTACGGCTTTCCGCCCGAGGACGAACGCGCGGAGCTGCTGGACTCCGCGCTCTAGCCGCGCTGGGCCCGGAACCGGGCGCCGACGGTGGGAGCGGTGAACCAGCGTCCTTGCTCCACGCCGACGGACATTGCGGCAGCGGTGCTCATGCCGAGGCGCAGGCGAGTCTTCGCGCTGCGTCGTGGCTTCCGCTCGTCGGCGATGGCGATCGCCTCCACGACCAGCGCCTTCCGCGCGTCGTGCTCGGGTGAGAGCGTCCGGATCACGAGACGCGTCCCGACGAACGGCCGCACTCCCGGGATCACGTCCCCTTCGTACGTGAACGACTTGTACGCGTAATGGAGGAGCAGGCTCCGGAGATCGTCCCAGCGCAGGCCGCCGAGGAGAAAGAGCGGGATCGACAGGATCGTGACCCAGATCACGGCGCCGATCAGGACGAGTGCCAGCAGATGCAGCACGCACGTGATCTTACGCCCGCGCGATGTGACGCTCGGCGCTGCGGCGCCGTATGTCGCGCATGAACAGACTCGGGAAGATCCTCCTCCTCGCCGGCGTGCTGCTCGTCGCCGCCGCGGTCGCGGGCGTGGCGCAGCCGCATCTCGGCCGCTCCGCGACGGCGTCCCCCGGCCCCACCGTCACGGTGACCGGCAACGGCACGGTCCACGCCACGCCGGACCGCGCCTCGTTCGACTTCGGCGTGACGACGAACGGATCCACGGCGGCCGAAGCGCTCAGCCGCAACTCCACCGAGGCGCGGGCCATCGTCGACGCGCTGAAGAGAGCCGGCGTCGATGCCTCCGACGTGCAGACGACCCAGGTCTCGCTCTGGCCGCAGACCTCGAGCAACGGCACCGAGATTACCGGCTACCAGGCGTCGAACTCGGTTCAGGTCACCGCCCCGCTGGGCAAGTCGGGCGACCTCGTTGACGCGGCGGTCGGCGCCGGCGCGAACAACGTCGACGGGCCGAATCTCGATACGACGGACAAGTCCTCCCTCTACGACGAGGCGCTGAAGCAGGCGCTCGGTGACGCGAAGGGCAAGGCGCAGGCCATCGCCGAGGCGGCGGGGCTCACTCTCGGCTCGGTGCTGAAGGCGCAGGAGGGCGGCGACGCGACGCCGGTCCCGATGTACGCCCAGGCAACGGCGAGGGCGGTCCCGATCGAGGCGGGAACGCAGGAGATCCAGGCGTCGGTGACGGTGACCTACGCGGCGACCGGCTAGAGCTCGCCCGTGCCGTGCCGTGAGGCCATGCACTCGAGGGCCCAGCCGTTCGCCGTCAGGACGATCTGCTGGGCCACGACGTCGGGTTCGGCGCCGGCGTTCTCCTGCGGCACCTCGACGACGACCTGGTGGACCGACGCCTCGACGACCCCGCCGAACTCGTGCCGGTTCTCCGCGACGATCGCGAACGCCGGCACGAGCCCCCGGAGGGCGAGCGCGAGCTCGTCGATCTCGGCGGGCGTCGCATGCCTGCCGGCGAAGACGCCGAAGTTGATCCGAACCTCGATGCCGGGCTCGTCGTGCTCACGCACGAGCAGCGAGATGGCGGGCTCGTCGAGCAGCGGACTCATGCCCGAGTCGGTATCCACCTCCGCGAAGTCCGTAACGCGCTATCGCTCGCGCGGTTCCCATTCGAAGTTGCGGACGGCGAGAACGAGGCCCGCGACTCCCCAGCCGGCCAGCACGAGGAGCGCCTCCGGCTGCGTCCAGAAACCGTGTCCGTGCAGGTAGACGGCGTTGACGAGCTTGACGAAGTACGTGAGCGGGAGCACGTCGCCGATCGCGCGGAGGACGGCGGGATAGCCGGTGGTCGGCCCGAAGCCACCGGAGAGGAACGCCATCGGCAGGAGAACGAAGTTGACCGCCGCCGACGAGCCTTCGGCCGAGCGGATCGCCATGGCCGTCGCGGTTCCGAGCGCCGCGAACGCGGCCGACCCGATCAGAAGCGTGGCGACGAGCGAGCCGATGTCGGACGGAAACGGCGTCCCGTACAACACGCGCCCGAGCAGGAACAGTGCCAGGGCCTGGAGGCCGAACACGAGCAGCGTCGAGACGAGCAGTGCGACGATGTACGTCGCGGAAGGCAGCGGCGTCGAGCGTAGGCGCTTGAGCACTCCGCTCTCGCGCCTGAGCACGAGCTGGATGGCCAGCCCGGCGAATGAGGTGTTCGCGCAGCCGTAGCCGACGAGCCCGGCGAGCACGGCCCATCTCACCGGCACGTGCTGGAACTTCCCGTCGTAGACCGAGCCGAGCAGGACGAAGAGCAGCAACGGGAAGATGAAGATGAAGAACGCGGCCTCACGGCTCCGCCAGAAGACGAGCTGCTCCGTTCGCAGCTGGTGGACGAAGAGCCTGCGCGCGGGGCGCCGCACGGCGAGGCGGATCGCCTCGGCGCTCACGACTCGACCTCCGCCTCGTCGGCGGTGAGTGCGAGGTAGACGTCCTCGAGCGACGGCCGGCGCACCTGGAGTCCCTCGAGCTCCTCGCCGCGTGCGACCGCGGCGGACGTGAGCTCGGCGAGGACGCGGGTCGGCTCGTCCGTCCGCAGGAGGACATCCTCGCCGTTTCGCCTGTACCGGATCTCTGTCTGCAAGTCGGTCGTGGTCAGGTCGGCAGGCGTCCCGACGCGCACGATCAACCCCTCGCGCATCACGGCGACGCGGTCGGAGAGCTGCTCCGCCTCGTCGAGGTAGTGCGTCGTGAGGAGGACCGTCTTACCGAGCGAGCGGAGCGAGCGGATCATCTCCCATGCCGCGCGCCGCGCCGCCGGGTCGAAGCCCGTGGTCGGCTCGTCGAGGAAGACGAGATCGGGGTCGCCGACGAGCGCGATCCCGAGGTCGAGCCGCCGCTTCTGGCCACCCGAGAGCGACTTCACGCGCGCGCCCGTCTTTTCCTCGAGCCCGACGAGCGTGATCACCTCGTCGACGTCCCGCGGCGCGTGGTAGTAGCCGGCGAAGATCGCATGCGTCTCGCGCACGGTGAGGTTCGGCCAGAGCTCCGACGACTGCAGGACGACGCCGATGCGCTCGCGGAAGTCCGGCCCGGGGTCGTCGGGGTCGTGACCCAGGACGCGCACCTCGCCGGCGTCCCGCCGCCGGTATCCCTCGAGGATCTCGACGGTCGTCGTCTTTCCGGCGCCGTTCGGCCCGAGGAGCCCGAAGACCTCCCCCTCCTCGATCGTGAAGTCGACGCCCCGGACCGCTTCGAGGTTCCCGTAGGCCTTGCGCAGCCCGCTGACCTCGATCGCGTGCATCCGCGGGAAGCGTAGAGGGGTTGGCCGTGCGCGCGGGCTTATACTCGCGACTCGCTTGCGGCCACTACAGGGGAGGGGAGACAGGTGAAGAGACTTTGGTTTCCGGCGCTGCTGTGCGCGATCGCGATCGGGCTACTGACCGCGGCGCCGGCGCTGGCCGACAAGAATGGCATCTCGGGGAAGCCCACGGCTCAGCCACAGCCGATCGACGCCCAGTCGTTCAGTCCGACGACGACCACGATCGGCGGCGGAGCGAACGTGCTTCCGACGACGCGCACGGTCGCGCACTGGTGGGGCAGCGCGATGGATCCGAACGATGGCGTCACGTACGGCTTCAACATGGTCGGAGCCGATCCGTACGGATGCTCGGGCAGCGACTGTTCCGTGACGATCGAGGCGGACATCACGCCGCTCGTCGTCAACTTCGACGGGATGACCTTCGACGGCACGACGGTCGTCGACCCGACGCTCGACTCGCCGGTGTTCGCCGACAACGACTACGGCACCACGCCGGCCGCGACGGCGGCAGGCGCCTTCCCGGACTACCCCTCGCTTGTCAACGGGCCCGGAGGAGTTCTGTCGCAGGGTGACGACGGCGTGCCGCTCCAGCTCCAGGACGCCACGATGCGGGCGCAGTTCAACCAGGTCGGCGCCGGCAATCCCTACCACCTGATCCTGCATCCGAACGTCCTCCCGGCGGTGACGCTCAACGTCCCGCACAACCAGGGGATCCTGCGGGAGAGCCCGCAGGGTGTGATCTTCCCGACCATCAACATCAACTGGTGGGCGGCTCAGATCAAGAACCTCGAGAACACCGCCGACCCGACTCACCTGCCGATCTACCTGAGCAACGGAGTGCTGCTCCAGCAGGGCGGCGGCGGATGCTGCGTGATCGGGTTCCACGGGACGCGGGCCACCGGATACGGCACCGGCAACGGCAACTCCAACGGAAACGCCGTCGTGCAGACCTTCGCGTGGGCGTCCTGGGTCACGCCCGGCACATACCCGCGGGTCGCCGGCGAGCCGCTGCCGACCGACTGGGCGCTGCAGGACATCCACGCGCTCAGCCACGAGATCGCCGAATGGGCGGACGACCCGTTCGTCAACAACACGGTCGAGCCCTGGCTGACGCCGACTGCCCCGCAGTACGGCTGCACCAACATCCTCGAGACCGGCGATCCCGTCGTCGCGATCGGGTTCGCGATGGGGACGAACGCGTTCGAGCAGGGCCAGCTCCCCGACGGCGGGCAGATGGCCGACGGGTACTACCACCCTGAGGACGAGGTGTTCCTCCCGTGGTACGTGCGGTTCGCGCCGAACAACGTGTCGGAGCCGACGCAGAGCCTCTCGCCGAACGTCGGCCGCTACTCGCTCATGGGCGACCTGAACCCGTTCTCGGGCTTCCGGCAGCCCGCGACCGGCTGCTGAGGCAAGCCGGGCACTGAAGAGACCAGAGGGGCCGGGAGCCAAGCGCTTCCGGCCCTTCGCTGTGGTTCACTGCGGCCATGTTCCGCTACGTCCTCGCCGACGTCTTCACCGAGACGCCCCTCGAGGGCAATGCGCTCGCGGTGTTCACGGACGCGCGGGAGATCCCCGAGCCGATGCTCGGGCGGATCGCGCGCGAGCTGAACCTGAGCGAGACCGTCTTCGTCTATCCGGCGGCCGGCGACGGGCATGCGCGGATCCGCATCTTCACGCCGTCGCTCGAGCTTCCGTTCGCGGGGCATCCCGTGCTCGGAGCGGCGTTCGTCCTCGGCGGGCCGCTCCAGCTGGACGAGCTCCACCTCGAGACCGGTGCCGGGATCGTGCCGGTGCGGCTCGAGCGCGACGGGTCGCGCATCGCGTTCGGCTGGATGCGGCAGCCCTCGCCGTCGATCGCGCCCTTCGGGCGGGCGGAGGAGCTGCTCGGAGCTCTCGGAGCGGAATCGGCGCTTCCCGTCGAGATCTACGACAACGGCGTGGCGCACGTCTACATCGCGTTGTCGGACGAGGACGCAGTGGTAGAGCTGCGGCCGGATTTCGCGCGGATCGGCGAGCTCGGGGAGATCGGGGTCAACTGCTTTGCAGGCGGCGCTGGCCGGTGGAAGACGCGCATGTTCGGCGTCGGCCTGGGCGTGACCGAGGACCCGGCGACCGGCTCCGCCGCCGGCCCGCTCGCCCTTCATCTCGCACGGCACGGCAGGATCGCCTTCGGCGACGAGATCGTGATCAGCCAGGGTGCGGAGATCGGGCGGCCGGCGACGCTCCACGCCGTCGCGCGCTCGCCGGAGGAGATCGAGGTCGGCGGCTCCGCGGTGGTGGTGGCGCGCGGCGAGTTCCGGCTGTGAGACGGGTCGCCGTCATGGGCGGCTCGTGCTCGGGGAAGACGACGTTCTCCCGCAGGCTCGCCGCCGCACTCGGCGTCCCGCACATCGAACTCGACGCGCTGCATCACGACCGGGGCTGGCAGGAGGCGCCCGCGGACGTGTTCCAGGCGCGCGTCCGCGCCGCGTTCGAGGCTGGGCACGACGGCTGGGTCGCCGACGGCAACTACGGCGTGAAGCTCGGCTCACTCGTGCTCGAGCACGCGGACACCGCGGTCCTGCTCGACCTGCCCTTCCGCGTCGTCTTCGGCCGTGCCGTGCGCCGCACCGTCGGACGCACGATCACACGGAAGGAGCTCTGGAACGGCAACCGCGAACAGATTCGCCACCTGTTCACGCCGTACTGGATCCCCTGGTGGGTCCTCAGGACGCACTGGAGCTACGGGCGCAAGGTGCTCGAGCGGGTCGACGGCCACCCACACCTCGAGATGGTGCATCTTCGCTCCGTCGACGAGGTCGAGGGGTGGCTTCAGTCGATCCAGGCGACCGAGTCGATGTCCGGCAGCTCGAACGGCAGCGAGCGCCAGAAGACGCCTCCGTTGGCCGAGACGTAGAGCCGGTTGCGCGCGGCGTAGAGCATCCGGTCGGGTTCCTCCTCCGCGATCGCGACGGCGAAGCCCGGCGGCAGGCCGCCTCCCGCCTCGCGCCAGGTTGTCCCGCCGTCGTTCGAGAGCATGAGCGGCGGACGTCGTTCGACGACGGCGACGACCGTCGAGCCCGAGCGGGCCGCTGCGACGACGCGCGGGAGGGCCACTTCGGGCCGCTCCGTCTCCGGCACCTCGCTGCCTTCGCCGAGCAGCGTCTCGGCCTCGACGTCGACGAGGAAGACGCCCGCAACCGTTCCCACCGCGGCGATCACGGACGTGTCTTTCCTTGTAACAACTTGTTACGTAGTAGGCCGGAGACGAGGGCGCTCGCGCGGTGCGCGGCGGAGCCCGGGCGGTGTCCGCCGGCGCGGGCGCTCAGGTAGGCGACCGAGAACGCGTCGCCCGCTCCCGTCGGGTCTCCCTGTACGGGGCGGGCCGTGACTCGCACCGCGGCGTCGCGCGTGAGGACGAGGGAGCCGCCCGCACCGAAGGTCACGACGACCTCGGGAACGCCGAGCTCGCGCAGCTCTTCGAGCTCGCCGCCGCCGAGGATCGTCTGCGCCTCCTCCTCGGCGAGCTTCAGGATCGAGACGTGGCGCAGGATCGTCCGGTCGAAGTCCGCGTCCATGGTGAGGGGGCCGAGCCGGCGCGCCCGGACGAGGCCGTGACCGTCGAGAAGCACGCGCCGCCGGTGGGCGATGCGCTCGAGCGTCTCGGCCGGGAAGTCGTCGCGCAGCAGTGGAGCGGCGTGCACCCACTCGACGCGTCGCAGCACTCGCTCCGGCTCGTCGCCCTCGCTCCACGGCTCGCCGATCGCGTCGACCTGCATCTCGCGGCCGCCGTCCGCGTCGTAGCGGAAGGAGAACGACGTCGTCTCGCCGGCCGCAGCGAGCGTGATCGGGAGGCCGAGCGAGGCGAGCCGTCTCAGGTACGAGCGCCGCTCGAGCTCCCCGCACTTCGCGAGGACCATCGCCTCCTGCCGGAGCGCCCGCAGCGCGCGCCCGGCGTACCACGGGCCGCCGCCGATCCGCTCGCCGCGGTCGTCCACGACGTCACGCGCAAGAGGGCCGATCACGGCGAGCGGACGCACGACCCGCAAGCGTAAGGCCGAGCGAGAGGACGAAGGCGAGGCCGAAGCTCGGCAGCGAGCCGCCGGTCGCGCCCTGCCCCGGATGCGTGTGCTCCACGAGGTGGATCCACGACGCCGGCCCGACCGGGGCGAGCCACTGGTAGAGGCAGAAGCCGGCGAGCCACGCGACGATCTGGGCCGGCCGGATCTCGGGAGCGGCGAACGGTTCGCGGTTCCCGGCGAGCCACTGCGCGAGCAGCACGCCGAAGAGCGGGACGAAGAACGAGCCGAGCAGGTAGAGGAAGGCCTGGTAGTTGACGAGGTCGATCACGAATGTCCCCGCGGTCGCCACCGCCGCCACGAGCAGGATGAGCAGCCTCTGCGGCGCGCGCGGCAGGAGATTCTGCAGCGAGACGGCCGCCGAATAGACGTTCGCGAACGGCTCCTTCGTCTCGTCCACCCCGAGCGCGACGAGCGCGAGCGCGGCACCGAGGCCGCCGGTCGCGATCGCGCCGATCACGGACGGCGCGTCGGCGAGGCCGCGCGTGAGGAGCAGGATCGCGCCGAGCGCGTACAGCCACACGTTCGGGACGAAGTAGCCGACGGCCGCACCCCAGAACGCGCCGCGGCCGCTCCTCGAGAAGCGCGTGTAGTCGGCCGCGAGCGGGAGCCAGGAGACCGGCAGCGCGACCATCAGGTCGACTCCCTGCCAGAAGCTGAGCCCGCCCTTCCCCGGCCGCGACCACAGCGCGCCGAGATGCGCGTCGTGCAACGCCCACCAGGTGAGGTAGGCGAGCGAGGCGAGGACGACCCAGAGCGCGACACGCTTCACCCACTCGCGCACGAAGCCGATCGGCCCCACGAGCGCGAGAGCCGTCGCCGCCGCCGCGGCCGCGAGCTTCCAGATCCACAGCGGGCCGTGCACGAGCGCATGCGCTGCCGTCGCGATGACGAGCACCTCGAAGATCGTCCAGCCGAGGTTCTGGAGGACGTTGAGCCCCGTGGGGAGGTACGAGCCCGTGCGGCCGAGCGGCGCGCGGAGCAGCACCATCGCGGGTACGCCGGCCTCCGCGCCGACGGCGGCGGCAAAGCCGAGCAGCGCGTTGCCGAGGATCCCGCCGACGAGGATCGCGAGCAGCGCATCCGGCAGCGAGAGCGCGGGCACGAGGAAGGCGCCGGCGACGAGGACGAGCAGGCTCAGCCCGAGGCTGCTCCACAGCATTCCGTTCTCGAGGCCGCCGAGCGTCCGCAGCCGGTCGGGAACCGGCGTGATGCCCCACGCAGGTGTTCTGTCGCTCACGCACCTCCCTTCGCCGGCATGACCCGGATCAGGTTCGACGGGTGTGATCTCAGCCGCACGGCGCGCGGCACCCCGGTGCTACGAGTGTATGGATCCGGGCGAACAACGGCCTGCAGACGGCGAGTACTCGCTGGACCTGCTGCGGATTACCGCCGGCGCAAGCGGGGCAACCGCAGGCATGAAGAAGCTTCTCGAAATCCTCGTCTGCTTCGTGCACCCCCTCGCCGTCGTGCTCGCGTGGATCAATCTCGCCGGGCGGAGCGATCTGGGCGGCGGCCGGAAGCTCGTGTGGGCGGTCTTCCTGCTCGTGCCCGTCGTGCCGTTCGTCTACGTCCTGACCGGCGGCGACCTCTGGTGAGCTAGGCGCGGCCGTACCGTGCTGCGCGGGCGGCGGTCGCCGGAGCGACGCCCGCGTCCACGAGCTGCTGGCGCGCCTCGCTCTCCTTCAGCACGCGGAGCAGAACCCACACGAGCGCCGGCAGCATCGTGAGCGCGCTCTCCACGAGCATCACGCCGCCGCCTGCCTTCTGGTCGGACAGATGCGTCAGCCCCCACAGCGTCGCGTCGTGCGCGTACGGCGGGTAGTAGACGTGGCTCGACCAGATGAAGACCTGCGAGAGGACGAGCATCACGAGCCACATCCCGAGGACGTAGGGGATCCGCCACGGCGCCGTGAACCACGCCGGCCCGGGCAGCGGCTCGAGCAACGCGGCCCACATCAGCATTCCGAGTGCGACGAAGAGCGAGTGCTGCAGCGCGTGGACGGCGTCGTGCCGTAGGGCGGCGTCGAAGAGCACGGGCAGGTGCCAGACGACGAAGTTCGCGCCCCAGAGCGGCAGCGCGACGAGCGGGTGCGCGAGCACGCGGAGCCGGTGGACGAGGCGCACCCGCAGCAGCGGCCGGAGCAGCCGGCCGTCGAGGCCGAGCACGAGGAGCAGTGCGCCGACGTCGCCGAGCAGCAGGTGCTGGAGCATGTGCACCGAGAAGAGCCGCTCCTCGCCGATCGTGTCGATCGTGGACGCGAGCGCGAAGAAGAGGGTCAGCAGCCCGGCGCCGAACGCCACGACGCGCAACGGCGGCACGGGCGGCCCTCGGCGCGCCAGCGTCCGCGCCCGCCGCCAGTAGAGCGCGCCGGCGAGTGCAAGGACCGCAAGCTCGAGCGGGTCGAGGTTCCAGTCACTCATCGGGGCTCGTCGGGTTTGTGCCGGACCGGCCCGGGTACCCGTTTACCGGATTGAGTACGTGGCGGAGAGGGCGCAGGGGACTCGTCGCAGCTGCGCTGCTCCTCCCGACCGTGCTCGCCGGCTGTGGGAACGCGCAGGACACGCTCCATCCGCACAGTCACGCGGCCGCCGACATCACGAATCTCTTCTGGGTGATGACGGGCGTCGCCTTCGGCGGCCTCGCGCTCGTCACCGGGCTCCTCGTCCTCGCCTGGGTGCGGCGCGGCCGCCGCGGCTTCGGGGCCGGCGCCGACGATCCGCATCCCGGAGAGAGGCCCGCGTGGTTCGTCGTCGTCGGCATGGGCGTCGTCTTCCCGCTCGCCGTGGTCGTGGCGCTGTTCATCGTCAGCGACTGGTCGATCGTCAACGTGACCCAGGCGCCGGCGGCGTCCAGCACGGACATGACCGTCGACGCCATCGGCCACCAGTGGTACTGGGAGTTCCGGTATCCGGGGACGAAGGCTGTCACGGCCGACGAGATGCACATTCCCGTCGGGACGCGGATCAACCTCGTCGCGACGACCGCCGACGTGATCCACAGCTTCTGGGTGCCGGAGCTGAACCGGAAGATCGACACGATCCCGGGTCAGAGGAACCGGATTCTCCTCTACGCGAACGAGACCGGCGTCTATCGCGGCCAGTGCGCCGAGTACTGCGGGCTCCAACACGCGCACATGGCGATGCTCGTCGTCGTCCAGCCGAAGGCGCAGTTCCGGGCCTGGCTGAGGCGGCAGGCCGCGGCGGCGGCGACGCCGAAGACGGCTCTCGCGCAGCGCGGCGAGCGGGCCTTCCTGAACGGCGCGTGCTCGAGCTGCCACGCGATTCGCGGCACGAGTGCCCGCGGCTTCGTCGGCCCCGACCTCACCCACCTCGCGAGCCGCACGACGCTCGGGGGCCTGACGATCCCGAACCGGCGGAGCGACCTCGCACAGTGGATCGTCGACTCGCAGCACGTCAAGCCGGGGAACCAGATGCCGAACTTCCACCTCCCGGATTCGCAGGTTCGCGCCCTTGTCGCCTACCTGGAGACGCTGCATTGAGCGCCGCCGCCTACGAGGAGCGGCTCGAGCGCATGTGGCGGTCGCGCCCCGGCGTGCTCGGCTGGGTGATGACGACCGACCACAAGCGGATCGGCCTTCTCTACTTCTGGACGACGCTCGTGCTCTTCGCGGCCGGCGGCGCCGAGGCGCTGATCATGCGCACGCAACTCATCCAGCCGAACCAGCACGTCGTCGGGCCGTCCACCTACGACGAGCTTTTCACGATGCACGGGCTGACGATGATCTTCTTCTTCATCATCCCGATGACCACGGGCGCGTTCGGGAACTACCTCCTGCCCCTGATGCTCGGCGCGCGGGACATGGCCTTCCCGCGGATGAACGCCCTCAGCTACTGGGTCTTCCTCGCCTCGGGGATCTTCGTCTACACGAGCCTCTTCCTCGGCATGGCGCCGAACGCCGGCTGGTTCGACTACGTGCCGCTCGCCAACGCGAAGTTCGACCCCGGGCACGCGATCGACTTCTACTGCCTCGGGATCATCTTCAACGGCATCTCGTCGAGCCTCACCGCCGGGAACTTCATCGTGACGATCCTCAAGATGCGGGCGCCCGGGATGTCCTTCAACCGGATGCCGCTCTTCTGCTTCGCCTTCCTCGCGGCGTCCTGGGGCCTCCTCTTCGCGCTGCCGTCGCTGTCGGCCGACACGATCTTCCTCTTCCTCGACCGCAACGTCGGCACCCATTTCTTCGACGTCGCGAAGGGGGGCTCGACCCTCCTCTGGCAGCACCTGTTCTGGATCTTCGGCCACCCCGAGGTCTACATCCTCATCGTCCCCGCCTTCGGGATCGCGACGGAGATCATCCCCGCCTTCACCCAGCGGCGCGTCGTCGCCTTCCCGCTCGTCGCCGTCGCCGAGCTGCTCGTCGTCTTCATCGGCTTCGGCGTCTGGGCCCACCACATGTTCGCCACGGGGATGCCGACCGTCACGGTCGTCTTCTTCGCCGCGGCCACCGCCGTCGTCGTCATCCCGAGCACGATCCAGGTCTTTGCCTGGTGCATGACCTTCATCACGGGCAACGCGCAGTTCAAGACGCCGCTGCTCTTCATCGCCGGCTTCATCTTCATGTTCGTCGCCGGCGGGCTGACCGGGATCATGTTCCTGGCGGTGCCGTTCGACCAGCAGGTGACGGACACCTACTTCGTCATCGCCCACTTCCACTACATCATCTTCGGGGCCGCGGTCTTCCCGATCTTCGGCGGCCTGTACTTCTGGTTTCCGAAGGTGACGGGGAGGCTCTACTTCGAGCTGCCGGGCCAGATCAGCTTCTGGATCATCTTCGTCGGGACGAACCTCCTCTTCTTCCCGATGCACATCGTCGGGCTCGACGGGATGCTGCGCCGCAACTACACGTACCCGTCGGGGCTCGGCTGGGGGCCGGACAACCTCGTCGAGACGATCGGCTCCTACATCACGACGATCGGGATCGTGGTCCTGCTCGCGAACCTCGTCGTGAGCTACTTCCGCGGCCCGCGTGCAGGCCCGGATCCGTGGCACGGCGCGACGCTCGAGTGGACGATCTCGTCGCCGCCGCCCGAGTACAACTTCGCGGTCATCCCGAAGGTCTCGAGCGCGTACGCGAACTGGGACGACGCGGACCGGGAGGAGGATCGGCGCAAGCTCGCCGAGGGCGTCATGGTGCTCGACCAGGGGCATGAGCAGCCCGTGAGCTCTCCCGTCGACGGCTGGTGGGCCGAGATCGTCGAGATGCCGCACGACTCGCCGTGGCCGATCGTGCTCGCGCTGGCGATGGCGGTCGTCTTCGTCCTCCTGCTCCTCCATCTCTGGCTCGGCATGTGCTTCGCGCTCGCCGGGATCGTTCTCGCCCTGCTCGGCTGGCACGGCGCGGAGCCGCAGGAGAGCTGATGGCCGACTACGTCGCAGGCGGAGTTCCGGAGCGGCTCGTCCCGCGGACGACCGAGGCGCGCAACGCGGGCGATGCGATGACTCTCGCGGGCCGTCGCCGCGGGCCGAGCGTCGCGTTCTGGGGCATGGCGACGGTCGTCGCGAGCGAGGCGACGCTCTTCGGCACCTTCATCGGCTCGTACTACTACCTCCGCTTCAGCGCGCTGCACTGGCCGCCGCCGGGGACGCCGGAGCCGCGCGTCGTCGTGCCCCTCGTCATGGCGGGGGTGCTCGCGACGACGAGCCTGCCGATGCAGCTCGCGGCGATCGCCGCGAGGCGGGCTCGTCTCTGGTCGGCGCGGGCGCTGCTCGTCTGGGCACTCGCCGTCCAGTGCGGCTACCTCGCCTACGAGATCCACGACTACGTCGACCAGCTGCACCGCTCGGCGCCGCAGGACAACGCGTACAGCTCGATCTACTACACGCTGCTCGGCGCCGACCACGTGCACGTCGCGATCGGGATCCTGCTCGTGGTCTGGCTGCTCTGGAAGCTCCTGCGCGGGCTCACGATGTACCGGCTCAACGCGGTGCAGGTCATTGCGTTCTACTGGCATGCCGTCAACCTCCTGACCCTGATCGTGATCGGGGTCCTCCTGAGCGTGACGCTATGAACGAGACGGCCTATCCGGACCGCTCCACCCGCGTCGGCCGCTTCACGCTGCGGCAGCTGAGCGTCGTGCAGTGGATCGGCGTGGTCGTCGCGCCGCTCGCGTGGACCGGCCAGCACGTCGTCGGCTACGGCGTGGGTCAGGCCCGCTGCGAGGTGGGCGCGAGCTGGGGGATCGGCTTCGACACGTGGCAGCTCGCGATCCTGGCCGCGGCCGGCCTGCTCGTCCTCGCCTCCGAGGCGGCGGCCGTGACCGTCTTCCTCGCGACGCGGGAGACGAACTACGGCGACGGGCCGCCCGGGGACGGTCGGTGGGGAGGCGCCGTCCCGTACAGCCGGCTCCACTTCTTCGCCACCGCCGCGATGTTCGCGAACGTCCTCTTCGTCGCCGTGATCCTCATGGACGGGCTCGCCTCGGTCTTCGACTCGCTATGCGTGCAGTCCTGACCATCGCCGGCCTCGCCGCGACGGGGCTTCTCGCCGCCGGCGCTGCAGGCGCGGCCCCGCCGAAGCACGGGCTCGCCGCCTACGGCGACCATCTCTACGGCCAGTACTGCCTCGGCTGCCACGGCCCGAATGCGGCAGGGCGGCTGAAGCAGCCCGCGAGCTCGACCGGAGCAGCACCGGGACGGGCGCAGGGACAGCAGGGCGGGATCGGCCCGTCGCTCCACGGCGTGGGCGCGCTCGCGGCGGACTTCTACCTCCGCACCGGCTACATGCCGCTGCGCCGGGTCGGACTGCAGCCCCGGCGCGGCCGCGTCTTCTTCGGGGAGCACGAGATCCGTGCGCTCACCGCGTACGTCGCGAATTTCGGCGGCCCGGCGATCCCGCAACCGAAGCCCGAGCGCGGCAGCCTCTCGCAGGGCCTCGCGCTCTTCACCGAGCACTGCGCCGGCTGCCACCAGGTCGTCGCCCAGGGCGGGCTCGTGACGGGCGCGGTCCCGCCTGCGCTCGTCGAGGCGACGCCGCTCGAGGTCGCGGAAGCGGTGCGCATCGGGCCGTACGTGATGCCGAAGTTCTCGCAGCGCGCGATCACCGACCGGCAGCTCGACTCGATCGTCCGCTACGTCGAGTTCACGAAGGATCCGCCGCGGCAGGGCGGCTGGGGCCTCGGCTTCCTCGGGCCGGTGGCTGAGGGGCTCGTGACCTGGTTCCTCGCGATCCCGGCGCTGCTCGTCCTCTGCCTGCTGCTCGGGAGGAGGCTGCGCTCCTGAGACGCATCCGGAACGCGATCGTCGCGGCGCTCGTCCTCCTCGTCGGACGCCGCCGGAGCCGGCATGTGAGGCCGGAGGAGACGCGCATCGTGCCGGCGCTGCCGCCGAACCCCGGGGCGGAGCTCGCCGCCCTCGCGCTGCTCGGGCTCTCGTCGCTGGCGGCGCTCGGCTTCATCCTCATCTACGCATTCGGTGCCTCGCTGCCCGACGAGACGCAGCTCCTCGGCGCGTCGATGGGGCTCGCGCTCCTCTTCCTCGCGGCTGCGCTGATCGTCGTCGGGCTCCGGCTCGTGCCGTCGGAGGAGGTCGCGGAGGCGTACCCGCCGCAGGAGCACCCGGGCGAGCAGCAGGTGATCGCGGAGCTGGTCGACGAGAGCGGCACGCGTTTCACGCGGCGCCGTCTCTTCAAGCTCGGCCTGCTCGGCGCGGGCGGGACGCTCGGGCTCGCCGTCCTCACGCCTGCGGCGTCGTTCGGCCCGCTGTTCCACGTCGGCGACTTCCTCCGGACCCCGTGGCGGCGCGGCCGCCGCCTGGTCGACGAGCACGGCGTGCCGTACAGGGCGGCCGACATCGAGCGGAACGACTTCTACCTCGCCTTCCCCGAGGGAGTGAGCGACGAGGAGAAGGAGCAGATGGCCGCGTCGCTCGTCGTGATCCGGCTCGACCCGGCCCAGCTCGACCTGCCGCCCGACCTGAAGGGCTACGACGCGCACGGGATCCTCGCCTACTCGCGGATCTGCACCCACGCGGGCTGCGCGATCACCCTCTACCGCGCGCCGCTGTTCCAGCCGGCCGAGCCGAAGCCCGCGCTCGTCTGCCCGTGCCACTACTCGACGTTCGACCCCGCGACCGGCGGCACGGTCACCTTCGGGCCCGCCGGACGGAACCTGCCGCTGCTGCCGGTCTTCGTGGACTCGAAGGGCTTCCTCCGCGCGAAGGGCAACTTCAACGGGCCGGTCGGGCCGTCGTGGTGGGGCGTCCGCATGTGGAAGGCGCAGCCGTGACGAGCCGCGGCGCGCCCCTGACCCGGCGCTCGGTGCGGTGGCTCGACCAGCGGACCGCGAGCGCGCCGCTCTTGCGCAAGGCGCTGCGCTACCTCTTCCCCGACCACTGGTCGTTCCTGCTGGGCGAGGTCGCGCTGTACGCGTTCGTCGTCCTCGTCGCGACCGGGATCTACCTCACGTTCTTCTTCGTGGACTCGACGAAGGAGGTCGTCTACCACGGCGGATACGCACCGCTCTACGGCCAGAGGGTGAGCGAGGCGTACGCGTCGGTCGTGCACCTCTCGCTCTTCGTGCGCGCCGGGCTGCTGATCCGGCAGACGCACCACTGGGCCGCGAACGTCTTCATCGCGGCGATCGTCCTCCACCTCTTCCGCATCTTCTTCACGGGCGCGTACCGGAAGCCGCGCGAGCTGACGTACTGGCTCGGCGTGACGATGCTCACGCTCGCCCTGCTCGAGGCGTACGTGGGCTACTCGCTCGTCGACGACCTGATGTCGGGGATGGGCCTCGCGATCGGCTACTCGGTCGGCCTCGCGATCCCGTTCGTGGGCGAGAACCTCATGAACTGGCTGTTCGACGGGATGTTCCCCGGCAGCGAGCAGCTCTGGCCGCGCATGTACATCGCGCACGTCCTCATCTTCCCGGTCCTGATCGCGGTACTGCTCACGCTGCACCTGCTGCTCGTGGCGATGCGGCACCACACGCAGTTCCGGCGTACGAAGGCGCAGACCGAGCACACGATCGTCGGCATCCCGGCGTGGCCCGGGCAGACGCCCCGCTCGCTCGGGCTCCTGATCGGAACCGCGGGCGTGCTCTTCCTGCTCGGCGGGCTCGTCCAGATCAACCCGATCTGGCTCTGGGGCCCGTACCACACGTACTCGTCGACGAACGGAGCCCAGCCGGACTGGTACCTCGGCTGGCTGATCGGAGGCCTGCGGCTCGTACCCAGCTTCGACCTCACGATCGCCGGCTACACGCTCGTGCCGAACCCGTTCTGGGGCGGCGCTGCGTTCCCGCTCGTCGTCTTCGGCTTCCTCTACCTCTGGCCGTGGCTCGAGCGCCGCTTCACCGGCGACCAGGCGTTCCACAACCTGCTCGACCGGCCGCGCGACGCGCCGGTCCGCACGGCGATCGGGATCGCGATGATCGGCTGGGTCTTCCTCGTCTTCCTCGCCGGTGCCTCGGACCGCGTGGACGTCACCTTCGGTCTCGCCTATGTGTCCCAGATCTGGGTCTACCGCGTCCTCGTCTGGGTGCTGCCGGTGCTGTTCGGGCTCATCGCCTGGTGGGTCTGCCGGGAGCTGCAGGCCGGCGAAAGGGTGCTGGGCGAGAGGCACGAGGCGGAGGCGGAAGCACGTCTCGCCCGGCCTCTGTGACGAACGATTCGGCTTGACAGAGCCGATTTCCCGTACTTGCCGTCGCGACGTGACTGTTTTGTGACGGTAGCTGCTACCGGCCGTCTCTCGAGGCTGCCAGGCAGTCGGCGAGGGCGGCGATGTCTACCGGGCCACTCGTATCGATTCGGATCGTCACTCCCGGCACGTCGAGGGGCTCGTGGCGTCCCGACTCGACTGCGTCGCGCAGGGTCTGCCCACGCTCGTGGTCGATGTGCCCGGGGTGGCGCGTGCGCCCTTCGTAACGCTCGATCAGCAGCTCGAGCGGAGCACTGCAATGGATCTGGCCGAAGCGAACGGGCAGCGCGGCCAGTCGCGTCTCGAGCTCGCTCCCGCGGACGAAGTTGCCCTCGAGGACGAGGCTCGCGCCCGAGGCCACCGACTCCTCGACGAGGGCGAGCATCGCGAGATACGTCGCCTCGCCGAGCCGCTGCGACCACGCGAGATCGCCGGCCCCGAGTCCGTCGAAGAGCGCCTCCTTGATCGTGTCCTTCGCGATCAGCGGCAGCCGGAGGCGAGCCGCGAGCTCGCGCGCGACCGTCGTCTTCCCTGCCGCGGGCGGCCCCTGGACGACCACCAGCAACGGCGTCTCCACGGTGAGCTACTCGCCGAGGAGGCGCCTGAGGACGTACTGGAGGATTCCTCCGTGGCGGAAGTACTCGCGCTCGCGGGGGGTGTCGAGCCGGAGGCGCGCGCGGAACTCCTTCTCGTCCGCCCTCACCGTGACCTCGTCCGCGTCGCCGCCTTCGACGCCGGTGATCGAGAACTCCTCGCGGCCGGTCAGCCCGAGCGACTCGGCGTTCTCGCCCGGCATGAACTGGAGGGGCATGATCCCCATCATCAGGAGGTTCGAGCGGTGGATCCGCTCGTAGGAGTCCGCGATCGCTGCCCGCACGCCGAGCAGGTTCGGCCCCTTCGCCGCCCAGTCGCGTGAGGAGCCCGAGCCGTACTCCTTGCCGGCGATGACGATCGTCGGCACGCCCTCGGCGCGGTAGCGCTCGGCGACCTCGAAGATCGTTCCCTCCTCGCCGTCCGGGAGGTGGACCGTCCACGTCCCCTCGTTGCCGGGCACGAGGAGGTTCTTGAGCCGGACGTTGGCGAACGTGCCGCGCACCATGACCTCGTGATTGCCGCGGCGAGCGCCGTAGGAGTTGAACTCCCGCCGCTCGACTCCGTGCTCGACGAGGTACGTGCCCGCCGGAGAGTCGGGGCGGATCGCGCCCGCAGGCGAGATGTGGTCGGTCGTGACGGAGTCGCCGATCAGGACGAGACAGCGCGCTCCCTCGACGTCGGCCACAGGCTCGGGCTCGCGCGGCATTCCCTCGAAATACGGCGGCAGCCGCACGTAGGTCGAGTCCGGATCCCACGCGTACAGCTCGCCCTCCGGCGTGTCGAGCCCGCGCCAGCGCTCGTCGCCGGTGAAGACGTCGGCGTACGTGGAGGAGAACATCTCGCCCTTGACGGACCTGCCGATGACGCCGTCGATCTCCTCGCGGCTCGGCCAGATGTCGCGGAGGAAGACGTCCTCGCCGTCGGAGCCCCGGCCGAGCGGCTCGTTCACGAGGTCGACGTCCATCCGTCCCGCGAGCGCGTACGCGACGACGAGCGGCGGCGACGCGAGGTAGTTCGCCTTCACCTCGCCGTGGATGCGCGCCTCGAAGTTCCGGTTGCCCGAGAGGACGGCGCAGACGACGAGGTCGCCGTCTGCGACAGCCGCGCTGATCGGCTCCGGCAGCGGCCCGGAGTTCCCGATACACGTCGTGCAGCCGTAGCCGACCGTGTTGAAGCCGAGCTCGTCGAGGTACTTGTCGAGGCCCGACGCGCGGTAGTACTCGCTCACGACCTTCGAGCCCGGCGCGAGGGAGGACTTGACCCACGGGCGCCGCTCGAGCCCGCGCTCCACCGCCTTCTGCGCGAGGAGGCCGGCGGCGATCATCACCGACGGGTTCGACGTGTTCGTGCAGGACGTGATGGCGGCGATCACGACCGAGCCGTGCTCGAGCGCGTACTCCTCTCCCTCGACCGCGACCTGCTTCTTCTCGAGCGTCGCGGTCGGCGTGGCGACAGGCTCCTGGCCGTCACCGACGCCGTCGCCGGTCGGTGGGTCGCTGGCGGGAAACGAGTCGGCGATCTCCTTGTCGTACGTGCCGTTCGTGTATTCGACGCCGAACGTCCCGAGGGAGTCGATGAACGCCTCCTTCGCGCTTCCCAGCGGGACGCGGTCCTGCGGCCGGCGCGGCCCCGCGAGCGAGGGCTCGACGTCGTCGAGGTCGAGCTCGACGACCTGGGAGTACTCGGGATGGTCGTCGGCGTCGTGCCAGAGGAGGTTCTCCTTGCAGTACGCCTCCACGAGCGCGACCCGCTCGGCGCTGCGGCCCGTGAGGCGCAGGTACTCGACCGTCACCTCGTCGACGGGGAAGAAGCCGCATGTCGCGCCGGTCTCGGGGCTCATGTTCCCGAGCGTCGCGCGGTCGGCGAGGGCGAGCGAGCCGACTCCCGGCCCGAAGTACTCGACGAGCTTCCCGACCACGCCCGTCTTGCGCAGGATCTCGGTCACGGTGAGCACGAGGTCGGTCGCCGTCGCGCCCTCGCGGAGCGCACCGGTGAGCCGGAAGCCCACCACCTGCGGGACGAGCATCGACAGGGCCTCCCCGAGCATCGCGGCCTCGGCCTCGATTCCGCCGACCCCCCAGCCGAGGACGCCGAGGCCGTTGACCATGGTCGTGTGCGAGTCGGTGCCGACGAGCGTGTCGGGGAAGGCGATCCCGTCGCGCACCTCGACGACGCGCGCGAGGTATTCGAGGTTCACCTGGTGGCAGATGCCGGTGTTGGGCGGGACGACGCGGAAGTTGTCGAGCGCGCCCTGGCCCCAGCGGAGGAACGCGTAACGCTCCTTGTTCCGCTCGAACTCGAGCTCGACGTTCCGCTCGATCGCGAGCCGTGACGCGAACTCGTCCACCTGGACGGAGTGGTCGATCACGAGCTCGGCGGGGATGAGCGGGTTGATCGCGTTCGGGTCGCCGCCCTGCTCGCGCATCGCGTCGCGCATCGCCGCGAGGTCGACGACGGCCGGGACACCGGTGAAGTCCTGCAGGAGGACCCGCGCGGGGTGGAACGAGATCTCGCGCGACGGCTCCGCGTCGGCGACCCAGCTCGCGACGGCCTCGGCCTCGTCCTCGGAGCCGCAGCGGAGGACGTTCTCGAGCAGGATCCGGAGCGTGTACGGGAGCCGGGCGGCGGCGGCGTCGAGCTTGTGGAACCCGTAGCTCTCGTCGCCGACACGCAGTTGCTCCATGCCTCCGAGTCTAGAGGCGGGGCATCAGCTCCCGGGCCGCGAACTCGGTGAACTCGTCCTGGTTCTCGCCGATCTGGTGGATGTAGACGTGGGTGAACCCGGCGTCCTCGTACTTGCGGATCAGCTCGAGGTACGGCTCGGGGTTCGGCCCCGCCGGCGTCGACTCGGCGACGTCCTCGACGGTCACGTTCGCAGCCGACGACTCGAAGTCCCGCGGCGCCGGGAGCTCCTGGCCCCCGGAGCCGGCGAGCGCCAGGTTCGGCCAGAGCTTGTGCGCGCGCTCGAGGCCGGCCTCCTCGTCCTCGTCGTAGGCGACGTGGATCATTCCGAGCTTCTGCTTGCCGCGGCCGCCCGCGGACTCGAACGTCTCGATGAGCTCCCCGTTCGGGGCCGTCGAGATCAGCCCGTCGCCGATCCGTCCCGCGAGCTTGGAGGCCTGCTGCTGCGATGCCGCGACGAACACCTCCGGCGGCTCGTCCGGGACGGTGTAGAGCCGCGCCTCCTCCACTGCGTAGTGCCTGCCGCGGTGCGTGATCTCGTCGCCGCTCCAGAGCTTGCGGATGACCTCGACGGCCTCCTCGAGCATCTCGAGGCGCTCCCACGGAAGCGGCCAGCGCGCGCCGGTGACGTGCTCGTTGAGGTTCTCGCCCGTCCCGACCCCGAGGAAGAAGCGGCCCGGCATCATGCACCCGACCGTCGCGGCCGCCTGCGCCACGATCGCCGGGTGGATGCGGATGAGCGGGCAGGTCACTCCCGTGCCGACGCGGATCTTTTCCGTTGCCTGCGCGATCCCGCCGAGCGTCGACCACACGAAGGGGCTGTGTCCCTGCTCGCCGACCCACGGGTGGAAGTGGTCGGAGATGAGCGCGAACGTGAAGCCCGCGCGCTCGGCGACCTGCGCCTGGCGCACGAGCTCGTTCGGCGGATGGTCTTCGGAGGAAAGTGCGAAGCCAAGCTCCATGGCGCTGGAAGTACCTTCCTGCCGCGCCGCCAAACGGACGGTCAGGCCGTAGCCTGCGCCCTTCTCGCCGCCCGGGCGAGCTCCGCGAGCTCGGCTAGCGCCTGGGTGGATTCCGCCCTGTCGCGGTCGCGCAGGGTCGCGTGCACGGCCTTCCCGGCCGTGTCGACGTGGATGCTCGCCAGTCCGAGGCGCCGCTGGAGCGGGCCCTCGACGTGCCGCAGGCTCTGCACCTTCTCGAGCGGAACCCAGGAGCTGATCCGCCGGAGCCGCCCGCTCGTCGTGGCGACGGCCGAGTCGCTGCGGGCCCAGGCGAGGTTGCGGTAGCGGAGCGGGCTCTTCCAGAACGCCCGCCGCGGCGGGGGAGAGAGGTCGCGCGGCCGGTCCGGAACGAGCAGGTCGACCAGCTCGAGCGCGAGAGCGCGATGCCCGACCGGGAGCAACGTGCGCATCTGGCCCCGCGCCGCCTCGCCCTCTCCCTTGCGGCGTTGTCGGCCCGCGAGATCGACCTCGAGCCTGCACCAGCCGACTGCCCGCCAGAGAAACGGCTCGACCATCCGCACCGCCTGCACGCGGCCGGGGCGGATCACCTCGGTGGTCAGGGCCACGAGACCTCCGTGCAGGTGCAGCCCTTCCGGCCCTTCGGCGACCCGCAGCCGGTAGAGCTGGTTGAAGCGGCGCCACACGACGGTCACCGCGCTGATGATCCAGACCGCGCCGCCGCTGGCGATCGCGGCCGCGGCATGCGGGGACAGCACGGCGGCGATCGCGAACCCGACGAGAATCGCCTCGGCGACGACCCCGACGTCGCTGACGAGGATCGAGACCACGAGGCGCCAGGTGTCGACCTGCGCCAGCACCCGCTCCTCCTGCTGCTCCGAGGGCTGCTCGGTCTCGGGCCGGTCGTCGCGGGCGCCGCGGGCGAGCGCGAGGAGCCGGTCTCGGAGCGGCTCGACCTCTCGCTCGGGCAGATACGCGAGCCTGGCGGTGGCGCCGCTCGAACCCGCCATGCGCAATCGCAGCTCGGCCACGCGGAACATCCGCGCCAGGCCCGGCCGGATCACGTCGATGGCCTGCACCTGAGACAGGGGAAAGCGAATCGAGCGCCGGCGCAGGAGCCCGGTCTCGATGTGGAGGTCGTCGCCCTCGACCCGCCAGCGCGTCACGAGCCACGAGACGAAGCCCGCCCCGATGAGCACCGCGATCACGATCATCTGCGGAACGGCGCTGCTCAGCTTGTCTCCGCCGAGGGCGATCGGCACGAGCAGGATCCCGATGGCGATCGTGCCACGCCCGCCGCGTACGACCGGCGAGAGCGGGTGCAGCCGCTGCCACTCTTCGGGCACCGTCACAGCCCCGCAGCCTGCGCCTCGCCAAGCTCGGCGAGGCGGTCGCGCAGGCGTGTGGCCTCTTTCTGCGCGAGGCCCGGAATTCGCGCGTCGGTCGCCGCTGCGGCCGTGTGCAGCTTGACGGTCGCCAGGCTGAAGATCCGCTCCAGCGGGCCCGCGGTCACGTCGATGAACTGCATTCGCCCGTACGGCACCACCGTCAGGCGCGCGAAGAGGACGCCCCGTCGTACGAGAAGGTCGTCCTCGCGCTCGGCGTAGCCCCACGACCGGTACCGCCTGCCCACGATCGGCAGCGCGAGAACCCCGGCCAGCACGGCCCCCGCGGCCACGCCGAACGCCGCGGCGGTTCCCGAGACGGCGCCGATGACGGCCAGGGCGACGGCCGCGAGCAGCGCGGGGACGACCACCTCCAGCCGCCGCAGCCGCAGCAGGCGGGGCGACGGCGTCCGCCATTCGACCCGGTCCGGCGCGACGGAGTCCACCGCCCGATGATTACCGAATCGCGCGGGGCGCCTGCCGGGAGCCGCCTAGCGCGTTTCGCCGCCGGGCTTCGTCGTCGCGTTCGTGCCGTGCTGCTCGACTCGCCGCCGCTGCGTCTCGACGACGTACTTCGGGTCGCGGGCCGACTGGAAGCCGGCCTTGAACACGGCCCAGCGCAGGCAGAGCTCGCCTGCGCAGACGAGCGCGCCGCCGGCGATCGCCGCCGTGCGGCTCTTCCGGCCGCGGCGTGCAAGCAGCGCCGCGCCCGCAGTCGCCATCCCCTTCGCGGCCAGCGAGAACCTTCCGGCCGCGCCCTCGTGGTAGACCTCGCCCACCGTCCCGAGGCGCAGCTCCATCGCCTGCATCAGCGCGCCTTCGGCGAGTACGCCCGCGACCGCGACGCGCCGGGCCGGACCGGCGTCCCGGGGTGAGACGAACATGCACGCAGCGGCGCCGGCGCTCGCTGCTGCGCTCGCGCCGAAGATCCACGGCAGCTCGTGCCTCCCCTCGTGCCAGACGGGCACGGCGGTGTCGGCGAAGAGGACTCCGGTGTACGTCGCCAGCACGGGTCCGGCGACTGCGGCGACGAGCGACGCCACGGCCCGCAGAGGCTTCAGCCGGCCGAGAAGCTGAAGGGCCGCCGCTGTCGTGGACGCGCCTCCGCTGACGAAGAGGACCCACGAGCCGACGTTCATCGGCGAGGTGACCTTGACGACGCGCAGCATGTGGTGGAAGCGCTCCGGCCGTCCGAGGTCCGAGATCAGCAGGGCAGGCGAGACGACATCGGCGGCTGCGCCCAGGTAGAGCGCAGTGCGGGCGAGCTTCTCGTTGCCGGCCACCTTCGCGGCGGAGCTCAGAACCGCCGACGCGCCCGCGAGCCCGCCGGTGAAGAGGTACGTCGGGATCTCCCAGGTCCAGACGGGCTCCTTGATGATCGGCCGGCCGTAGTACGAGCGCATCTCGGTGCCCTCCGCCGTGACCGACGGCTTGCCGTCCAGGTGAAAGGCCCCTATCAACGCCGGCCTCCGATGAGGGTCAGCGCGGTCACGCCTGCGAGCAGCGCTCCCGCCGCGGCGAGCATGTTCGTCCACATCTGCGGCAGGTCGCGGGTCGTCACGACCGGATCGGGCGGGAGCCCGTACACCTCGGGGTCGTCGAGCAGGAGGAAGAAGGCGCCGAAGCCGCCGACGCCGTCGTCCGGATCGCGGCCGTAGAGCTGCGCGCCGTTCCAGCCCTCGGCCCCGAGCTTGGCGAGGCGCGCGTCGGCGCGCTCGCGCAGCTCCTCGAGCGGACCGAACTGGATCGACTTCGTGGGGCACGCCTTCGCGCACGCCGGCTCGTGCCCACCCTTGAGCCGGTCGTAGCAGAGCGTGCACTTCCAGACGCGGCCGTCCTCCTTCGCGAACGCGGGGAGGTCGGGAGCCGGGGCGAGGTGGCGCTTGTCGAGGACGCCGAATGGGCACGCCGGGACGCAGTAGCCGCAGCCGTTGCAGATGTCCTGCTGCACGACGACGGTTCCGAACTCGGTGCGGAAGAGGGAGCCGGTAGGGCAGACGTCGAGGCAGGCCGCATGGGTGCAGTGCTTGCAGACGTCCGACTCCATGAGCCAGCGGAGGCCCGTGCCGCCGTCGCCGTTGGCGTGGAGCGGCTTCTCCTGCTCGATGAACGCCACGTGTCGCCACGTATTGGCGGAGAGCTCGCCCGTGTTGTCGTAGGAGTTGCCCGTCCAGACATGGCCGTCGTCCGGGATGAGGTTCCACTCCTTGCACGCGACCTCGCAGGCCTTGCAGCCGATGCAGACGGAGGTGTCGGTGAAGAAGCCGACGCGCTCCTTCTGCTCCTCGCCGTAGGCGTCCCAGCCGTCGGGACCCGCTGTCGGCTCGAGGAGGTCCTGGAGCAGGTTCACGAGGTCTTCCTCGCTTCCTCGGGCTCGACGCGGGGATCCTGCTCACGGCGAGAGTGCGCCTGCTCGCGGAGCTCGGCGACGAAGCGCGGGAGCTCTTCCCCACGCGGCCGCCGCCCGGGCCGGATCCCGCACGTGAATGCCTTGACCTCCTGGATGTGGACGTTCGGGTCGAGCGCCATGTGGGCGAGGTCGTTGGCCGAGTCCCCCGTGACGAGGCCGCGGCTGCCCCAGTGGTACGGGAGTCCGATCTGGTGGACGGCGCGCCCGTCCTTCATCGACAGCGGGCGCACCCGGTCGGTGACCATCACGCGTGTCTCGATCGCCGAGCGCGACGTGTAGATCGTCGCCCAGCCGCCGTGCTCGAGCCCGACCTCCCGCGCGAGGTCGGGATGGATCTCGCAGAACATCTCCGGCTGGAGCTCCGCGAGATACGGCACGGACCGCGTCATCCCGCCGGCAGTGTGGTGCTCGGTCAGCCGGTACGTCGTGACGACGTACGGATAGATCTCCGCGCCCGGTTCCTCGGCCACCGGGTTGTACGGATCCTCGGCGAGGTCCTTGTTCTGCTGGCGGCGGGGGTTCGCGCGCTGCGAGTAGAGCGGGTTGTCGAACGGCGACTCGTGCGGCTCGTAGTGCGTCGGCAGCGGCCCGTCCTCGAGGCCCTGGGGGACGTAGAGCCACGAGCGGCCGTCCGCCTGCATGACGAAGGGATGGACGCCGGCGATCGCGTCCTCGGCCGTCGCGTCGTCCGGCGGTACGTAGCCCGGCTCCTTGTCCTCCTTGAAGTCCGGGACGTCGAGGCCCGTCCACTTGCCCTCGCTCTCGTCCCACCAGACGTAGCGCTTGCGCTCGGACCACGGCTTCCCGTCCGGGTCCGCCGACGCGCGGTTGTAGATGAGCCGCCGGTTCGCCGGCCACGCCCAGGCCCACTCGGGCGCGACGTAGCTCTCCTGCTCCCAGTGCGGCTTCTTCCGCGCCGTCTGGTTGACCCCATCCTCGAAGCAGCCGCAATAGATCCAGCAGCCGCACGAGGTCGAGCCGTCGTCCTTCAGCTCGGGGTAGCCGGAGAGGAACCTGCCGCTCGCGATCTCCCGGCCGTTGATCTCCTGCAGCACCGCCTCGGCGTCGGGCTCCCGGATCGCCGAGTGCGTCGGATACTCCCAGCGGAGCGCCTTGATCAGCGTGTCCCGCTCCTCCTCCGACTCCGCGAGCTTCTGCTTGATCAGGCGCCCGAGGTGGAAGTAGAACCAGAGCTCCGAGCGGCAGTCGTCCTTCGGCTCGACCGCCTGCCAGTGCCACTGCAGGAGCCGCTGCGTGTTCGTGAACGAACCGTCCTTCTCGGTGTGCGTCGCGGCCGGGAGGAAGAAGATCTCGGTCGGGATTTCCTCCGGCTTCAGCTCGCCGGACTCGACCTCGGGGCTGTCGTACCAGAAGGACGCGGACTCGATCTCGACGATGTCCCGCACGACGAGCCAGTCGAGCTTCGCCAGCCCGAGCCGGTGCGCCCTGCCGTTCGCGTGGCCGACCGCGGGGTTCTCGCCGGCGATGATGTAGCCCTTCACCTTCCCCTCGAGCATCTGCTGGACGGTGAAGTAGGCGGAGTTGTCGCTGTCGATCCGCGGGAGGAGATCGAACAGCCAGTCGTTCTCGGCGGTCGCGTCCTCGCCGAAGTACGCCTTCATCAGGCTCACCCAGTAGGACTCGAACTTCCCCCACCAGCCGGTCGGCGACGTGTTCGCGTCGATGAAGTTCTCGAGCTTCGGGTAGCTCAGCGTGTGCGGCATCGGCAGGTAGCCGGGCAGGATGTTGAAGAGCGTCGGGATGTCCGTCGAGCCCTGGATGGACGCATGGCCGCGCAGCGCCATGATCCCGCCGCCGGGGCGGCCGATGTTGCCGAGCAGCTGCTGCACGATCGCGGCGGTGCGGATCGTCTGGACGCCGACGGTGTGCTGCGTCCAGCCGACGGCGTAGCAGAAGGCGCTCGTGCGCTCTCGCCCGGAGTTCGTTGCGAGCGTCTCGCAGACCTCCACGAAGTCGTCGATCGAGCAGCCGCACGTCTCGGCGACGAACTCGGGCGTGTAGCGCCGGTAGTGGCGCTTCAGGATCTGGAAGACGCACCGCGGATGCTCGAGCTCCGGATCCTCGGCCGGCGGCTCGCCGTGCTGCAGCCCGCCGCCGGCGGCGCCGTGGCCGGACTGCTCGCCGCGCGGCTCGAAGCCCTCACCGCGCTGTCCGGCGGCGCCGTGGACCTCCATCCCCTCGTAGCGCCACGACTCGATGTCGTAGCGGCCGGCCTCGGGGTCCCAGCCGGAGAAGAGCCCGTCGGCGGACTCGGTGTCCACGAAGCGCTCGTCGATGATCACCGGCGCGTTCGTGTACTTCTCGACGTACTCGCGGAAGTAGAGGTCGTGCTCGAGGATGTAGTTGACGATGCCGCCGAGGAAGGCGATGTCGCTACCGGCGCGGATCCCGACGTGCTTCGTCGCCATCGCGCTCGTGCGCGTGAACCGCGGGTCGACGTGGATGACCTTCGCGCCTCGCTCCCGGGCCTCCATCACCCACTGGAAGCCGACCGGGTGGTTCTCGGCCATGTTGGAGCCCATGATCACGATGCAGTCCGCGTTCTGGAGGTCCTGCTGGAACGTCGTCGCGCCGCCTCGTCCGAACGAGGTGCCCAGACCGGGCACCGTGGAGCTGTGTCATATGCGCGCCTGGTTCTCGACCTGCACGATGCCGAGGGCCGTCATCAGCTTCTTGATGAGGTAGTTCTCCTCGTTGTCGAGCGTCGCGCCGCCGAGGTTGCCGATCGCCATCGTGCGGTTGGCAGGCGCGCCGCCCTCCGTCCGTTTTCGCCACGTCGCGGCGCGCGTCTCGACGATCCGCTCGACGATCATCTCCATCGCGTCGTCGAGCGAGAGCTCCTCCCAGGCGGTGCCGTGCGGCCGGCGGTACTTGACCTTGTACTCGCGTAGCGGGCTCTGCACGAAGCTCTTCGAAGCCTGCCCCTTCGGGCACAGCCGCCCGCGCGAGATCGGGGACGCGGGGTCGCCCTCGATGTGCGTGACGTCGCCGTCCTTGACATAGACGAGCTGACCGCAGCCGACCGCGCAGTAGGGGCAGATCGACTTGACGACGTGGTCGGCCTCGTCGATGCGCGGCACCAGGCTCTTCGAGCGCGGGGATTGCGCCGCCCTGCCGAGCCCGCGCAGATCTCCCTCACGCAGCTGCCGCAGTGCGGGCCAGGACTCCAGGAGCTTCGACAGCGCCACCGTGCGGAGATTCTTCCCGAGCGAGGCCTTCGCATAAACGGGGAGCGGCTCGATCGAGGTTTTCCGTCCGGCCATCAGGAAACAACGTATTACGAACAAAAGACACGACGCAGAAAGGGGTCGGTGCTTATGAGCACGATCGATGAGCGCAGAGAGCACGCTTCCGCCGGCGTCGCGCTCCGCGACGAGGGGGAATGGCGTGACGGCTTCGCCCGCCCGCGCGTGTTCCTTCAGCCGATCGCGGCGCCGTCCGCGCTCGGTCTCGCGGGCTTCTCCGTGGCGACGACGATGGTGGCTCTCATCCAGGCCGGTTGGCTCGGCCACTGGTCGGACATGGGGGTTGTCGGGTTGTTCGCGATGACGTTCGGCGGCATCGCGCAGTTCGCGGCCGGCATGTGGTCGTACAAGGCGCGTGACATCGTCGCGACCCTGGCGCACGGCATGTGGGGAGCATTCTGGCTCGCCTTCGGGCTGCTGCAGATCTTCATCCTCACAGGGAACATCGCGGCGCCGGTGCCCGGGGCGCCGAACGATGCACTCGGGCTGTGGTTCTTCGGCCTCGCCTACATGACCGGGGTCGCGGCAGTCGCGGCGACGACCGAGAGCCTCGGCATCGGCGCCGTCCTCTGGACGCTCGCGGTGGGCTCGGGCCTCTCCGCGGCCGGCTGGTTCATCTCCGGGATCGGCAACGGCTGGCTCGGCGCCGGCGGCGTCCTGTTCGTCATCTCGGCAGGCCTCGCCGCCTACATGGTGCTGGCGATGTCTCTGACCGCGATGACGAAGCGGACGATCCTGCCAACGGGCCGGTACAGGAAGGACGCGAACGTCCCGGGTCGGCAGTCGCTCGAGGCAGTCGAGTTGCCGTGGGCGGAGCCCGGAATCAAGCAGGGCCAGTAGCGCACGCAGTACATCTCTCGCCCGAGAGACGAGGGCCCGCACGGGGCCCTCGTCTCTTGCGTGGACGGCGATTCGCGCTGTCGCCACGCGGGGATACAGCGTCGCGTGAGGCACGTCGTCGCCTGGGCAGCGTGGTGGATCGCCCTCTTCTGGCTCTGGCTTCTCCTCGTGGGCCAGTGGAACAGGGAACAGCTCGTGGCCGCGGCGATCGCGGCGGCGATCGCCGCGAGCCTCGCCGAGCTCGCGCGCTCCCGCACGGCGTTCGGGGCGGCGGTGCCGCTTCCCGTCCTCGCCGCGGTACCCAGGGCGCTGGCCATGGTGGTCGCGGACTTCGTGATCCTCGCCTGGGCGCTCGTGGCGAGCGTCGTCCGCCGCCGGATCGTCCGCGGCGAGTTCGTCTCGCGCGAGCTCGAGCGCGGAAGCTGGGTCGCGCGCGGCGCGGGACCCCGTGCCTGGACGGTCCTGGTCGCCTCGTACAGCCCCAATGCGTACGTCGTGGACGTCGATCCCGACACGCGACACGTCCTCCTCCACGACCTGATCCCGCGCCGCGAGTCGGAGAGCCCGACGTGAACGCCTTCCTCATCGCCGCCACCGTGCTGCTCGCGGCGCTCGCACCGCTGCTCCTGACGGCATCCCTCCGGCGCCCGATCGACGGGCTCGTCGCGCTCGAGACGGCCGGAGCGGTGGCCACCCTCGCCCTGCTGTGCCTCTCGGTCGGCCTCGGCCAGTCGATCTTCTTCACCGTCGCCGTGATCGCCGCTGTCGCATCCTGGATCGGCGGGCTCGTGTTCGTCCGCTTCCTGGGCCGCTGGACCTGATGCATGCCTCGGATCTGGCCGTCGACGTTCTTCTCGGGCTCGGCGTAGCCGCCGAGCTTCTCTGCGTCGCGGGCGTCCTCGTGATGAGGACGACGTTCGACCGCCTCCACTACGCGGCGGCCGGGACGAGCGTCCCCGCCTTCCTCGTGCTCGCCGCGGCGCTCGTCCGCGAGCACATGTCGGCCGGCGGCCTCCAGGCGATCGCGGCGGTCGGACTGCTCTTCCTCCTCAACCCCGCGCTCGTGATCGCGACCGCGCAGGCCGCGCGCCGCATCGAGGAGCGAGACGAGGAGACGTGATGCTGCTCGCGACGACGCTCGTCCCGCTGCAGGCCGTCGCGTTCGGCCTCGTCGCGCTCGGCGCGCCGGTCGTCGTCCTCACGCGCGACCCGCTCCGGCAAGCGCTCGTCAACGGCGTCTACGGCATCTCCCTCGTCTGCCTGTTCGTCGTGCTCGAGGCCCCGGATCCGGCCCTGTCGATGCTCGTCGTCTCGGGCATCGGCTACCCGCTCGTGATCCTCGCCGCGATCGCACGCGTCCGCGGCCACGAGCGGAGGAAGCGGGAGAAGGAACGGTGAGCAGGCGAATCCGGATGGCAGTTCTCGGCCCGGCGCTGCTCGGGCTCGGCGCCCTCTTCTCCTGGGCGATCGCGGGGCTCCCCGCGTTCGGCGACTACCGCGGTCCGTACGGCCTCGTCCTCAACCGGGTCGTCGTCCCGCTGCGGCACACGACGAACGTCGTGATGGGAACGACCTTCGACGTGCGCGGCGTCGACACGATGGGTGAGGAGTTCATCCTCTACGCCGCGGTCATCGGGGTGACGCTCCTGCTCCGCGACGAGACTCGCTCACGCCAGGCGGAGCGGCGGACGCGGCGCTTGCCGAGCGACGCCGTGAGGCTGCTCGGAGTCCTCATGGTCGGCGGTGGCCTCCTCGTCGGTCTCTGGCTGATGGCGTTCGGGTACGTCACGCCCGGTGGGGGATTCCAGGGCGGCGTCCTCGCCTCGGGCGCGATCCTGCTCCTCTACGTCGTCGGCAGCCACCGCGACTACCGGCCGTTCCGCGACGCGCATGCGCTCGACCCGCTGGAGAGCCTCGGAGCCGGCGGCTACGTCGTCGTCGGGCTCGCCGCGCTGGCCTCCGGGACGGCGTTCCTGACGAACCTCTTCGGCTTGGGGACGACCGGCACGCTCCTTTCGAGCGGCAGTATCGCGGTCCTCAACTGGGCGTCGGCGATCGCCGTGAGCTGCGCGATGCTGCTGCTCTTCGCGGAGTTCCTCGAGACGTACGTCGTGCCGCTCGAGCCGGAGGACACCGCGTCGTGAGCTATCTCCCGTACGCAGTCGCGGCGTGGATCTGCCTCGTGGGCATCGCGGGCGTCGCCACGAGCAAGAACCTCATCCATCTCGCGGTCTGCCTGACGGTGACGCAGTCGTCGAGCTACGTGCTCCTGCTTTCGGTCGGCTACGTCATGCACGGCGTGGCCCCGATCTTCCTCGGCACGAAGCTCGGCACGCCGGCCGTCGACCCGGTCGTCCAGGCGCTCGCGCTCACGGACATCGTCGTCAGCGTCGCGGTGATCGGGCTCATCCTCGCCCTCGCGCTCGACGCGCACCGGCTCTCGGGCACCGTCGATCCCGACTCGCTCGCGGACATCTCCGGATGAGCTGGATCCCGCCCCTCCTCGTCGCGATCCCGCTGCTCGCCGCCGCGGCGACGGCCGGCCTCGACCATCTCACCCCCGAGCCGGTCCAGGACGTGCTCGTCGTCGCTGCGTCCGCGACGACCACGGCCCTCTCCTTCGTGCTGCTCTGGCATGCCGAGAGCCGCGAGGTCGTGCACTGGTTCGGCGGCTGGCAACCGCACCACGGGATCGCGCTCGGGATCGACTTCGCCGTCGGCCCGCTCGCCGCAGGGATGTGCGCCGTGATCGGGATCGTCGTGACGCTCGCGCTGCTCTACTCGCTCACGTTCCTCCGGGAGGCCGCGCGGCTCTTCGACGCGCTCATGCTCGTCGCGCTCGGCGCGATGTGCGGCTTCGCGATGTCGGGCGACCTCTTCAATCTCTTCGTCTGGCTCGAGCTCATGGGCGTGGCGGCGTACGCGCTGACCGGGTTCCAGGTGGAGCGCCTCGGCCCGGTGCAGGGCGCGATCAACTTCGCGATCACGAACAGCCTCGGCGGCTACCTCTTCGCCGTCGGGATCGCGCTGCTCTACGCGCGCACGGGCGCCCTCAACCTCGCCCAGATCGGAGCCTCGCTCTCGCACGGGACCACGGGCGGCCTCGTGATCGTCGCGATGACGCTGCTTCTCTGCGGCTTCCTCGTCAAGGGCGCCATCGTCCCCTTCCACCTGTGGGCCGCAGACGCGTATGCGGTCGCTCCGGCGCCGGTGTGCGCCGTGCTCGGCGGCGTCATGACCGACATCGGCCTGATCGGTGTCGCCCGTCTCTACTGGACGGTGTTCGCGCTCCCGTTCGGCCGCGACGTCGGGGACGTGCTCCTCTGGCTCGGACTGGTGACGGCTGTGCTCGCGGGGACGATGGCGTTCCTCCAGCGCCACCTGAAGCGGATGCTCGCCTACTCGGTGGTCTGCCACATCGGGATCATGCTGGCGGGGATCGGGTTGCTCGACTCCGTCGGTCTCGCGGGTGCGGAGCTGATGTTCCTCGCCCACGCGCTCCTGACCGCAGGCCTCTTCTTCGTCGCCGGCATCGTCCACTCCGATCACGGCCTGATCGACGAGCTGCACCTCCGCGGCCGGGGCCGGGGGTGCTGGATGCCCGCATTCGCGTGGTTCGCCGGCTCGATCGGCCTGATCGGCACGCCGTACGTCGGCATCTACCTCGGCCATGGGCTCATCGACGAGGGCGCCACCGAGCTGGGACGACCATGGGTGCTTGCGCTGCTCTGGCTCGGATCCGCGTTGACGGGCGCGGCACTGCTGCGCGCCGGCGCGAGGATCTTCCTCGGGTGGGGCGACGCGGAGGACTCCCTGCTCGGCAAGGCGGTCGAGGAGGATCCCCTCGAACGTGACGTTCGCCGGCCGCTGCTGGTGGGCACAGCTCTCGTCGCCGTCGTCCTCGGGATCGCGATCAGCGTCGTGCCCGGACTGGGGCAACGGGCGCAGTACGCCGCGGAGAGGTTCCGGGACACCAGCGGGTATGCCGCGCAGGTCCTGCACGGGCGCGCGATGCCGCCTCCGTCGAGCCTGCCGGTATCGATTCTCCACACGTCCCTCGAGTCGGTGCTGTACGCGACGGCCGCTTCGATTCTTGCCGTTGCGCTCGCGCTCGTCGGCCTCTACCGGAGCAGGATGCCCCGGGTGGTTTCCACCGCCGCGGAGCGCACGCTTGCACCTCCCGTTCGGCTCCTGCACTCGCTGCACAGCGGCGTGGTCGGCGACTACGTGACCTGGGTCGCGGTCGGAACCGCCGTGACCGGGGCAGCCTGGGCGCTCCTGCTCCGCTAGTTCTCGGGGGGCTGGCGGCCACCGAGACGGTGTCGCTACCTTTGGGCGGGTGAGGCGGGAGGAGATCCAGCCGGGCACCGCCGGCACCGTCGAGCACGCCATCCCCGAAGAGGCCGAGGAGCTCTGGACGGAGGACGGCCACGAGCACGTCGGCTGGTTCTGCGTCAGCACCGATCCGTTCCCCTGCCCGGCGCCGGGCTGCTCGTTCGTCGCCGTCTTCATGACCGCCGCGCACCTCGTCCTCGTCTGGGAGGAGCAGGACGACCCGAATCTCCTCCGGCACGCGCAGCGCGCGAAGGAGGTCGGCCGCAACCCGCGGATCATCTCCTACGAGGTCGACTTCGGCCCGAGCGCCTCGTACTACGCGTGGGAGGCCGCCGGGCGGCCGGTGCACGGCGTCCGCGGCAAGTAGGGCATGCCGGACCTGAGCCGCTTCGGCTCGGCGGCGCCGTGGTCGCTCGGGGTCGAGGAGGAGCTGATGCTCGTCGACGCGGCGACGCTCGAGCCCGCCCGCGACGGCTTCTCGCGCGTCTTCGGCGACGCGACCGAGCGGATCAAGCCCGAGCTGTTCGAGTCGTTCGTCGAGATCACCACCCCCGTCGTCGAGACGCCGGCCGAGGTCGAGGCCGAGCTGAGGGCGCTGCGGAAGGAGGTAGCGGAGCGGTCGGCGCCGCACGGGCTCTCGGTGCTCGCCACAGGGTCGCATCCGACCGCGCGCGGCCGCGTCCCCATCGTCCCGGTCGAGCGCTACCACCGGCTGAAGGCGGAGCTGGGGCCGCGCCTGTACCGGCAGCAGGTGTGCGGGCTCCACGTGCACGTCTCCGTCCCCGATCCCGACACGTGCCTCCGGGCGTTCGAGGCGGTCGTCCCGCGGCTGCCGGGTCTCCTCGCCGCGTCCGCGAACTCGCCGTTCTGGGACGGCGTCGACAGCGGATGGCGGTCGATCCGTTCCCGGATACTGCTCGAGATGCCGACGGGTGGGACGCCGCCGGTGCTGCGGAGCTGGGAGGACTGGGACGCTGCGACCCGGGGGGACAGCAAGCGCCGGCACTGGGACGCCTGGCCGCGGCCGGAGTACGGCACGCTCGAGGTGCGCGTGCTGGACCAGCCGACGTCCCTGCGGCGGACGGTCGAGCTCGCCGCGGAGGTGCAGCGGCTGGTGAGGGAGGCTGCCGAGGGCGACGGCGGCGAGCTGTTCGACCGCGGCGAATACGCGAGGCAGCGCGATGCAGCCGGTCGCGAGGGCGGCGGGCCGGAAGCCGAGCGACAGCTCGAGCTCGGGCCGGAGGAGGCGCTGCGGGAGATCGCGGCGCTCACGTTAGGCTGAGGACATGGCGACGGTCACCGAGACGATCCAGGTCGGCGGCGTCCGCTGCGAGCGGTGCGTGATGCGGCTCGCGCACGCGCTCGAGGGACACGAGGGCCTCGAGGGTGCGAACGCGAACCTCATGGGCCAGGTGTCGCTCGCCTGGGACGACGAGCAGACGAGCCGCGAGGCGATCGTCGAGCGGCTCGCGAAGTCCGGCTTTCCCGAGCTGGCCGCGGTCTAGTCCGGAATAGCAGCGTCCCCGGCGCCGTTCGGGAGGGAATGGCCCCCGCTGGTACGGTTGACCGCATGGAGGCCGAGCCCGAGGCGCATCGGCTCGCTGCAGAGGCGCGCGACCGCGTCCGGTTCGAGGAGGACGCGCTGGCGCTCTCCGACCAGGTCTACCGCGTGGCCCGCCACCTCGCGAACTCGCGTGAGGACGCGGATGAGCTCATGCAGGAGACCTACGCGCGGGCGTTCCGCAGCTGGCGGTCGTTCCAGCCCGGCACGAACATGCGGGCGTGGCTGCTGCGGATCCTCACCAACCTCAACATCGACCGCGGGCGGCGGCAGCAGCGGGCTCCGCAGATGCAGCCGCTCGAGGCCAACGACTATTTCCTCTACGACCGGCTCGCCGAGAACGGGGACGGTGTCTCCGACGAGGACCGGGTCGTGGAGCGGTTGTCGCAGGACGACATCGTGACGGCGCTCTCGGCGGTGCCGCACGACTTCCGCGACGTGCTCGTGCTCGTCGATCTCGGCGATTTCAGCTACGCGGACGCGGCCCAGATCCTCGACATCCCGGTCGGGACGGTCATGTCGAGACTGCACAGGGGGCGCCGCATCCTGAAGCGGGAGCTTGCCGAGTCCGCCCTTGAGGAGGCGACATGAAGGACCCCTGTGCGCACTGCGAGGAGATGATGCAGCCGTACCTCGATCACGTCCTCACGGACGAGGAGATGGCTCAGGCGGAGGCGCATCTCGACCAGTGTGAGCCGTGCCGTAGGCGCTACCGGTTCGAGGAGAGCCTGAGGATCTACGTACGGAAGGCTGCGAACGAGCCGATGCCGGCAGAGCTCCGGCAGAAGCTGGCTTCGCTCAGGATTCCGCTCGAGTAGCGACGTCGACGTCGCCGGGCGGGGTCAGGTCGTCGCAACGGACGAGCCTCGCCGGCAGCGATCTCGCGCCTTCGTCCGGCACGTTGCTCCAGGCGGCGCGTGCGAGCAGGACGGGGTGGAGGCGGACGCCGTCGTAGCTCGCGGCGACCGCGTCGCCGCCGTGCACGCGCCAGTCCTCGATGACGCGGTCGACCGCGCAGGGGTCGAGGTCAGGTCCGTCCGCGAGGACGACGACCGCGGCCTCGGTGTCTTCCGGCAACGCTGCGAGGCCACACCTGAGCGAGGCGCCCGGGCCACGCTCCCAGTCGGGACACGAGATGCTCTCCACCGCTAGCGCGTGCGCTCCGCTCACGACGACGACGCCGTCGGCTGTGCTCTCGCGAAGCGCCGCGAGCACCTTCGGCAGCAATGCGACCTGTTTCGGCGGCTCGATCCCGTAGCGGGACGAGGCGCCGGCAGCGAGAACGACGGCGTAAACGGCCACGTCCGGTACCAGGTACCGGACGTGGCCGTAAGAGGCAAGGCCGGTTTGACGATCTCCCCGCTCATCGCCAACCAGCGACCGGCGGGACAAGGCCGACCGGGACACGTCCGGAACCAGGTTCCGGACGTGTCCGCGGGGGACACGGCTATTCGAGCGAGGCGAGGGCGCGGCGCACGAGTGCCTGCGCCAGCGGCACCTTCCACTCCGTGCGCGGCAGAGGGGTCGCCTCGTCGAGCGCCTCGACTCCTTCGATCCGCCACGGGATCGGCGCCACCCCGGCGAGCGCGAGTCGCGTCGAGCCGTCGGCGTGCCTCGCGGCCGCGACACCGACCTGCGGGAACGACCATCGCTTCCGGTCCATCGCCTTGAGGTAGACGCTCGCCGCCACGGTGGGCAGCTCGACCTCGAGCAGGAGCTCGCCGTCCTCGAGCGTCGTCGTGCTCCGGTCGCTCTCGTCCGGCAGGCGGTAGAGCTCCTCGATTGTGAGCTCGCGCCGGTTGGTGCGGACCCGCGCACCGAGCGCCACGAGCGCCGCCGCGACGTCGGAAGGGTGCGCCGAGGCGCAGAAGCCGTTCGCGAAGATCGCGTGCTCGCGGTGCTCGCCGTCGCGCGCGTGGCAGCGGTCGCCGCCGTGGAGGCGGCACGAATAGCCGAGCCGCCAGTACCAGCAGCGCGTCGCCTGGAGGAGGTTGCCGCCGAGCGAGCCCATGTTCCGGAGCTGCGGGGACGCCGCGAGCCGGCAGGCCTCGCGGAGCGCTTCCGGGATCGCGGGCTCGGCCTCGAGCTCGGCGAGCGTCGTGCCCGCGCCGACGACCCCGTCGCGGATCCCTCGCGGCACGACGCCGCGCACGTCGACGAGCCGGTCCGCCGTGAGCAGGCCTTCCCGCAGGAGGGGAACCACCTCGGTTCCCCCGTGGACGAGGACCCCGCCGTCGAGCTCCGCGACGCTAGACGGCCGCAGGAGCTCCACGCTTCTCCTTCTCCCGAGCCCGCGCCTCGGCCTCGCGCAGCGCGCGCAGCATCTCCTCGCGGGAGATCGGCAGCTCGTGGACGTCGGCGCCCGTCGCGTCACGGATCGCGTTCGCGATCGCGGCAGCGATCGGGACGATCGGCGGCTCGCCAAGCCCCTTGGAGCCGAGATTCGTCAGGTGCTCGTCCGGTCGGTCGACGAACTCGCACACGATCTCCGGCACGTCCGCGATCGTCGGCATCCGGTAGGCGTCGAGCGAGGTGGTGAGAACGCGGCCAGTCTCGGGATCGAGGAGCCGCTCCTCCGAGAGCGTGTGCCCGATCCCCTGGATGACCCCGCCTTCGACCTGGCTCGAGGCGCCGAGCGGGTTGATGATGCGGCCGACGTCGTGGATCGCCGCGACGCGCTCCACCACCACCTCTCCCGTCTCGACGTCGACCGCGACCTCGACGACGTGGACGCCGAACGTGAGGACGCTCATCCCCGTCGGGTTCGGCCCCCGCGCGCCCTTGCCGAGGATCTGCGACTCCTCCAGCACCGCCACGATCTCCTCCAGCGGGGTGCCTTTCGGCAGTCCGCGCTGCTCGGCGATGTCCTCGACCTGCTCGCGCGCGTCGGCCGCAGCCGCCCGCACCGCCGGTCCCATCGAGGGCGTCGTCGAGGACCCGGCGGAGATCGAGGCGTACGGGCCGCGCGCCGAGTCCCCGAGGACGACGTCGACGTGCTCGAGCGGGAGTCCGAGCTCCTCGGCCGCGATCTGCGCCATCGCCGTGCGGGTTCCGGTGCCGATGTCCTGCATCGCCGTGATCACCGTCGCGCGGCCGTCGGAGCCGAGCCTCACCCAGGCGTAGGAGGGAGGGCCGCCGCCGCCGTACCAGATCTGGCTCGCCATCCCGACGCCGCGCTTCCAGACGGTGTCCGAGCGTCCGCGCACCTCGTGCCGCCGCTCCCAGTGCGGCTCGGCGCGGCGGTAGCAGTCCTCGAGGTTCTTGGACGAGAACGGCGTGCCCTCGTTCGAGCTCGCGTAGTTGCGGCGGCGCAGCTGGAGTGGGTCGACGTCGAGCCTCGCGGCGAGCTCGTCGATCAGGCACTCGAGGCCGAACGTCCCCTCGACGAACCCGGGTGCCCGGAACGCCTTCATCGGCGGCGTGTTGACCTTGGCTCCGTACGTCACGGTGCGGACGTTCTCGCAGTCGTAGAGCATCCGCATCGGGCCTTCGGTGGAGGCGTTCCAGCCCGACCAGCCGAGGGCGTTCGTGAACTCGCCCTCCAGCGCCACGATCGTCCCGTCGCTCCGGGCGCCGGCCCGCAGCCGCTGGATGGTCGAGTTGCGGTTCCCGGCCGAGGTGTTCTCTTCGCGCCGGGTGAGCGCGCAGCGCACCGGCCGGCCCGTCCGCTTCGCGAGCTCGGCGGCGACGAACGTGTACTCGTCGGGGCCGTTCTTCGAGCCGAAGCCGCCGCCCATGAACTCGCAGACGACGCGGACCTTGTCCTCCGGCAGCCCGAGCGTCTCGGCGACCGCCTGGCGGATCCCCCAGATGTACTGCGTCGAGATGTAGACGTGCAGCGTGTCGCCCTGCCACTCGCAGACGGCCTGGTGCGTCTCGAGCGAGTTGTGGAGGACGGTCTGCGTCCGGTAGGTCGCCTCGACGACGACGTCCGCCTCCGCAAACGCACGGTCGACGTCACCGCGCTCGCGGCGCCGCGGCTCCTCCGTGAGCAGCTCGCGCCTGACGGCCTCATCGGCGTCGAGCACGACCTCGAGCTCCTCCCACTCGACGTCGATCGCCTCGACCGCCGCCTGCGCCTGCGCGAACGTGTCGGCGGCGACCGCCGCGACGGGCGCGCCGGCGAAGCCCGCTTCCTCCTCGAGTCCGTGCGCCTCGCCGGAACCCACTGCTGCGCGGACGCCCGGGAGCGTGAGCGCCTGCGCGAAGTCGATCCGCCGCACCTTCGCGTGTGCGTGCGGCGAACGGAGGACGGCGGCGTGGAGCATCCCCGGCAGCCTGATGTCGGCGGTGTAGCGCGCCTCGCCGCGCACGCGCTCGGCGCCGTCCTTGCGCGGCGCCGGGCGGCCGACCACCTCGAGCGGGCCCTCGGGCCACTGCTCCAGCGGGTCCTCCTCGACGACGATCCACACCTCCTCGAAGCGTCCCTCGACCTCCTTCTCGGTGCGGATCAGCCTTGCCAACTGAGAATCGCCTCCTCGATCTTGGGATAGGTGCCGCAGCGGCAGATGTTCCCGGCCATCGCGTGCCGTATCTCCTCGCGCGTCGGCTGCGGGCTCGCCGCGACGAGTGCGGCGGCGGACACGACCTGCCCGGGCGTGCAGTAGCCGCACTGGACGGCGTCGGCCCGGACGAACGCCTCGACGAGCGGATGCTCGCGCAGCCCCTCGATGGTCGTCACGTCCCCCTCGACCGTGTGCGCGAGCGTGATGCAGGAGAGCCGCGGCACCCCGTCGACCTGGACGGTGCACGCTCCGCAGTGACCCTCGTTGCACGCGATCTTTGTCCCCGTCAGGCCGAGCTCATCGCGCAGGACGTGGGCGAGGCTCGTTCCGACGGGCGCGTCGAGCGCGTGCTCCTCGCCGTTCACGGTCAGGCGCAGCTCGCTCATGACGAGGTCACTGCCACGGTGTCGGCAATCTGAATCAAACGGACCGCGGTGCGCGCCACGAGCCGGCGCTCCGTGTCGTCGTCCGCCTCGGGCAGCGTCCGCCAGAGGTCGCGGGCCGCCTCGAGCAGCTCGCGGATCTGCTCGAGCTCCTCGCGGTTCGCTCCGTTGGGCTCCTCCGTCGCGTTGAGCGCGAGTCCCAGGGCGCCGAACGCGTCGGGCTGCCGGATGAAGAGAAGCGGCATCGCCATCGAGACGTACTGGTGGATGCGCGCCTGTGCGAGCGGCTGCTCGAGCACCCCGGGCCCGGTCGGCTGCGACGGCTCGAGCGGCTCCTGGCCGTCGGCGATCCGCGCGGCGTTGCCCGCGAACATCCCGCGCAGCTGGGCCTCGTCGAAGCCCGAGGCGCGGGCCGCTCGCAGCGAGAGGAGGAGCGAGCCGGGCTGCTGGCCGTAGGGGTAGTCGGAGGCGTAGACGACCTGCTCCGGCGGCACGAGCCGCAGCAGGCCGAGCAGGTCGATCGCGCTCCAGACGGACGTGTCGAAGAACACGCCTCGCTTGCCTGCGAAACGGTGCGCGAGGTTGGCGAGGTCGGCGATGCCGGCATGGGCGAGGATGAGCTGGGCGCCGGGGTGCGCGTCGACGAGGTGCTCGAGCTCCGCCGCGATCGGAGGCAGTCCGCGGCCGGCGTGGATGAGGATGGGAACACGGCGCTCGGCTGCGAGCGCGAACACCGGGGCGAGGCGCTCGTCGTTGAGCAGGAACTTCTGGGCGCGTGGATGGAGCTTGATCCCGCGGGCGCCGAGGTCGAGGCAGCGGCGGGCTTCCTCGATCGGCTCCTCGTCGAGCGCCAGCCGGACAAACGGAACGAGGCGGCCGTCCGAGCGGGCGGCGAACTCGAGCGTGCGCTCGTTGCCCGCCTGGAATCCCGGCTGCCGGTCGGGCTCGTCGAGACAGAAGACGAACGCCCGCGAGAAGCCGTACCGGTCCATCGAGCCGATCAGCTCCTCGTAGCGCCCGACCATCCCGTCGATGTCGTTACCGAGGTGGGTGTGGGCGTCGAAGACGTCGAGGCCCGCGGGAAGGTCGGCGAGCAGCCGCTCGTCCCACGTCGCCGCGACCTCCCGTGCCCGCTCGAGCGCGTCCATCGGGTGAATCTAGCCGCCCGCACCATGGGAAGGCGGTCGCGCGCGGATGCGTCGCGATTTCGTGCCGATTCCGCAAAGGACACTGTCGGAGCCGCGGGGCCGCCGGTAGCAAGGGAGCCGTTCATCTCATCCCGGATCGGAGGCTCCATGAAGCGCATTCACCTGCTCGTCCTGCTCTCGCTGCTTGCCCTGCCCTTCGCGGCCGCGTCGGCGCGCGGCAGCGGCTCGGGCAGCATCGTCGTCGGCGAGCTCTTCGCCTCGGGCGGAAACAGCGGCGCCGTGTACACGAACGACTACGTCGAGCTCTTCAACCGCGGCGCGGGCTCGGTCGCCATCGACGGCTGGACGCTCCAGTACGCGTCTGCCTCGAGCACGACCTGGCAGGCGACAGCGCTCAGCGGCACGATCCCCGCGGGCGGGCGGTACCTCGTCCAGCTTGCGTCCGGCGGCGTGAACGGCGCCGCGCTGCCGGCGCCCGATGCGACCGGCACGTCGAACCTCGCAGTCACCGGTGGCAAGGTCGCGATCGTCGACGACGCGACCGCGCTCGGCTGCGGCGCCTCGGCGGGGAGCTGCTCCGGTGTCGCCGGCGTGGAGGATCTCGTCGGCTACGGCAGCGCAGCCGACTTCGAGGGAAGCGACGCCGCGCCGGCTCCGAGCGCGACGACGGCGATCGCCCGGGCCGGCGGCGGCTGCACCGACACCGACGACAACGCGGCCGACTTCGCGGCCGCGGCTCCGGATCCAATGAACTCCTCGGCTGCTCCGACCGCCTGCTCGGCCGAGCCGCCGCCGTCGGGAACGAACGCATCCGCCGGGGTCGACGTCGATCTCCAGCCGGTGCTCTCGATCGCGCTCGACCATCCGACGCTGAGCTTCCCGGCCGCGGTGCCCGGCACGACGCCCGCTCCGCTTCCGGAGAAGGTGACGGTGACGAGCAACGATCCGAGCGGCTACACGCTGACCGTCCACCGGACAGCGTTCTCGCCACACGACCTGCCGCTCGGGATCGGCGTCGGGGACAGCGGTCTCGCGGCAGTGCCGATCGCGCCGGCGCCCGACCTGCTCCTCGCGACGACGAGCGCACCGAGCGCGGACGGCGGCGACGCGGTCGCGACCAGCGTCGGCTTCGTCTCCCCGCTCCCCGTCGCCGCCACCGGGCACTACAGCGCGACACTGACGTTCACGGTGATCGGCCGGTGAAGCGCGCCTTCGCGGCGGCAATCCTCGGCGCGGCCGCGGCATCCCTCCCGGGTGCCGCGGCCGCCCGCGGAGTCGGGCTCAGCGCGAGCCCGTTGCGGCTGAGGCTCACGGGCGCGTCCGGCGCGGCGATCACGGTGCGGAATCCCGGTCGCAAGGCCCTGGTCGTCGACGTGTCGCGGGCGGGGTTCGCTCGGTCGCTTCGCGGGAAGCCGCGGGTGCAGTCCGCGCGCGGCGCCGCTGGATGGCTCCGGCTGAGCCCGCGACGGATTCGGATCGCGCCGGGGGCGACGGCGAGTCTCCGCGTCGTCGCGAGACCGCCGGAGCGCGCTTCGCCGGGCGACCATCCCGCGCTCGTGCTGCTGTCCACGCGTCCGCTCGGGGTCCACCACGTGCGGCTGCGCCTCCGGGTCGGGATCATCGTCGTGCTCCACGTCCCCGGTCCGGTCGTGAGGCGGCTCGACGCACGAAGGCTCACCGTCCGGCGCATCGGCGGGCGGCGGCTGCTCGAGCTGTTGCTCGTCAACCGCGGCAACGTGACGGAACGGCTCGCCGGCGACAGGCTGCGCCTCGTGCTCGTCCGCCACGGCCATGCCTTCGCGACGCTGCGACCGAGGCCGCGCGAGCTGCTCCCGCGCAGCGCCGGCATCGCCGAGTTCGCGTACCGGGGGCGAACGAGCGGTCTCGTCCTCGCGCGCGTCCGGCTGCCGTCGTCCGTCGCCGGGCGCCGGCCGTCGTTCCGCCTCCGCCTGTGAGGGTCGAGGTCGGGGACACCGAAACCGATAACGCGCCCATGGACAGGCGGGTGATCTGGATCTTCGTCGTGGTCGGCTCCACCGTCGGCGGGTTCGCCCCCGAGCTGTGGGGCGGAAGCGCCTTCGGCTTCGCCTCTCTCACGCTCGGGTGCCTCGGCGGCGTCGCCGGCCTCTGGTTCGCCGCGAAGCTGGCGGGCTAAGCAGCTAGGCGCGAGCGAGGATCCGGCGGACGAACTCCGCCTCGGGCACCGCGCCGTCCCAGCGCGGCTCGCCGTCGACGACGATGCGGGGCACGGCCCACACGCCGAGCTCCTGCGAGAGCTGCGGGAACTCGTTCGCCTCGATCGCCGTCGCCCTCACTCGCTCCGACGCGAGGGCACATCGGTACGCCAGCAGCACGGCCGGCGGGCAGTGCGGTCAGGTCGGCGTGACGAAGACGTCGAGCGTGAGGTCGCGGTCGAGCTCCGCGAGCGCGGCGCACGACTCTTCGCGAAGGGACGGCTCGGCGCGGCCGGCCTGCACGATCGCGCCGACGAGCGAGCCGACCTCGTAGCCCCACGGCAGCCCGTCGTACCGGACGCCCACGTCGCGGCCTCCGGGGCGGATCGAGACGGAGGGGAAACGCGGGAACCCGTCCGGCTCCTGCTCGATCCGGCAGCTGACGTCGTCACCGAGTCCGGCGAGCCCTTCGCAGAGGCGCGTCATCTCCCCGCCGAAGTCGACGTCGCCGGAACCCGAGAGCGGCGTCTCCTCGGGCCCGAGGGCCACGAGCAGCTCGACGGGTCGTTCGAGCTCCGCGAACCACTCGCGCACCTTCGCCTCCTCCTCGGCGCGCAGCAGCGACACGCTCAGAGGCTACGTGCGGCCGTAGAGGTTGTCGATCGCGTGCTCGAGCTCGTCGAGCCGCGCGGCCCCGAAGGCGCGGATCGTCCCGTCGGAGTCGACGAGGACGTTCGTCGGCACCCCGCGCACGCCGAGCGTCCCGGCGAGGTCACCCTGCGGGTCGAGGAGGATCGGTCCCTTGATGCCCCACATCTCGCAGAAGCGCTCGACCTCGGGGCGCGGCTCGGTCCCTTCCCAGATGTCGACCAGCACGACCTCGAGACCCGACCGGGCCCCTTCGCGAATGCGCAGCTCCTCGAGGAACGGCGCCTCCGCATTGCACGGTCCTCACCAGGAGGCGAAGAAGTTGAGGATGTACTTCTTCTCCGCCCAGTCGGTGTTCGTGCGGCGGTCCCCGGTCCAGTAGTCCTCGAGGGCGAACTCGGGGAGCGTCCCGCCGATCCACGGGCTCGGCTCCTCGAGGACCGGGGCCGGCGGCTTCGTCGCGAGCAGGTCCTCGACGATCGAGATCGTCTGGCTCCCCGCGTTCGCCACGAGGATGCGGCCGTCGTGACGGTCGACGACGACGCCGCCCGGCCCGTTGCCGACCGGGATCCGCGACCACTCGACGCCGTCCGCGACGCCGAGGACGCTGACCGAGCCTGCCCCGCGGTTCGTGACGTAGACGCGGTCGTGCGCAGGCGCCACCGTCAGCCCGACCGGAGCCTGGCCGGTCCGGATCTCCTCCACGACCTCGATCGTGTCCAAGTTGACCCGCGAGACCGTTCCCGCGATCGAGTTGACGATGAAGGCCTCGCCGCGCTCGGGGACGATCCCGATCGCGCAGGTGCCGGTACCGAGCTCGAGGCGGCCGACCTCCTCGAACGAGTCGGCGTCGTAGAAGTTCGCGGAGGCGGCGACGAAGTTGACGCAGATCGCGAGACGGCGGCTGGGGTCGACGCCGATCGCGCCGGCGCCGGGCTCGGCGTCCACGGTCGCCACCGTCTCGAGCGAGTCGAGGTCGATCACGCTCATCGTCGAGCCGAGCGAGTTGCCGACGTAGAGGCGGCGGAACTCCGGGACGTGCGTGAGGCCCGAGGGGTAGCCGCCGACCGGCACCGCAGTCTCGACCTCGAGCGTCGCGGAGTCGAGGACCGTGACCTGGTCGGAGTGGGCGTCGGCGGTGAAGACGCGTCCGGTCTGCTCGTCGAGTCCGATGTCGATCGGCTCGGCGCCGGTCGGGATCTCGCGGAGCACCTCGTGGGTCTCGAGGTCGACGACCGAGACGAAATCGCTCCGCGAGCACGCGACGAACGCTCGTCGGCGGCCGACGTCGACGGCGATTCCCTCCGGGTCGAGCCCGACCGGGATCTCCGCGATCTGCCGCCACGGGGAGCGCGAGTCGATCCGGCACGCGGCTCCGACCGGGAACGCCGGATCTTCTCTCTCGCCGGTCGCCGTCATGTGACTCGCGAGTATTGCCTTTCGCACGGCAAGACGGCGGAGGAAGCACCCGCGAGCGGGTAGGATCGGCGGCGCATGGCCGAGGGCGTTCTCATCTACGGAGACTCGTTCCGGTCCGCCGACCTGCGGCACGCGGTGCCGCTGGGCGTCCCGGACCCGTTCCTCTACGCGGAGGAGAACGGCTCGCGCCACGTCTTCGCGAGCTCGATGGAGGGCGCGCGGCTCAGGGAGCTCGGGCTCTTCGACGTGCACCTCCACGAGGACCTCGGCATCGACGACCTCATCGAGTCGGGCCTCGACCGCCGGGAGCTGACCGCACAACTCGCGCTCCGGGCCGTAGGGAGCCTCGGGATGAAGCGGGCCACGGTGCCCGAGACCTTTCCCGTCTGGCTCGCCGACCGGCTGCGGGCCGACGGCGTCGAGCTCGGCGTCGACCAGGATCTCTTCGACGACCGCCGTCGGGCCAAGACCGAGGCGCAGCTCGCGGGCATGAGGCGCGCGCAGCGCGCCGCCGAGGCGGCGATGGACGCGTGCCGTGCGCTCCTCAGGCGGGCGGAGGTTCGCGGCGACGAGCTCCTCCTCGACGGCGAGCCGCTCACGGTCGAGCGCGTGAAGGCGGACATGAACGTGGTCTTCGCCGCGCACGACACGACCGCAGACGAGTACATCGTCGCGCCGGGGGCTCAGGGCGCGGTCGGCCACGACATGGGCTCGGGTCCGATCCCGCCGGGCAGTCCGCTCGTCGTCGACATCTGGCCCCGCGACAACGCGTCCGCCGTGTACACGGACATGACCCGCACCTTCGTCGTCGGCGACGTCCCCGACGACGTGCGCGAGTGGCACCGCCTCGTCAAGGAGGCACTCGACAGCTCGATCGCAGCGATCCGGCCCGGTGCCGACTGCCGCGCGATCTACGACGTCGCGTGCGACATCGTCGAGGCGGCAGGCGAGCCGACGCAGCGCACGAAGAAGGCAGGCGAGCCGCTGGACGACGGGTTCTTCCACGGGCTCGGCCACGGCGTCGGCCTCGAGGTGCACGAGGAGCCGGGGATGGGACAGCTCTCGAGGAAGAGGCTCGTCCCGGGCGACGTCGTCACCGTCGAGCCCGGCCTCTATCGGGCCGGCTACGGCGGCGTGCGGCTCGAGGACATCGTCCTCGTGACGGAGAACGGCGCCGACGTGCTGACGAACTATCCGTACGACCTCGAGCCGTAGTCGAAGCCCCGCGCGTTACCGAGGCCGGGTAGACGCCCGAGGGGTCGGAGTCGGCGTCTACCCGGTCTCGGCTGTCCCAGAGGAGGGAGCTTTGACGCTGGTTTGCATCGGTTTCGCTTCCAGCCTGCTGGACGTGGATTTCCCTGCTCGTGGCCGCGGCCTACTACGCGCGGCGGCGAGGCGGGCGCAAGTTCCGAGACGAACCCTGAGTAATCCGCGCGAAATCGGGTAAAGGCTCTCGCAAATACATCGGGGACCGGCGAGACGGCCGCTGGGGCCTTCGCCGCCCCCCGAAGAAGGAGGGCAACGAGGCATGGGTGTTCTCGCCCAGGACCGGCCCGTAACGCTCGTGGAAAGCGTTCCGGCAGCCGACCCCGCCCCGCTCGGGCTTGCAGCCTTCGCGCTGACGACGTTCCTGCTCAGCGGCCACAACGCCAGCTTCATCCCCGACGCCGTCTGGATCGGGCCTGCGCTCTTCTACGGCGGGCTGACCCAGCTGCTCGCGGGCATGTGGGAGTTCCGGAATCGCAACGTCTTCGGGGCGACCGCGTTCTCGACGTACGGCGGCTTCTGGATGGGGCTCGGGATCATCGTGGTGCTGGCGGACGTGTCGAAGAACTTCGCAGCAGCGCTCGCGGGGACGAACCTCACGAGCGGCCTCGCGTGGTTCCTGTTCGCGTTCGCCGTCTTCAACACGTACATGCTCCTCTGGAGCATGCGTGTCAGCGTCGCGGTCTTCGGGGTTTTCCTCACGCTGGAGATCACCGAGATCGTGCTCGTCATCGGCTTCTTCAACCTCTCCCACGGCGGCACCGAGTGGTGGCTGCACGCCGGCGGGTGGTGCGGTGTCGTCACGGCTGCGGTTGCGTGGTACACATCCGCGGCAGGAGTCGTGAACGGCATGTCGCCGACGCCCGTCCTGCCCGTGGGCGCCGCTCCGATCGGTCGCATCGGCTCCCCGGTGCCCCGACGAGCGGAGGTGTAACGGGTGGCGAGCGAGACGAGCCAGCAGCACGCGATCGACACGATGTTCCTCGAGGAGCGGACGTATCCGCCTCCCGAGGACTTCGCCTCCCAGGCGAACGCGCAGCCCGAGATCTACGAGGTGCCGTTCGAGGAGTTCTGGGACCGGGAGGGTCGCGAGCGGGTCACGTGGTTCGAGCCCTTCGACGAGCTCTACCAGTGGGAGCCGCCGTACGCGAAGTGGTACGTCGGCGGCAAGCTCAACGTCTGCTTCAACTGCGTCGACCGGCACGTCGAGGCCGGCGCGGGGGGCGTCGTGGCGTACCACTGGGAGGGCGAGCCTGAAGGAGAGACGCGGGCGATCACGTACGCGGATCTTCAGAAGGACGTCGTCCGCTTCGCGAACGCGCTGAAGAAGCTCGGCGTGAAGAAGGGGACGCCGGTCGGGATCTACATGGGCATGGTCCCGGAGCTGCCGGTGGCGATGCTCGCCTGCACCCGTCTCGGCGCCCCCCACACCGTCGTCTTCGGCGGGTTCTCGGCCGACTCGCTCTCCGGTCGGATGAACGACATGAAGTGCGAGGTCATCGTCACCCAGGACGAGGCCTGGCGTCGCGGCTCGAAGATCGGGCTGAAGGCGGTCGCCGACGAGGCGATGGCCGCCGCACCGGGCGTGAAGCACTGCGTCGTCCTCCGCCGCACCGGCGGCGACGTCGCGATGCAGGAAGGCCGCGACCACTACTGGCACGACCTCGAGAGCGACGTGTCGGACGAGGCGGAGTCGTGTCCGTGCGAGCCGATGGACAGCGAGGACTTGCTGTTCCTCATGTACACGAGCGGCACGACCGCGAAGCCGAAGGGGATCATCCACACGACGGCCGGCTACCTTGTAGGCACGTCGGCGACGCACCACTACATCTTCGATCTCAAGCGGGACGAGGACGTCTACTGGTGCGCAGCCGACATCGGCTGGATCACCGGCCACAGCTACATCGTCTACGGCCCGCTCTGCAACCGGACGACGTCGGTCCTCTACGAGGGGACGCCCGACTTCCCCGACAAGGACCGGTGGTGGTCGATCATCGAGAAGTACAAGGTGACGATCCTCTACACCGCTCCGACGGCGATCCGCTCGCACATGAAGTGGGGGCCGGAGTACGCGCAGAAGCACGACCTCTCGTCCCTGCGCCTGCTCGGCTCCGTCGGCGAGCCGATCAACCCGGAGGCGTGGATCTGGTACCGCGAGCACATCGGCGGCGACCGGACTCCGATCGTCGACACCTGGTGGCAGACCGAGACCGGGATGGTCCTGATCACGCCGCTGCCGGGTGTCACGACGCTCAAGCCGGGCTCGGCGACCCAGCCGTTCCCCGGTGTCGTGCCGGGGGTGTACGACGAGCAGGGGAACGAGGTCGGTCCCGGAGGGGGCGGCTATCTCGTCCTCAAGCGCCCGTGGCCGGCGATGCTGCGAGGCATCTTCGGCGACGACCAGCGCTATCGGGACACGTACTGGTCGAAGTACGAGGACATCTACCTCGCGGGCGACGGCGCCCGGATCGACCAGGACGGCGACTACTGGCTGCTCGGCCGGATCGACGACGTGATGAACGTCTCCGGGCACCGCATCTCGACGATCGAGGTCGAGTCGGCGCTCGTCGACCACCAGGAGGTCGCGGAGGCGGCCGTCTGCTCACGAGCCGACTCGGTCACGGGCGAGGCGATCGTCGCGTACGTGACGCTGAAGGGTGGAGGCGAGGGCTCCGTCGAGAAGCTCGAGGAGCTGCGCGACCATGTCGCGCAGAAGATCGGGCCGATCGCGAAGCCCGCGAACATCGTCTTCACGCCGGAGCTGCCCAAGACTCGCAGCGGCAAGATCATGCGCCGCCTGCTGCGGGACGTCGCGAACGACAGGCAGCTCGGCGACACCACGACGCTCGCCGACCCGACCGTGGTCGACGAGATCGCGAAGCGGGCCTCCGACGAGAAGGTCCAGGAGGCCGAGGCCTAGCCAAGAAGCGGAACTACGCGGGCCCGAGATCGCGATCTCGGGCCCGCTCCTCGCCGCGTAGGATCGCGGCGTGACACCCGAGGAGCATCGCCGGCTCGGCGTCGAGCTCTACAACGGGACCTGGACGCTCATCGCGCGCGAAGACCGGACGCCGGACGAGGACGACGAGATGCTCCACCGGGCTCATGCCTCCGCCTACCACTGGCTCCACGGGCCGCACACGGCGGCCAACCGCGCCCGCTCGCACTGGCTCTGCTCCCGCGTGCACGCGCTCGCGGGGCAGCCGGAGGGTGCGCTCCACCACGCCCGCCGCTGCCTCGCACTCGTCGAGGGCCACAGCGAGGAGATGGAGGACTTCGATCTCGCCGCCGCACACGAGGCGCTCGCGCGTGCCCACGCCGCCGCCGGAGCGCCTGAGGAGGCGCGCCGTCACCTCGAGCTCGCGCGGGCCGAGACCGCGAAGATCGCGAACCCGAAGGACGCGCAGCACATCGAGGCGGATCTGGATTCGCTCACCCTGTAGAGGGTCGAAGCCGTCCGCGGCGAATGCTAGAACCTCGCGTACGAGCGGCTGCGGAGGTTGAAGGCACTCCAACGGGCGAATCCGGGCCAGGTGCCAACTGGACCGCCGACCTGCGAAGGCGCCGCCGCCCGTCCTTTTGAACACGCCGGGGCACGATCGGCTCGGCGTGTCCAAAAGAGCGGATTGTGCTGCCTGCGCGCGTTCGCAAGCTTTACGCGTGAGCGAACCGCTGATCGAGCGCGACGAGGTCGCTGCTCTACTCTGCAATGTGGCGGACCGCTCCGGCCGCTGAGCTAGCCGTCCAGCAGCGCTTCGAACCGCGACGGATCGTCGAACGGGCCGATCACGGCGAGGCGTAGGCGGTCGGAGGCGATGAGGTCCG
>Ga0308175_100000064_pt1 | contig 86668 bp, 85 predicted proteins | sample PhyCR1_3_FD_203893 | JGI IMG/M metagenome (GOLD analysis project Ga0308175, IMG submission 203893) | Soil microbial communities from UC Gill Tract Community Farm, Albany, California, United States - DLSLS.C.R1 | ecosystem: Environmental > Terrestrial > Soil > Agricultural land | place: USA...
ACGAGCTGCACAACCTGGTCGGCGCGGGCGCGGCCGAGGGCGCGATCGACGCGGCCTCGATCCTCAAGCCGGCGCTGGCGCGCGGCGAGCTGCAGACGATCGGCGCCACCACGCTCGACGAGTACCGCAAGTACCTCGAGCGCGACTCGGCGCTGGAGCGCCGCTTCCAGCAGATCCGCGTCGACCAGCCGTCGACCGACGAGACCGTGCAGATCCTGCGCGGCCTGCGCGACCGCTACGAGCAGCACCACAAGGTGAACATCACCGACGAGGCGCTGACCGCCGCGGCCGACCTGGCCGACCGCTACATCTCCGACCGCTTCCTGCCGGACAAGGCGATCGACCTGATCGACGAGGCCGCCTCGCGCATGCGCATCAAGTCGATGACGTCCCCGCCCGTCTACCGCGAGCTGGAGGACGAGATCGAGGAGACGCGGCGCGCGAAGGAGGCCGCGATCGAGGCGCAGGAGTTCGAGAAGGCCGCGAACCTGCGCGACCAGGAGCGCCAGCTGACGCAGAGAAAGCGCGAGCTGGAGGAGGCCTGGGAGTCCGGCGAGGGCGGCGAGCGCCCCTCGATCGGCGAGGAGGAGATCGCCGACATCGTCTCGATGTGGACGGGCATCCCGGTCTTCAAGCTCACCGAGGCCGAGACGGCGAAGCTGATGCGCATGGAGGAGGAGCTGCACAAGCGCGTCATCGGGCAGCACGCCGCGGTCGAGGTCATCTCGAAGGCGATCCGCCGCTCGCGCGCGGGCCTGAAGGACCCGAAGCGGCCGACCGGCTCGTTCATCTTCCTCGGCCCCTCGGGCGTCGGGAAGACCGAGCTCGCCCGCACGCTCGCCGAGTTCCTGTTCGGCGACGAGGACGCGATGGTGCGCATCGACATGTCGGAGTACATGGAGAAGCACGCCGTCTCGCGGCTCGTGGGCTCGCCTCCGGGCTACATCGGCTACGACGAGGGCGGCCAGCTGACCGAGGCCGTGCGGCGCAAGCCGTACAGCGTGCTGCTGCTCGACGAGATCGAGAAGGCGCACCCGGACGTCTTCAACATCCTGCTCCAGATCCTCGAGGACGGGCGGCTCACCGACGCGCAGGGACGCACCGTCGACTTCCGCCACGCGATCGTGATCATGACGTCGAACATCGGCGCGAGCGAGATCGCCCGCAACACGCCGCTCGGGTTCGCGGTCTCCGACGACGAGACCGGGATCACCTATGACGACATGAAGAACCGGATCATGGGCGAGCTGAAGAAGGTCTTCCGGCCCGAGTTCCTCAACCGCATCGACGACGTGATCGTCTTCCACAAGCTGGCGAAGGACGAGATCAAGCAGATCGTCGAGCTGCTGCTGCTGCGGATCCGCGAGTCGCTCGCGGAACGCGAGCTGCAGCTGGAGCTGACCGAGGACGCCAAGGACCTGCTCGTCGAGAAGGGCTGGGACCCGTCGATGGGCGCCCGTCCGCTGCGCCGGGCGATCCAGCGCTACATCGAGGACCCGCTCGCCGACTTCGTGCTGCGGTCCGAGCTGACCGCCGGCGGCACCGTGCTGGTCGACAGAGCGCCCGAGGGCGACGACCGCGAGGTCTCGATCGAGGTCATCCAGCCGAAGACGCCCGTTGGCGTCGGGGCAGAGGGCTCCGGCTCCGACGAGTCCGAAGCCCCGGCCGAGGGCGACGAGAAGTAGCAAGCGGCGGCCACCTGGCCGCCGCTCTACTTTCATGCCTGTCAAGTTGTGTACCGTGGAGGTACGTTTCTTGCAGGTGAGCGAGCCGGTCGAGATCAGAGTGCGCGACGACGGGCCGTACAAGGTCACCGGACCGGTCCGGCTGGTCGATCCGGAGGGGAACGAGATCGCGTTCGACCGCGCGCGGCCGCTGGTGCTGTGCCGCTGCGGGCGTTCGCGCACGAAGCCGTTCTGCGACAAGGCGCACCGCGAGACGGGTTTCGCCTCCTGCGTGCGGGCGGCGGCCGCGGACGCGTCGGGCTGACCTCGTACGCTGGCCGGATGGCCCGCGCAAGCTCCATCCACGTCTGCTCCGACTGCGGGCACGAGACGCCTCGCTGGCACGGGCAGTGCCCCGGCTGCGGGGCGTGGAACACGCTCGTGGAGGAGGCGGTGGCGCGGCCGGTCGCGAGAGGGCGCGCGGGCAGAGGGGGAGCTGGCGCCGCGCCGCTCGCTCCCGTGGCGCTCGGCGAGGTGCGGGCCGAAGCGGTCGCGCGCCTCTCGACCGGGATCGGCGAGCTCGACCGCGTCCTCGGCGGCGGCGTCGTGCCCGGCTCCTTGGTGCTGATCGGGGGCTCGCCGGGGATCGGCAAGTCGACGCTGACGACGATGGCGCTCGCGAACCTCGTCGCGGCCGGCCGCAGGACGCTCTACGTCTCGGCGGAGGAGTCGGCGGCGCAGATCAAGCTGCGGGCGGAGCGGCTCGGCGCGGCCGCGCATGCGCTGCGGATCCCGACGATCGCCGAGACCGACCTCGGTGCTGTGCTCGCGACGCTGGAGCGGGAGCAGCCGGAGGTGTGCGTCGTCGACTCGGTGCAGACGCTCCACAGCGGGACGCTGAGCGGTGCGCCCGGCTCGGTCGGGCAGGTGCGTGAGGTCGCGGGCGAGATCATGCGCGTGGCGAAGACGCACGGCGTCGCCGTGCTGCTCGTCGGGCACGTGACGAAGGAGGGGGCGCTTGCGGGTCCGCGCGTGCTCGAGCACCTCGTCGACTGCGTGCTGCAGTTCGAGGGCGAGCGGGAGCGCACGTACCGCACGCTGCGCGCGCTCAAGAACCGCTTCGGCTCGACCAGCGAGGCGGGCGTGTTCGAGATGCGTCAGGACGGCCTGGTGGAGGTGCTCGACGCGTCCGCGCGCTTCGTCGGCGAGGCGACGCGCGCGCCGGGCTCCGTCGTGCTGGCGGCGATGGAGGGCTCGCGGCCGCTGCTCGTGGAGGTGCAGGCGCTCGTGTCGGAATCCGACCTGGAGATCCCGCGCCGCGTCGTCTCGGGGATCGACCGCAACCGGCTCGCGCTCGTGCTGGCGGTGCTGGCTCGCCATGGCGGCGTCGGCGTCGGCACGAGCGACGTGTTCGTGAACGTCGTCGGCGGCGTGCGCGTCGACGAGCCGGGCGCGGACCTCGCGGTCGCGCTGGCGGTGGCGAGCGCCGCGCGCGGGATTGCGTTCGCCGACGACGATGCGCCACCGCTCGCCTGCTTCGGCGAGCTCGGTCTGACCGGCGAGCTGCGCACCGTCGCGCACGCCGAGCGGCGGGTCGCCGAGGCGCGCAAGTTCGGCCTGCGGACGATCGTCACGCCGGAGATCGGCACGTTGCGCGCCGCGCTGCGGACGCTGCGCCGCGATCCCGCGCGCGGCCCCCGCGAAGTCGCGACGGTCTGAACGCGCTCGTTCGCCTGATTCGCAGGCGCCGTCGCGGATTGCGCAGAAATCCCTGCGCCGTCGCGGAAAAACACAGGAAAACCCGGTAGAATCGGGTTGGTATGGCTCCACGTACCGGGGAAGAGCTCAAAGAGGAGCTCGAGTCTCGCCAAGAGCCCCGGCTCGTGAAGGCGCTCGAGATGGTCGCGCCCGGAACCGCGCTGCGGGAGGGGATCGACAACATCGTGCACGCCCGCACCGGCGGCTTGATAGTGGTCGGGGACGCGGACGATCTCGCCTTCCTCTTCTCCGGCGGGCTGAAGCTCGAGATCGACTACACGCCCGCCTTCCTCTACCAGCTGGCGAAGATGGACGGCGCGCTCGTGCTGAGCGCGAACGCGACGAAGATCGTGTGGGCCAACGTCCAGCTGACGCCCGATCCGACGATCCTGACGCTCGAGACCGGCACGCGCCACCGCACCGCCGAGCGCATCTCCAAGCAGACGGAAGCGCTCGTGATCGCGATCTCGCAGCGGCGCGAGGTCGTCTCGCTCTACGTCGACGGCGCCAAGTACATCCTCGAGGACATCCCGGTCGTGCTCGCGAAGGCCAACCAGGCGCTCGCGACGCTCGACAAGTACCGCAGCCGCCTCGACCAGGTCTCCACGCGCCTGACCGCGCTCGAGTTCGAGGGCGGCACGACGCTGCACGACGTGCTCACCGTCCTGCAGCGCGCCGAGCTGGTGACGCGCATGGGCGTCGAGATCGAGCGCTACATCGTCGAGCTCGGCACCGAGGGGCGCCTGATCGAGATGCAGCTCGACGAGACGATGGTCGGCGTGGCCGGCGACAAGGGCGCGCTCGTGCGCGACTACCTCGCCGACGACACCGACGAGCGCTTTGCCGACGCGCTCGACCAGCTCGTGCGCCTGCCGCACCAGGACCTGCTCGACTTCGGGCGGCTCTCGGAGCTGCTCGGGTACGACCGCAAGGTCAACACGCTCGACTTCCCGGTATCGCCGCGCGGCTACCGGATCCTCGGTCGCATCCCGCGCCTGCCGCGGCTCGTCACCCAGCGGATCGTCGAGGAGTTCGGCGGGCTGGAGGAGCTGCTGGCCGCGGGCGACGGCGAGCTCGAGACCGTCGAGGGCGTCGGCGAGATCCGGGCGAAGGACATCCGCGAGGGCCTTCGCCGACAGCAGGAGATCAACCTCGTGGACCGCTACTTGCAGACCTGACGTGCAAATCGGGGGCTGCCGGGCGGCCCGCTTGAGAAGGAGGCCACCATCACCGAGTTGACCGAAGAGCAGATCGAGGAGCTCGAGATCACCGTCGAGCTCGAGCACATCGAGTTCGAGATCGGCGACAACGTCGTCTATCCCCACCACGGAGCAGGGCAGGTCCTGAAGAAGGAGCAGAAGGACGTGCTCGGCGAAGTGCGCGAGTACCTCACGATCAAGATCCTCCACAACGACATGACCGTCATGGTCCCCACGGAGAACGCCGCGATAGCGGGCCTTCGCCGCGTCATCGACGAAGAGACGGTGAAGAGAGTGCTCGCCGTGCTCCAGGACGAATGCTCGGACATGCCGAAGAACTGGAACCGCCGCTTCAAGCACAACCGCGACAAGATCAAGACGGGCGACATCTACGAGCTCGCCGAGGTCGTGCGGAACCTCGCCATCCGAGAGGCGGAGAAGGGCCTGTCGACTGGCGAGAAGCAGATGTTCACGCGGGCGAAGAAGATCCTCGCCTCGGAGCTGATGTACGCGCTGGAGATGGGCGAGGAGGAGGCCGAGGAGCATCTCGACGAGCTGCTCACGACCTCCGCCGACGGCAAGGTGACGGTCGCGACGAAGTAGCGCCGGAGCGAGCTGGAACTGAGATGGCGGTCGCCCTGCTCGTGGCCGCTGGTCGTGGCGAACGCCTTGGCGCCGACGGGCCCAAGGCGTTCGTCGTGCTGGCGGGCCGCCCGATGCTCGAGTGGAGCCTCGACGCGCTGCGGCTCGTGCCCGCGGTCGGGCGGATCGTCGTCGCGCTGCCGGAGGGCGTCGCGGCGCCGGCCGGCACGATCGGCGTGAGCGGCGGCGCCGAGCGCTCGCACTCGGTGCGCGCGGCGCTCGCGGCGGCTTTTCCGGGCCCGTCCACCACCCCCGCCGACGAGCCGGTGATCGTGCACGACGCGGCACGCCCGCTCGTCACGCCGGAGCTGTTCGAGCGGGCGCTCGGTGCGCTCGCGGCGCACGGCTGCGACGCGGTCGTGGCGGCCGCACGGGTAGCGGACACGATCAAGCGTGCGGACGGCGAGGACCTGCGCGTCGCCGAGACGCTCGACCGTGCGGCCCTGTGGGCCGTGCAGACGCCGCAGGTGTTCCGCCGCGCCGCGCTCGCGCGGGCGCTCGCGCAGCCGGACGAGGTGCTCGCCGCCGCGACCGACGACGCCGGCCTCGTCGAGCAGGCGGGCGGTCGGGTCCACGTCGTAGAGTCCCCGGCCTCGAACCTGAAGGTCACGACCCCCACCGACCTGCGGCTCGCCGAGCTGCTGCTGTCCGAACGCTCCCGCTGATGCTCACCGACTATCACGTCCACCTGCGCCCCGACGGCGCCGGCACGCTCGCCGCCGACTACTTCACGCCCGCCAACGTCGAGCGCTATCGCGCGGCCGCCGACGAGTGCGGCGTCGCCGAGCTCGGCTGCTCCGAGCACGTGTACCGCTTCACGCAGGCGCTCGACGTGTGGCAGCACCCGTTCTGGCGCGAGAACGCGGTCGACGACATCGACGCGTACGTCGAGTTCGCGCGCGAGCAGGGCCTCAAGGTCGGCATCGAGGCGGACTTCGTGCCGGGCCGCGAGGACCGCATGGCCTCGCTGCTGGACGCCCGGCCGTGGGACTACGTGATCGGCTCGGTGCACTTCGTCGGCGACGAGGCCGTCGACCACCCCGACTGGGACATCTGGTCCTCGCGCTCGGTCGATCCCGAGAAGGTCTGGCGGCGCTACTTCGAGTGGCTCGGCGAGGCGGCGCGCAGCGGCATGTTCGACATCCTCGCGCACCCCGACCTCGTGAAGGTGTGGGGCAGCGACCGGCCGCGCCCGGAAGGGGACCTGCGCCGCTTCTACGAGCTGGCGATCGAGGGGATCGCGGAGTCGGGGATCGCCGTCGAGGTGTCGACCGCGGGCCTGCGCAAGCCGGTCGGCGAGCGCTACCCGGCCGAGCCGTTCCTGGCGATGTGCCTGGAGGCCGGCTGTCCGATCGCGCTCAACAGCGACGCGCACTATCCGAGACACGTCGGCTTCGAGTACGCCTCGACCGTCGAGTGGCTCGCCGCGCAGGGCGTGCGCGAGCTGAGCGTGTTCGAAGGACGGCGGCGGCGGCTGGAGCCGATCGGGTGACGGGGCGCCGCGCGTGATCGCGACCGGGATCGGCTGGGACGTCCACCGACTCGTCCCCGGCCGGCCTTTGATCCTCGGCGGCGTGACGGTGCCGAGCGAGCTCGGCCTCGACGGCCACTCGGACGCCGACGTCCTGACGCACGCGGTGATCGACGCGCTGCTCGGGGCGATCGGCGCCGGCGACATCGGCGAGCACTTCCCGGACACCGACGGCCGCTGGAAGGACGCCGACTCGCTGGAGCTGCTGCGCCACGTCGACGCGCTGCTCGCCGAGCGCGGCGCGGCGGTCGTGAACGTCGACGCCACGATCGTGCTCGAGCGTCCGAAGCTGCTCGAGCACAAGCCGGCGATGCGCGCGAACCTCGCGGACGTGCTCGCGCTCGCGCCGGACCGCGTGAACGTGAAGGCCACGCGCGGCGAGGGCATGGGCTTCGTCGGACGCGTCGAGGGCGCGGCGGCGCTGGCGATCGCGACCGTGGAACTGCCCGGCGTCGCAGCCTGAGGCGCTCGTCCCTCGGCAGCGCCGCGATGTACCGTCTCGGTAGGGTCTTGCGCCGTGCGCCGGATCCAGCTGCATGACACGAGAAGCGGGCGGCTGCAGCCGCTCGAGCCGCGCGACCCCGGCCGCGTCGCGATGTACGCCTGCGGGCCGACCGTCTACGGCCGCATCCACGTCGGCAACGCGCGGCCCTATGTCGTCTTCTCGCTGCTGAAGCGCTTCCTGGAGCACGAGGGCTACGACGTGACGTTCGTCGCGAACGTCACGGACGTCAACGACAAGATCTACGACGCGGCGCGCGCGGCCGGCGTGCCGAGCGAGCGGCTCGCGCGCGAGATGACGGCCGCCTACGTCGCCGACACCGACGGCCTCGGCCTCGGCCGCCCCGACCACGAGCCGCTCGCGAGCGAGACGATCGACGAGATCGTCGCGCTGATCCAGGCGTTGATCGACCGCGGGCACGCCTATGCGGTGGAGGGCGACGTCTACTTCGACGTGCGCTCCTACCCCGAGTACGGCGAGCTGTCGCATCGGCAGGTGGATGACATGGATCAGGGCGAGGGCGTCGAGGGCGCCCAGCTGAAGCGCGACCCGCTCGACTTCGCCCTCTGGAAGGCGCAGAAGGAGGGGGAGGACACGGCTTGGGACGCACCGTGGGGGCGCGGCCGCCCGGGTTGGCACATCGAGTGCTCGGCGATGGCCGAGACGCTGCTCGGCGTCGGCTTCGACGTCCACGGGGGCGGCTCGGACCTCGTCTTCCCGCACCACGAGAACGAGGCGGCGCAGACGGCCGCCGCGCGCGGCGCGCCGCTCACGCGCCTGTGGGTCCACAACGGGATGGTGCGGCTCGAGGGCGAGAAGATGGCGAAGTCGGTCGGCAACATCTTCCTGCTGCACGAGGCGCTCGCCGCGCACGGCCGCGACGCGCTGATCGCCTACTTCTGCGCCGGCCACTACCGCCAGCCGATCGCGTACTCGGACGAGCGCCTGGGCGAGGCGGCGCGCTCGGTCGAGCGCATCAAGGACGCCGGGCGACGGCTCGTCGCCGGCGACTCGCCGGCCGAGCTGGCGCCGCTGCGCGACGCGTTCTTCGACGCGCTGGCCGACGACTTCAACACCCCGCGAGCGCTCGCGACCGTGTTCGAGTGGGTCCGCGAGGCCAACCGCCGCGCGGAGGCGGGCGAGCAGGTGGGCGACGCCGACCTGCGCGAGATGCTGGCCGTCTTCGCGCTCGATGCGCTGCTCGACGCCGACGCCGCGGCGGGCGGCCCGGACGCGGAGGCGCTCGCGCTGCTGGAGCGCCGGGAGGCCGCGCGCGCCGCGCGCGACTTCGCCCAGGCCGACCGCCTGCGCGACGAGCTGGCCGCGCGCGGCTGGGAGGTCCGCGACGGAGCGGACGGCGCCACGCTCGTTCCGCGCGCGTCGTGATCGTCTACGGCCGCAACGCCGTCCGCGAGGCATTGCGCGGCCCGCGCACGGTCAAGCACGTGTGGGCCACCGAGCGGGCCGCGCGCGAGCCGTGGCTGCGCGGGGCGCCGGTCAGCACGGCATCGGCCGACGCGATCGAGCAGCGTGCCGCCTCGCCCGAGCATCAGGGCGTCTGCGCCGACGTGTCCGAGTACCGCTACGCCGACGCCGCCGATCTGCTCGCGCGCGAGGACGCGCTGATCGTCGCGCTCGACGAGATCCAGGACCCGCAGAACCTCGGCGCGATCTGCCGCACCGCCGAGTGCGCGGGCGCGACCGGCGTCGTGATCCCCGAGCGCCGCAGCGCGGACGTCACGCCGGCGGTCTGCAAGGCGTCGGCGGGCGCGGTCGAGCACCTCGCGATCGCGCGCGTGCGCAACCTCGCCGACTTCCTGCTGGAGGCCGGCAGAGCGGGGGCCTGGTCCTACGGCGCCGACGGCGACGCGCGCGCGAGCTACATCCAGCCCGACTACCGCGGCAAGGTCGTGCTGGCGATGGGCTCGGAGGGCAGCGGCCTGCGCCCGCGCGTGGCGAGATCGTGCGACGAGCTGATCGCGCTGCCGCTGCGCGGGCGGATCGAGTCGCTCAACGTGTCTGCCGCTGCTGCCGCGCTGCTGTACGAGATCACCCGCCAGCGCGGCTGATCCTCCCGCTGCAACGCAACTTGCGGCTTCCCCTTGACAGAGGGTCCATAACTTGGCAAGCTGCCGCCCGTCATAAGGGTGGACTTGAGCTTGAGGCTCTCGATACCGCCCTCACATATGTATCGATGGCGGCGCCTGGGGAGGTAAAGCGTCACGAAGCGGCGGTTCGCGGTCTCCGCGACCCTTCGAAAGGACACCTCGTGGCTCGTATCTCCCAGAACTCTCACTCTCAGCTTCAGCTCGATGACGGGTTCCTGATCGCTCTTGCCAAGCAGGGCAACCCCGATGCGTACGACCGGCTCGTGCGCCGCTATTACGGGTTCGTCCGCCTCAAGGCGTCGTCCTACTTCCTCGCCGGCGGGGACAGCGACGACCTGATCCAGGAAGGGCTCGTGGGGCTCTACAAGGCGATTCGCGACTACCGCACCGACCGCGAGTCGAGCTTCCGCAACTTCGCGGAGCTGTGCATCACGCGCCAGATCATCACGGCCGTGAAGACCGCCACGCGCAACAAGCACACGCCGCTGAACCAGTACCTGTCGTTCTCCTCCTCGCCGTCGAACGCGGCGGGCGAGGGCGGCGAGCCGACGCTCGACGAGGTGATCCCCGGGCCGAGCGTGCACGACCCGGTCAACCAGGTGATCAGCTCCGAAGAGCTGCAGGCGCTCGTCGCGTGCCTCTCGACCGTCCTGTCGGAGCTCGAGTCGCGCGTCCTGTCGCTCTACCTCGACGGCTACTCCTACGAGGACGTCGGCAAGCGGCTCGACTGCGACACGAAGACGGTCGACAACGCGCTGCAGCGCGTCAAGCGCAAGGTCGGCACGCATCTCGCCGCGCGCAACGTGCTGCTTTAGGCCCGGCTGAGGCGTCGAGGACTAGGATCCCCGTCGTGTCGGTGATCCTCGTGATCGTGCTGGTCGTCCTCGGCGTCCTGCTGCTGCTGGCGGTGCTGGGCGCTGCAATGGCTTCCCGCCGCAACGCGCTCGGCGCGATCGCGTTCGAGCAGAGCCTCGCCGCCGTCGATCGCGAACTGGCCGCGGCGGTCGCCGCCGACCACGGCTGGGAGCGCGGTGCGCTCGAAGCGACCGCGCGCGACACGTTCGCCGAGCGTCGTCCCGACACGCGCGTCGCGGAGCTGCGACTCGTGCAGATCGTCGACGAGCCCGGGACCGACCAGGACCTCGCCGTCTTCCTCGTCACCGCCGCCGACGGCGCCGAGAGCACGCTGACGCTCGGCCGGCGCGAGGGCGCCTGGTACGCCGCGTCGCTGGAAGACCGGCGCTGACCCGCTCGCGCATGGCGGACTCGCCTCACGTCGCGCGCCTGCTGATCTCCTGCCCCGACCGGCCGGGCATCGTCGCGGCCGTCTCGCGCTTCCTGTTCGAGCACGGCGCGAACATCCTCGACGCCGACCAGCACTCGACCGATCCGGCCGGCGGCACGTTCTTCATGCGCATGGTCTTCCAGCTCGACGGGCTCGACGAGAGCGCCGCGTTGGAACGCACCTTCGCCGAGCAGGTCGCCGCGCCCTTCGCGATGGAGTGGTCGGTCGCCTATGCCGCCGATCGCAAGCGCGTGGCGATCCTCGTCTCGCGCGAGGACCACTGCCTGCTCGACCTGCTGTGGCGCTGGCGCAGCGGCGAGCTCGAGGCCGACGTCGGGCTGGTGCTCTCCAACCACCGCGCGGTCGAAGACGACGTCGCCCGCTTCGGCGTCCCGTTCGTCCACGTGCCGGTGACGCCCGCGACGAAGCCCCAGGCCGAGGCCGCGATGCTCGAGCAGCTCACGGGCCGCTTCGACCTGATCGTGCTCGCGCGCTACATGCAGATCCTCTCCGGCGGCTTCCTCGCGCGCGTCGGCGCGCCGATCGTGAACATCCACCACTCGTTCCTGCCGGCGTTCGCCGGGGCGGACCCGTACCGCCGGGCGAGCGAGCGGGGCGTGAAGATCATCGGCGCGACCGCGCACTACGTGACCGAGGAGCTCGACGCCGGGCCGATCATCGAGCAGGACGTCGTGCGCGTCAGCCACCGCGACGACCTCGACGCGCTCGTGCGGCTCGGCCGCGACGTCGAGCGCGCCGTGCTCGCGCGCGCGGTGCAGCGGCACCTCGAAGACCGCGTGCTCGTGCATGAGAACCGCACGGTGGTGTTCTGAGGCGTTCGCGGGCAGGATGGTCGTGCAATGGCCTACCGGCTGAGCTTCGCGGACGACGTCACGAGCAGCGTGCGGCAATGCGCCCGCGAGCAGCTTGCGGACGCCGTCGAGCAGCTCGAAGACGCCGCCGAGGATCCCGTCACGGCAGTCCACGAGGCCCGCAAGGACCTCAAGAAGACGCGCGCGCTGCTGCGCCTCGTGCGGCCGGCGCTCGGCAGAAAGGCCTACCGGCGCGAGAACGACGCGCTGCGCGACATCGGCCTGGCGCTGTCCGGCGCGCGCGACGCGGACGTGCGGGTCGCGACCGCGCGGGCGCTCGCCGAGCACGCCGCAGGACGGCTCCCCGCCGACGTCTTCGCCGCGCTCGGCGAGGCGCTCGCGGCGGAGTCCGGCGACCAGGGCCGGGGAGATGGCGCCGCCGCGCGCTTCGCGCCCGCGATCGAGGCGCTGCGCGCGGCCGGGCTGCGCGTCGAGGCGTGGCCGCTCGGCGACGCGGGCTGGGACACGGCGCTCGCCGGCGTCGCGCGCGCGTACACGCGCGGGCGCGAGGCGTTCGCGACCGCCCGCACGACGCCGGATCCGGAGTTGCTGCATGCCTGGCGCAAGCGCGCGAAGGACCTCTGGTACCACCAGCGCCTGCTCGCACCCGCCTGGCCCGACGTGCTCGGCGCCCAAGCCGAGGCGGCGCACGGCTTGAGCGAGCTGCTCGGGGACGACCACGACCTGGCGGTGCTGATCGAGCGCCTTGGCGACGCGGCGCCGCCGCTGACCCCGGCCGTCGATGCGCGGCGCGCCGCGCTGCGCGAGCTGATCGCGCACCGCTCCGAGCAGCTGCGCGCCGAGGCCGTGCGCCTCGGCCGCCGCATCTACGCCGAGTCGCCGAAGGCGTTCTCGCGTCGTCTCGCGCGGTATGTGGAGCTGGCCGTCGACGAGGCGCAGGCGGACGCGTGAGACCGGTCTGGCTCGTCGTCGCGGTCCTGCTGGCCGCGTACCTCGTGTGGAGACGGCGCCGCCTGGAGCCGACGATGCTCGTCGGCGGCGGAATCGCGGCGCTTGCGGCGTTCGCCTACGGCCTCGGCCTGTTCGCGCTTCCGAACCTCGACACGGTGTTGAAGGACGTCGGCTCGACGCTCGGTCCCTGGACGTACCTGCTCGTCGGCGTGCTGTGCTTCCTCGAGAGCGGCGCGTTCGTCGGGCTGCTGATCCCGGGCGAGACGGCGATCGTGATCGGCGGCTTCGTCGCCGGCCAGGGCCACATCGACATCGTGCTGCTGATCGCGATCGCGTGGTTCGCCGCCGTCGCCGGCGATCTCGTCAGCTTCGCGCTCGGGCGCCGCCTCGGGCGCGAGTTCCTCGTCAAGCACGGCGGCAAGGTGCAGATCACCGAGGAGCGGATCCACCAGGTCGAGCGCTTCTACGACCGCCATGGCGGCAAGGCCGTGTTCCTCGGGCGCTGGGTCGGCCTCGTGCGCGCCGTCTCGCCGTTCCTCGCCGGCTCGTCGAAGATGCCGCTGCGGCGCTTCCTGCCGTACGACGTGCTCGCCGCGGGCGGGATGGTGACCGTCTTCGCGCTGCTCGGCTTCGTCTTCTGGCACTCGCTCGACAAGGTCTTGGAAGTCGCGAGAAAGGGCCTGCTGGCGCTCGGCCTCACGATCGCGGTCGTCGTCGGCGTCGTGTGGGTCGTCCAGTGGCTGCGCAAGCCGGACAACCGCGCGAAGCTCGCCGCCTGGCTCGACGCGCACGAGCGCACCCCCGTGCTGGGCCTCGCGATCCGCGGCGGGCGCGTCGTCGGTCGCCGTCTGTCCGGACCGGCGCGCTTCGTCTGGGACCGCCTCACGCCGGGGCAGCTCGGCCTGGAGCTGACGACGCTGCTGGCGGTGGCGGCGGTCGGCAGCTTCGTCTTCTTCGGCTACCTGATCGCGATCGACCCGGTGACGGCGCTGACGGCCGGCGATCGTCGCGGCGCGCGCTGGTCCGAGGCGCTCCAGACGCCGTGGTTGACCGATCTCGCGAAGCTGCTGACGAACCTCGGGGCGCTGCCGGTCACGGGCGGCGCGCTCGTCGTCACCGCGTCCGTGCTGCTGTGGAGACGCCACGGGCGCGAGGGGCTCGCGCTGCTCGTCGGGCTGGTGCTCACGTACGCGGTCGTCCACATCACCAAGGCGGCGTTCGGACGCCCGCGGCCGGCCGGCGGGCTGATCGACGCGAGCGGCTTCGCGTATCCCTCCGGCCATGCGGCCTATTCGATCTGCTGGGTCGCGATCGCGGTCGCGCTGCGGCACGCGTTCCCGCGGCTGGCGGTGCAGGCCACGCTCCTGATCGTCGCGATCGCGCTCGCGATCGTCGTCGGGCTCACGCGCATCTACCTGCGCGCGCACTGGTTCTCCGACGTGGCGGGCGGCTGGGGCGCGGGCGCGATGTGCTTCGCGCTCGCGGGGATCGCGGCGCTGGTGGTCGGCTACCTGCGCGAGAGCGGTCGCGCCGGGGCGGTCAGCGCCCGCTGAGCGTGCGCCGCAGCAGCAGCCCGCAGACGATCGCGAGGATCGCGGCGAGCACCGGGATGCCGCCGCCGACCACGCCGGCGATCGCGAGCACGACGCCGACGACGGCGATCACGGCGAGCCCGCCGGTCGCGAGCGTGAGCTGGTAGGCGCGCTGCTCGCGCTGGCGGCGCGAGAGGCGGGAGGGGGAGCGGCGTTCGAGATCGGCCATGCTGCGCATCATCGCAGGGTCGAGGTCTACACTCCCGCGCGTGAGCTGGTTGGCGGTTCCACGCGGCTGGGTCGAGAGCTTCGGCGACATCGCCCGCTTCACCGCGCAGACCTTCCGCGAGGTGTACGGCGGCCGCGTCTTCCGCTTCTTCGGCGAGGCGCTGCGCCAGTCGGGGCTGCTGATCCTCTCCTCGACGATCGTCATCTGGGGCCTGGTGTTCATCATCGGCCTGCAGTGCGGGATCGAGGGCGCGTACTTCACGCGCGCGGCCGGGACGCCGGCGTACTCGGGCGTCTTCACGGCATGGTGCGACCTGCGCGAGCTCGTGCCCTACGCGTTCGGCTACATGATGGCCGCGAAGGTCGGCACCGGCATCGTGGCGGAGATCGGCTCGATGCGGATCACCGAGGAGATCGACGCGCTCGAGGTGATGGGCATCAGCTCGATGACGTTCCTGTGCGGGACGCGCCTGCTCGCCTCCTGGATGGTGCTGCCGTTCGTCTACATCGGCGGCGTGGGGGCGGCGTTCGTCGCCTCCTACCTGGCGGTCGTGATCCAGATCCACGAGGTCTCGCCGGGCGGCTACGACCTGATCTTCTGGGCCTTCCAGAACCCGACCGACCTGCTGTACAGCATGCTCAAGGGCGCCTTCATGGCGACCGGGATCGTCGTCGTCGGCTGCTACTACGGCTACACCGCCAGCGGCGGACCCGTGGGCGTCGGCACCGCGACGGCGAAGTCGATGGTGCTGAACATCGTCTACGTGCACCTGATCGGCATGCTCGGCACGCAGCTGTTCTGGGGCGCGAACCCGCGCGCGCCGATCGGCGGTTGAGCCGCCGCGAGGTCGCCGGACTCGGCGCGCCCGCGCTGGCGGTCTGGGCGCTGCTCGCGGCCGGCCTGCTCACGCTGCTGCACCGCTGGCAGCGCAATGCCTACTGGGAGTACTCCGACGGCGTCTATGCGCTGACGGGCCGCCTCGTGCTGCACGGCGCGGCGCTGTACCGCGACGTCGCGGCGGCGCAGCCGCCGCCCGTCTACTACGCGGGCGCGGGGCTGCTCGGGCTGTTCGGCGACTCGGTCAGCGGACTGCGGTGGGGTCTGGGCCTGGCGGCGCTGGCCACGTCCCTGCTGGCGCTCGCGTGCACGTGGCGGCTCGCTCGCTCGCGCGCCGCCGCCGTGCTCGCCGGCGTGCTGGCGCTCGTGACGCCGTGGGCGCTGCGCGAGCACGCACAGCTCGTGCCCGAGACGTTTGCGGCGCCGCTCATGCTGGGCGCCGCGCTGGCGGGCAGCCGGCCGGGGCGCGGCGGCGCCGTGATCGCGGGCGTCCTCGCCGCGCTCGCGGTCGCGTTCAAGCTCGCGTTCGTGCTGCCGGCGCTCGCGGTACTGCTGGCGGCGCGACGGCGGTGGCGGGCGCTGCTGAGCCTGCTCGTGGCCGGCGCCGCGCTGGCGGCGATCTTCCTGCTCGCGTTCGGCGAGCCGCTGCTCGACGGCGCCGTCCGCGCGCAGCGGGAGGCCGGGACCGCCGGGCTGCACTACGTCGGCGGCCTGTGGGCGCAGGCCGGCTGGAACCTGCTGCCGCTGCTGGCGTGCGCGCTGCTCGCGTGGCCGGCCCGGCGCGGGCTCGCGGACGCCGCGCTGCTGCGCACGCTCGCCGCCGCCGCGCTCGGCGGGCTGCTCCTGCTGCTGACGCTGTTCAAGCACGGCAGCTACCTGACGGTCGTCGTGGCGATCGAACCGCCGCTGCTGTGCCTGGCGGCGGCCGGCGTGACCGCCGCATTGCGAGCACGCGTCGCCGCGCGGCTCGTGCTCGCTGCCGCTGCCGTGGCGCTAGCCGTGCTGCAGGTCGGCTCGCTGCTGATCGCGCCGGGCGACCCGCGCCTCTTCACGCGCCCGTTCGCCGCCTCGGGGCCGGCGTGGACGCTGTCGCCGTCCGCGGTCGACCGTGCGGTGGCGGCGGTCCGGGCCTGCCCGGCGGCCGTCGCCACGAGCGGGCCGCCGTACCTCGCGTTCGCCTCCGACCGCCGCATCGCCGGCGACCAGCCGGACCAGTTCATCGTCGGGCACGCCGGCGTGCTCGACCGCTTCCGCGCCGCGGTCGAGCAGGATCGGCCGCGCTGCCCCTGACGAGCGGCGCGCGGTGCGCGCGGGCCGTCGCGTAGATCAGCCGGTCGGCGGGATCGCCGGGGAAGTCGTCGCCGTCGAGCAGCCCGGCCGCGACGGCCACCTCTCTGCATGGTCATCTATCTGCGCAAGCGCGGTCATGGCGCGACCGAGGCGTCGAGCGTCTGCGATTCGCCCGCGCTAGCCTCGACGGCATGATCGTCACGCCTGCCGTCCGCGAGTACCTCGACGCCACTCGACCGGCCGCGGATCGGCTGCTCGCCGAGATGCGGGCGCACGGCGAGCGCGAGCGGATCCCGATCCTCGACGCGCAGAGCGGCGCGCTGCTGCACGTGCTCGCGCGCGCGATCGGCGCCCGCCGGATCGTCGAGGTCGGCACCGCGATCGGCGTCTCCACGCTGCATCTCGCCCGCGCGCTGCCGGACGACGGCGAGCTCGTCTCGTTCGAGATCGACCCCGCACGTCACGCGGCAGCGGAGGGCTACCTCGAACGAGACCGGCTTGCGGCGCGGATCGACCTGCGCCTGCAGGACGCGCGCGCCGGGCTGGCAGAGCTGAGCGGGCCGTTCGATCTCGCGTTCCTCGACGGCGTGAAGGCCGAGTACGACGCCTACCTCGACCTCGTCGTACCGCTGCTGCGTCCCGGCGGGCTGCTGGCGGTCGACAACGTGCTGATGTCCGGCACGGTCGCCGCGAACGAGAGCGACGGGCACTGGACCGAGCAGCAGATCGCCACCGCCCGCGCGTTCAACGCCCGCCTGCTCGAGCACCCGCAGCTCGTCGCGACGATCACCCCGGTCGGCGACGGCATCGCGCTCGCGGCGCGGCGCTAACGGCATCTAAAGCGTGGAGTCGCAGACGAACTGCGCGCCGCTGGCGGCGAGCGTGATCCGGCGCGGTGCCCGAGCTCGGGGCTAGTCGCCCTGCTCGCCGATCTTCGCGAGGTAGGCGTCCAGCGCCATCGTTTCATCACCCGCGTTCAGCGTGTGGAAGCGATTGGTGTACACGATGCGAGGACCTTGGAAGCGTCGTCCAGTTCGGGGGTTGATCACGGTCCGCCTGCGTTCGAGGAGCCCCTCGCGCTCGAGTGCGAGCATGCCGCGCTCAAGTGTCGGAACGGAGAACGGGAGCCGCAGGCGCGATCGACTTCCGTACCTCCCGTCTCTGTCAGCGAACCATCCGAGCGGTCGATCCCAGGATCCGGAGCCGGGCGTGGCGCGCTCGCGTCTGAGGCCACGCTGAGCGTCTGCGTGGCGCTCGGCCACCATAGCCGCGAGGTAGGCGCTTAGCTCCGGAACGGACCAGCGCGCCAGCGCTCCACTGGAGATGAGGCCTCCCAGGATCCGGACGTACCGGTTCCCTTCGCTTCCGTCGGGGTCGTCGAGCGGCTCCCCGGACGCGTCATCACGGAGCACGAGTAGGAGCGGGCGTCGCCCTGGTCGTGCGACGCGGCGGATGAGGTTCATCTCCTCGAGGCGTGCGAGCTGCTCTCCGACCCATTTGCGCTTGAGGCGCAGCGTCGTCGCGGACGGATCGGTGTCACTGCCATGGTCGCCGTGGGGTGCAATCGCTCGTACGAGGTCGTGCAGTTGCGCCCACTCGTAGCGTGGAAGGACGAGGCCGACCTCTCTGCGCTTGCCGGTGTGCTGATCGAGCAGCCCGACGCCTCGCAGGAGGACGTCCAGCTTGGCCGCGCCCACGCAGCGTCGTCTCATCAACGGGATCAGGTGGTCGGCGACGTGCTGCTCGCGTAGGCGAAACTCGTGCTTCCCGTACACCTGCTGGCCGTAGTGAAGTCCCTTGGACGTCGCACGCTCGGGAGAGACCCCCTTGGATGCTGAACCGGCGCGCGGTCTTGCCGAAGGAACACGAGCCGTACGTTTGGTCACTCTCACCCCACAACTGTAGCCCTGGCTCGGAGGGAACGGTAGCCGGTCCGCAGATAGTTCGCTCACCCGCGCCGAGACGCTTCCAACATAGAGACAACGGAATATGAGATATCGGTGATGCGAGGGTCCCCTGCCGTCCCCTCCATGCCGGGGTCAGCATGATGGGAATCGCCGACTTGACCAGCTAGGTTGGCGAGGCCGTCCGGGATCGATCGCAGCTCCCGTTCGTATGAGGAGACGGTCGGCGGCCCGGTGTGGACGGCGGAACCCGTTTTGTAGGCGGGACCGCCGGAGGATGATCATCTGCGAGGGGCCCGGGCTGCAGCCGGGCCTTTTCGCGCCGACGCGGATTCGTGCCCAAACCGCCTACCGGCCGCTCGCGAGCGCCGGCCGCGCTCCGCCGTCCTCAGTCGCCGGGCGCTTGTCAGGGACCCGGCTATGCTCGGCCCGTGACGCCGAGGCAGGAGCAACGTCTTCAGCAGGCCGCGCGTGATGCCCACGCCGCCGAGGCGCGTGGCGACGATGCGACGGCCAACGAGGCGTGGCGTCGCTACCGCCTCATCCAGGACGCGAGCCGCGATCCCGACGAGCTGCTCGCAGAGGGGATCGCGCTCAGCAACATGGCGATCGAGCTGGCCGGCGCCGGCCGCGGTCTGCGTCCGTGACAGGCTTCGGCCGGATCCCGCGCGACGCGAGACATCGACGCCGTGCTGGAGCCGGGGGAGGCGAACGTCGATCGCCTGCGCGCGCTCATCGCCGAGTGGGGTGCCACGCGGCCGGACGGCTCGCCGGTCCCCGTCGACAGCATCGCGGACGGCAAGACGATCCACCTCGCGACCCCGCATGGCGCCCTGGATCTACTTCCCGAGCGTGCAGCCCCGCTGAGCTTCGCCGAACTGATGGAACGAGCGGACGTGAGAAGGGTCGACGGCGTCGAGGCGTCGCTCCAGTCGCCGCCGGCGATCTCGTCGCGCTGAAGCGGATCGCGAGCCGCGAGCGCGACCTGGCGGATCTCAGCGAGCTGGAGGCGGCTCACGGTGAGCTGCCGGACAGTCGCACAGCGGCGACCTCTGATCGGCGCTGATTCGGCAGACCACCAAGACACGGACTGACAGGTGGAACCGCAGACGGAACCGCGCGCGGAACCGCAGACGGAACCGCCTCGCTCCGGCTTCGCGCCGACGCCCCCGCGAGCGCGTCACGGCTGCGCACCTTCTCGCGATGCGAATGCTTCGGCTCTCGCCTGCCGCTGCCGCTCGTAGACGGCGATCAGCTCGGACAGCGGGACGTGGAGACCCTCCGTGGGTCGGGAAGATGCCGGGTGCATCGAAGGTCCACTCCTTGCCATGCCGATGGTGTCGCACCCTGCAATCCATGGTGCTACACTCGGGCGATGCCGACGACACGCCCGCGCTACACCGTCACGGATACCGGCCACACCGCGGAGCTGCTGGATCTCGCGCAGCGCGCCTGGCCCGACGTCAGCGACCGACGGCAACTGCTGCTGCGGCTGACGGAGGTCGGCGGCGAGGCGCTGGAGAGGAAGCTCGCCGAGCACGAGCAGCGACGCCAGCGCCAGCGGCGCAGCCTCGAACGCGCCGCGCAGCTGGTCGACGCCGATGTGCTGCTCGGCGATCAGGCGTGGCGCTGATCCTGCTCGACAAGTCCGCGTGGCTGCGCGGGGGAGCTGCGCTGGTCGACTACGGCGAGCTGTGCATGTGCGCGATAACGCGCATGGAGATCCTCTACAGCGCCCGCTCGGCCGAGGACTACGCCGCGCTCCAGGAAGACCTCGCCGCCTATCGCGACCTGCGCATCGACCACGCCACGGTCGCCGCTGCTGAGGCCGCCCAACGCGAGCTGGCCGCCGTGGGACAGCACCGCATCTCGCTGCCGGACCTCATGATCGGCGCCTGCGCCCAGCAGCACGGTGCCGACGTGCTGCACGTGGATCGCCACTTCGACGTCCTCGCCGAGACGTTCGGCTTCCGCAGCCTTCGGCCGCGATAACGCGCCGGATCAGCGCTCGCCGAAGTCAGGCGCTCGAGTCTTGGCCACGATTTGGCCACAGCCCACATCTACGGTGCATCCGAGGCGCTGACAGCGACCGCGCACCGACCGCGGAAAACCGCCCACTAGCAGCGCAAACCCCGAGAGCCGGAACCGGGACTCGAACCCGGGACCCCCTGTTTACAAGACAGGTGCTCTACCAGCTGAGCTATTCCGGCGAGGCTGGATCAGCGTAGTGGATGCCGCCGCGGCGGCGTGACCGCTCAGGCGCTCGCCGTTCCGCGCAAGCGCTCCTCGTAGACGCGCACCAGCTCGGACAGCGGCACGTCGAGGCCCTTGGCGAGCGCGACGAGCGCCGCGAAGGACGGGATGATCTCGCCGCGCTCGATCTGGCCGACGTACTTGCGGCCGACGCCGCCCTTGCCGGCGACGCGCTCCTGCGAGAGCTGATGTCGAGCGCGGATCTCGCGGACCGCCGCGGCGAGCGCGCGCAGCTCGGCGTCGATGGTCGGAGGCACCGCGGGAACTCTTGTGCGGTTCCCGGTTGCTTTCCACCCGCTATAGGGATCAAAATGTGTCGCGCAGGGGGTATTTTCCCCTGTCGAAGGGGTCCGGGAGGCGTCCCCCAGCTCAACCTCGGCACGTCGCGCGGACCCCGCCTGACGAGTCCGGCTCCCCCTACCGGCTCGACACGTCGGCGCCCCGGCCTTCCCCCGGCCGGGGCGCTCACGCGTGCGCGGCCGGTCCGTTCGCGCGCCGCTCGAGCTCGCCGAGCACGACGCCGAACAGCAGGTGCCGCCACGTCGCCTGCGCGAGCGCGCGGCGGTTGCCGGTCAAGCGCGGCAGCTGCTCGCGTGCGGGGTGGAAGCGGTCGCTCAAGCGGCCCAGCGGCCACAGCCCGAAGTTCTCGACCTGCGCGACGAGCGGGCCGCGCGCGGCGGGCGGCACCCCGGCCGTCGCGAGCGCCGGCGCCAGCGCGCCCGCGTACACGGCGCCGAACAGCGCGCCGTTCTGCACGTGCAGCGCGAGCCCCAGCGGATACCACCGGCTGCGCGGCGCGCGCGGTACGAGTGCCCGACCGAGCAGCTCGACGTCGTCGTAGCCGCCGCGGAAGACGCGCTTGTCGAGCGGCTGCTGCAGCGCCCAGACGCCGGCGGCGATTCCGCCCGCCAGCGCGCCTCGCAGCATCCGTCGTGGTTCGAGCGGCATCGTCGCGACTGTAACGTGCCACCGCCGCGAGGGTACGTAACCGCGGAATGGATGCGGAGCGACTCCATCGGCGGGCACGCGAGCGCGGCGTCAATCCGATCGTCTACTGGCTCGTTCGCGCGGTCCTGCAGCCGTTCTTCCATCTGTACTTCCGCCTCTCGCGGATCGGGCGCGAGCACATCCCGGTCGACGGGCCGGTGATCTTCGCGGCGAACCACCGCAGCTTCCTCGACCCGTTCGTGATCGGGACGATGATGCGGCGGCCGATCTACTACGTCGCCAAGAAGGAGCTGTTCGAGAACCGCCTGCAGGGCTGGGTCCTCAACGCCCTCGGCGCCTTCCCGGTCGACCGCGGCAACGCCGACCAGAGCATGGTCGAGACGGCCAAGGCGATCCTCGCGCGCGGCGACGCGGTGCTGATCTTCCCGGAGGGCACGCGCGTGCGGCCGGGGCCCCCCGGCGCGGCGAAGCGCGGCGTCGGCCGGCTGGCGCTCGAGACCGGCGCGCCGGTCGTCCCGGTCGCCGTGATCGGCACCACCGACGTCCGCCGCGGCTGGCGCATCCGCCCGCGCAAGGTCCGCATCCGCGCCGGGCGCCCGCTCACCTTCCTGCACGTCGAGGCGCCGTCGCGCGAGCTGGCGCAGGCGGTCACCGACCGCATCTGGCCGTGCGTGATGCTGCAGTGGGAGTGGCTCGGCGGAATCTCGCCGCTGCGCCGGGCCGCCGTCGTCGGCGCGGGCGCGTGGGGCACGGCGCTCGCCGTCGCGTTCGCGCGGGCCGGCCTCGACGTCGAGCTCGGCTGCCGCTCGCGCGAGCAGGCGCAGACGCTTGAGCGCGAGCGCGAGAACCAGCGCTACCTGCCCGGCGTCGCGCTGCCCGAGCGCGTGCGGCCGTGTCACGCCCCCGAGCTGGAGCTGGCGGTCCACGACCTCGTCTGCCTCGCGGTGCCGGCGCGCGAGCTGCCGGCCGCGCTCGCCGCGCACGGCAGCGAGATCCCGCAGCGCGCCGGCGTGCTCGTCGTCTCGAAGGGGCTCGTGCCGCCGCTCGGCACGCTCCCGTCCGCCTACGCGGCCGAGCGCGTGCAGGCGCGCACCGTCGCCGCGCTCGCGGGTCCGAGCCATGCCGCCGACGCGCTCGAGCACGGCGCCTCGGTCGTGCTCGCGACCGTCGACGACGCGTTCGGCCACGAGCTCGCGCAGGTGCTCGCGAGCGCCGGCTTCGACGTGCAGACCACGCACGACGTCACCGGCGTCGAGCTGGCCGGCTGCGCCAAGAACGCCGCCGCGCTCGCGGCCGCCGCCGCGCACGCGTCGGCCGGTCCCAACGTCGCGGGCGCCGCGGCCGGCAAGGTCTTCGCCGAGATCGACGGGCTCGCGCGCCGGCTCGGCGCCGCACCCGACACGTTCGCCGGGCTCGCCGGGGCGGGCGACCTCGTCGCGACCGTCGTCGCCGACGGCAGCCGCAACCGCCGCGCCGGCGAGCTGCTCGGCCAGGGCGTGCCCGCCGGCGAGATCGGCGCCGCGCTCGGCCACGCCGTCGAGGCGGTCGACACGGTGCCGCTGCTCGCGACGCGGCTGCGCGAGGCGCAGCTGGCGGCGCCGGCGACGCTCGGCCTCGCCGCGCTCGTCGAGGGCCGCATCGATCCCGGGGACTGGACCGCCGCCGTCACGCAGCCGGCCCGCCGGCCGCGAAAGGCCCGCGCGGCCTGAGAAGGGGGATACTGCGCATGCGGTGTCCGACGAATCCCACGCCCTCTCGAAGCCCGATCTCGACCGCAGCTTCTCCGAGCTGTACCGCACGCACCTGCGCGACGTCTACTCGTACGCCTACTACCGCGTCGGCAACCACCACGACGCGGAGGACCTCACCGAGCAGACCTTCCTGCAGGCGTATCGCCACTACGAGCGCGCGCTGCGCGAGTCGGACGGCCGCCCGCTGCGTCCGTGGCTCATCCGCATCGCGCACAACCTCGCCGCCAACTACTACCGCGACAGGGCTCGCCGGCCCGAGTCGGCGATCGAGGACGCGGCCGTGATCAGCGCACCGCACACGACCGAGACGCTCGTCGAGGGCCGCGAGGAGCTGGAGCAGATCCTCGCCGGCGTCCAGCAGCTGCCGGACGACCGCCGGGAGGCGCTGATCATGCGCTTCGCGCTGGGCATGGACAACCGCGAGATCGCGCGCGCGATGGGGCGCACCGACGGCGCCACCAAGGTGCTGCTGCATCGCGCGATCAAGCAGCTGGAGGGGATCGTCGGCGAGAACGGCGCCGGTCCGCAGGGCGAGACGGGGGCGACGGCGGCATGAGCACGACCGAGTTCGAAGCGCGCCTGCGCGCCGCGCTGCATCCGGTCGAGCCGCCGAAGGACTTCACCGTGCGACTCGAGCGCGGCCTCGTCGAGCTGCACGAGATGGCGACGGACGAGCTGGAGGCGTGGGAGCTGCGGGCGATGCGCGACCCGCGCAACTGGGCGCGCCCGGCGGCGGCGGCGGTCGTCGGCGCGGGCGCGGGCGCGGCGCTCGTCGTGCTGCGCGTGCGCGGCGGTCGCCGGCGGCGGCGCGAGCAGTCGGCGAACGTGCTCGACCTCGCCGAGCGCACGGTCCGGGATCTGGCCGACGAGGCTCGTAGGTTGCTGCCGTAGCGACGTCGCCGGAAGGCGGTCGCTTGCGATCGCCGGACGGCGAAAGCCGTCTCCTCGTGATCCGCACGCGAACGGACGGCGTACACCCAGTGACCGATGCCGAGCCGCCGCGACCATCATCGCCCGTCCTACCGGGACCTCGCCGACGAGGACCTGATGCAGCTCGTGCAGCGGGCGGAGGCGGCCGCGTTCGAGATCGTCTACGACCGCCACGCCGGCGCCGCCTTCTCGCTCGCCTACCGCATGTGCGGCGCGCGCCAGCTCGCCGAAGAGATCGTCCAGGAGGCGTTCCTGTCGATCTGGCGCAGCGGCGCCCGCTACGACCGCCGCCGCGGCAGCGTGCGCACGTGGATCCTCGGGATCACGCATCATCGCGCGATCGACGCGCTGCGCCGCGGCGTGGTCCAGGACCGCCATCGCGCCTCCGACGAGGGGCTCGAGGAGCGCTTCGAGGCGAGCGAGCGCACCGAGGTCGAGGTCGCGCGGCGCGAGGAGGCGCTCGAGGTGCGCGGCGCGCTCGACGATCTGCCGGACGATCAGCGCCGCGCGATCGAGCTCGCCTACTACGGCGGCTTCACGCAGAGCGAGATCGCCGAGATGCTCGGCATCCCGATCGGCACGGTGAAGGGACGCATGCGCCTGGGGATGGAGAAGATGCGCGATCGGCTCGCGCCGGCGGAGGTGCTCCCATGAGCGAGCGCTGCCAGCACGTCGACACCGCCGCCGCCTACCTGCTCGGCGCGCTCTCCGACGCGGAGCGGCGCGACTTCGAGCAGCATCTGGCCGGCTGCGCGCACTGCTGGGAAGACGTCGCGAACCTGCGGCTCGTGGCCGACGTGCTGCCGGTCGCCGTTCCGTTCGTGCCGGCGCCGGCGAGCCTCAAGCAGCGGCTGATGGAGACCGTGCACGCGGAGGCGGACGTGCTCTCGGCCGCCGGCGCCACCGCCGACAGACCCGCGCCGAAGGCGGCGCCGGGGCGCCGCCGCTTCGCGCTTTCGCTCGGGCGGCCGTTCGCGCTCGCCGCAAGCCTGGCCGCGCTGGCGCTCGGCGTCGCGCTCGGCTTCGGCATCGGCAGCGCGACGAACGACGAGCACGCGAAGACGCAGACGGTCGTGCAGGTGCGCACCGTGCAGGCGTCGGTCACGCCGGCGACGGCTCCGCGCGGCACGGCGGTGATCGTCGTGCGCGACGGCGTCGCGACGCTGCGCGTGAGAGGACTGCCGGTGCCGCCGCCCGGCAAGGTCTACGAGGTCTGGCTGCTGCGCCGCGGTGCCGCCGCGCCGTCACCCACGGACGCGCTCTTCAGCGTCAGCACGCAGGGCAGCGGCCGCGTCGCGCTGCCGAGCGTCCACGGCGTCGAGCAGGTGCTCGTCACGGCGGAGCCGGCCGGCGGCAGCCGGGCGCCGACCTCGCAGCCGTTCATCAGCGCGACGCTGTGAACCCCGAGATCGCTTTCGCCGACCGGCGATCGCGAGCGACCGCCTTACGGCGACGTTACCGCCGACTGCTACCGTCCGCGCCGCGATGCCCGTCTGCTACCGCCATCCGAACCGCGAGACGGGCGTCGCCTGCTCGAACTGCGGCCGGCCGATCTGCACCGACTGCATGACGTCGACGACCGTCGGGATGCGCTGCCCGGAGTGCGCCAAGCAGCGCACGCGCGTGGTGCGTCCGCGCGCGATGACCGCCGCCGCGCCCGCCGCCACGCAGGCGATCATCGCCGTCAACGTGGCCGTCTACCTCGCCGAGCTGTTCACCGGCGGCGGCCTCGGCAGCGTCGGCGGGACCGTCTACGAGCACGGCGCGCTGTACGGCCCGCTCGTCGCCGCCGGCGACTGGTGGCGCGTCGTCACCTCCGGCTTCCTGCACGCGGGCTTCCTGCACGTCGCGCTGAACATGGTCTTCATCTGGTTCGTCGGACGCTCGCTGGAGCCGGCGATCGGCACGCCCCGCTTCGTCGTCGCCTACGGCGCGTCGCTGCTGTGCGGCTCGCTCGGCGTGCTGCTGCTGGAGCCCCACTCGGTCGCCGTCGGCGCGTCCGGCGCCGCCTTCGGGCTGATGGGCGCGCTCATCGTCGAGGCGCGCTCACGCGGGATCGACCTGTGGGCGACCGGCTTGATCCAGATCGCGCTGTTCAACTTCGCCTTCACCTTCCTCGGCTCGAACATCGCGGTCGGCGCCCACCTGGGCGGATTCGCCGGCGGCATCGTCGTCGGCGTGATCTACGACCAGTTCGACCGCCGGCGCCTGCCGCGCGAGGCCTCGCTCGCCGCCGGGGTGCTGGTCGGCGTCGTCGCGTTCGCGGCTTCGCTCGCGGTCGCTTAACGAGCGACGGCGGCGCTTTCGCGCCGCCGTCGTGAACGATGGGATCTATCCAGTCGCTGTTCAGTGACAGGCGATGTTCGTGTCGGTGGACGACGTCGCCGAGCCGCCGGTGTCGGTGTTGTAGAAGGTGTCGACGTGCACCGGAGCCTTGTGGCTCTTGGGGCACTTGAACGCCTCGATGTAGCCGCGTCTGACGCCGTGCACGACGCGCGTGAGGCCGGTCTTGACGTCAATGCTTCTCACGATGATCGGGCCGTCGAGAATGTTCTGCAGCTCGGTCGGGATGTTGTTCGTGAGGACATAGCCGTACTTGCCGCCGGTCTTCTTCAACGGCGCCGAGAACGTCTTGTTGATGAGCGCCGGCGTCGTGATGTTCACGTTGAACGTGATGCTCTTGCCGCCGGGACCGTTGAACAGCGTCAGCACGCCGCTCGAGGTGACGCCGATGTCGACGGCCGTGCCGGTCGCCTTGCCGCTGCCGATCTTCGAGCCCTTCGGGCAGGCGCTGAGGCGGTTGTGAGCGGCCTCCAGCTTCGCCACGCTGCACGTGGGGAACAGGTTGCCGTTCGGCTTGCCGACGCCGTTCGGGAATCTCACGATCACTCTCTCCAGCCGGTAGCGGCTGCCGGCGGGATGCTGGATGCCGATGTGAAACTTGAGCGTGATCGGCATGCCGTGCTTGCTCGTCAGGCCCGGGACGAGATGGTTCGGCGAGGCGCTGACCTTCGCCGACACGACGGGTCCGCCGGGCGTGTTCGCCGCCGGCGAAGCCGCCGCGACGATGAGGGTTGCGGCAGCCGCAGCGGCCGCGATACGTCCTACGCGAATGGATTGCATCCCTCGATGGTAAACGTGCCTGTACCGACCCGTCCAGGGAGAAGCGGCCCTGTCGTCAGAGGTCGACTATCAACGGGTTGTGCGCCGCAACTTCGGGTACCGAATCGGGTTGCAGCACGTACGCGAGCAGCTCCAGCCCGTCGATCAGGCGCGGCCCGGGCCGGGAGAAGTACGCGGCAGCATCGACGGCGACGACCTGTCCCGCGCCGAGTGCGGCGAGCTTGTCTCCATAACTCAGTGCCTCGGCGTGCGCGCGCTCGGCGTCGTACCCGCACGGCATCGCCACCACCACGTCCGGTTCGGCCGCCGCGACCTCGTCCCAGGTGCGTCGCTCGGAGTGCTCGCCCGGCATCCCGAGCACGTCGAGGCCGCCCGCGTACTCGATCAATTGCGGCGTCCAGTGACCGGCGACGTACACGGGGTCGAGCCACTCGAGCGCCGCGACACGCGGGCGCCGCCGGTCGCGCACCGCGAGCCGGACGCGGTCGATTCGCGCCGCCGCGTCCTGGATCAGCGCGACGCCGGCGTCTCTGCGGCCGGTCGCCTCGGCGAGCGTGCGCACGTCGCCGAACACCTCGCCGAGCGTCCGCGGGTCGAGCGCGATCACCTGCGGCTGGGATTCGAGCTCCTCGGCGATCGCGCGCACGTCCTCGAACGAGACGGCGCAGACGGCGCACAGCGCCTGCGTGACGATCAGGTCGGGCGCCAGCTCGTGCAGGGCCTCGACGTCGAGCTCGTAGATCGCCTCGCCCTGATCGGTCCGCGCCCGCACCGCCGCGTCGATCTGCCCGGCGGTGAGGTCAGAGGGCAGCGCGTCGCGCGTGACCTTGGGGAGCTCCAGCGCAGCCGGGGGATAATCGCACTCGTGCGTGACGGCCACGACGTCGTCCCCGAGCCCGAGCGCAAACAGGATCTCCGTCGCCGACGGGACGAGGCTCACGATCCGCATGAAAGGAAGATATGGCACGCCTGAGTGACGAGCAGATCTCGACCAGCTTGGAAGGGCGCGAGTGGCAGCGCGAGGGGGAGGCGCTCGTGCGCGACTGGCGCTTCGCCGACTTCGCCGCGGCGATCGCGTTCGTCGAGCGCGTGGCCGAGGTGGCCGAGGCCTCGAACCACCATCCCGACATCCTGGTCCACGGCTGGAACAAGGTGCGGCTGACGCTCTCGACGCATTCCGAGGGCGGCATCACGGCGGCCGACCTGGCGCTCGCGGAGCGCCTCGATGCCGTCGGTTGACGCCGGGGGCGACTGCTACGGTTCGCGCCACCAGTCGATGAGCGACGACGACCTGTCCCGAAGTAGCGGCCCACACGTCGCCGCGGTGTCATGACCGCGCTGCTGCTCGTCGGCCTGTTGCTGCTCGTCGCGGTCAACGGCTTCTTCGTGGCGGCCGAGTTCGCGCTCGTGCGCGCCCGCCGCTCGCGCATCGAGGAGGCGGCCGAGCAGGGCGCGTCCGGCGCCCAGACCGCGCTCGCCGAGCTCGAGGAGATCACCGAGTACCTGTCGGCCTGCCAGCTCGGCATCACGCTCGCTTCGATCGGCATCGGCTTCCTCGGCGAGCCGGCGATCGCGAAGCTGATCGAGCCGGCCTTCGGCGGGCTCTCGCACGGCGTCGCGGCGGCGATCTCGATCGCGATCGCCTACGTGATCGTGACGGCCGTCCACATCACCGTCGGCGAGCAGGTGCCGAAGGTGTGGGCGATCCAGCGCGCCGATCGCACCGTGCGCCGCATCGCGCGGCCGCTGCACATATTCGCCCGGACCTTCCATCCGTTCGTGGTGCTGCTCAACCGCGCCTCGAGCGGGATCCTGCGGCTGCTGCGCGTCGACCCGAACGTCGGCGAGGAGGCCGGCGGCACGCCGGAGGAGCTCAAGCTGCTGATCGCCGAGTCCTACACCGGCGGCAAGCTCGACGCGGGCGAGGCGGGCATGCTGGCCGGCGTCTTCCACCTGCACGAGCAGGAGGCGCGGCAGGTGATGACGCCGATTCCGGCCGTCGTGACGTGCGACGTCTCCGAGAGCGCCGAAGCGGCGCTCAGGCGCTGCGTCGATTCCGGCCACACGCGGCTCGTCGTGACCGAGGACGAGAACACCGACCGCATCAAGGGCCTCGTGCACGCCAACTCGCTCGCGCGCCTGCTGATGGAGCAGGGGCCGGAGGCGACGATCGAGGGGCTCGTGCGCGACGCGCCGATCGTCCCCGAGACGAAGCCGCTCGACGACCTGCTCGCCGACCTGCAGCGCCAGCGCAGCTCGCTGGCGGTCGTCGTCGACGAGTACGGCCGCACGGCGGGCGTCGTGACCGTCGAGGACATCGTCGAGGAGGTCGTCGGCGAGATCGCCGACGAGACCGATCCGACGGCCGGGGGCGTGCGCCGGCTGCCGAACGGCGACTGGTTCGTGCGCGGCCACGTGGCCGTCACCGACCTCGAGGACTACGGCCTCTCGCTGCCGGTCGACACCGACGCCTACAACTCGGTCGGCGGGTTCGTCTTCGCCGAGCTCGGCCGGCTGCCGAAGCGCGGCGACACGATCGCCGCCAACGGCTTCTCGATCCGCGTCGAATCGGTGCGCGAGAACCGCATCGTGGCGGTCCGGATCAGCGACCGCGGCGTAACGTCGCCGGGAGGCCGTCGCTCGCGGCGGCCGGACGGCGAAAGCCAGTAGGCCGTCGCTCGCGGCGGCCGGACGGCGAAAGCCCTTAAACCTCACCAGAACGCACCAAAGCTCACAAGGCGCTACCTTCCGGCGACGATCGCCGGTGCTTCTGGCGGTTGGAGGAGGAGGGACGTGGTGGACTGGTGGGTCCGTCACAACGAGACCGGCCCGCTTGCGCGGGCCGGTCTCGTGCTTCTGGGAGGAGGTGCTGCTGTGAGGTACGTCGCATCGCGAGTATGTCCGCGCGCCATGAAGCGACCTTAAGCAGTCCCTGAGAGTCCTCTCACAGAGCCGCCGCGGCGACCCTAGGAATAGTCGAGCAGGCCCTTGCCGGTCTTCTTGCCGAGGTGCCCGGCCGCGACCAGCTCCTGCACCGTTCTCGGCACCGGCGAATCGATCGCCTCGCCGATCGCCTTCGAGACGTCGAGCCCGACGTAGTCGAGCAGCGCGAGCGGACCCATCGGGTGCCCCGCGCCGAGGCGCATGCAGGTGTCGATCGACTCCGGCGGGAGATTCGTCTGCTCCATCAGCTCGACCGCGCTGAAGAGGTACGGGAACAGCAGCCGGTTCACGACGAAGCCGGCGATGTCGGGCACCTCGACCGCCGTCTTGCCGAGCGTCGCGCACAGCGCGCGGGCGCGCTCGCGCACGCTCTCGACCGCCTCCGGCGCGTACGCCAGCTCGACGAGCGCCATCTTCGGCACCGGATTGAAGACGTGCAGGCCGACGAAGCGGTCCGGGCGGCCCGACGCCTGCGCGAGTCTCGCGACCGACAACGACGAGGTCGTCGTGGCCAGCACGGCATCGTCGCCGGACACGCGGCCCAGCTCGGCCAGCACGTTGCCCTTGACCTCGTAGTCCTCCGCGGTGGCCTCGACGAGGAACGTCGCGCCGCTCAGCTCACCGAGGTCCGAGACGACCGTCACGCGGTCGGCGGTCGGCTCCTCGCTCAGCTTGCCGCACCACTTCGCGACCGCGCCGCGCGCACGCTCCGCCGAGCTCTCCGAGCGCGCCCACAGCAGCACGTCGCCGTGCTGTGCCGCCGATGCGGCCAAGCCGCATGCGATTGCGCCCGATCCCGCGATTCCCAGCCGTTCCTCCACCGGATGCTCCTCGTGTTGACTCGTCAGTCAACCGAACACTACGGGTCGGCGCGCGAAGGCAGCTCCACCACCTGCGTCGCCGCGCGGCAGCCGCGAACGCGCCATGGACGCACCCCGCGATCGGTGCGCACGACGCGTCCGTCGCCATCGAGCCATACGAGGTCCAGCGCGAAGCGCATGCCGAACGTGTGGATCGAGCGGGTGCGCGGGAGCAGCAGGCCCGTCGCGGGCGGCAGCGCGCGCAGGGCGGCGAGCCCCAGCAACCGCGCGAGCGGCCCGGCCGCCACGCGCACGTCGATGCCCGGCAGCCGCGCGACCTCGGTCGAGGACAGCCGCCGCAGCCGGCGCGGCGGCTGGCTCATGCCTCCCAGCGGAAGCCGGTCGCAGAGGGGCGCGGCGCCAACGGGCTGGCCGGCAGCCCGTCGGGCGGGTCGTTCGCGTTGTAGCCGCCCGGCGCGAGGTCGTTCGGCGTGTCGGGATGGAACAGCGTCGCGAGGTACTGCGCCTGGCCGCGGCCCGGGCCGAGCTCGAACTGACCGCCGCCGTAGGCGCCGATCCCGTGTGCGGCGCAGTAGTCGTAGCCGGCGCAGAGGCGCTCCAGGCCGCCGAAGCGCGACGGCTTGACGTTCACCATCTTCGGCGCGAACGGCAGCGCCTCGATGTCCGCGATCGAATGGATCGGCGCGTCCCACGTGATGCGCTCCCGATGCGGGCGCAGCACCTCGTCGACGGCCGCGTCGCCGAGCCACGGATCCTCCAGCCACGCGTTCGGGAACGCCTCGGCGATGCGCCGGTAGAAGGCCGGATCGGCGGGGGTGTCGACGATCGTGCCTCTGTAGTGGCCCTTGTAGTCGATCGAGTCCACCGCGCCGCTCGCGACGAGCGCGGCGATCGTCTCGTCGCTCCAGGCCGGCGTCGGGTCGAGCTTGAAGCGCAGCGTCGGATAGCGCTCGAGCAGCGCCAGCAGCGGCGCGACGTCGGCGACGCCGTCCTGCTCGGGCAGCCGCCGCGAGTTCACGAACGCCATCGGCCGCGGCGTGCGGCCGACGACCTCGTGCAGCGGCTTGCCGGCCTGGCGCAGTGCGAGGTCGAGCGCGGCCGAGTGGAACGCCCAGCGGCGGTAGAGGCGCGAGACCTCGCCGCGCTCCGGCTCGACGGGGAACAGATCCAGCGCGTCGATCCGCGCGCAGAAGTCGCCGAGCGTCGTCTCGCCGCCGGTGGCGAGGTCCAGGTAGGCGCCGGCCTGCTGCAGGCGATCGTGGTCCTCCGCGTCGTAGACGACGTCCTCGCCGACGCCTTCCTCGCCGCCGCCCTGCAGGTGGATGACCGTCGACTTGCGCAGGAAGCCGCTGGAGACGTTCAGCTCCAGGCCCTCGAGCGCGTACGCCTCGACGACGAGCGGCAGGCCGGCGAGCAGGTCGTACGTCCCCATCGGCCGATGAGCCTAGCGATCCGTCTCGCCGCCGCGTTCGAGCCGCGCGACGAGCTCCTCGAGCCGCAGCTCCTCGAGTCCTCTGCCGACCGCCTCGAGCTCGCCGGCGCACCATTCGACGAGCCGGCGTCCCTCGGCCACCAGCTCGAGCGTCTCGCGCAGGCCGGCCTCGCCGGAGTCGAGCCGCCGCACGATCTCCTCGATGCGTGCGCTGGCGGCCTCGTAGCTCGTCGGCTCAGGCGTCGGCTGCTCGCTGCTCATGACGGCGGATCCTCGACGTTCGCTCGGACGCGTCCGTCGTGGAAGCGCAGCTCGAGCGTGCCGGCTGCGCGCGCCTCGGCCGCGGACGTGATCAGGCCGCCGCCGCCAGGTCCCTCCACGAGCGCGTAGCCGCGCGCGAGCGTGCGCTCCGGATCGTGCGCCGCCAGCGCGAGCAGCAGCCGTTCGAGCTCCCCATGGCGGCGTCTGCGGTCGACGGCGGCCGCCTCGCTCTTGCGCCCGAGCACGCGCAGCCGCGTGGCGGTCAGCTCGTGCTCGCGCGCGAGCCCGCGCCGCGCGCTCGCGCGCAGCTCGCGCAGCGACTGGTGCAGCTGGCGGCGGTTGCGCGCCACGTGCTCGGCCGGCGCGCGCGCCAGCGCGGCGAGCGCGCGCGCCCGCGTCACGACGGCGCCGCGGCCGTGCCGGTCGAGCCGCCGCGCCTCGCGCAGCAGCGTCGTGCGCGCCTCGCGCGCGTCGATCCGCACGGCCGCCTCGGCGGCGTGCGTCGGCGTCGAGCAGGAGACGGCCGCGACGTCGTCGATCAGCGTGCGGTCGGTGTGGTGACCGACCGACGCGATCACCGGCACGCGCAGCAGCGCGACGGTTCGGCACAGCGTCTCGTCGCAGAACGCGAACAGGTCGGCGAGCGACCCGCCGCCGCGCGCGACGACGATCGTCTCGACCTGCTCGATCGCCGCGAGGTCGCGCAGCGCCTGCGCGATCGCCGGCGCGGCGTGGCGATCCTGGACCGGCGCGAAGGCCCACACCAGGCGCCCGCCCCAGCCGCGCCGTCGCAGGCCGGCGAGCACGTCGTCGCGGGCCTTGCCGCCCTCGCCCGTCACGACGCCGATCGTCTTCGGCAGCAGCGGGCGCGGCAGCCGCTTCTGCGGCTCCAGCAGCCCGTCGGCGGCGAACTGGCGTCGCAGCCGCTCGACCTGGGCCAGCAGGTCGCCCTCGCCGGCGATCCGCAGGTCGCTCGCGCGAAACGAGAAGGAGGGGGAGGACGTCGCGCTGCCGGGGTAGTAGTCGCAGCCGCCGGCCAGCACGACCTGGGCGCCGTCGGCCGGGTCGAGCCCGAGGCGGTCGAAGTCGCTGCGCCACATCGAGCACGGCAGCGCGCCGCGCGCGTCGCGCAGCTCGAACCACACCGCCGCTCTGCCCATCCGCAGGTTCCACAGCTCGCCGAACACCTGCACGTGCGCGAACTGCCGCAGCCGCTCGCGCAGCTTCTCGGCGTACGTGCCGACGGGGAAGGGGCCGGGCAGCGCGCTGCCCGGGATGCCGGCCGGTGCGACGGGCTCAGGCAGGGTCGGCGACGCTCGCGAGCGTCGCCATGTCCGCCTGCTCGCCGCGCACCTCGCCGGCGCGCGCCAGGCCGTTGAGCCGCGCGACCTCGCGCTCGCCCTCGATGCGCGCGGGGTGGTCGGCCGGCAGCTCGGCGATCAGCCGCCGGATGCGCTCGCGCAGCTGCAGCGCGAAGTGCGGGGTGGAGGCGCCCATCAGCTGGCGCACGTCCTCCACGGTGACGTCGTGGCCGGGGCGCAGGCGGTCGGGATGCTCGGCTTGGCTCATCGGATCGCGCTCGTGTCGGACTGGATGGGGGCGGCTTCGAGGAAGTGGTCGATGCGGGCCTGCACCGGAAGCGAGATCGCCGACTCGTCCCCGATCAGCCAGCCGTGATTGTAAAGCGCGCGCGACGGATCCCGCGTGTAGCCCGGTTGGATGTCGAGCAGGTAGGAGCCCACGGGCAGCGGCAGGGTGTCCGCGTTGTCGATCAGCAGCAGCGGCCCGTACGTCCCGCTCGCCGACAGCGGCGCGGCGGCGGCGGCGTCGAGCGTGCGGCTCGCGTTCGCGAACACGAGCCCGTGACCGGGGTCGACCACGCTCCAGCCGTCGAGGCCGTCGCGCAAACGCGCGAACGCGATCGCCGAGCGGACGGGGTCTGGAGCGGCGACGCGCGTGACCGGGCCGAGGCTTCTCAGCGCCTGCTCGACGCCCCGATCGACGACGCTGGGCGGCGCGAGCAGGTAGATCCGCGGTCTGCGGTGCGCCTGCAGCGCGGCGAACGTGGGTCCGGGGATCGTCGATCTGCTGACGAACAGCACCGGGTTGCCGGTCTTCGCCGCCCATGCGGCAGCCGGCATCGCGAACGCCGGCTCGTCCTCGGAGACGACGACGACCGCGCGGCTCGCGCGCCCCACGGCGGCCGCCTGCAGACGGTCGATCGCCGCCGCCAGCGCGCTCGGGTCCTCGCCCGCGAGCGACGTCGAGCGGTAGCCGCCCGGCGCGGGCGCGTCGCCGACCCGCACGACCTGCGTCCCGCCCAGCTCGCGTGCGCCCGTCGGCGCCAGCTGCCCGAGCGCTTCCGCGCTCGCGGCCGGCAAGCTGCCGCCATCCGACAGCAGCAGCGGCGCGCGCAGCGGGCTGCTCATCAGCACCGCCGCCGCCAGCGCCGCCTGCCACGAACGCTGGTCGGTGAGCACGACGGCGCGCGGGCCGGACCCGGCCCCGCCGACCCCACCGCCGCCCGGATACACCGCGCGCGCCACCGCCGCGGCGTCTGCGACCGCGTCGGCGCCGCCGACGCGCGTCGTGTTCTTCGTCGCGAAGGTCGGGAAGCCGAGCTGCTGCGGCGCGTCCGGCTCGGTGCCGGCGCGGCCGAGATGCGGGCTGTCGAGCCGTTCCGGCCTGCTGCCGCACGCGCTCGCGAGCGCGACCAGCGCGACGAGCGACAGCAGGACGGCGGGCGCGCGGCGATGCATCGACTCAGCGCAGGGCGGCGACGACGCGCACCGTCATGCGGTCGCCGTCGCGCTTCGTGCCGAGCGCGAGCGAGCGGTACGCGTCGACATACGGGATCGCCGGCGCGAGGTCGGCGACCTGCAGCTCGTCGAGCGCTCTCAGCAGGCTGACGATCGGCGGCACGATCACGACGAGCGACGGCTGGTAGCCGTCGCCGAGCGTGGCGATCGCCGCCTTGCCGGTGCTGCTCGCGTCGAAGCGCTGCTGCGGCTCCAGCAGGTCCTGCGCCGAGGATGCGGCGTAACCGGCGGCGAGTCTGTCGCCCTTCGCCAGCACGACGATCGGCTGCGGCGACTGCGGGATCTGCGCCTGGAAGCCGCGTGCGCCGGCTCCTGAGGCCGGCTGCACGAGCACGTCGCTGCTGGCGGCGACGACGGTCTGAATGCGCGTCAGCAGCCGTTGCGCGGCGGCCGCGTCGGTCAGCTGCAGCAGCACGCCGCCGCCGAGGTCCAGCGGGGACTCGCCGCGCGCGAACACGCCGAGCCCGCCGAGCGGTTGGAGCAGGTCTCTGTCGAGGTCGAGCCCGAGGTCGGCGCGCACCTGCGCCGCCGCCTCGTCGTGGACGCCGGAGCTGTCGAGCGCGCTCTCGACCAGCGGTCCGATCGGCGGCGTCGCGAGCGCGAGCCACGCGTCGCCCGGCAGCTGGCCGACGGTCACGTCGGCGTCAGAGCTCGGCGTCGCGGCCGGCTGTGACGGTCCGGTCGCCTCGAGCGCGATCTCGTCGGCGTTCGCGGTGAGGCTGGCGACGACCGGGTCGGCGTCGCGGTATCTCGCGAAGAATCTCCGCGCCGCGGGCGGGGCGTTCCGCGCTCTGTCGACGGCGGCGGCGATCGCCTTCGGGTCGGCGTAGGCGAACGCGAGCGCATCGTCGGGGACCGCGTCGACGGCGTCGGTATAGCGCGGCGCGTCCGCGAGGCTGCCGCCTCTGGCAGCGTCGATCGCCGCTCTCAGGCCGGCGAGCGAGCCGCCGACGTAGAAGTCGCCGAGGTCGGCGCCGTAGAGCGTGGGGTCCTTGTCGTCGACGTCGTACGCCACGCCGCGGTAGCTGCCTGCCTTGTGCTGGCCGCTGCGCAGATGCGCCTGCGCGGCCTCGAATGCGCCGCGGTCGGCGATCGGGAGCGCGAGTCCGAAGTCGGGATCGCTCGCGCCCCGTCCGGGCATGAGCAGGAAGCCGCCGACGCGGGGGCCGAGCCACGGCTCGACGTCGCGTGAGAAGCGCGTGTCGCCGCTCGTGCTCTTGTCGAGCAGTCTGCGCAGCTCGGCGCCGGGATCCTCGATGCGCAGCACCTTTCTCGCCGCCGCGACCGCGCCGTCGCGCACGTCGCCCTGCGGGCGCACGGTCGCCTCGGCGTAGGCGATCGCCCCGGGGGGAGCGACCGAGGCCGGATCCGGGCCCGGCGCGCTCGTGGACGACGAGCTTTCGCTCCCGCAGCCGGCGGCGATCGACAGCAGGACGAGCAGCAGGGCGAGCGCGGCGATGCGCACGCCGGGGGGGAGTCGGCGGTCGAGCATCGGCTGAATGCTACGCAGGGTGCGGGGTCTTTGGGCCGTTCCGGCAGACGACTTGACATATCCGCCGCCGCATCGTCTAGGATGCCGCGCCAACGCCGAATCCATGGCCAGAAGCCGTGGACCGGGGGACCCAAAAAGTCCCATGGGGCTAATCCCGCGGTGCATCCGCGAGAGGCGCCGGCTCTTTCCGCGCCAGCCCGTCAGCTAACCCCGGAGGCCGACGAAAGAGGAAGCTGTTGCGCGCACGGACCCTGGTTGCGCTGGGTCTTTCGACGTTCGGCCTCGCCTGCGCCCCCGCCATCTCGGCAGCGGCGACCGGCGGCGCCGGCATGCCCAGCAAGACGTCCCCGGCGAAGACGTCGGGCGACACGGCTCCCGCCCCGCAGGACCAGGCCGGCGGCGCCGCGTTCGGCGCGATCCCGCAAGCGCTGCGTCCGACCGTCCCCGGCGACGTCGGCGTCATCAGAGACGGCATCGCCTACGCGCCCGAGAACGCGCCGCTGGCGGTGCAGCAGGTGATCTGGGCGGCGAACAAGCTGCGGCACAAGCCGTACATCTACGGCGGCGGCCACCAGAGCTTCCGCTCGCGCGGCTACGACTGCTCGGGCACCGTCTCGTTCGCGCTGCACGGCGGCAGACTGCTCGACTCCCCGCTCGACTCGAGCAGCTTCATGAGCTGGGGCGAGCGCGGCAGAGGCCAGTGGATCACGGTCTACACGAATCCCGGGCACGCCTGGGCGATCATCGCCGGCATGCGGCTCGACACCAGCGGCCCCGGCGAGTCCGGTCCGCGCTGGCGCACCGAAGCCCGCTCCTTCGGCGGGTACAGGGTCCGCCACCCCGAAGGGTTCTGAGCCCGGCGCGTGCCAGGGGCGTCGGTGCCCGCTCGGTAGGCTTGAGCGACCTGCCCCTCGAAGCTGCCCCTAGGAGGATGCGATGGCCGGATTGTCCGGGCGTTTCTCCACCGTCGTGAAGGCGAAGATCTCGAAGCTGCTGGACCGCGCCGAGGATCCCTCCGAGACGCTGGAGTACAGCTACCAGAAGCAGATGGAGCTGCTGCAGAACGTCAAGAAGGGGCTCGCGGACGTCGTGACCGCGAAGAAGCGCCTTCAGCTGCAGTCGCAGAAGCTGGAGCAGCAGGTCGTCAAGCTCGACACGCAGGCGCGCCAGGCGCTCGCCGGCGGCAACGAGGCGCTCGCGCGCACGGCGCTCGAGCGCAAGACGGCGATCCAGGCCGAGCTGCAGGGCCTCGACGGGCAGATATCGGAGCTCGAGTCCCAGCAGCAGTCGATGACCGAGAACCAGGCGAAGCTGCAGTCGAAGATCGAGTCCTTCCGCAGCAAGAAGGAGGTCATCAAGGCGCAGTACTCGGCCGCCGAGGCGCAGGTGCGGATCTCCGAGGCGGCGACGGGCGTCGGCGAGGAGATGGCTGACGTGGGCCTGGCGATGCAGCGCGCGCTCGACAAGACCGAGAACATGCGCGCCCGCGCGCAGGCGGTCGACGAGCTCGAGAAGGCCGGGGCGTTCGAGGACCTGACGCAGCTCGGCGGCGGCGAGGACGACATCGACCGCCAGCTGAAGGAGCTCAGCGGCGGCACGCAGGTCGACAGCGAGCTCGAGAAGATGAAGGCCGAGCTGGCGGCCGGCGGCGGCAGCGCCGGCGAGCTCGGCAGCGGCGAGCAGGGCGGGCAGGCATGATCGTCCGCATCGCGACCGAGGGGCAGTACCGCCTCGCGGACGACGCGGTCGAGCGCGTCAACGCGCTCGACAACGACGCCGTCGCCGCCGTCGAGGCCGGCGACGAGGCGCGCTTCGCCGAGCTGTTCGGACAGCTCGTCGCGCTGATCCGCGCCGAGGGGGAGCCGCTGCCCGACGACGAGCTGCACGGCTCCGACGTGATCGTCCCGCCGCCCGACACCTCCTTCGAGGAGGCGCGGCACGAGTTCACCGGCGACGGCCTGATCCCGGACTGAACGCGGCGAAGCGCCCCGGCGTGCCGGGGCGCTTCCCTTCTCCGCTCCCGAGGAGGTCTACGACGCGGCGGGGTGCGCCGTCGTGCCGGGTTCGTGCGCGTGGCGTCGCACGCGGATCGCCTCGCCCGTCGCCGCGAGCAGGCCGCTCGTCAGCAGCAGGAAGCCGATCCCGGTCAGCAGCAGCGCGGCACCCATCACGATCGCGAACAGCGCGACCGACTGCGCGAAGTACGAGGTGTTGAGGGCGGTGCTGAGCGCGGTCTCCGTCACCCACACGTTGCGGGCCGCGTTGTCGACCGGCCGGCCCTCTCTCATCAGCGCCTGGGCGGCGTCGTTGGTGCCCTTGCCGTCGGCGGTGGCGTAGCGCGGCATCTGCGCGTACGTCTGCCCGCCGGTCGCCTCGAGCGCGTGGATGCGCATGTAGGAGGCGAAGCAGCGCGCCTCGCTGCCGGTGTCGATCGACTTGCCCGCGACGGAGCAGGTCGGCAGCGACACGTTCTTCAACCCGGCGTCCGCCGCCTCCTTCTTGATCGCGGCCGGCGTCATGTCCGGCGTGCCGACGATCGCCTCCTTGGCGAGCTGGTCGCCGACGTCTGAACGACCGGCGAAGCCGATGACGATCGCGCCGATGCCGAGAGCGATCAGGACGATGCTGGCTGCGACGCCGCCGTAGCGGAAGATCGTGTTGCGCATTGTGGGCCTCCTCCTCGAAGGTGAGAAACGGTTTCGAGGAGTGTCGAGGAGGCGCATGGCGCCGCCCACCGTGCGCCGCCGTGGACATCGGGGGGAGCCCCGCAGCGCGCGCTGCGGACTTCTACGTGCCTGCTAGATGGGAATGCCCCACAGCGGGAACCAGCGCTCGAGCTCGGCCTCGAGCGGCAGCTCGGCGCCGACCTGCGCTTTCAGCCGCAGCTCGCGCTCGTTGTCGCGCGCGTGGTCGCCGGCCGGGACGAACGGATAGAAGGCGCCGCGCTTGTAGTTGTAGATCCAGTAGAGCGGACGGCCTCCGGCGTCCTCGAACGCGAACACCGCGCACAGGATCCGCTCGCCGTAGCCGCCGGCCTCCAGCGCGCCGCTGACGGCGTTGACGCCGACGACGAGGTCGTCGAAGTCCGGGTCGCGCAGGATCATCCAGCGGTAGTCGTACTCGTCGTCGCGCGTCTCGACGGTCGTGCCGCTGTCGCTCGACGTGCCCTGGACGACCTCGACCATGTCGCTGGCGATCTGCTCGAAGTCGGCGGTCGCGAGCGCCTGGAAGACGATCCCCGCGACGCCGCGCGTTCTGATCGACAGCTCGGTCTCGAACGTCACGTACGCGGTGCTCATCGCGAACAGCCGATCCGGCGCAGGCTTGGCGAGTCTGCGCCGGCCGGCGAGGATGTCGAAGAGGCCCACCGGGTCCCGACCGCCCTACGCGACGCCCTGCAGCTGCGCCTCGAGGCGGCTCAGCGCCGCGATCCGCTTCTCGAGCGGCGGGTGCGTGGAGAACAGGTTCATCAGCGACTGCTTCGCCTGCGGCGGGAAGATGTAGAAGGCCGCCATGCCCTCGGCCGAGCGCAGGTCCTGCTGTGGGATCCGGTCCATCGTGCCGGCGATCTTCATCAGCGCCGAGGAGAGCGCGCTCGGTCGCCCGGTGATCACGGCGGAGCCGCGGTCGGCCGCGAACTCGCGGTAGCGCGAGAGTGCCTGCAGCAGCAGGAACGAGATCACGTAGACGAGCATCGAGACGAGGATCACGACGGCGGCCGACGGACCGTCGTCGTCGTTCGAGCTCATCCCGCCGCCGCCGAAGAAGAAGCCGAACTGGACGATGTAGGCGGCGACCGTCGCGAAGAAGCTCGCGATCGTCATCACCATCACGTCGCGGTTCTGCACGTGCGTGAGCTCGTGCGCCATCACGCCCTCGAGCTCGGCGGGGGACAGCAGCTCCATGATCCCGGTGGTCGCGCAGACGGTCGCCTTCTTCGGCGAGCGGCCGATCGCGAACGCGTTGGGCATGCGCGTGTTCGCGACGGCGACGCGCGGCTTCGGCAGGTTGGCCTGCACGCACAGGCGCTCGACCATCGCGTGCAGCTGCGGCGCCTCCTGCGGCGTCACCTCGCGCGCGCCCATCGCATGCAGGGCGAGCTTGTCCGAGGCGAACAGCTGCACGAGCAGCATGCCTCCGACGAACACGAGCAGGAACGTCTGGCCGGACGCGAACACCACGCCGACGAGGACGGCGTAGACGAGACCGAGCAGGAACAGCGTGAGCGTCATCCGGAGCTGGAGGCCGGTGTCCTTGCCGAACGACGTGGGGCGGGCCATGGTGCGTGATCCTCCTGGGATCTAGGTTCCAGATCCCATCATGGCAGACGCGATGAGCGCTTCTTAAGGCTCGCCCCAGGCGAGCCGGCTGCCCGCCGTGGAGGCGGCGCCGAAGACGTCGTCGAGCAGGGGCTCGGGCTCCTGGACGCCCAGCTCGCGGCGCAGGTGCTGCTCGACCTCGGCGCGCGAGGATCCGCCGACGGCCATCTCGATGGCGACGAGGCGCGCGGCGCTGGGGACCGGGATCTCGGGCGGCGCTCCGTTGGTGCCTTGGGCCGGCTCGGGTTCGGGCTCGGCCGCGCTGCGGGCGGGTCCTGTCGCCGGTGAAGACGATTCCGCGGGCGGGGCCGCGGGAATCGTCTCACCCGCGCCACCCGCCCGATCGGCGTTGGCGGCGGCCGGCTCGGGCTCCGGCGCCCGGTCGGCCGCGGCGGCTGGGGCTGGCTCTTCGGCCGGGCGCTCAGCCGCTTCCTCCCCCTCGATGCGGGACCAGGTCGGCTCGGGCGCGGGCGGCGGTGGCGCGGCGCTCACCGGCTCCGGTGCGGCAGGGGCTGGCTCGGCCGGCGCGCTTGCCGGCCACGGCGGCCGCGGCATGCGCGCCGCGGCGGCCGGGTCGGCGGCTTGCAGCTCGCGCGTCAGGGCGGCGACGGCGTCGGTCAGCTCGTCGGCGAGGCGGCGGGCGGCGCGGCTGAGCGTCTCGATGCGCGCGGTGCGCGCCGCCGTCTCGGCGTCGACCTGCAGGCGGGCGGCTGCGAGGTAGCGGCGGACCTCCTCCTCGGCGCTGCGACGGTGCTCGGCGATCGCCTGCTCGGCCGCGCGCGCCTCCCGTTCGGCCGCGTGCACGATCGCCTCGACGTGCGCGGCGAGGTCTGCGCCGAGCCGGCCTCCTGCCGGGCCGGACGAGCTGTCAGGGGGGAGGGCGCCCATGCCGTTCGCGCCGGAGTATGACAGCGGAGGCGGCAAAAGCCCAGCGTCTAAGCGGTTTTTCTGGGCGATTCGAGCGTCGACCTGGTAGGCTCCGGCTCGCCGAATCTCCTGCGTGCGCGCGGGAGAGCGGGGGACCCACACGTTCCCGAGGGGCGAATCGCGGTCTGTTGACCGCGTAGCGCAATCCGCGCGAGCCCGACAGCTAACCCCGCAGGCACTGCAAGATGCGATCCATAACTGTGAACCTCTGGTTGACCCTTGGGGAGGCGCGAGCCTAGACTCGCGCGCCGCGCATGCGTCGTCGCAGCATCCTCGTGCTCCTGGTCCTGGCCCCGCTCGCCTTGTGGGCCGCGCTGCCGCTCGTCTCCAGCGCGAGCCCGGAGGCGAGCGTCAGCTCGCTGCAGAGCAGAATCCAGCAGAAGCAGAGCCGGCTCGATCAGGTCAACGGCCGCGCGCGGGTGCTGAGCACCGACATCTCCGCCCTGACGCAGAGAATCGACCGCCTCCAGGGCACGATCGCGACGCTCCAGCGGCGCGAGGACGCGATCCAGTCCGATCTCGACGCCAAGCAGGCCGAGCTGCGGCGGACGCAGGACGAGCTGCGCCGCGTGCGCGCCCGCCTCGTCGAGCTGCGCGCGCGGCTCAGACGCGCCAGAGCCGTGCTCGCCGACCGCCTCGTCGAGCTCTACAAGTCGGACCAGCCGGACATCGTCAGCGTCGTGCTCGACGCGAACGGCTTCGCCGACCTGCTCGAGAACGGCGCCTACCTGCAGCGGATCGGCGAGCAGGACCGCGCGATCATCACCGCCGTCCGCGACGCGAAGTCCCAGATGGACGCGGCCGCGAGACGGCTTGGGACGCTCGAGCGCAGACAGCAGCAGATCACGATGGAGATCGCCGCGCGGCGCAACGCGGTCGCGCGCGTGCGCGTCGACGTGCAGGGCAAGCGCGACGCGATCGACCATGTGCGCGGCCAGAAGCGGGCGGTTCTGAGCTCGGTCCGCACGCACGCGCACAAGATCGACGAGGACATCAAGGCGCTGCAGGACCAGCAGGCGAAGATCGAGGCGCGGATCCGCTCCGCCCAGGGCGGGATCCCCGTCGGCCCGATCAGAGGCGGCGGGCGCTTCATCTGGCCCGTCAACGGCCCGATCACCTCGCCCTTCTGCGAGCGGCGCGCGTGGGAGGCCTGCCACCCCGGCATCGACATCGGCGTCCCCTCGGGCACGCCGATCCGCGCCGCCGGCAGCGGCAGCGTCGTGATCGCCGGCTGGGTCAGCGGCTACGGCAACTACACCTGCATCGATCACGGCGGCGGCGTCTCGACCTGCTACGGCCACCAGTCGCGCATCGAGGTCAGCGTCGGCCAGCACGTCACGCAGGGCCAGGTGATCGGCCTGTCCGGCTGCACCGGCCTGTGCTTCGGCGACCACCTCCACTTCGAGGTGCGCATCAACGGGGCCGTGACGAACCCGTTGAACTACCTCGGCTGACGGTAGCCTGCGCCTTGTGCTGAAGCAGATCGACGTCGCCGGCGTGCACCTGCAGACGTTCGGGATCTTCTTCGCGCTCAACTTCCTCTGCTGGGCCGCGGTCGTCGCCAAGCGCCTGAAGGAGATCGGCAAGCCGGTCGACTGGGCGTACGAGATGCTCTTCGCGGCGCTGATCGGCGGCCTGGTCGGCGCGCGCGGCTACTACCTGCTGCAGAACTACGACGAGGTCAAGGGCGACCTCGTCGGCAACGTCTTCGGCGGCGCCGGGCTGATCTGGTACGGCGGACTGCTCGGCGGCGTCGTCGCCGTGCTGCTGTGGGCGCGGTGGCGCGACTTCCTGAGACTCGCGCTGCTCGACATGGCCGCGCCGGCGCTCGCGCTCGGCTACGCGATCGGGCGCATCGGCTGCCAGGTGTCGGGCGACGGCGACTACGGCAAGGCGTCGGCGCTGCCGTGGGCGATGGGCTATCCGCACGGCGCGGTGCCGACCGATCCCGGTGTGACCGTCCAGCCGACGCCGATGTACGAGACGCTCGCGATGGGCCTGTTCGCGCTCGTGCTGTGGCGCCTGCGCGACGCCTTCCGCGCCGGAGCGCTGTTCGGCATCTACCTCGTCGGCGCGGGGATCGAGCGCTTCCTGGTCGAGTTCGCGCGCCGCAACGAGCACGTGCTCGGCGTGCTGACGGCGGCGCAGCTGGAGAGCCTCACGCTGATCCTCGCCGGCGGCGTCTGGCTGCTCGTGCTGCGGCGCAGGCATGGGACGCTGCGGGCCGAGGGCGCGCCCGCGCCGCGCGCCGGGCGCTCGCGGCCGGCGACCGCTTGACCGCAGCTTTGGGCGCCGAAGCGCCCAGTTTGCGTCATCGGGTGCAAGCGGCACTTGGCTTCCGTCCGGTGCATCGGTAAGGATGCGCCGGTCTGGCCGTCGCATGGATGCGACGGACGTCAAGCCGCCGGGGGATGCGGCGGGGGAGATCTTCAGCTGGGGGTGCGCATGCGCGCGACGAAGGGGTACGTGGCTGGCGTCGGCACGACGAGCGCGCTGGTCGGCGCGATCGGGTGTGCATTCGCGATCCTGTCGGCGGTCGTGGCCGTGCACGGCTGGCCGCTGGCGTTCGGCGCCCCCGGCGCCTCGACGGTCGAAGGCGCCGCCGCCGCGGGGGAGACCGGGCTCCCGTCGCTCGACATCTTTTCGACGGCGGCGGCCGCGGGCGCACCCGGCGTGCGGCATGCGATCGCCGGAGCCGGCGGATCCCCCAGGACGCGGCACGCCGAACCGGCGGGGCCGGTCGCGAGCGCGTTCGGGCCGGCGAGCGGGGACCGCTCTGGCATGACGCAGAGCGCGACTGGAGGCGGGACGCCCGCGAGCGCTCCGGCCGCGGGCGCGGCCGGCGCCTCGGGCTCGGCCGCAAGCGGCGCATCGCCGGCTCCGGCCGCCGGCGCCGGCGGCGGGTCGACCGCGACGCCGCCCTCGACGTCCGGCAGCGGCGGCAGCGAAGGCGGCGGCTCGACGACGCTCGCGGGCACCGTCACGCAGGTCACGAGCGGCGCCGGCTCCACGGTCACGCAGACCGGTCAGCAGCTCGGCACCGCGGTGCAGGGCGCGACGACCCAGGTCGGAGACGCGGTCGGCCAGGTCAGCCCGGCGGTCGGCCAGACCGTCGCCCAGACCGGGCAGACCGTGGGCGGCGTCGTGACCGGGACGACGGGCACCGTCGGCGGGGTCGTCACCGGCGTCGGCTCGAGCGCGGGCGGGTTGCTCGGCGGGTTGACCGGCGGCGGATAGGCGGCGCGGTCGTCTCCACGGAGCATGAGCCCGTCGAGACCAGGCGAGCCGGCATAATCACGCGGCGATGGCCGCGACCGAGGCACAGCCGCAGCTGGCACACGTCCTCCCGCTCGGGAGCCGTGTCGACGCGCGCGGCCATCTGGAGGTCGGCGGCTGCGACACGGTCGAGCTGGCGAAGCAGTTCGGCACGCCGGCGTACGTCTACGCCGAGGACGACCTGCGCGCCCGCGCCCGCGCCTACGTCGAGGCGATGCGCGCGCGCCATGACGACTTCGACGTGCTGTTCGCCTCGAAGGCGTTCCCCTGCACCGCCGCCTACCGCCTGTTCGCGGCGGAGGGGATCGCCTGCGACGTCGCCTCCGGCGGCGAGCTGGCGCTCGCGCTGCGCGGCGGCTTCGACCCGGCGCGCATCTACCTGCACGGCAACGCGAAGTCGCTGGGCGAGCTGGAGGAGGCGATCGCCGCGGGTGTCGGCCATGTCGTGCTCGACTCGTTCGACGACGTCGAGCGGCTGGAGCGGGTCGCCGCCGAGCGGGGAGTGCGCCAGGCGGTCCTGATCCGCGTCACGCCCGGCGTCGCCGGCAGAACGCACGCCTCGATCTCGACCGGCCAGGCCGACTCGAAGTTCGGCTTCGGCCTCGACGACGCGCGCGTCGCGATCGAGCGCACGCGCGCCTGCGAGCACCTCGACCTCCAGGGCCTGCACATGCACATCGGCTCGCAGCTGCTCTCGCTCGACGCCTACCGCCCGGCGGTCGAGGCGATCGCGACGCTCGGCGACTTCCCCGTCTACAACCTCGGCGGCGGGCTCGGCGTCGCCTACACGGCCGAGCAGCAGCCGCCGTCGATCGAGGACTACGTGCAGGCGCAAATCGACGCGGCGAACGAGCTGCTCGGACGGGGCAAGAAGCTGCTGATCGAGCCGGGCCGCTCGCTCGTCGCGAACGCGTGCGTGACGCTCTACACCGTGCAGACCGTCAAGCGCAACGTCTCGACCTGGGTCGGCGTCGACGGCGGCATGTCGGACAACCTGCGCCCGATGCTCTACGGCTCCGTCTACGAGGCCTTCTTCGCGGATCGTGCGGACCGCGCCGGCAGCGGCGAGCGCTGCCACGTCGCCGGCAAGCACTGCGAGTCGGGCGACGTGATCGTGCGCGGCGTGCCGCTCGAGGACCCCAAGCCCGGCGACGTGCTCGTGACGCCCGCGACCGGCGCCTACGGGCACGCGATGGCGAACAACTACAACGGCATCCCGCGCCCGCCGGTGATCTTCTGCAAGGACGGCGACGCGCGCGTCGTCGTGCGGCGCGAGACCTACGACGATCTGGCAGCTCGTGACGTCGGCTGAGGCTGGGAAGCCCTTCCGCGTCGGCCTGCTCGGGCACGGGACGGTCGGCGCGGCGTTCGCCGAGCTGCTGCCGCAGCGCGCCGGCGCGGTCGCTGCCGTGACCGGCCTGCGGCCCGAGATCACGGGCGTGCTGACGCGCTCGCAAGGTGACTTCGATGCGATCCTCGCCGACAGCGATTTGATCGTCGAGCTGATCGGCGGGATCGAGCCGGCGCGCGACTACGTGCTGCGCGCGATGCAGGCCGGCAAGCACGTCGTCACGGCGAACAAGCAGCTGCTCTCCCAGCACGGCGAGGAGCTGTGGGCGTGCGCGCGCGAGCACGGCGTGCAGCTGCGCTTCGAGGCGGCCGTCGCCGGCGTCGTGCCGGTGATCCGCGTGCTGCAGGAGTCGCTCGCCGCCGCGCACGTCGAGCGCATCCACGGGATCGTCAACGGCACGACCAACTTCATCCTGTCCGAGATGGCGCGCACCGGCGCGTCGTACGCGGACGTGCTCGCGGAGGCGCAGCAGCTCGGCTACGCCGAGGCCGATCCGAGCGACGACGTCAACGGCAAGGACGCGGCCGCCAAGATGGCGATCCTCGCGCGGCTCGCGTTCGACACGCCGGTCCATCTCGACCAGGTCGTCTACGAGGGGATCGAGCAGATCCAGCCCGACGACATCGAGTACGCGAGAGAGCTCGGCCTCGGGCTGAAGCTGATCGGCACCGCGGAGCGCGTCGACGGCGGGCTGTCGGTGCGCGTGCACCCGGCGTTCCTGTATCCGGGCCACCCGCTCGCGTCCGTCAACGGGCCGTTCAACGCCGTGACGGTGGAATCGGAGGCGATCACCGAGATCACGATGTCCGGTCCCGGCGCCGGCGGTCCGCAGACGGCCAGCGCGGTGCTCGGCGACGTCGTCAGCGCGATGATCCCGCCCGCCTCGACCCCGCCGACGAGCGGGCGGCTGGAGATCGTCCCCGACGTCGTCTCGGCCTTCTACCTGCACCTGGAGGTGCCGGACACGCCCGGCGTGCTCGCGCGCATCGCCGGCGTGCTCGGCGATCACGGCATCTCCGTGAAGTCGGTCGTGCAGAAGGGCCTCGGCGACAACGCGCGGCTCGTGATGGTCGTGCACCCGGTGCTGGAGTCGCGCTTCTTCGCGGCGCTGGAGCAGCTGGGCGAGCTGGACCTGCTGCGGACCGCGCCGCGCGCGATCCGCGTGATCGAGGAGCAGTTCGCGTGAATCGCGACGGCACGGGACTCATCCAGCGCTACCGAGACCGCCTGCCGTTCGAGGCCGGAGACCCCGTCGTGACGCTCGGCGAGGGCTCGACGCCGCTCGTGCACGCGCCGGCGCTGTCCGAGCGCGTCGGGGCCGAGGTGTGGCTGAAGCTGGAGGGGCTCAACCCGACCGGCTCGTTCAAGGACCGCGGGATGACCTGCGCCGTCTCGGCGGCGGTGCGCGAGGGGGCGAAGGCGGTCATCTGCGCCTCGACCGGCAACACGAGCGCCTCCGCCGCCGCCTACGCCGCCCGCGCCGGGATCCGCTGCGCCGTGCTCGTGCCCGACGGCAAGATCGCGACCGGCAAGCTCGCGCAGGCGCTGATGCACGGCGCGCGCGTGATCGTGCTGCGCGGCAACTTCGACGAGGCGCTGCAGCTCGTGCGCGAGCTGGCCGACAAGCACCCGATCTCGCTCGTGAACTCCGTCAACCAGTTCCGCCTGGAGGGACAGAAGACGGCCTCGTTCGAGATCGTCGAGGCGCTCGGCGAGGAGCGCCCGCTCGACGCGCTCTGCATCCCGGTCGGCAACGCCGGCAACATCACCGCCTACTGGAAGGGCTTCCGCGAGCTCGGCGTCGCGCCGCGCATGTTCGGCTTCCAGGCCGAGGGCGCCTCGCCGCTCGTGCAGGGCAGACCGGTGCCGAACCCGGAGACGGTCGCGAGCGCGATCCGCATCGGCAATCCGGCCCGCTGGGAGGAGGCGATGGACGCGATGACCTCCTCCAACGGCGCCGTGCGAGCGGTGAGCGACGCGCAGATCCTCGACGCCTACCGCTTCCTCGCCGCGCGCGAGGGCGTCTTCTGCGAGCCGGCCTCGGCGGCGAGCGTCGCCGGGCTGATGGTGCACGGCGCCGGCGGCGCCGAGCGCGTCGCGTGCGTGCTGACCGGCCACGGCCTGAAGGACCCCTCGACGGCGCTCGATCAGGCGGGCGCGGTCGTGCCGTGCGAGCCGGAGCTGGCGGCCGTCGAGGAAGCCGTCCTCGGCTAGCGCCACCATCGGCCCCGTGGTCCGCCGCCGCCTCGTCCGCGTCCCCGCCTCCTCGGCCAACCTCGGCCCCGGCTTCGACGTGCTCGCGGCCGCGCTCGCGCTGCATCTGGAGGTGGAGGTGGAGGAGACCGGCCGCTTCGCGGTCGAGACCGATCTGGAGATCGCGAGAGACCGCCGCAACCTCGTCGTGCGCGCGTTCGAGCGCCTGCACCCGCCGGACGACTTCACGTTCCGGATTTCGTCCGGGATCCCGCTCTCAGGCGGGCTCGGGTCGAGCGCCGCGGCGATCGTCGCCGGCGTGATGGCGGCCGACCACCTGTTCGAGCTCGACAGCGACGTGTTCGCGCTCGCGGCCGAGATCGAGGGCCACCCCGACAACGTCGCCGCGGCGGTCCACGGCGGCGTCGTGATCTGCGCCGGCGGCGCCGTCACGCGCTTCGACCCGCCGACGGGGCTGGAGGGGCTGATCGTCGTGCCGTACGAGCCGGTGCGGACGGCCGAGGCGCGGGCCGCGCTGCCGGCGGAGGTCCCGATCGCCGACGCGGTCCACAACGTCGCGCACGCCGCCCTGCTGACGCTCGGGCTCGCGCGCGGCGACTGGGAGCTCGTCGGCCGCGGGCTCGACGACCGCCTGCACCAGCCGCACCGCGCGCACCTCTATCCGCGCTCGGCCGAGCTCGTGCGCGACGCCCGCGCGCTCGGGGCGCTCGGCGCGACGATCTCCGGCGCCGGCCCGACCGTGCTCGTCTGGACCCACTACGAGCAGACGGCGGCGGTCGCCGAACGCCTGCGCGAGCGCGCGCAGGGCTGGGCGGACGTGCTGCGGGTGCCGTTCGAGCCGCAGGGCGCCGACGTCGTAGACGTCTGAGCGGCGGCTGGGCCTCAGGCCCGGATCGTCACGACCGTGCCGAGCGGCACGGTGTGCACCAGCCGTCTCGCTTCCTCGGCCGGCGCGCGCAGGCAGCCGAGGCTCGCCGCGCTGCCGATCGTCTCGGGCAGGTTCGTCGCATGGATCGCGATGCGGTCGCCGCCGCCCCAGCCCTGCGGCGTGTGCGGCTGATTCGCGCTCAGCGCGAGGACGCAGCAGCCGTAGACGGACGCCGGATCGTTCGTCAGCAGCTTGTCGGTCACGGCAAAGCGCCCGGTCGGCGTCGGCGTCCCCGGCCCGCCGATCGCCACGCGGAACCGCTGCATCACCCGCCCCGACCGCCGCACGACCACCTCGCGCCTCCCGAGCGACACCGCGATCGACCAGCGCGTCCGCCACGCCACAAGCGCCGTACTCGTCGAGATCCACCCGATCCGCCCGTTCGGCAGCTCCTTCGAGATCACCCCGAGCCAGCCGGGCCGCTGAGCCACCACCGGCACGATCGTGTCCGATCTGAACTCGGTCTTCGGCGAGATGCGGCCGACGATCTGCCCATTGGGAGCAGAGCGCAGCGCCGTCGCCCGCGTCACCTGCACGGTCAGGCGGCCGGGAGAGGGGGAGGAGCGGCGGACCGGAGTGGAAGCGGTGGGCCGCAAACGCCGATCGGGCGGGTGGCGCGGGTGAGACGATATTCGCGGCTCCGCCCGCGAAATCGTCTTCACCGGCGACAGGACCCGCCCGCCATCCACGTTCGCGCTCTCCCGGGCGGCGTCGCCACAGCCAAGGAGGACCAGCAGGGGGAGGACCAGCGCGAGGCTACGCCGCCACGTCATCCAGCAAGGGTTGCAGACGCCCCCGCGCATCCGACATCCGCAACCTGTCCAGCAGCTCGTCCGCCACCCGCAGGTAGTCGACTCCCAGGTCCGGCCGGTAGTCGACGATCGACTGCGCCCGCTCGGCCGACTCGGCGTAGGCGATCGAGGAGCGGATCGTCTGCTCGATCAGCTTCTCGCCGAAGTGCTCTCTCAACGAGTCGTACGCCTCCCGCGAGTGGCGCGTGCGCATGTCGGCGATGTTCAGCACGACGCCGAGCCACTCGAGGTCCGGGTTGAGGTTCTCGCGCGCCAGGTCGATCACCTCCAGCGCCTGCTCGACGCCCTGCATCGCGAAGTACTGCGCCTCCGCGGTCAGCAGCGCGTAGTCGGCCGCCACGAGCGCGTTGACGGTCAGCAGCCCAAGCGCGGGCGGACAGTCGATCAGCACCACCTCGTACCCGTCGCTGACCTCGCGCAGCGCGCGCCGCAGCGTCAGCTCGCGGCCCATCTTGCCGCTCATCGCGAGCTCCGACTCGGCCAGGCCCAGGTTCGCCGGGATGATGCCGTCGTGCACCGCCTCGGCGGCTCTCGCGCGGCCGCTCAGCACGTCGCCGACGGTCGGCTGCGCCTCCGGGTCGACGTCGAGGTAGTCGGACAGGTTGCCCTGCGGGTCGAGGTCGACCGCGAGCGTGGACAGCCCGATGCGCCGGAAGACGTCGGTGAGCGTACGCACCATCGTCGTCTTTCCGGTCCCGCCCTTCTGGGAGAGGACTGCGATCGTGATCGCCATTGCGCGCCGCGGACGATACCGCCGCGGCGCGGGCGGTCCGCCGGTATCAGCCGACGAGCGTCTCGTGCTCCGGCGCGACCAGCTCGTCGCCGTCGCCGCCGAACGCGGGCACGTCGACGAACGACAGGCGGTGGCGCCCCACCACCAGCTCGTCGCCGTCGCGCAGCGGATGCCACTCGATCCGCTCGCCGTTCACGAACACGCCGTTGAGGCTGCGGTCGTCGAGCACGCGCACGCCGTCGGGCTGGCGCACCACGAGCGCATGCCGGCGCGAGACGGTCGGGTCGTCGAAGCGCACGTCGGCGGCGAGGCTGCGCCCGATGCGCGTCCACTCGCGCGTCAGCTCGTGCACGGCGACCGCTTCGCCGTCGTCGTAGATGAGGTATTGGCCGGGCGCGTCGAGCTCGGCGCGCATCTCGGCGAGCCGCAGTTCGTCGGCTGCGCTCGCTTCCGGCAGCGCGGGAGCGGGGACATGCGCGGCGGTGAACAGCGACGCCCGCACGAACGACTCGCCGCCGCAGCTGGGGCAGGGCGGGAGCGTGTCGGCGGCCGCGAGAGAGACCACGTAGTCGCAGGCGACGCAGCGGAACGTGCCGGTGCCGACGAGGGTCCCTGACGTATGTGACTCCATGTCCCCAACCTCCGATGCGACCACCGCGGGGCGGGAGCGGTGGTGCAGACGATGTGACGAGATCGCCAGGCGCGGCGAACTCGCCTGGCCGCGGGGGCGGCCCGGGCTCCTCTTACCCAAGCAGGATGTGGACTGAAACGCACGTCCGCGGTCTGGGCGCGAACCGGTTTCCGGTGCCACAACCGGGGAGAGAAGGACCCGAGCGTCGGCCAGCGAACCCCGATGTCATGCCGCATACCGAACATCACGCGCCGGAGCTCGAACGCCAGCTGCTGCGCCGGAGCGTGATGGCGCTCGCGGCCGGACGCGACTGCTGCGACGGCTGCCACCGGACCCCGCTCGTCGGCGAGCGCGTCCACGTCTATGACGGCGGCCGCACGCTCTGCGAGCTGTGCCGCCGCGAGCGCCGCGAGGCGCCGCTGCGCTCGGAGGCGGTGCACGGCAGCGAGCACGGCATCACCGTCAGGCGCGCGGCCTGACCGGGACGTGACGGCCCGCCGGGCCGGCCGTTCCCTACAATCCGCCGCGCCGTGGATCCCGTCGTCGTCAGCGTCAACATCGCCCGCCCGCGTGCGGAGCTGTTCGACTACCTCGCCGACGTCGCGAACCATCCCGAGTTCAAGGATCACTACCTCTCGGACTGGCACCTCACGCGCGAGGACAGCGCCGGCCGCGGCTCCGGCGTGCGCTTTCGCGAGCAGCTGCCGCTGAGCCGCTTCGGCTGGGGCGACTACACGCTCGTCGAGGTCGATCCGCCCTATCGCATCCTCGAGCGCGGTCGCAGCGGCAAGTTCAACCGCGTCCGCGCGATCGGCGAGTGGACGCTCCAGGACGCGCCCGGCGGCATGACGCGCGTCGAGTACCGCTACGAGACGCAGCCGGCCAGACCGAGCGACCGCCTGATGGAGCTGATCGCCGGGCGCGCATGGTGGAAGCGCAAGCTCTCGCGCGCTCTTCGACGCTTGCAGGCGATCTTCGAGGAGGATCGCGCTCGCGGCAGACGAGCGACGATCGCCGCCCGCTAGATCACTAGACTTCCGCGCCCTCATGACGAATCGACTGCTCCGACTCCCCCTGCTCGCGGCCGTTGCGTTGGTTGCCGCGCTGACCCTCGCCGCCTGCGGCGGCACCGGCGACAAGCCCGCTGTCCATGGTGAGAGCGAGGGCTCCTACATCCAGGCCGGTCCGCTCATCTACCAGGTGGAGATGTCGCGGGAGCTCAACCCCGCGAACGTCGAGGACGCCGAGTATCTGCAGGGCCTCTCGGCCGGCGATCCGGCGCAGGGCGAGGAGTGGTTCGGCGTCTGGCTGCGCGTGCAGAACGACACGAAGCAGGCGCACGTCAGCGCGAGCGACTTCAAGATCGTCGACACGACCGGCGCCGAGTACACGCCGATCTCGCTGCCGGCGACCAATCCGTTCTCGTACCAGCCGGTGTCCGTCAGAAGCAACGACGTGTTCGCACCGGTGCAGCCCGATCCGGAGAGCGGCGCGGGCATGGGCCCGATCAACGGCTCGATGCTGCTGTTCAAGCTGAGAACGGACGTCTACGCCAACCGTCCGCTCGAGCTCGAGATCACGCCGCCCGACGGCGGCGAGTCCTCGAGCGTCGTGCTCGACCTGTAGGGCGGCAGGGTCGCGGGCGCGGCCCGGCTACTCGCCCGGGCCGTGCTGAAGCGCGGCCGCCAGCACGCCGCGTACGGCGGGCGCGGCGACGTCGCCGCCCGCGCCGGCTTCCGGGAACAGCGCGCCGACGGCGATGCGCGGCCGCTTCGACGGCGCGAACGCGACGAACCAGGCATCCGTCTCGGGAGCCTGTGGTTGCGGCGCGTCGCTGGTCTGGTCCTCCTGCGCTCTCGCCGGCACCGTGTTGCCGATCTCCGCGGTCCCGGTCTTGCCCGCCACATCGGCCCCGGCGATCGCTGCCGCCGTTCCGGTGCCATAGGCCACGACGGCGCGCATCATGCGCGCGACCGCCTGCGCGACGCGCGGCCGCGTGACGCGCGTGAAGCGCGGCCGCGTGCCGACCTGCAGCGTCGGGGCAGGGCGCCGGCCGTCCATCGCGATCGTCGCGGCGACGACCGTCATCTGCAGCGTCGTCGCCTGCACCAGTCCCTGCCCGATCGCGCTCGAGCCGACCGCCAGCTCGTCGCCGATCCGATCCGCCGGCGGGATCGTGCTCGTCGACGCGCCGGGGATCTGCGGTGCCGCGTTGAAGCCGAAGCGCTCGGCCACGTCGACGAGCCGCTGCGCGCCGAGCCTGGCGCCGAGCGGCGCGAACACCGAGTTGCACGAATGCGCGAAGGCGTCGACCAGCGTGCCGCCGCAGTACTCGCCGTTCGCGTTCTCGAGCCGTACGCCCGAGAGCGTCGCCGCGTCGGTCACCGGGAAGCTCGAGCGCGCATTCGCGACGTGCGCTTCGAGCACGCCGGTGAGCGTGACGATCTTGAACGTCGAGCCCGGCGGCTGCAGCGCCGAGAAGGCGACGCCCGCGAGCGCGAGCAGCTCGCCGCTGCGCGGGTCCATCGCCGCCACGCCGCCGTAGCGACCGGCGAGCGCGGCGATCGCGGCGCGCTCGATCTTCGGGTCGATCGTCGTGCGCACGTCGCTCCCCGGCTGCGGCTGCGTCTGCGCGATCGTGCGGCCTCCCGCCAGGAGGGTGCCGCCAGGCTGCCCGGCGAGCTGTTGCTGGAAGACGCGCTCGAGCCCCGAGACGCCCACCTGCGCGTCGGGCGGATAGCCGAGCGCGCGCAGGGTCCCGGCCTCCTCCGGGGGCGCGAGGTCGAGCCGCCCGGCGATCTCGGCCGCGATGTCCGGATTGTCGGAGCTGCGGTCGCTCCCGCCCGCGAGCAGGCTGCCGTCGCGCGCCCGCAGCGCCGCGCGGGGCGCGAGCGCGGTCCGGCGTGTGAGCTGCTCGCCGGGCTGCAGGCCGGGGAACACCGCGTTCTCCCGCCACGCGACGCGCAGCTGGTCTCCGTCGCCGCTCACCGGCAGCTCGAGCACCGCGTGGATCGTCCCGAACAGGCGCGTGTCGACCGTCAGGTGGATCGGGATCGCGCCGTCGCTGCGGTCGCCGACCTTGCCGACCGCGAGCGAGCGCATGGTGGCCGTCGCCGCGGCGTCGCGATACGCGGCGGCGAAGCGCTCGAAGGAGACGCGCGCCTTCGCCGCCTCGTCGAGCAGTTGGTACATGTGGGCGTAGTCGCCGTCGGCCCAGTAGCCGGCGAAGCGCTTCGCGGTCGCGCGCTCGCCGTCGCCGCCCCCGACCAGCAGGCCGAAGAGGAGCGCGAGCAGGGCGATCCCGACGAGTGCGGGCACGCCGCGGTGGAGCAGGCGCCAGCGTCGCTCCGCGTCGCCCGTCCGTGCACCTGCCGCCACGGCGCGCAGGGTAGACCACGAAGCGGCCGCCGCATGCCGCTTGACGCCGCGCCCGGCGCGTCCTGCATGCTGTCGCCCGGCATGACGACGCTCGACTGGATCGTCCTGGGGTTCGTGGCGCTGTTCGGGCTGGCCGGATTCCGGCGCGGCTTCGTCGTCGGTGCGCTGGCGCTGGCGGGCTTCGCCGCGGGTGCGGTCGCCGGGGCGCGGATCGGCCCGCTGCTGCTGCCGGAGGGCGCGCATTCGCCCTATGCGCCGCTGTTCGCGCTGGCCGGCGCGCTGATGCTGGGCGGCCTGCTCGCGGGCGCGCTGGAGCGGCTGGGCGCGCGGCTGCGCAACGGGCTGTGGATCACCGGGCTCGGGCCGCTCGACGGGCTGCTCGGCGCCGCGCTGAGCATGGCGATCGGCCTGGGGCTCGCCTGGCTCGCCGGCGCCGTGGTGCTGCAGACGCCCGGGCTGCACGAGCTGCGGCGCGACGTGCAGCGCTCGTTCGTGCTGCGGCAGCTGAACGCGGTGCTGCCGCCGTCAGGTCCGATCCTCAACGCGCTCGCGCGCTTCGACCCGCTGCCGTCGATCGACGGCCCGGATGCCGCCGTCGCTCCGCCTTCGCGCGCCGTGCTGCGCGAGCCCGGCGTGCGCGCGGCGGCGCCGAGCGTCGTGCGGATCCTCGGCAACGCGTGCGGGCTGGGGATCGAGGGGAGCGGCTGGGTCGCCGGCGCCGCAGGCGGCGCCGGGCTCGTGGTGACGAACGCGCATGTCGTCGCCGGCGAGCACGACACGATCGTGCAGGCGCCGGGCGACCCGGCGGGCAGCCGCGACGCGACCGTCGTCCATCTCGACGTGCGCGACGACGTCGCGGTGCTGCGCGTGGCGGGACTCGGCGCCCCGGCGCTCGCGTTGGCGCGCGATCCCGCGTCCGGCACCGCCGGCGCGATCCTCGGCTATCCGCTCAACGGCCCGTTCGCCGTCGAGGCGGGGCGGATCGGCGCCACGCGCGCGGCGATCTCGCAGGACGCGTACGGCCGCGGACCGGTGCGGCGCACGATCACGCCGCTGCGCGGGCGCGTGCGCAGCGGCAACTCGGGCGGACCGGTCGTGGATGCGCGGGGACGCGTGCTCACGACCGTCTTCGCCGCCACGACAAGCGGTCGTCCGGCCGGATACGGCGTCGCGAACGCGGTCGTCGCGGACGCGCTCGCGGCGGCGCGTCGCAGCGGCCCGGTGTCCAGCGGCGCATGCGTCGGTTGACCGGACCGCTACCCTCTCGCGCTCATGAGCAAGACCCTTGTCATCGCTGAGAAGCCGTCGGTCGGCAGAGACCTCGCGCGCGTGCTGCCCGGTCCCTTCCAGAGAGGGGAGGGCGTCCTCGAGGGCCCTGAGCACGTGATCACGTGGGCCGTCGGCCATCTCGTGCAGCTCGCCGAGCCGGACGAGTACGACGACAAGTTCAAGAGATGGCGCATGGCGGACCTGCCGATCGTGCCGCCGAAGTTCAAGCTCGTGGTGCGCGACGAGCGCTCGAGAAGACAGATGAACGTCGTCAAGCGCGCGCTCGGCCGCGACGACGTCTCCGTCGTCGTCAACGCCTGCGACGCCGGCCGCGAGGGCGAGCTGATCTTCGCCTACCTCTACGAGAAGGCCGGCTCGAGACTGCCGGTCCAGCGGCTGTGGCTGTCCTCGATGACGAAGTCGGCGATCGAGGACGCGTTCGCACACCTGCGCGACGGCGCCGAGATGCGCTCGCTGGAGGACGCCGCCCGCTCGCGCAGCGAGGCCGACTGGATCGTCGGCATGAACGCCACGCGCGCGGCGACGATCCGCCTGCGCTCCTCGTTTGACGGAGCGGTCTCGCTCGGCCGGGTGCAGACGCCGACGCTGGCGATCCTCGCGCGCCGCGAGGAGGAGGTCCGCGCCTTCAGACCGGAGCCGTACTGGATCGTCGACGCGTCGTTCGCGGCCGACAGCTCCCGCGCCTACGACGGCCGCTACCACGCCGGCGCTCAGCCGCGCGTCGCGTCCGCCGCTGAGGCCGAGGCGATCGTCGCCGCCTGCCGCGACACGGCCGGGGTCATCTCGAAGCTGGAGAGAACGACGCGCAGAGAGCGCGCGCCGCTCTTGTACGACCTCACCTCGCTGCAGCGCGACGCGAACTCGCGCTTCGGCTTCTCGGCGCGGCGCACTTTGGCCGCCGCCCAGCGGCTCTACGAGGAGCACAAGGCGCTCACGTATCCGCGCACGAGCTCGCGCTACCTGCCGAGCGACATGATCCCCGAGATCAAGCCGATCGCCGGGATCGTCGGGCAGCAGCGCGAGTACGCCGCCGCGTCGAAGTACGTGACCGGCCTCGACATGCTGCCGCTCGGCCGCGTGGTCAACAACGAGAAGGTCACCGACCACCACGCGATCATCCCGACGAATGCGCCGCATCCCGTCGACAAGCTGAGCGACGACGATCGCAAGATCTACGACCTCGTCGTGCGCCGCTTCCTGGCGGTCTTCCATCCCGAGGCCGTGTTCGAGAACACGAAGGTCGAGACCGAGGTCGCCGGGCATGTCTTCCGCACCCGCGGCAAGGTGATGCTCGTGCCCGGCTGGCGCGGCGTGTACGGCGAGGAGGTCGACGCCGAGCCGAGAGAGGGCGAGGAGGACGAGGGGCGCGAGCAGCGGCTGCCGAAGCTCGAGCAGGGCGAGACGGTCGAGACCCGCGACGTGCGCTCGGAGGAGAAGGAGACGAGACCGCCGCGGCGCTACTCCGAGGGCTCGCTGCTGGCGGCGATGGAGACGGCCGGCAGACTCGTCGACGACGAGGAGCTGCGCGAGGCGATGAAGGACTCCGGCATCGGCACGCCGGCCACGCGCGCGGCGATCATCGAGCGCCTGCTGGCGGTCGGCTACATCGAGCGCGACGCCCGAGCCCTCGTGGTCACGGAGAAGGGGCTCAACGTCGTGCGGCTGCTCGACGGCCACCAGCTGACGTCCCCGTCCTTGACCGGCGACTGGGAGCACCGCCTCGCGCGGATCGAGACCGGCGACGACACGCGCCCCGCCTTCATGGCCGACATCGTCAGATTCGCCGAGGCGACCGTCGCGACGCTCGACGAGAAGCTCAGAGACGTGCGGATCCCCCGCGCGAACCTCGGCCCGTGCCCCGTCTGCGGCCACGACATCGTCGAGAACCGCAAGGGCTACTCGTGCTGGTCGCGCGAGGATCCCGGCTGCGGCTTCGTGATCTGGAAGTCGAAGGCCGGCAAGACGCTGACCGCCGCGATCGTGCGCGAGCTGATCCGGACGGGACGGACGGAGCGGCCCGTCACGGGCTTCAGATCCCGCGCCGGCAGATCCTTCCGCGCCCGCCTCGCGCTGGAGCAGGCGGACGAGGGCCGCTGGCGCGTCGAGTTCGACGAGCCCTGGGCCCGCGAGGGGGCCAAGCCCCCGGAGGCCGAGAGCGACGGCACCGCTCCGGACGCCGCCGCCGCCGACGGCGCCGCCGCCCCGGCCGCCGAAGCCGTCGCGTAGCGCGGCGCCGCTCCGCGCTTCCGCCGCACTCCGCGCCCCCGCCGCCGCAATTTCCCTGCCACGCTGGCTCGCATGGCCGGCGACCTGCAAGTTGTGTACCTCAGAGGTACAAAACTTGACGTGGCCGGCCGGCTCGCGGCAGGCCAGCACGGCGTGGTGACCCGGCGGCAGCTCCTCGATGCCGGAATGACGAGCCGGATGGTGCAGGGGCGCGTGGCTCGCAAGCAGCTGCTGCCGCTGCACCGCGGCGTCTACGCCGTCGGACATGCCCAGCTGCGCCCGGAGGGGCGGTGGCTCGCGGCGGTGCTGGCGGCCGGACCGGGAGCCGCGCTGAGCCACCGCTCCGCGGCGGCGCTCCATGGGATCCGCGAGAGCGACGCGCTCGACGTGACGACCACGGGCCGAGCCGCCGTGCGAGGCGTCGTGGTCCACCGCACGACGCGCCTCGACGCCGAGGACCTCACGACGCGGCGGGGCGTCCGGACCACCACGCTCGAACGCACGCTCGTGGACCTCGCGGCGATCCTGCCGGCTCCGAAGGTGGCGAAGCTGCTCCGCGAGACGGACCGCCTCGGCAAGCTGAACGCCACGGCGCTCCGCGCCGCGCTGGAACGCGGAGGCCGCGCGGGCCGCCAAGCACTGCGCGCCGCGCTGGAGCAGCGCGAACGCCACGCCGCGTCCCTCACCCTCTCCGAGCTCGAGGACCGCTTTCTCGCTCTCCTCGACGACCACGACCTGCCGCGGCCGCTGACGAACCACCCCGTCCTCGGCATGAAGGTGGACGCCGTCTGGCCCGAGCAGCGGCTCGCCGTGGAGCTGGACGGCTGGGCCTGGCACCACGACCGCGCCGCCTTCGAGGAGGACCGGGCGCGCTCGGCGCGGCTGGCGCGAGCGGGCTGGACGCCGGTGCGCTTCACGCACGGACAAGTGGTCGAGCGACCGAGACAGGTTGCCGACACGTTGCGGACCCTGCTGGCGCGATAACGCCGTCCCCGGCGCGCGCCACCATGTCGGACCCGTGCCGCTCACGCTCGTCACCGGTCCCGCGAACTCGGCCAAGGCCGGCGTCGTGCTCGACGCCTTCCGCGCCCGCCGGCGCCAGGAGCCGTGGCTCGTGCTCCCGACGAGAGGCGACGTGCGTGTCTTCGAGCGCGAGCTGCTCGGCGAGGAAGCCACGCAGCCGGGCCGCATCGCGACCTTCGCAGGCCTTACGCGCGAGATCGCGCGCCGCGCCGGCTGGTGGCAGCGCAGCATCGCTCCGTTGCAGCAGGAGCGGCTCGTGGCCCAGGCGGTCTCCGACGCTCCCCTCGACGCCCTCGCGGGAGTGGCCGGGACGCCCGGCTTCCTCCACTCCGCTCAGGTGCTGATCGCCGAGCTGCAGCGCTCGCTGATCGCGCCGCAGCGCTTCACCGCCGCCGTGCGCGCGTGGCCGCAGGCGCCGCGCGCCGCCCACGAGGCCGCCGCGATCTACGACCGCTACGCCCGCGCGCTGGAGCGGCTCGACCGCGTCGACGCCGAGCTGTTCGCCTGGCGCGCGCTCGACGCGCTGCGCGCGCGGCCCGCCGCCTGGGGCGCGACGCCCGTCTTCCTCTACGGCTTCGACGACCTCACGCCGCTCGAGCGCGACGCGGTCGAGACGCTCGCGCGCGTCGCCGACGCGGAGGTCGCCGTCTCGCTCACGTACGAGGCGGGCCGTGCGGCGTTCGGCCGTGCGGCGACGCTGGTCGGGGAGCTCGTCCAGCTCGCGCAGGACGTGAGAGAGCTGCCGCCCGACGACGCGTTCTTCGCGCCCGCCTCGCGCGCCGCCCTGCACCACCTCGAGCGCAACCTGTTCGAGCCGGGCGCCGACCGACGGCCGCCCGGCGACGCGGTCAGGCTGCTCGTCGCGGGCGGCGCGCGCGCGGAGGCGGAGCTGGTCGCGGCGGAAGTGCTGCAGCTGATCCACGAGGAAGCGGTCCCGGCGGAGGAGATCGCCGTCGTGCTGCGCTCTCCGGACGGAGCTGCCGCGCTGCTGGAGCAGGTCTTCGCCGCCTACGGGATCGCCTACGCGCGCGAGCGCAAGGTCCGCTTCGCCCACACTGCGCTCGGTCGCGGCCTGCTCGCGCTCGCGCGCTGCGCGCTGCATGCCGACACCGCGAGACCGGCCGACCTGCTCGCCTACCTGCGCACGCCGGGCCGGCTGGAGCGCCCCGAGCTGGCCGACCGGCTGGAGCTGACGGTCCGGCGCCGGGCCGTCACGGACGTCACCGCCGCACGGCGCGTCTGGGAGGAGGCGCCCGGCGGCTGGCCGCTGCGCGAGCTCGACCGCCTGCGCGGCGCGGCGGCGGACGGCCCGCAAGCGCTGCTCTCCGCCCTCGCGCGCGAGGCGCGCACGCTCTTCGCCGCCCCCTACAAGGGACGGGCCGTCCAGCTCGACGCCGACGAGGAGATCGACGCGCGCGCGCTCGCTGCGCTCGTGAGCGCACTGGACGAGCTCGCCGAGCTCGTCCGAGCCGACCCGCGCCGCGCTCCGACCGCCGACCACCTGCTGGAAGCCGTCGAGCGGCTCGAGCTGCGCATCGAGGCGCCGGCGCGCGCGGGTGCGGTGCTGATCGCGGATCCGCTCGCGATCCGCGCGCGCCGCTTCGACACGGTGGTCGTCTGCGGCCTCCAGGAAGGCGCGTTCCCGAAGCCGGCGGTTCCCGAGCCGTTCCTGTCCGACGAGGAGCGGCGCGCGCTCAACGCGGCCGCCGGGCTGCGGCTCGCCGCGCGCGAGGACCGCCTCGCGGACGAGCGCTACCTCTTCTACGCGGCCGTCTCGCGCGCCGACCGCCGCGTGATCCTCAGCTGCCGCGACGCCGACGAGGAGGGCAATCCGGCGCTGCCGTCGTTCTTCGTCGACGACGTGCGCGCGCTGTTCGACGAGCTGCCGGCCCGCCACCGCCCGCTGTCCGACGTCACCTGGCCGCTGGAGCAGGCGCCGACCGCGGCCGAGCACGCTCGCGCGGAGGCGCTCGCGGCGCCGCGCGAGACGCCCGCCCCGCTCGCCTCGCTCGGCTCCGACGCCCAGGCTGCGCTGCGCCAGCGCGAGGTGCTGTCGGCGGGCGGCATCGAGGCGTACGCGCGCTGCCCGGTCAAGTGGCTCGTCGAGCGCGAGCTTGCGCCCGAGCGCTTCGAGCCGGACCCGGAGGCGATCGCGCGCGGCAGCTGCGTGCACCGCGTGTTGGAGCGCGTGCTCGGCCAGCTCGAGTGGCCGCTCGCACCCGAGGCGCTGCCGGCCGCCGAGGCGGTCGTGCGGGAGGCGGTGGCGGAGGAGGCGGCGCGGCTCGTGCTCGGCCGCGGCTCGGCCGCGCAGGCGGCCGCGGCGCACGAGATCGCGGCCGACGTGACGCGCCTCCTGCGCCACGAGGCCCAGAGCGGCGGCGGCTTCACGCCCGCGCAGCTGGAGCTGGCGTTCGGCTTCGCCGACGATGGCGGCCTCGGCCCGCTCGTCCTGCGCGATCCGGATCCCACCCGCCCCGAGCTGCGTCTGCGCGGCGTGATCGACCGCGTCGACCTCGACCGCGCCGGCCGCGCGCTCGTGCGCGACTACAAGAGCGGCCGCAAGCAGGACGGCTGGCCGGTCGCCAGATGGCGTTCGGACGATCAGCTGCAGGTCGCGCTCTACATGATCGCCGTGCGCGAGCTGCTCAGACGCGAGCCGGTCGGCGGCGTCTACCAGCCGTTGCGCGGCGGCGACCTCCGCGCCCGGGGCGTCGTGGCCGAGGATGCGGATACGGGGACCGCGGTGCACGAGAGAGACCGCCGCGCACGCGAGGAGCTGGAGGCCGAGCTCGATGCCGCCGCGGCGCGCGCGTGCGAGCTGGCGGCGCGGCTGCGCGGGGGAGAGCTGTGCGCGACGCCGGAGACGTGCTCGCCCAACGGCTGCGCGTATCCGGGGATCTGCCGGGCGGCCGACCAATGAGCGGCAGCGCGACGGTTCCGTTCACCGACGAGCAGCGGCGCGCGATCGACCGCGCCGGCGGACTGCTGCTGACCGCGAACGCCGGCAGCGGCAAGACGTCCGTGATGGCGGAGCGCTACGTGCGGATCGCGCGGAGCGGCGAGGAGGGCGCCGAGGTCGGCCGCATCCTCGCCATCACCTTCACCGAGAAGGCGGCGGCGGAGCTGAAGGCGCGCGTTCGCGCCCGCTTCGCGGCGCTCGGCGACGGCGAGCGGGCGCGCGCGACCGAGGGCGCCTGGATCTCGACGATCCACAGCTTCTGCGCGCGGCTGCTGCGCGCGCACGCGCTCGCCGCCGAGCTCGACCCGCGCTTCGCGGTGCTCGACGAGCGCGAGGCGCGGCGGCTCGCGGCCGACGCGTTCGCCGCCGCGCTGGAGGAGCTCGTGCACGCCCGCGGCGACGCGGCGCTGGAGCTGATCGCCGCCTACCGTCCGGCCGACCTGCGCGACGCGGTCGTCGCGCTGCACGGCGAGCTGCGCAGCCGCGGCCACGAGCAGCCACGGCTGCCGCCGGCGCAGCCGCGCCCGCTCGGCCCCGCGCACAGCGCGCTCGCGCTCGCGCGCGCGCAGGCCGCCGCAGAGCTGGAGGCGGCCAACGACGGCAAGACGGTCGAGCGCGCCCGCGAGCGCCTCGCCGCCTGCGCGGCGCTGCTCGATCGCCCGCTCGACCCGCCGCCGACGCTCGAGGAAGTCGACGCGCTCGCGCTCAGAGGCAACGGCGTGGCGCTGAACGGCGGCGGCTGCGAGGCGTACAGAACGGCGTCGGCCGCCTTCGCCGACGCCTGCGCGGACGTGGCGGCGCTCCCGACCCACGCGCTGCTCGACACGCTCCTGCACGCGTTCGGCCGCCGCTACGCGGACGCGAAGCAAGCCGCGTCAGCGCTCGACTTCGAGGACCTGGAGCTGCGCGCGAACCGCCTGCTGCGCGAGCACGAGCCGCTGCGCGCCCGCTACGCCGAGCGCTTCCGCCACGTGATGGTCGACGAGTTCCAGGACACCAACCCGCTGCAGCTGGAGCTGCTGGAGCGGATCGCGGGGGAGGACCTGTTCGCGGTCGGGGACGAGCTGCAGTCGATCTACGGCTTCCGCCACGCCGACGTACGCCTCTTCCGGGCACGCCGAGCACGGCTCTCCGAGCACGGCGCGACCGCCACGCTCGCCGCGAACTTCCGCAGCCACCCAGCGCTGCTGCGCGCCTTCAACGCCGCGTTCGCCCCGCGCTTCGACGAGAGCTTCACGCCGCTGAGACCGGGAGGCGGGGCGCAGGAGGAGGACGCGGCGCCGGCCGGCGCGCGCGTCGAGCTGCTGATAGTCGACCGCGCCGCCGACTGGGACGCAGCCGGGCTCGTGGCGCCCGGCGCGGTCCCGCCGGCGCCGCTGTGGCGGCTGGCCGAGGCGCGCCTGCTCGCCGCACGCGTGAGCGAGCTGGTCGACGCCGGGCGCCCGCCCGGCGAGATCGTGCTGCTGCTGCGCGCGACGGGCGACCTCGCCGTCTACGAGCGCGCGCTCGTGGAGCGCGGCGTCCCGACCTACGTGATCGGCGGTCGCGGCTACTGGTCCCAGCAGCAGGTGCGCGACCTCGTCGCCTACCTCTCGGTGCTGGCGAACCCGCGCGACGGCGTCGCGCTCTACACGCTGCTGGCCTCGCCGCTCGTCGGCCTCTCCAGCGACGGGCTCGTGCAGCTCGGCGCCGCCGCGCGCGCGAGCCAGCGCGACCCGTGGTGGACCTTGATCGAGGATGCCGGTCTGCTCGAGCGCCTGGAGACCGCGAACCGTACGCGCGTCGAGTGGCTGCGCGGCTGGCTGCCGCAGGAGCGCCGCGCCGCGCCCCGCCACGGGCTCGAGGACCTGATCGACCGCGCGCTCGCGCGCACCGGCTATGACGAGACGCTGCTGCGGATGGAGGGCGGCGCGCGGCGGATGGCCAACGTCCGCAAGCTGATGCGGCTCGCGCGCGAGCACGAGGCCCAGCACGGCCGCGACCTGCGCGGCTTCGCCGATCTCGTCGGCTCGCTCGTCGGCGGCGCCGACGCCTCGGGCGACGAGCGCGAGAGCGAAGCGCCGGTCGAGGGCGAGGCGCTCGACGCCGTGCGCGTGATGACGATCCACCGCGCCAAGGGCCTGGAGTTCCCGGTCGTGTGCGTGGCCGACCTCGGCCGCGAGTCGCCGGCCGCGGGCCGCGAGCCCGTGCGGGTGGGGGACGACGGTCGTGTGGGACTGCGGCTCAAGCGCCTCGGCGGCGCCAGACCGCGCGACGCGTTCGCGTACCGCGCGCTGGTGGAGCAGGCAAAGCGCCGCGACGCCGAGGAGGAGGCGCGCCTCTTCTACGTCGCCGTCACGCGCGCCCAGGAGCAGCTGATCCTCAGCGGCGCAGCGCCCTGCGACCCGTGGCCGGAGCAGAAGCCCGGCGCGCCCCCGATCTCATGGCTCGCTCCCGCTTTCGTCCCCGACATCGCGTCCCGCTGCGCGCCCGACGCCGAGCCCTGCACCGTCGCCGAGCAGGACGGCGTCGCCGTCGCGGTCACCATCGCGCGGCAAGAGCTGCTGACGACCCTGCAGCCGGTTGAGTCTGCGAGGTCCACCACCTCCGCCGATCGGGCGGGTGGCGCTGAGGACGCACGTGCGCCGGCCGCAAGGCCGGTGTGCGCGCGCCCGGAGGCGACAGGACCCGCCCGCAGCAGCGCTGGGGCTCCGGTGGACGCCCTCAGCTACACCGCGCTGGCGCAGCACGCTGCGTGCGGCTACCGCTTCTACCTGGAGCGGGTCCTGGGCCTGCCGCCGACGGACGAGACACGCTTCGGCTCCGCCCAGCGCCCGCCCGCGGAGGTCGACCCGCGCGTGCGCGGACGCATCGTGCACTCCCTCCTCGAGGCGATCGACTTCGGGCGCCCGACGCCGCCCGACGCGAACGCCGTCCACGCCGAGGCCGCGCGCGCGGGTACGCAGCTGAGCGGGGCGACCGCCGACGAGATCGCGCAGCTGATCGCCAGCCTCGTGGCCACCGACCTCCGGAGACGCCTCGCCTCGCTCAAGGACCTCCGCCGCGAGCAGCCGTTTGTGCTGGCGCTCGGCGAGCTGCCGCTCGTCGGCGTCCTCGACCTGATCGGCCGCGAGGGCGCTCGTACGCTCGTCGTCGATTGGAAAAGCGATCGCCTCGATCCCGGAGCGGACCCGCGCCAGCTCGCCGACGCCCGCTACGGCCTTCAGCGCGCCGCCTATGCGCTCGCCGCGCTGCGCGACGGCGCGACCGAGGTCGAGGTGCTGCATGTCTTCCTCGAACGCCCGGACGTCCCCGCGAGCGCGACCTACCGCCCGCAGGACCTGCCGCAGCTGACCGTCGAGCTGCAAGCCCGCGCCGACGCGATCCAGCAGCGCCAGTTCGCCGTCGCGCCCGACCCGAGGCCGCGCATCTGCGACGGCTGCCCCGGCCGCGGCTCGCTCTGCTCGTGGCCGCTGGAGGCAACGCTCGACGCGCCCGAGGGTCGTCTCTTCTAGGGCGTCGCGCGGCCGGGCGTGGCGCTCTCGCCCTCGCCCCCGCCCGCCACCAGCCGGTCGCGCAGCACGACGAACCCGAGGCCCGCGGCCACGACCGTCAGCACGTTGCGGATGTCCTCGTCGAGCGCGGCCAGCTCGTCGAAGACGATCAGCAGCACGCCGAGCCGCTCGCCCACGACGCCGATCGGCACGGCGAGGCAGTGCAGGCCCGCGTGCACGCCGAAGGCGCTCGCGGTCGCCGGTGCCAGCCACTCCGGCGCGCTGCGCTGCATCAGCGCCGCCAGGTCGTCGTAGCGCGTGACCGTCACCATGTGCGGGCCGAGCAGGCCGCGGCTGGTGCTGCCGAGCGCGAGCTGGCCGGCGACGTACAGCGCCACGCCCGCGTCGACCGCGCCGAGCCGGCGCACGAGCGTGTCGACCGTCGCGCCCAGCAGCGCTTCGCCGGTATCGCGCTGGAAGCGCTCGGCGAGCGACGCGGCGAGCGCCAGCCAGCGCTGGCGGCGCTGCTCGCGCACGCGCACGCGCGTCAGCTCCTGCTGCAGGTCGCCGAGCTCGCGCCGCGCACGGCGTTCCTCGTCGCGATCGATTCCGACCAGCGCGACCGTGGGCGGTTCGCCGGCGCCGGTCGGCACGCGGTACGCGATCGAGCGCTCGAGCACGCCGCTTCCGGACCACGCGGGGTGGGCGCACTCCAGCGCCGCGGTGGTTCCGGCGAACAGCGTGTGCACGGTCCGCTCGAGGTCGCTTCCCATGAACCACGGCAGCGCGTCGAGCTCCGTGCCCGCCACGACTGCGCCGTCGAGCGCCTGCAGGGCGGCGTTGACATAGACCACCTGCAACGGCTCCGGCCCGGTCACCAACACGACCGGGATCGGTGCGACCGCCGCCGTCGTGGCGAGCGTCGCCTCGGAGACGACCGCGGCGGATGGGGCCTCCCGCGCGTCGTCGATCGCGCGCGGCAGCGGGACCCCCTGTTCGGCGGCGCGGCGCACCGCGACGACGCGGGCCGCATCCGCAAGCGCATAGCGGCGCGGGCCGTGGTGCACGCGCGCCGGTCGCGGGAAGTCGAAGCGCCGCTCCCAGGTGCGAAGCCGCTCGCGCGAGACCCCCGTCAGTTCGGCGAACTCCGTGGCACTGACCGTCTGACCGCCCTTGTCCACCTGCCTGTTGTACCGCAGCCGTCGCGAATGCACCAGTGACCGCGTCTGTCCACCTTGTCATGCCGCATTGGCCAGAGAGGATGACGCTCGGCCGGTTCCCCGCCACAAGCCGGCTCCGCCCAGAAGGAGGCACGACATGTCCGCCACGGTCGTTCGCCTGCCGGTCGATCCGCTCATCGACGAGCACGAGCTGCTGCGTCGCTGGCACGAGGAGCGCGACGAGGACGCGCGCCGCCTCCTGATCGAGCGCATGATGCCGCTGGTCCGTTCCCTCGCCCGCCGCTACGCGAACCGCGGCGAGCCGCTCGACGATCTCGAGCAGGTCGGCTGCGTCGGCCTGATCAAGGCCGTCGACCGCTTCGACCTCGAGCGCGAGCTGCGCTTCTCGACGTTCGCCGTACCGACGATCCTCGGCGAGATCAAGCGCCACTTCCGCGACCGCGCCTGGTCGGTGCGCGTCTCCCGGGGTCTCCAGGAGCTGAGCGCCAAGGTCACCCGCGAAGTCGACCGTCTCTCGACGAAGCTCGGCCGCTCGCCGACGATCGAGGACCTCGCCGAGGCGACCGGCACGACGCCCGAGCAGGTGCTCGAAGCGCTCCAGGGCGCGCAGGCGTACAGCACGGTCCCGCTCGACGAGCCGCTCGGCGACGAAGGCGAGCCGGTCGCGCGCATCGGCGCGGAGGACCCGGCCTTCGAGGCCGCCGAGCAGCGCGTCGAACTGGGGCGGGGCTTGAGCACGCTGAGCGAGCGCGAGCGGCGGATCCTGCTGCTGCGCTTCTTCGCCGGGCTCACGCAGCGCGAGATCGCCGAGCGCGTCGGCATCTCGCAGATGCACGTCTCGCGCCTGCTGCGCCGCTCGCTCGAGCGGATGGCGGACTCGCTGGGCCCTTCGGCGCTGGGCATCTGACCGGACGGCATCGGCGCAATCCTTCGTTCGCGGGTTGCCCCCGCTCGCCACGGGTAGTAGAAACGCCCCATGCCTCGCGCGATCTGGAGCGGCGCGATCAGCTTCGGGCTGGTCAACGTCCCGATAAAGCTCTACAGCGCCACCTCGCCGAAGACGGTGCGCTTCCACCAGCTGCACGCGAGAGACGGCGTGCGGATCCAGCAGAAGCGCTTCTGCCCGGCGGACGGCGAGGAGGTGCCCTACGAGGACATCGTCAAGGGCTTCGAGATCGCGCCCGACCGCTACGTGGTCATCAGACCCGAGGAGCTCGACGCGCTCGATCCGCGCCACACGAAGACGATCGACATCGAGGCGTTCGTCGAGCTGGCCGACATCGATCCCGTCTACTACGACAGCGCCTACCACGTCGCGCCCGCGCAGGGCGGCGCGAAGCCGTACGCGCTGCTGCTGTCCGCGATGGAGCAGGCGGGCAAGGTCGCGATCGGCCGCTTCGTGCTGCGCACGCGCCAGCAGCTGTGCGCGCTGCGGCCCGCGAACGGCGTGCTGATGCTGTCGACGATGCTCTACGGCGACGAGGTCAACTCCCCCGAGCGGCTCGACGAGCTCGAAGACGTCCAGGAGATCGAGGCGAACGAGCGCGAGGTCGCGATGGCCGGCCAGCTGATCGAGCAGCTGTCGACGGACTTCGACCCGGCCGCCTACCGCGACGAATACCGCGAGCAGGTGCTCGACCTGATCGACCGCAAGGCGGCCGGCGAGGAGGTCGCCGTGCAGCCCGCGGCGACCGCTCCGGCGCCAGTTCCGGACCTGATGGCCGCGCTCGAGGCGAGCGTCGCGGCGGTGCGCGGCAACGGCGGCCCCGCAAGCGCGCCGGCGCCCGCCAGAAAGCGGCGCGCCAAGGCGCCAACTGGCCCCGGCAGAGCCAGAGCCAGAGCGAAGACGCGCAGCTGATCCCCGTCCAGGCGAGGGACCGGTCGCTGGCGCAATGCGCAGCGGCCTTCCACTGGTACCCTGTGCGCTCCTCTCAGTGTTCACGCCGCCCAACGGGAACACCAGATCCATGTACGAGATGAAGCCCCCACAGGCCGCTGGCCTCTACCACCCCGAAAACGAGCACGACGCCTGCGGCGTCGCGTTTGTCGCCAAGCTGACCGAGGGGGCCGACCACGGCGTCGTCGACCGCGCGCTGTTCGCGCTCGAGAACCTCGAGCACCGCGGCGCGGCCGGGGCGGACCCGACGACCGGGGACGGCGCCGGGATACTCGTGCAGCTGCCCGACGCGTTCCTGCGCGCGGTCGCCGGCTTCGAGCTGCCGGAGGCCGGCTTCTTCGGCGTCGGCATGTGCTTCCTCCCGCACGACGACGCGCGGCGCGAGGAGCTCGTCGCGCTGATCGAGGGCGTGATCGCGCGCGAGGGCCAGCGCCTGCTGGGCTGGCGTGACGTGCCGGTCGACGGCGCGCATGTCGGCGTCGTCGCCGGGAGATCCGCTCCCTGCGTCCGCCAGGTCTTCGTCGCCGCGAGCGACGAGTGCGCGGACCAGGACGCCTTCGAGCGCAAGCTGTACGTGATCCGCCGGCTGATCGAGAAGGCCGCCGGCGCCGATCTCGCGCTGCCCAGCTTCTCCTCGCGCACGATCGTCTACAAGGGGATGCTGACGGCGCCGCAGATGTCGGGCTACTACCCCGACCTCAAGGACGAGCGCTTCGCGACGCGGCTGGCGCTGGTCCACTCGCGCTTCTCGACGAACACGTTCCCGAGCTGGGAGCTCGCGCACCCGTACCGCCTGATCGCGCACAACGGCGAGATCAACACGCTGCGCGGCAACGTCAACTGGATGCGGGCGCGCGAGTCGCAGCTGGCCTCAGAGCTGTTCGGCGACGACCTGCAGAAGCTGATGCCGGTCGTGCGCCAGGGCGGGTCGGACTCGGCGACGTTCGACAACGTGCTCGAGCTGCTCGTGCTCGCCGGCCGTCCGATCACCCACGCGGTGATGATGATGGTGCCCGAGGCCTACCGCGAGAAGGTCGACCTGCCGCCGTCGGTGCGCGGCTTCTACGACTACCACTCGTGCGTGATGGAGCCGTGGGACGGGCCGGCCGTCGTCGCCTTCACCGACGGTCGCCAGGTCGGCGCGACGCTCGACCGCAACGGCCTGCGCCCGGGCCGCTGGGTCCAGACGGCCGACGGCTACGTCGTGCTCGCGTCCGAGACGGGCGTCGTGAAGGCCGCGCCGAGCGAGATCGTGCGCAAGGGCCGCCTGCAGCCGGGCAAGATCTTCCTCGTCGACCTCGAGCAGGGCCGCATCGTCGAGGACGAGGAGGTCAAGGCGCAGGTCGCCGCCCAGCGTCCGTACGGCGAGTGGTACAGGGAGCACGTCGTCCACCTCGACGACCTGCCGGAGCGGGCCCCGCGCGCGCCGCGCGTCGAGCCGCTGCGCAGCAAGCAGCTCGCGTTCGGCTACTCGCAGGAGGACCTGCGCCTGGTCATCGCGCCGATGGCGGCCAGAGGCGAGGAGCCGACCGCCTCGATGGGCAACGACGCCGCGCTCGCGGTCCTGTCCGACCGCCAGCCGCCGCTGTTCGCCTACTTCAAGCAGCTGTTCGCGCAGGTCACGAACCCGCCGATCGACCCGATCCGCGAGCAGGTCGTGATGAGCCTCGCGACGTCGGTCGGCGCCGAGGTGAACCTGCTGACGGAGTCGGCCGAGCACGCGCACCAGCTGTTCATGCGCCAGCCGATACTGCGCAACCACGAGCTCGAGAAGCTGCGCCAGGTCTCGCACGACGTCTTCCACGCCGCGACGATCGACCTCACCTGGCCGATCGAGCTGGGCGCGGAGGGGATGGAGTGGCGCGTCGAGGCGATCTGCGCCGAGGCGCAGGCCTGGATCGAGCGCGGCGCGAACATCCTGATCCTGTCGGACCGCAACCTCGGCCCGGAGCGCGTCGCGATCCCGTCGCTGCTGGCGGTCGCGGCGGTGCACCACCACCTCGTGCGCGCCGGCACGCGCCTGCGCGCGGGGCTCGTGATCGAGACGGGCGAGCCGCGCGAGATCCACCACATGGCGACGCTCATCGGTTTCGGTAGCGCCGCGATCAACCCGTACCTGATGTTCGAGTCGCTCGACGAGCTGGCCGACCGCGGCCTGCTGCCGGTCGACCTCGACCGCGAGACGGCCGAGCAGCGGATCGTGAGAGCGATCGGCAAGGGCCTCTTGAAGACGTTCTCGAAGATGGGGATCTCGACGATCCAGTCCTACTGCGGCGCGCAGATCTTCGAGGCGGTCGGGCTCGCGCCGGAGCTGGTCGAGCAGCACTTCACCGGCACCGCCTCGCGCATCGGCGGCATCGGCCTGGACGTGCTCGCGAAGGAGGCGCTCGAGCGCCACTTCCGCGCGTACCCGCGCACGGGCCGCGAAGTGCTGCCGGTCGGCGGCGTGCTGCAGTGGCGCCGCGACGGCGAGCTGCACATCTGGAATCCCGACACGGTCTCGCTGCTGCAGCAGTCGGTGCGCACGCAGAACGGGGAGGGCCTGCAGACCTACCGCGAGTTCTCCAGGGCGGTCAACGACGAGGCGGCGCGCAAGGCGTCGCTGCGCGGGCTGATGAGACTCAAGACGCTCGACGACCCGATCCCGCTGGAGGAGGTCGAGCCGGCGGAGGAGATCGTCAAGCGCTTCTCGACCGGCGCGATGAGCCTCGGCGCGATCTCGCGCGAGTCGCACGAGGCGCTGGCGATCGCGATGAACCGCCTCGGCGCGAAGTCGAACACGGGCGAGGGCGGGGAGGACCCCGGGCGCTTCGAGGACGAGCGCCGCAGCTCGATCAAGCAGATCGCCTCGGGCCGCTTCGGCGTGACGCCGCACTACCTCGTCAACGCCGACCGCCTGCAGATCAAGATGGCGCAGGGCGCGAAGCCCGGCGAGGGCGGCCAGCTGCCGGGCGGCAAGGTCGACGACTACATCGCCTGGCTGCGCAACTCGACGCCGGGCGTCGGGCTGATCTCGCCGCCGCCGCACCACGACATCTACTCGATCGAGGATCTCAAGCAGCTGATCTACGACCTGCGCTGCTCGAACCCGCGCGCCGAAGTATCCGTGAAGCTGGTCGCCGAGGTCGGCGTCGGAACGGTCGCCGCCGGCGTCGCGAAGGCGAACGCCGACCACGTCGTGATCTCCGGCCACGACGGCGGCACGGGCGCGTCGCCGCAGAGCTCGATCCAAGCCGCCGGCATCCCGTGGGAGATCGGGCTCGCCGAGACGCAGCAGACGCTGCTGCTCAACGACCTGCGCTCGCGCATCGTCGTCGAGGCCGACGGTCAGATGAAGACCGGCCGCGACGTCGTGATCGCCGCGCTGCTCGGCGCCGACGAGGTCGGCTTCTCGACCGCGCCGCTGATCGCGATGGGCTGCATCATGATGCGCGTCTGCCACCTCAACACCTGCCCGGTCGGCATCGCGACGCAGGACCCGGAGCTGCGCAAGCGCTTCGAGGGGACGCCCGAGCACGTCGTCAAGTACCTCTTCTTCGTCGCCGAGGAGGCGCGCGAGCTGATGGCGCAGCTCGGCGTGCGCACGTACGACGAGCTGATCGGCCGCACCGACCTGCTGGAGATGGACCCGGCGATCGAGCACTGGAAGGCGCGCGGCGTCGATCTCACGAGCGTGTTCGCGATGCCCGAGGTCGCCGACGGAGCGCCGCGCCACCGCGTGCGCCCGCCGGACCCGGTGCTCGACGACGCGCTCGACTGGAAGCTGCTCCAACAGGCCGAGGAGGCGCTGGAGCGCGGCAAGCCGGTGCGCCTGACGACCGGGGTCCGCAACGTCAACCGCACGGTCGGCGGCGTGCTGTCGAGCGAGATCGCGCGGCGCCACGGACCGAGAGGCCTGCGCGAGGGCACGATCGAGGTCGCGCTGACCGGGTCGGCCGGCCAGAGCTTCGGCGCATGGCTGATGCCGGGCGTGACGTTCACGCTCGCGGGCGAGACGAACGACTACGCCGGCAAGGGCCTCGCCGGCGGCGTGCTGACCGTGCGCCCGCCGGAGGACGCGGCCTTCAGAGCCGAGGACAACGTGATCGTCGGCAACACCGTGCTCTACGGCGCGACGGCCGGGCGCGCGTTCTTCCGCGGGCTCGCGGGCGAGCGCTTCGCGGTGCGCAACTCGGGCGCGAGCGCGGTCGTCGAGGGCGTCGGCGACCACGGCTGCGAGTACATGACGGGCGGCCGCGTCGTCGTGCTCGGGCCGACCGGGCGCAACTTCGCCGCCGGCATGAGCGGCGGGATCGCGTACGTGTACGACGACTGCGCGCACTTCGCCGCCTGCTGCAACACCGAGCTCGTGGATCTCGAGGAGCTGAGCGAGCACGACGAGGCCGAGCTGAAGGACCTGATCGCCGAGCACGCGGAGCGCACCGGATCCCCGGTCGCCGAGCGGATGCTCGACGACTGGGACGCATCCGTGGGACGCTTCGTGAAGGTGATGCCGCGCGACTACAAGCGAGCACTCGCCGAGCGCGCCGCGCGCGAGGCCGAAGCCGCCGCCGCCGGCAGCGGGTCCGCCCGCCAGACCGCAGAGCCCGCCGGAGCCTGAGCATGGGACAACTGGGCGGCTTCCTCAAGATCCATCGGGTCGGCTTCGACAAGCGCGATCCCAGACAGCGCGTCAACGACTACGGGCAGTACTTCGACCTCCAGCCGGAGGAGGAGCTGCGCAGACAGGGCGCCCGCTGCATGGACTGCGGCGTGCCGTTCTGCCACGAGGGCTGCCCGCTCGGCAACCTGATCCCCGACTGGAACGACCTCGTCTACCACGGCAAGTGGGAGGACGCGATCGTCCAGCTGCACGCGACGAACAACTTCCCCGAGTTCACCGGCCGCATCTGCCCGGCGCCGTGCGAGTCGGCGTGCGTGCTGGCGATCAACGACCAAGCCGTAACCATCGAGCAGATCGAGATGGCGATCGCCGAGCGCGCGTTCGACGAGGGCTGGGTCGTGCCCGAGCCGCCCGACCGCCGCACCGGCAAGACCGTCGGCGTGGTCGGATCCGGCCCCGCCGGCCTCGCGGTCGCGGCCGAGCTGAACAAGAGCGGCCACACCGTCACCGTCTACGAGCGCGACGAAGGACCGGGCGGCCTGATGCGCTTCGGCGTGCCGGACGCGAAGCTGCCGAAGTCGATCATCGACCGCCGCGCCGCGCTGCTGGAGGCCGAGGGCGTGCGCTTCGAGTACGGCGTCGACGTCGGCGTCGCCGTCACCGCCGCCGAGCTGCGCGAGCGCCATGACGCGCTCGTGATCGCGATCGGCTCGCGCGTGCACCGCGACGTGGAAGTCGAGGGGCGCGAGCTGGAGGGCGTGCACTTCGCGATGGACTACCTCTACCAGCGCAACCGCTTCGTCGCCGCGCAGGAAGGGCGTCCGAGCCGCGCGCCGGAGCCCGGCACGGAGATCAGCGCGACCGGCAAGCGCGTCGTCGTGATCGGCGGCGGCGACACCGGCATGGACTGCATCTCCAACGCGAACCGCGAGGGCGCGGTCGAGGCGATGATCCTCGACGTCTACCAGCAGCTCGACCCGAGCGGGCGCGACGCGCGCACGCCGTGGCCGCTGCCGCCCAAGCGCACGCTCACCACGTACGCGCTCGAGGAGGGCGGCAGACGCTGGTGGGGCACGGAGGTCACCGGCTTCTCCGGCGAGGACGGCCGCGTCACGCACGTGCACGCCCGCCGCGTCACGGGCACCTCCTCGCGCGACCTCACGCCGATCCCCGGCAGCGAGTTCACCGAGCCGGCCGACCTCGTGCTGATCGCGATCGGCTTCACCGGCCCGGAGCAGGAGGGCGTGATCGCGCCGCTCGAGCTCGAGCTCGACAAGCGCGGCAACGTGAGGACGCGTCAGACGTACCGCACGACGCAGCCCGGCGTGTACGCCTGCGGCGACGCGCGCGTCGGGCAGTCGCTCGTCGTGACCGCGATCGCGGAGGGGCGCAAGTGCGCGCGCATCGTCAACAAGGATCTCGGCGGCAGCCCGATGGACGCCGATCGCGAGCAGCTGGCGATCGGCGCGTGGAGCGGCGACGAGGATCACACGCTGCGTCACGAGGCCGAGGCGGCGGGCAGCGTGCGCCTCGGCGACGACTTCTTCAGCGGCCCGGGCGGCCCGATCACGGAGACACCCTAGGATCGACGCCCCAGGAAATCGCCGCATCGTGCACGATCTCGCACAAGGAATCTTGTGCGCTCTCGTGCCGACCACACCGCGATCCTCGGATTTGCGAGGTATCCTCAAGCTGTAGGGCGCATTGCGTCCTGCTCCGCCGGAATCGTCTCCCCCACGATTCCCGGCTGCGGAGGGCCCGGATGGATTCGGGCCCTTCCGCGCGTTAAGGAGCAAACTGTCCGGCGATGATCCCGCCGCACGCCTCGCTCGGCTCCGACCTGAGCCAGTTCTTCGACTCCGTCGGGACCTTCTTCTCCAACCTCGCGAGCCTCAGCTGGGGCCCGCTGCTGCTCGCGCTGCTGTGCTTCGCGGCATATCTCACGCTGCGCTCGCGCGCGCTCTTCAACGCGCTGCAGGCGGCCTATCCGACCGAGCACGTGCGCTGGCGCGACGTGTGGGGCGCCTACGTCTCCGGCGTCGGCGTCAACCAGGTCTTCCCGCTCGGCGGCGGCACGCTCGTGCAGTACTTCCTCACGCGCATCTCGATCCCCGCGTCGAGCTACCCGGCGATCGTCGCCGCGATCTGGACCGGGCTCGTCTTCGACTACGGCGTGAACGCGCTCGTGCTGGCGTTCGCCTTCACGCAGGGCGTCTTCCCGAAGCCGCCCGACTTCTCGAAGCTGCCGGCGTTCGACCTCGCCTTCTTCGCCTCGCACCCGCGCTTCACGCTCTTCTTCCTGACCGCGCTCGCGATCGGCGTGCTCGTCGGCTTCGCGCTCCTGTCCACCCGCGTGAAGGCGTTCTGGGCGCGCGTGCGCCAGGGCTTCACGATCCTCTCCGACCGCCATCGGTACGTGCGCGAGATGGTGAGCTGGCAGGCGGCGGCCTGGCTGGCGCGCTTCGCGGCCTACTGGTTCCTGCTCGACGCCTTCCATATCGGCGGATCGGTGCGCAACGTGCTGCTCGTGCTCGGCGTGCAGGTCGTCGCGATGCTCGTGCCCTTCACGCCGGGCGGGGCGGGGGTGCAGCAGGCGCTGCTGCTGACCGTCTTCGCGGGCACGGCGAGCGCCTCCGAGGTGGCCGCGTTCTCGGTCGGGCAGCAGATCGCGCTGGCGGCGGGCGCGGTCGCGATGGGCTTCGGCGCGCTCGTCGTGATCTTCCGCTTCAAGAGCTTCAAGGAGGTCGTGCGCCGCGGCCGCGAGCACCGGCGGGCGGAGGAAGAGGCGCCTGATAAGGTGACGCCGGCGTCATCTTTTTAGTGCCAGGAGGAGGTTCCGACATGCCCGAGCTGCCGTCCGTCTGCGTCATCGGCGCGGGCTCGTCGGGCATCGCGGCCGCGAAGGCGCTGCACGAGCGCGGGATCCCGTTCGACTGCTTCGAGAAGTCCGACCGCGTCGGCGGCAACTGGGTCTTCGGCAACACGAACGGCATGTCCTCGGCCTATCGCTCGCTGCACATCAACACCTCGCGCGAGCGCATGGAGTACACGGACTTCCCGATGCCGGCGTCGTATCCCGACTTTCCGCACCACTCGCACATCGCCGCCTACTTCGACGCCTACGTCGAGCACTTCGGCTTCCGCGACCGGATCCGCTTCGAGACCGGCGTCGAGCACGCCGCGCGCGAGGCGGACGGCACGTGGACGATCCGGCTCGACACGGGGCAGACGCGCCGCTACGACGCGCTCGTCGTCGCCAACGGCCATCACTGGGACCCGCGCTGGCCCGAGCCGCCGTTCCCCGGCAGCTTCGACGGGACGCAGACGCACGCCCACCACTACGTCGACAACGAGCCGTACAAGGGCAGACGCGTGCTCGTCGTGGGCATCGGCAACAGCGCGATGGACATCGCCGTCGAGTCGAGCTTCGTCGCGCAGCAGACGATCCTCAGCTCGCGCCGCGGAGCGCACATCATCCCCAAGTACCTGTTCGGCCGGCCGCTCGACCAGATCGGCGTCAACCGCTTCACCGGCATGCTGCCGTGGGCCTTCCGCAAGCGCCTCTTCACGGCCTTCCTGCGCGCGGGCGTGGGGCGGATGGAGGACTACGGGCTGCCGAGACCCGACCACGACCTCGGCGACGCGCATCCGACGATATCCGCCGACTTCCTCAACCGCGTCGCGCACGGCGAGATCGCCTACAAGCCGAACATCGCCGAGCTGATGGGCGACCGCGTGCGCTTCGAGGACGGCTCGATCGAGCCGGTCGACGCGATCGTGTGGTGCACCGGCTACAAGGTCACGTTCCCGTTCTTCGACGCGGATCTCGTCAGCGCGCCCGACAACGACCTGCCGCTGTTCCGCCGCGTGTTCCATCCCGACATCGACAACGTCTTCTTCGTCGGCCTGCTGCAGCCGCTCGGAGCGATCATGCCGCTCGCCGAGGCGCAGGGGCGGTGGATCGCCGCCTACCTGCGCGGCGAGTACGCGCTGCCCGGCCGGGAGGCGCTGCGGCAGGACATCGAGCACGAGCGCGCGAAGATGTTCAAGCGCTACGTCGCCTCCAAGCGCCACACGATGCAGGTCGACTTCGACAACTACCTCTATGCGCTCGGGCGCGAGCGCCGCGCCGGCGCGCGGCGCATGCGCGAGCAGGGCTTCCGCCTGCCGGTCCCGGCACGCGCCGGCGCGCAGGTCGCCGCCTGATGCCGACCGCCACCGGCGGCGGCACCGGCAAGCGCGCGCAGACGAAGGCGAACAACCGCCGCGCGATCCTCGACGCCGCGCAGGAGATCTTCACCGAGATGGGCTACGGCGCCGCGAGCATCCGCGACGTCGTGCGCCGCAGCGGCCTGGCGGCCGGCACGTTCTACAACTACTTCCCGGACAAGCAGTCGGTCTTCCAGGCGGTGCTGGAGGAGCACACGACCGAGCTGCGCCGTCGCCTGCGCGAGTCGCGCGCCCGCGCGCGCGACGCGGAGACGATCGTGCGCGAGGGCTTCCACACGTACTTCTCGTTCATCGTCGAGGACCTGCCGCTGTTCGAGATGCTGCGGCGCAACGCCGGCACCGTCCGAGAGCTGTTCGACACGCCGGCGGTCGAGCTGGGGATCGCCGAGCTGCGCGAGGATCTCGCGGCGCAGGGCGTGCTGCCGGCCGGACTCGACCTCGACGCGCTCGCCGCCGCGATGGGCGGCGTCGCCTTCGAGCTCGGCATCCGCCTCAGCGAGCAGGACGCGCCGGACGTCGCGCGCACGGCCCGCTTCGCGAGCGAGCTGTTTCTGGGCGGGATGGAGCGGCTCGTGCTCCAGAGCCGCGCTTGATTCTTGATTAAGCGGACGCGCTTCGGGCAGAGTAGCCCGATGCACGTCATCGCCCTCGCCGTCGAACCGTCAGTCGGCGCCGCCTATCGGGCGGAACTGCCGATGCGCGCCCTGGGCGACGCGGGCCATCGCGCCGAGTTCCATGTGTGGGACCAGCGCACGGAGCCGCCGCCGTTCGAATACCTGCGTCAGGCCGATGTCGTGCACATGTGGCGGCTGTTCCGCGCTCCCGCGCGGCAGCTCGCGAGAGCCCTGCGGGACGCCGGCGTCGCGGTCGTGTTCGACAACGACGACGACATGACGCGCGTGCCGAAGGGCAGCCCGGCCTACAAGGAAATGAAGGCCGCCAAGGACCAGGTCGCCGCGGAGCTGTCCGCGATGCTGAGACTCTGCCACCTCGTCACGACCACGAGCGGCGAGCTGGCCGCCCGCTTGCGCAGATTCGGCGGCGACACGCGCGTGGTCGAGAACTACGTCGAAACCGGGTTCGTGCGCGAGCGTCACGGCGGCGGCGACGGCGTCACGCTCGGTTGGATCGCCGCGGCCGAGCACCGGGGCGACTTGAAGGAGCTGCGCCTGAGACGCACGCTCGAAGCGCTGCTCGAGCAGCAGCCGCACGTGTCGCTCGTCAGCGTCGGCGTCGACGTCGGCGTACAGAGCGATCGCTACACGCACGTCCACAACGTCCCGTTCCCCCAGCTGCCGGACACGATCGCGCGCTTCGACCTCGCCCTCGCGCCGATCGCCGACGTGTCGTTCAACCGGGTGCGGTCGAACGTGAAGATCAAGGAGTATGCGGCTGGCGGGGTGCCATGGTTGGCATCGGCGATAGGCCCCTATCGCGGGCTCGGCGAGGAGCAGGGCGGACGGCTCGTGGCGGCGCATGAGTGGGCGGAGGCGCTCACCGACCTCGTCACCGACGCGCAGGGACGCGGCGCGCTGGCGCAGCGCGCGGCGGCATGGGGGCGGACCCAGACCGCCGCCGCCAACGTGAACGAGTGGGAGGCCGTCTTCGCCGAGGCGGCGCGGCGTGCCGGCAGAAGCGTGAGCGTCCCGTCTTCCGGCCGCGGTGGCGCGCCGTCGACGCCCGCGCCGGTCGGCGGCAACGGCGGGGCGCGCTCGCGTGCGATCGTGCCGCGTCCGATCGCCGCTCCGGATGCGGCCGCCCCCCGCGCCGAGGGCGCCGACGCGAAGCCGCGGCGCGGGCTGTTCAGGCGCCGCTCCTCGCGCTGACGGCCCGCACGCCGCCGCTCGTCGCGCGCGCCTACACTGGCGGCACCCGTGCCGACCTTCTGCCGCCACAACCGCTTCCTCGCGAACTGTCCGATCTGCTCGGGCGATCAGGTGGAGGTCGTCTCCAACCGTCGCACCGGCGCCGCGAAGCCGAGAGCGGCCCAGACGCGTGCGCGGAGCAGCGCCACCGCGCGCGGCGGTCGCGGCAGCAACATCGTGCGGGTGCGGCAGATCGCGCGCGAGCAGGACGACGGCTTCCGCTCGGAGCTGATCCCGGGCGTGAAGGCGAGTGCGGCGGCGGAGCGGCTCGCGCAGGAGCTGGCGTTCGCCTCGGCGCGGCTGGCGCTGCTCGCGGACGACCCGCCCGGGCTCTACGGCGAGATCGCGTCGGCCGCGCGCGCGCCGATCGGTTCGAGCGAACGCGAGGAGGCCTTGTGGCTCGCCTTCTTGACCGCCTATCTGTGTCCGCTCGAGGCCGAGGACGCGTTCGCGGGCGTGCGCGCCGCGCGCACGTCGTGGGCGAGCGGCCAGCTGCCGAACCTCGACGACGTTCCGCTGGGCCCGCGCAGCGCGCACGATCCCGCTCGCGGGACGGCGACGCTTGCGGCGTACCGCGCCTGGGCCGAGCGGGCCGGGACGCAGGACGCCGCCTTTGCCGGAGAGCCTTCGTGGACGCCCGAGCGGCGCTTCGCGCGCGTGTACGAACGGCTCGCGCTGCCGGGTCTGCATCACGATGCGCGCTTCGACCTGCTCGCGACGCTCGGCCAGCTCGGCGTCCACGACGCGCGTCCCGACGCGCTGCAGCTCGGCGGGACGGACGACACGACGGTCGCCGCCAAGCGCATCTTCGGGATCGCCGACACGCTCTTGCTGGAGCGCCGCGCGGGCGAGCTCGCGGCGGCGGCGGAACTGCCGCTCGCGGCGCTCGACCTCGGCCTGTGGAACTGGAACCGCCCGCCGCGCCCCGGCACGGGGGAGCGCGATCGCGCGACGCTCGGAGCGGGCGGCATCGAGGCGGACGCCGACGCGTACGCACGCGTCGCAGGTGCGCTCGGCCTCTAGGGAGTCCGACGCGCAATCCCCGTTGTAGCGGGGATTTCGCTCAATACATCTGTTGACAGACATCGCTGTCTCAAGCCGCAATTAGCGGACATTTCGCGTGCGGGAGGGGGCGAAACGCCTGCGGCTCCCGACCTCCACCGGCCGATAGCTGTGAGCGCCCGGCATGGACGCCGGGCCTGGTCGCCGGGAGGAGGAGCAGGGATGCACAGCAGGACACGCCGAACGCACGCCGAGGATGCGACGCTGCGGCTCGTGCAGCAGCACGCCGCCGAGCTGCTGCGCTTCGCGCGCCGTTTCTCGCACTGCGCCGACGACGCGCATGACGCGTATCAGCGTTCGATCGAGATTCTCGTCAGACGCATGCGCACGGACCCGCCCGCGCAGCCGCTGTCGTGGCTGCGAACGGTCGTCCGGCATGAAGCGCTCGCGGTGCGCGGGGAGCGGGAGCAGCTCGTCGGGCGCGTGGCGCTCGACCTCGACCGCCACGAGGACCGCGCGCTCGACGACCCCGCCGAGCGGGCCGTCGGGCAGGAGCGCCTTCGCCATACCGCGGAGGCGCTGCGGCGCCTGAAGCCGCAGGAGGTCGCGGCGCTGGCGCTGCGCGCGGAGGGCCTGTCGTACGAGGAGATCGGGGCGCGGATGGGGTGGACCTACACCAAGGTCAACCGCTGCGTCACCGAGGGGCGCCGCGCGCTGCTCGGGCGGCTCGACGCGATCGAGTCCGGCGCCGAGTGCGCGCGCTGGCTGCCGGCGTTGTCGGCGCTCGCGGACGGCGAGGCCTCGGCAAAGGAGGTCGCCGAGCTGCGCCCGCACCTGCGCGCGTGCCCTGCGTGTCGCGCGACGCTGCGCGAGCTGCACGCGGTGCCGGCGCAGGTCGCATCGCTCGTGCCGCCGGCTGCGGTCGGCGTCGCGGCGCAGGTCGCTCCCGGCGGGATGATCGGCCACGCGGAGGCTGGACTGCATGCGCTGCTCGACCGCCTCACGCTGTGGGCAGCCCGCGTCCAGGGCGCCGTCGAAGCGCTCCCGGGCGCAAAGGTGGCCGCGATCGCGGCCTCGACCGCGGCGCTCGCCGGGAGCGGGGTGGCCCTCGAACAGGCGGGGCATGCGCAGCCGGCGCGGTCCGCCATGAGCCGTGCGCCCGTCGACGCGTCCGCACGCGTCGCCGGCGCCGGTCTCATGACGATCGCGTTCCCGTCGGCGTCAGGCACCGGCTCGGCTGCCGCGAGACGGGAACGGCGTCGGACGGCGGCGAGCGGCGGCGAGTTCGCCGGCGATCCGTCGGATCCGTCCGAGTTCGCGCCGCCGCCACCGCAGCCCGCACCACGCGTCGAGTTCGTTGCCGGCGCGAGCGCCGCATCCGCTGCGTCGCCGGCGCTGGCCGCCCCGACGCCGCCGTCCGAGTTCGGCACGCCGTGAAGTCCTCGTCAATTCGCATCAGGAGATCGCACGCGATGCACATCCCCCGTATCGGACGAGCCCGCCGCGGGCTCGTCCTGCTCATCCTCGTCCCCCTCACGGTCGTGGCCACGATCCTGCTCCGCCCCCAGATCGCCTTCGCCGGCACGTACACGGTGCACACCTGCACCACGCCCGAAGGCACGTTCACCGGCAACGCGGGATGGACGAGCGCAGCGAGTGCGCCACTCGCCGGGTATGAAGCCGGGTCCGCTAGCGCTTGTGCAGATCCAGGGGCCGCCAGCTCCTTGCAGTTCAGTGGCACCGGCTTGCCGGTGGCCTCAGGCAGCTGGCTGAGCTGGGATTTCACCGCCCCGACCGGGACCGTGATCGATTCCTACGAGATTCACCGCGCTTTCAACCTGGGTTGGCCAGTCATCAGCAGAGTCGCGAATCGTCCCTATCTCATGCAGATCTGGCATGACGACGATGTCAATGCTGGCTTGTTGGACTTCAAGAAGCCCCTGCAAGCAGGCCAGACGCTCGAACAGGCTCTTCCTTCGCCGGTTAGCGCCACCAACACCAACTGGAACTCCCTCCACGTCAGCCTCAGCTGCTGGGCCCTCGTCGGCAGTCTCGACTGCGGGCCCTTTCCCGCCCAGGTCGCCATCTCCAGGGCGCAGATCGGGCTTGCGGACGCGAGCGCGCCGGGTGGGTTTGCGACCGGCGGAACGCTGGCGAGAGCCGATCCGGTGCGCGGCACCGCGAACCTGGCGCTGCACGCGTTCGACGCCGGCGGCGGGGTGTACCGCGTCGCGCTCGCCGTCGACGGCGGCGAGGTCTCGCGCGAGACGCTCGACAGCAACGGCGGCGCCTGCGCCGACGTCGAGGCCTCGAACGACGACCCGTACGAGTTCGGCGCGCCCCAGCCCTGCCCGCTCTCGGTCGACGGCAGCGTCCAGCTCGACACGACCGCGTTCGAGGACGGCCCCCACACGCTCAGCGCCACCGTCGAGGACGCCGCCGGCAACAGCGCGGTCGTGTTCGACGGCGGCGTGCAGACGCACAACGCCCCGATCAACGTCGCCGTCCCGGCACTCGCCGGGCAGGCGGCCGTCAACGGCACGCTGAACGCCGATCCCGGTCAGTGGGACGGCGCGCCGACCGGCTTCGACCACCGCTGGCTGCGCTGCGACGCCGACGGCACCGCCTGCCAGCCCGTCGCCGGCGCGACGGGCAGCAGCTACGCCCTCACGGACGCCGACGCCTACCACCGCATGCTCGTCGAGGTCACGGCCGCCAACGGCAGCGGCGCCGCAGCCGCCCGCAGCGCACCCTCCGCGCTGGTCGCCGACGCAGCCGGTCGCACCCGCGCCCCGGCAGCCCAGCAAGGCCAGACCCAGGGCGGCACCGGCGGCACCGGCACGCCTCCGGGCGGCATCCAGGGAATCCTCAACCCCCTCGGACAGCTCCCCGGGCACGTCGCGAACGGCGGCAACGCCAGCACCCGCGCCCGCATCGAGGTCGCCTTCCAGCGGGCGGACGGCGGCACGGCACGCCGCATCACGCTGCCGGCGCGACGCCGGATCGCGATCGTCGGCCGTCTGCTCGACGCCTCCGGCGCCGGGATCGCCGATGCGCGCGTCGGAGCGGCCTGGCGGATCGTCGGCCGCGGCTGGGTCGCCCGGCCCGGCGTCCGCACCGGCTCGGACGGCCGCTTCGTGTACGTGCTGCCCGCCGGCCCGAGCCGTGACGTGCGCTTCACGTACTTCGCCTTCTCCGACAGTCGTGCCGTCGAGCTGTCGAACGTCGTGCACGTCGACGCGCTGGCCCCGCTGACGATCCACGCCGACCGTCGCCGGGTCACCGGCGCACGGGTCGTCCGTCTGTTCGGCCGCATCGACGTTCGCGCCGGGATTCCGCGCGCGGGTCTGCTCGTGACGCTGCAAGGGTTCCAGCAGGGCTACGGCTGGCGTACGTTCCGCACCGTCCACGCCGGCCGCCGTGGTCGCTGGCACACGCGCTACCGCTTCCGTTCGACGCAGGGCCGCTTCGGCTTCCGCGCGCTCGTCTCGCGCCAGGGCCGCTTCCCGTTCGCCGAGAGCCGCTCGCCCGGCGTGTTCGTCGTCGTCGCGTGACGCGCCCGCGAGGCGCCGTGCTCAGCTCGCCTCGGAGCTGGGCGCGGCGCCTCGCCGCTGCAGGATGAGGTCGATCGTCTCCTGCTCCATGCGCGCGATCTGTGCGATGCGCTCCGGCGAGGCACCCGCGGCATGCGCGGCCACGACCCGCTCCTGCAGCGTCCCCATCGCCTGCTGGATCGCCTTGAACCCGTCAGCGGTGTGGCGCAGGTGCAGGTGCGGGTGCTGCTCGTCGGCGAACTCGATCACGCCGCCCGCCGCGTTGTAGAAGTCGAGGGCCGCCTCCAGCAGCGCCTGCTCGACAGGCGTCCAGAGCTCCTCGCCAACCTCGCCGTCTGCGCCGTGTCCGGCGCCGGATCTGTCGCCCGTCACGCTTCTGCCTCCTGCGAACGAGAGATGCCGGCGAACCCCACCCGGGAACGCCGGCGTTCATCATGTTTGCAGGCATTCCGGTGCGACGCAAACGTCGTACGCCGCAAACTGGGGCATTCGCCTTCAGCCGCCGGATTCGGCCCGGAGCTCCTCAGCTGCCAGCCGCTCGGCGCGCGCGATCAGCTGGGAGGCGGGAGCGTCGAGCCCCGACACAAGACGCAGCAGCGTCCGCGCGGTCGGGTTCCCGGCGCCCGCCTCGAGCTCCCAGATGCGCCGCTGCGGCACCCCGGTCCGCAGCGATACGGCCTCTTGCGTGAGCTGGAGTTCTTCTCGTCGCTCGCGCAGGGCGATGCCGAGCGCGCGCAGGAAGCGTGTCGTGTTTGGCACCGCGCCACCCTCATCCGCAACACGGACCTGTGCAACGTCGTTTACGTCGTCCATCGCGCAACAGAATCCTGTGCAAACGGCGGCGCAGCTTTGCCGTCCACACCTGGTCGTAGAGTCCCGCGCGTTCCAGTCCCCCGGACGTGCGGAGCCGCAATGTCCCTCTGCTTCATCGAGCCTCAGAATGCGATTCGCGTCATCGCGAACTCGATCGGTCGCGAGGCGCGGCGACAGCTGTTGGGCGAGGTCGTGCGCGCATGGGTCGACGAGATCCCGGAGGCCGATCTCGTCTCGCACTACGCGAAGGCGGTCGCCGATCTCGACGAGGACGACCTGACGATGCTCGCTGCATGGCATGCGTCACTTGAAGTCGGTCATCCAATTGCGAACAAGGAGTTTCTCGTCAACGTCTTCCCGTCCCTTGGCGAGAACCGCCGCGAGGCGCTCAAAATTGCCGCCGGCTTCCGCGGGGAGGAGGCGTTCGACGCCGGGGTGACGGAAGAGCAGTCGCTCGAGCTCGTGCTGCCGTATCTCTCCGAGGCCCGCTGCCGAGAGCTCGCGCGTGAGTGCGTCGAGCTCTATTGCTGGGACCGGCTCGGCTCCGAGAACTGAGCCAGCAGCCGCTCGATCTCGCCGATCGCCTGGGCGTTCGAGCGAAACCACACGGCCTGCATGCCGAGCTCGCGTGCGGCGTCGCAATTCACCTCGGTGTCGTCGATGAACAGCGCGGCCTGCGGTGTCACCTCGAGCCGGTTGAGTGTCACCTCATAGATGCGCGGATCCGGCTTGCGCACGCCCTCGAAGCCTGAGTCGACGACCAGCTCGAACAGCTCGTCGATCGGCAGCATCGAACGCCACAGCGGCTCCCACTCGCGCACGTTGTTCGTGAGGATCGCCAGCGTGTAACCGCGCTCGCGCAGCGTGCGCATGAACGCGAACAGCTCCTCGTTCGGGTGCAGGTGCTCGAAGAACGTCTCGCCGAAGCGCGCGAGGTCGACCTCG
>Ga0308175_100000065_pt1 | contig 86171 bp, 65 predicted proteins | sample PhyCR1_3_FD_203893 | JGI IMG/M metagenome (GOLD analysis project Ga0308175, IMG submission 203893) | Soil microbial communities from UC Gill Tract Community Farm, Albany, California, United States - DLSLS.C.R1 | ecosystem: Environmental > Terrestrial > Soil > Agricultural land | place: USA...
CGAGGCTGGAGGCGAGCCTTGACGCCCAGGCCGAGCGGAGGCTCTCCGGGCCTCAGCCTTCGCCTTAGCACTTGATGTTCGTGGAAGCGCCGCCACTACATCCGTTCTCTCCGTTGACCGTGGCCGCCAGCCCAGGTGTACCGAACTCGACCAACGTCGATGTTCGCGTCGCAACGTACAGGTGATAGCCTTGGTTTGTAACGCGATTCGACTGGAACCATAGCGTCAATCCATCCGAGCTGACTGACGGATAGACATCAGAGGATGTTGTATTCTCTGCGCTGAGAAATGTTGGCGGCCCGAATGCTCCGGTGCGTGTGCTCCGGTGCGCAACCCAGATATTCGGATCCGCGGCTTGCTCGTTGGAGTAGAGCGTGAGCTCATCGGGCGACAGTTGCTCGTAGGCTGCATCGACCGTCTCCAGCCCAGGAATTGGCATGGGCGGACCGAACTTCGCGCCGGGATCACATAATAGCGGTGCAACGGCATCTACGGGGTGGTGCGGCCCCCGTATCTCGTGCGGTTCCAGCATCTATCGATGGATTGTTCACCCCTCCGCAACTAATAATAAACGACAAAGATGCACACGTCAGCCTCATGCGGCCCTCCCTGGGTACGTAAAACTAGTCTGCTTGCGTGCAGCTTGGCAATGTCAGCCAGCCACTTCCGCTGTTCATGTAGTCCTGATTTTGCCCATGACCTGCCGCAGAACGCTACATAACGCTATGTGCGCGGACCTCCCACGAGTGAAAACGAGCATGCGGCTTTGTATGGAGACGGGGGAGGTGGGCCAGTTAACGCCCCGAATCCGGATGGAGCCACTCCCCGGACGATCAGATGGGCGATAGTAGAAATGGGGCACGACACTCCGGATCGGCGCATGGAGGCGCCGGGCGAGGGACCCGGACCGAGATCGCGTTCCGGCATCGGATCGATGGGGACGGTGTCTCTTTTGTCTCGTTCCCAGGCCCAAGATCTGTCCTCGAAGATCCAGGTAGGGGCCACGATGTGCGCTATGATCGCCGAAACGAAAGGTTCGCGACCATGAGGAGATACGTCGTCGCACTGGCACTTTGCGTCGCGCTCTCGACTCCGCTTCGCGCGCAGCCTGCAGGAATGGTGATCGAGTATCCGGTGACCTATCCGAATGAGCCGTCGGTCAAGGTCGGCGCGTGCCATCCGGCGCCGAACGGCTCGACGCACGAGATCGCGTTCAACCCCAAGGGCGGCAACACGCTCTGGATCACGGGCCAGAACTATGATTCGGTCGTGCAGATCACCGAGTCTGGCGTGATGAAGTATTATCCGATGCCGGCGCGCAGCGGACCGCACGGGATCGACTATGATGCGAGCGGTCGTCTCTGGGTCAGCCTCGAGTTCGCAGGGCAGATCGTCCGCCTCGACGCAAACGGGAAACCGGACCTGACCTTCGACGTCCGCCTCGACTGCCCGACCTGCGCGGGCGGACAGAAGATCAACACCCATCCCCACGGGATGGGTTTCGGGCTCGACGGGAAGACGATCTGGTTCACCGGCAAGTCGACCGGAACGGTGGGGAAGCTCGCGCCCGACGGCAAGGTGACCACCTACCCGCTGTCGACCGTCGGAAGCGTGCCGATCTATATCCACGCCGGCAATGACGGGACGATGTGGGTGACCGAGCTGGTCGGCAACGCCATCGCGCGCATCACGCCGGATGGGCAAGTGAAGGAGTTCGCGATCCCGACGCACAACAGCCGCCCCATCGCCATCGTCCCCGAGCCGGGGAGCAACGCCATGTGGTTCAGCGAGGAGGCCGGCAACCGCGTCGGGCGCATCGTCCCGGACGGGACGATCACCGAGTACCCGGTGCCGATGACCCAGGCCAACGTCATCCTGGCCGGGCTGGCGTTCGACGGCGCGAAGAACCTCTGGGTCCAGCAGTACATCGATCAAAACAACCCCACGCCGGCTGACCCGAGCCCCGCCGGGGGCGACTTCATCATTCGCATCGACCGATCGATCCTGACGACGAACCCCGGCGATCTGTCGAAGGTCCCGATCACGTTCTTCAAGGTGCCAAGCACCCAGACCATCATGCACCGCATCGTGCAGGGGCCAGACGGCAACATCTGGTTCACCGAGCTTGGAGTGAACAAGGTCGGAAAGCTCTTTACCAGATGATCCTGGACCGCCTGGTAGCCGCATCCGCGATCATCGCGGCACTGCGTATCAGCGCCGTCCCGAAGGCGACGCTCATCGCACCTTCTTGAGCGCCTTGGTTCCGGGACGCGACGTTCAGGTGCCCGCTTCGATCTTCGCGCCGGGCGGCACCGTGACGCGCAGGATCTCCTGGCGCGCCATCGGATCCGGCGCCACGCCCGGATCGATGCCGAGCTTCAAGACGATCACGTCTGCCCCGCCCTGGATCACGGCGTGAAGCTCGGTGCCGGTCCCGCCGGTCCGGCACGCGACGCCTGTGACCGCGCTCATCTCCTTGGCCGGCGTGATCACCGTGCACTCGCCCTTGTAGCGCCCGAGCGGATGGCTGATCTGCTTGCCGGTCTCGTCGGTGGTGGCCAGGAAGACGTCGGCCAGCTCGCCCTGCTTCTCGATGCCCCACGACAGCGCGACCCGCTTGGCGATCACCGGCGCGCCGGGCGCGGTCGTCGAGCCGGGCTTCGCCGGGCCGCTGCAGGAGCCGAGCAACGCGAGCGTGATCACCAGGCGCGTCATGCCTGCCAGGCTACTACAGCGGGTAAGATGCCGGCATGTCACTGGCCCGCCTGGTTGTCATCGAGGGTCCGGATGCCGGCCGCGAGTTCGAGCTGCCGATGCGCGGCGGAGTGGTCGGCCGCGGTGACGGCAGCCTCGTGCAGCTCACCGATCCCACGGTGTCGCGCCAGCACGGCCTGATCGAGCTCCGCGATGGCGTGCTGTGCTGGGTCGATGACAGCGGCAAGTCGCGCACGCTCATCAACGGCAAGCCCTCGGCGCTGCACGCGCTCGCGGCCGGCGACGAGGTGTTGATCGGCGCAACCAAGCTCGTGTACCTGCCTGTCGACGGCGTCGCCGTGACCAAGGCCTCGAGCCACGTCACGATGGAGGTCGGCAGCCGCCAGCTGGCCGCGCTGACCGGCGATCCCGGCGATCAGCGGGCCCGCCGCCACCTCGCCACGCTCGCCCAGCTCGGCGATCGGTTGCGCGCCGAAGCCGCCGCCGGACGCGACGCCATGGCGCGCGCGGCCTGCGATGCCGCGCTCACCGCGCTCGGGGCCCACCGCGCGTTCGTCCTGTCGATCTCGCAAGCGGTGCGCGGCCGCGTGACCCCCGTCGCCGCGGCGGTCATCAACGCCGAGGCCACCCAGCTCCAGGCGCCGGCCGAGCTCGTCGAGAAGGTCGGCCAGGGCAAGCACATCGTGACCGCCGAGACCGGCGGGCGCGCGCTGATCGCGGCCCCGGTGCACGGCGGCGGCGACGACGTGATCGGCATCCTGTGGATCGATCGCAAAGGCCCGCCGTGGGATCAGATCGATACACTCGCCGCCGGCTGCCTCGCGCACTTCACCGGCGCCGCGTGGGTCGGCGCCGACGCGCGCGATCAGCTGGTGCGCCGCGCCGATGCCCTCGAGGAGCAGCTGAACGGCCCGCTCGCCGACGCCGACTTCGTCGGCCGGTCGGCCGCCGCCCAGCGCGTCGTCGCGTTCGTCACCCGCGTGGGCCCCAGCGACGCCACCGTGCTGCTCGGCGGCGAGTCGGGCTCCGGCAAGGAGATGGTCGCGCGCGCGATCCACCGAGCCTCGCGGCGCGCCAAGGGCCCGTGCGTCGCGGTCAACTGCGCGGCGCTCACCGAGAGCCTGATCGAGAGCGAGCTGTTCGGCCACGAGAAGGGCGCGTTCACCGGCGCCACCGAGAAGAAGGCCGGCCGGTTCGAGATGGCCGACCGCGGCACGCTGTTCCTCGACGAGGTCGGCGAGCTGCCGCTCGGCCTGCAGACCAAGTTCCTGCGCGTCCTCGAGGAGCGCCGGTTCGAGCGCGTCGGCGGCCAGAAGGCCATCGAGGTCGACGTCCGCGTCGTCGCCGCGACCAACCGCGACCTCGCCGAGATGGTCAAGCGCGGCACCTTCCGCGAGGACCTCTACTACCGGCTCAGCGTGATCCACATCGAGGTCCCGCCGCTGCGCGAGCGGCTCGACGACGTCCCGCTGCTCGCCGAGTTCTTCCTCGGCCGGTTCCGCGGCCAGGCCGCCCGCCGGATCGCCGGCTTTGCCCCCGACGCCCTCGCGGCGATGACCCGCTACGCCTGGCCGGGCAACGTCCGCGAGCTCCGCAACGCCGTCGAGCGCGCCATCGTGCTCGGCGACCGCGAGCAGATCATCGCGGCCGATCTGCCGCCGCAGGTCCTCGCCGCCGTCGCCCCGCCGCGCACCCGCACCGCGTCGCCGACCCCGCCGCTCGGCTCCGGCAGCATCGCGCTACCGTCGATCACCATCGATCCGCTACCGCCGGTGCCAGCCGCCCCGGTCGCCGCCGCCCCCGCCAAGGCGCCGCCGCCACGCTCGCTGCGCGACCTCGAGAAGCAAGGCATCCTCGTTGCCCTCGCCGCCACCGGCGGCAACAAGGCCCAGGCCGCCGCGATCCTCGAGATCGACCGCTCGACCCTCTACAAGAAGCTCAAGGACTACGACATCGAAGGATAGCTTCGATTCCATCCGCGAGATCTCGCCGAGCAAGCCGCGCTGAAGCTTCATGGGAGGCTGGGGTTGGGGATGAGGATCCGCCATCACCTCGAGACGCACGGCTGTTCGAGAATGCCGAGAATTTGCGTCACTCTCCTTCGGCCCACACCAAAACTCGCTCGTCCGTTGCCCGGAGCCTTGGGCGCCGTGTCGTGCCTACGGGTTCTTGCGGGGCCGGCCGCGCTTGCGCGGCTTGTCGCCGCCGCCGAACTCGAGCTCCTCGGCGAAGCGCTCCTCGACCATGTCATCGACCGAGGTGTGAAGTGAATCCAGGCGCCGCAACTCCTCGCGCTCGAACTCGGCAAACGACGTATAGATCCTTGGAATCCCTGACGACATTGGCGCTCCTTCGAGGACATGCCCACATGTCCTACATCTGGCTACAACCTAAAGGCGCCGTCTTGCGAGGGCCAATTTTTTTCGCGAATGCCGCGAAAAATCGAGGCGGTGCGAAGCGACCCGGGAGGGTGGAACGATGATCGCGCCCAGGCGAGATCCCGGGATCGTCAGAGCCCCGTGTTACCTCGGCAGCATGACCCGGATCGTCGCGGTCGCGAACCAAAAGGGAGGCGTGGGCAAGACCACGACCGCGATCAACCTCGGAGCGTCGGTGGCCTCGCGCGGCTACCGCGTCTTGCTGGTCGACTTCGACCCGCAGGGCAATGCGTCGTCGGGGGTCGGCTACACCCGCGACCGGATCGAGCTGTCGATCTACGACGCGCTGACCGGCGAGGTCGCGATGGCGGACGTGATCCGGCCCACCGAGATCACGACGCTGTTCCTCGCGCCCGCGACGACTGACCTGGTCGGCGCGGAGATCGAGCTGATCGGCGCGAGCGGCCGCGAGCGCTACCTGGCCGACGCGCTCGCGACGGTGGCCGCCGGCTACGACTACGTCGTGATCGACTGCCCGCCGTCGCTGGGGCTCCTGACGCTGAACGCGCTGGTCGCGGCGGAGGGCGTCGTGATCCCGATGCAGGCCGAGTACTTCGCGCTCGAGGGGCTGTCGGCGTTGACCGCCACGATCGAGAAGGTGCGCGCGGCGTACAACCCGAGGCTGACGATCGACGGCGTCGTGTTCACGATGTACGACGCGCGGCTCAGCCTCGCCGTGCAGGTGCGCAGCGAGGTCGAGAAGCACTTCGGCAACAAGGTGTTCAGCGAGATGGTGCCACGCAACGTGCGCCTGTCGGAGGCGCCGAGCCACGGCAAGCCGGCGCTGCTCTATGATCTGCGCTGCCAGGGAACCAAGAGCTACCTCGCGCTCGCCGACGAGTTCCTCGATCGCACGTTGATGGTCGAAGCGCCCCAGCCCCACCCCGAGGTATCGTTGCGATGATGAGCGAAGCGAAGAAGCGCGGCCTCGGGCGCGGCTTGTCGGCGCTACTGCCGAACGGCCCGCCGCCGGGCGCGATCGACCCAGGAGGTCCGGGGAGCCCGGGTAGAACCATGGGCCACCTGGGGATGACCGGCGCGATGCCGCCCGCCCCCGCGCCGCGCCCCAAGACCTACTTCGCCGCCGGCGTCGAGGAGCTGTACCCGAGCCCGGAGCAGCCGCGCCGGAAGTTCGACGAGGCCAAGCTGGCCGAGCTCGTGGGGTCGATGAAGGCGCACGGCGTGATCGTGCCGCTGGTCGTGAGGCCTCGCCCCGAGGGCGGGTACTTCCTGATCGCCGGCGAGCGGCGGTGGCGGGCCGCGCAGCGCGCCGGGCTGCACGAGGTGCCGGTCGTCGTCCAGGACGTCGCGCAGGGCACCGCGCTCGAGCGCGCCCTGGTCGAGAACCTGCAGCGCGCCGATCTGGGGCCGCTGGAAGAGGCCGGCGCGTACCAGCGGCTCGTCGAGGAGTTCGGCCTGACCCAGGAGGCGGTCGCCGAGCGCATCGGCAAGGATCGCAGCACGATCGCGAACTCGATCCGGCTCCTGAAGCTGCCGCCGCCGGTGCGCCAGCTGGTCGAGGACGAGCGGCTGTCGATGGGCCACGCCCGTGCGCTGCTCGCGCTCGACGAGCCCGCGGAGATCGAGCGCGCGGCGCGCCAGGTGGTCGATCGCCAGCTGTCGGTGCGGGCGACCGAAGCCCTGGTCAAGAAGGCCAAGGAGCCGGAGGACCGGCAGCCGCCCGCCAAGCCGCAGAAGTCGGCCTCGGTCCGTGATCTCGAGGATCGGCTGACCCGGGCGGTGGGTGGGCCGGTGACGATCACCGAAGACGAACCAGGAAAGGCCGGACGTATCGAGATCCGTTACATGAATCTCGACCATCTCGAGCGCTTGCTCGATCGGCTGCTGTAGTCACTTGTGGACGGCTCACCCGGCCACGGTCGGGACCCGCCCGCGGGAGTGGTTTCGGCGCGCAGATTTCGTGGTACTGAGGCTCGCTAAGATGTCCGAACGCGAACATGACCGGATGCCCTACTCGGTCCAGGTCGAGTTCCGGACCGCGTCGAGCTTCCTCGTGGCGTACTCGGTGAACCTGTCGCGCGGCGGGATCTTCATCGAGACCGACTCCGAGCTGCCGATGGGCGCGCCCCTCACGCTCGACCTGCAGGTCCCCGGGGCCGGGCTATTGCACCTGGTCGGCGTCATCGCGTGGCGCCGCGGCCTCGACAGCCCCGATGGGCCGCCCGGCATCGGCATCGAGTTCCAGGATGTCGTGCCGCAGCTCGGCTCGGCGATCGACCAGCTCGTGTCGGTGTTTCGCGGCGTCCAGATCCTCGTGCTCTCCGGTGACCGCCAGGATCGCACGACGCTCGCACGCTCGATCAAGTCGATCATCAGCACCGCGGAGATCTTGCAGGCCACGGACGCCCAGGTCGCGGCCGAGCTGCTCACGAGCGAGATCGATCTCGCCGTCGTCGATGTCGACTTCGACCCCGAGAGCGCGCTGGAGACGCTGCGCGCGGCCCAGGCGTTGTCACCGAAGGTTCCGACCATCGCGCTCACCGCGAGCGCGAAGCTGCGCGAATACGCCAGGGCGGCGGGCGCCGACGAGCTCGCGAGCAACCCACCGCCGTTCAGCGAGCTGCAGGTCGTGCTCGTGCGCGCGCTGAGCAAGCCCATGTCCGTGCGCAGCACGGCGACCGCCTGACGGCTTATCCGCGGCGGCGCTGGGCGGCGGTGACGGTGTTCTCGAGCAGGCACGCGATCGTCATGGGACCGACGCCGCCCGGAACCGGCGTGATCGCGCGCGCCCGCTCGGCGGCGGCGGCGAACTCGACATCGCCGATGAGCTTGCCGGCCGCGGTGCGGTTGATGCCGACGTCGAGGACGATCGCGCCGGGCTTGATCCAGTCGCCGCGCACCATCTCGGCGCGGCCGACCGCGGCGACGACGATGTCGGCCCGGCGCACCTCGTCGGCGAGATCGCGGGTGCGCGAGTGGCACATCGTGACGGTCGCGTTGGCGTTGGAGAGCAAGAGCGCCACCGGCTTGCCGACGAGCACGCTGCGACCGATCACGACGGCGCGCGCCCCGGCGAGCTCGGCGCCCACCTCGCGCAGGAGCCGCATGCAGCCGCTCGGCGTGCACGGCGCGAGCGTCGGCCGGCCCTGGGCCAGGGACCCGAGGCTGGTCGGGTGCAGGCCGTCGACGTCCTTGGCCGGATCGAGCGCCCCGATCACGGCGTCGGCGTCGAGCGACGACGGGAGCGGGAGCTGCACCAGGATGCCATCGACCCCGGGATCGCGATTGAGGGTCTCGACCAGGGCCGCGAGCTCGGCTTGCGTCGTGGTCGCGGGCAGCTTGTGATCGCGCACGTCGACGTTGGCGTCGCGCGCCGCGTTGGTCTTGTTGCGCACGTAGACGGCGGACGCCGGGTCGTCACCAACGAGCACGACGGCGAGCGTCGGCGCCACGCCCCGTGCGCGCAGCGCCGTGGCGGTCTGCAGAACCTCGGCGCGCAGCCGCGCGGCCACCGCCTTGCCGTCGATCCGGATCGCTTCTTGTCCGCTCATCTCGGACATCTTCTCATGATGTCACGAGACCTTCGCGACGGACCCCGACGAACTGCTGCCGCCGGTGCCGCCACCGCCCGCGGTTCCCCCACCGGCGCCGCTCGCCCCCCCGCTGCTCGACCCCGAGCTGCTGCTGCCGCCGCCTGATTCCGATGATGACGACGGCTTGGCCGCAGGCTTGTCGGCGCTCGCCGCCGGCGCGTCGGTCTTCGCGCCCGGCTTGCCATCGGTCTTGCCATCGCTCTTGGCGTCCACGGCCCCGTCGGCCTTGCCCTCGGCCTTGGCCCCCGCCTCCGGCTTCGGGGAGGCGTACAGGTCCTTGTACCAGCCGCTGCCCTTGAGCGAGAACGCGGTTCGCGAGATCAGCCGGTCCAGCGCGCCACCGCAGACCTCGCACGTCGTCTTGTCCGGATCGCTCATACGCTGCTGGTATTCGAAGCCACGGCCGCAAGCTTTGCACTGGTATTCGTACACGGGCATGTGAGGGCTACTCCTGATCAGGCTGATCGGCGATCGATACGATGCGCACGCCTAGCTCGCCGTCAATATCCACGAGCTCACCCTGCCCTACCATACGGCCGGCCGCATGAACCTCGTACGGCCCCCTAAGTGGCCGGCCTAGCGGGACGACCTGCCCGATCGCGAGCTCGCCGAGCTGGCGCAGCGAGAGCCGGGTCGTGCCGAGCTGCACGGTGACCTCGAGCCTTGCCTCATCCGGGAGCGCCATGTCGCGCGGAACATACCCGGTCGCAACCCGGGCCTCTACAGCGCCGGGCGCCGCAGAGAGGCCGATCCCACCCTGGCCGAGGACCAGCTCGAGCCGAGCGTCGATCGTGATGACGTCGCGCACGACCAGGCCGGCGAGGCTGGCCTCGGACAGGGCGCACCGGCCGATCACGATCGGAACGTCGAACTCCCAGGCGTTCGGCCGCCGGGGCGGCGGGACGCGCAGCAGGAGGTCGGGCGGAAAGCTCGCCGTCACCGTCATCGCCGAGGGCACGAGGGCCGCCGGTAGCTCGAGGTCGAAGGCGACGGTGATCGCCCGGGGAATCGAGGGCCCGGCGGCCGCGCCAGGGCGTCCCACATCGCCCACGGCCCCCGGCCAGACCTCGGCGGCGATGTCCAGATCGGTGAGCGCCGCGGCGACCGCGAGGGCCCAGATCGCGTGCTCGGCGACCGTCAACGGCCGTGGCGCCTCGAGCTCCGCCGGCCCGCCCAGCAGGCGCTGCGCGAGCGCGCGCACCGGCCGCGACGACGCCGCGAGCGTGATCGGCGCGCCGCCATACCAGAGCTCGGCGACCGCGGCATGGGGATCCGGCACGTGCGGGACCACACCGACGAGCCGTGCCCGAACCGCGCCCCCCGCGAGCGCCGCGACCTTCGCCCCAAACCGGCGCGGGCCGATCCAGCGCGCCAGGGTCGACTCGATCCCGGCGTCGCGCCGGCTCAGCTTGCGCAAGCGATCGAAGGGAAACGGCGAAAAATTGGGCCCGTCTGCCGGCACTGGTACGCTTTTATCCTACATTTCATCATCCGAGGCACCCTTGCAAGACCGCCGACTTGGTTTCCGGATTCCGTTCGAAACGATGGTTACGTCCTATGTCCACGACCGGCCGGTTCGTGGCCTGGTAACCAACCTGAGCGATACCGGCATGAGCCTGTCGGCGATCTCGATGCTCGCGCCACCGCCCGGCCTCGTCGTCGGCCTCGAGCTCGACGTGCCCGGGGTATCGGAGTCGATCTGGGCCACGGCCCAGGTCTGCTACCGCAAGGACGACGGGCTGGCGTCGGGCCTGGGGATGCGGTTCCTGGCCATGGCACGTTGCCACGCGCGGACGATCCGCGAGCTCTGCATCGAGATGCGCCGCAAGAGCCTGGGTTCGTTGCTCGCCCGGATCCGGGCCTGACGACCTGAACCGGTCAGACACCGGGACGCCGATACGTCGCCTGGCCGGGTAGACCAGCCCAGTCACCTGCGTCGCGTGCGCGTCTGTTGCTTTGCTGCCGCCAGAGCCGAGCCGAGGACCTCGCACAGCGAGCTAACCTGGGCGGCGAGGGAGCCGGCCTGCCCCGCGGAGCGCCGCCATCCGTCTCGCGCAACAGCCCGCTGCTCGAGATCTTCAGCCTCCTCTACCGCGAGTAAGCCGCACGACACCAGCCAGGCGAGCGTCTCGAGGAATGACACCGTCGCCACACCGAAGCCATGTGCTTTCTTCTCGGCGCCGTTGTCATACGTGACGATGGGCATCGGGTTGTCTCGGTCGGCCTCGGCAAGCGCGATCGCGATCGATTGGTCCTCGCCGAGATCAACCGTCGAGAACTCCCCACGAACCAGTGCGAAGTGCTTCCATTCCGGCGATCCTGGCACGATCGGGCGCTTCTTGACGGCGAGGTCTACTAGCGCTGCTTTGGCCGATGGCCCTCCTGCAGCGAACTCGCCATATGCATATTCGGCAACAGCAAAGTCGATGGTGTTGACGAGGAGACCGAGTGCTTCGCACTTGTAGAGCCGGATCAACGCACAGGCATCCAACAGCGCCGCTCGCGCTGGAAACCGGCTACGACGAGCCGCGACAGGCTTGATTTTCCGCGGCACCTCTCAGGTCTCGACGTGACGCTCGGCGACAAGCAGCTGCCAGTCCGTGTTCAAACCGAGCCCCACCAGTTCCCGCCAGCGCCCGACCGAGATCCGACCTTGTGCGAGCGCTTGCGTCGCCAGGTCCAGGACCCTGCCGCGGCGCTCAAGCGATACCATCTGCTCGGCCGGCGTCGGCGCGGCATGCTCGCGGTCATCATCGGACGGATACGGGACCGAGAAGGTCCTGTGCTTCAGTGCCTCGGCTTTCGACCAAACCCCGCAGTTGACCAGGTGGTAGGCCATTGCTTCGACCCCCATACCGAAAAACTGGGCTAGCGCACGAAGGTGCTGGGACGTCGGCACATCCGCCGACGACCAGCCGAGCCGTGTCATTGCGTCCAGTACGGCGCCGCGCGGAGCGATCAGGTAAGCCGCAAATGCGTTGGCACGCTGCTCGCGACCGACCGCATCATCGGTGCGTTGTTCGAGGATCCCGAAGGCGTGGGTCTTGGGGCGATCGAACAGCGCGTGGCAGAGTTCGTGCGCGAACGTCATCCGGATCGCCGTGCTCGCGCCACCTCGAGCCGCGACGTTGGCCGCGATGCAGGGAGCAGCGTTGCGCTCCCTCCACATGAGGCCATCGACCAACTCCGTCCCAAGATCCGTCAGAAAGGCCACGACACCAAGGCGCGCACAGAATGCGCGGAGAGAGCCAAGCGGCTCACTCCCTGCCCCTACCTGGTCACGAACGACCTTCGCCAGCGCCTCGGATTGTTTGATGACGTTGGATTGTAGGCCGACGGGACCAAGGGCGGCTCCCTTCGGCCACTGCGGAGGCAGTGCGAGAAACTTCGCGAGCGCGCGTTCGCAGTTCGCTGCATTTGCCAGGGCGATGACACGAGCGCGAACCACCGAAAGCTCAAACGATGCGTCGCTCGTCTTGAGGGCGATCGAGGTGGCGTTCCAGAACTCACGCCCCGCGAGCAAGTCGTCAAGTGAACCTCCCAGCGCACCGGCGAGCGAGGCCAACTCTATCAGGGTCGCGCGTCCGCTACGTTCGGCGACCCGGAGCGTCATCTCGGAGACCGAAGCTCGTTGTGCCAGGTCGGCCGGCGATAATCCCCACGCCAGTCGCGCGCGCCGGAGCAAGGGGCCGATCTGTTGCGGTTCGATCATCGCCCCTCCAACCTTACCTTACACACATGCCTCGCCGACCGACGGCCCCCGGCAACCCGCTCGCGCCGTCCTCTTCAACGCTTTTTCCTTGCACCCGTTCAGAATCTCCAGTCGGTATATTATTTAGTAATTTTAACAAGTTACACATCGTCCGAAAATCCGACCCTGAACCGGCCGCGGAACGCGCCCGACCGCTACGACCGACGGGCACGAAGCGGCGTGAGAGGCTAAGATCACCAGATAAGGATGCGGCGCCTCCGATTTGTCCTGGCATGTGCCCTGGCTGCGATGCCTGTCACGGGTTCGATCGCTCGTGCCCAGCCAGCCGGCGATTGGGGGGTCAAGCGTGACCCGTTCAACCTCACCGACATCGCGCGCTACAAGGGGATCCTCCGGGCGAACCCGCACGAGGCCTCGGCGCTCGCGAAGCTGCTCGAGATGTATCGCCGGTACCGGACGATCGATCTGCTGAAGGACGAGTACCAGAAGCAGCTCGACAAGAGCCCCGACGACGTCTCGGCGCTGGTCGTGATGGGGCGGCTGCAGCACGCCACCGGCGACGACGCGCGCGCGCTCGAGCTGTTCCAGCGCGCGGTCGCCAAGAAGGACGACGACGCCCAGACCTGGCTCCTGATCGGCGAGCTCGACAAGGGCGCCAGCAAGATCAAGGACGCGCGCGCGGCCTACGACAAGGCGCTCGCGCACGCGCCCGCCCGGGACATGAAGAAGAAGGCGCTGCGCGCGCTCGCCGATCTGGCGCTCGCGACCGGCGACAACGACGGCGCGAACACGTACTTCCAGAAGTTCCTCGAGCTCGATCCGGGCAACGCGCAGCTGTGGATCGAGCGCGGCGACGCGATGCTCGCCGCCGGCAAGCGCGACCTCGCGCTCGAGAGCTACACCGCGGCCGAGAAGCTGCTCGGCGCCGATCCGGCCAAGCGCGTCGAGGTGGTCGCGCGCCGCGGCCAGGCGCTCGAGGGCCTGGGCAAGGACGACGAGGCGGTCACCGAGTATCGCCGCGCGATCAAGCTCGCGCCGAAAGGCTACTACCTCGAGGTCGAGCTCACCGGCCGGGTCATCGACATCTATCGCCGCAAGCAGGCGCTCGCACAGCTCCTGGCCCAGTACGAGAAGGAGTGGCCGGAAGCCGCGCGCGGCCACTTCGAGTGGGACACGCTCGGCAAGCTCTACGAGGAGACCGGCGCGCAGGACCAGGCGATCAGCGCGCTCAAGCGGGCCGTCGCCAAGGCGCCCTGGGAGCTCGAGAGCCAGCGCCGGCTGATCCAGCTGCTCGAGAACTCGGGCCGCGACGACGAGGCGCTCGTCGCCTACGAAGCCGTGGTGCGCGCCGCGCCCGGTGAGGCGCGCTTCCAGCTCGATCTCGCCGAGCGCTACTGGCGGCGCGGCCAGGAGAAGAAGGCGCTCGACGCGCTCGTCCACCTCGAGGCGCGGTTCCCGCAGGACGCCGGCGTGCTGGCGGCGATCGCCGACATGTACACGCGGTGGGGCAAGGAGGACCTCGCGATCACCGAGTACGAGCGGCTCGCCAAGCTCGAGCCCGACGATCCCAGCCACCTGGTCACGCTCGGCGAGCAGTACTGGACCAAGGGCGACAAGGGGCGCGCGTTCGTGACCTGGAGGCGCCTGGTCGCCAGCGGCAAGGCGAGCGGGTTCGCCAAGCTCGCCGAGGTGATGGCGGAGCACAACCAGCCCGGCGACGCGCGCGTGAGCTTCGACAAGGCGGTCGCCCTCGACCCCAAGAACCCCGAGATCTACAAGGCGCGCGCGGGGTTCCTCGAGGCCCAGAAGCAGCACAGCGACGCGCTCGCCGACTGGGAAAAGGTGCTCGAGCTCGTCGGCACGAAGCCCACCGATCGGATGGCCCGGCGCGACGCCCGCCGGCGCTACGTCGCGGTGGTGACCAAGGTCGGCGGCGCGCGGGAGAACGCCAAGAAGCTCGACTGGGAGGCCAAGGCGCGGGCTGGTGACCTCGAGGCCGGCTACCTGCTCGTCGACTACTACACCAAGCGGCCGCAGCGCGACCAGCCGCAGAAGGCGCTCGAGGACCTCCACAAGAAGGTCCCCGACGATCAGGACCTCATGCTCGACCTCGTGAAGGCCTACAAGGATCAGCGCAAGTTCCAGCTCGCGGTCGACACGCTGCAGGAGCTGCTCAAGATCGCGCCGTCGCGCGAGCGCGAGATCTACTCGCTGATCTCGGGGATCAAGACCGAGGAGCGCAAGGACGGCGAGGCCGAGGAGTGGATGAAGAAGGCGCTCGCCAAGAGCCCCAACGATCCGGCGGCCTACGAGCACCTCGCCGAGAACTACGTCGCGATGCAGCGGTTCGCCGACGCGATCGCGGCCTACGAGAAGACGATCCAGCTTGATCCCAATAGCAGCAAGGCGCACTTCGCGCTCGCCCAGCTCTACGTCCAGAACAACCAGCCGCGCAAGGCCGCGGAGCTCTACCGCAAGGTGCTGCGCACGTCCAACGACGAGGAGACGGTCGGCCGCGCCGGGCGCCAGGCGATCGATCTCGAGGAGATGACCGAGACGCTGGGCGAGCTCGAGAAGGTGCTGTCGCCGCTGTCGTTCATGATGGCGCACAAGCCGATCTATCGCCGCGTCCTGGTCGAGCTCTACCTGCGCTACGTGCCGCGGCTGGTCGAGCGCGAGAAGCATGGCACCGACGAGGTGCGCAAGGCCGCGCGCGCCGAGCTGTCCCGGATCAGCGGCCACGGCCTGCAGCCCCTGCTCGAGGCCCTGCGCGACGAGAAGGAGCTCGGCCAGCAGCGGGTCGCGGTCGCCGTGCTCGGCCACCTCGGCAACCGGGGCGCCGCCGAGCCGCTCGTTCACATGGCGCGCCAGGAGCCCCCGAAGGACGCCCGCCGGCTCGGGACGTTCCAGGAGAACCTCGATCGCGACGTTCGCGTCGACGCGCTGGTCGCGGCCGGCCGGCTCGGCGACCCCGCGGTCATCGGCGACGTCCTGCCGCTGATGGAGCACGGCGAGGGCGCGATGCGCGAGGCGGCGATCTTCGCGCTCGGCCGGTCGGGCGACAAGCGGGCGGCCCTCCCGCTGCTCAAGGTGCTCGACGATCGCCGGCAGTCGGAGCAGGTGCTCGCCTGCCTGGGGCTCGCGCAGATCGACGATCCGCGGATCGGCCCCGCGCTGCTCAAGGCGGTCGCGGACACCCGCCGGCACGACGGCGTGCGGGCGGCCTGTGCCTACGCGATCGGGGCGCGGCGGATCGCCGCCGGCCTGCCGACCCTGCTCGGCGCGATCACGGACAACCGCGGCGAGACCCAGCGGCTCGCCGCCTGGGCGCTCGGCCAGCTCGGCGACCCCAGGGCGCTCGGCCCGCTGATCCGCGCGTACTTCGCGCGCACCGGCCGGTCCGACGCCGAGCTGGTCTGGGCGATCGGCCGCACCAGCGGCGCGGGCCTGCCGGCCGCCCAGCTCGCGGGGCTCGGGGAGTTCCCGCTGCGCGCCGGCAAGTACAACCTCGACGAGGCGATCGCGCGGCTCCCCGGCGAGCTGCCCCGGCCGAGCGCGACCGGCCGGCTCGTCGTCGATCATGCCGACGACATCGCCCGGGGGCTCCTGGACGCGCTCGCCGAGCACCGCGACGTGGTCGTCGCCGCGCTCCAGGATCTCGACGAGGCCCCCGCGCAGCTCTCGCTGGGCGCGCTGGCCCCGGCCAGCGCCGGCGACGCCAAGCTCGAGGCCGCGTTCGCCACGATCGCGGCGGCGATCGAGCCCGCGGTGACCGCGCAGCTCACCAGCGACGATGCCAAGGTCCGCGCGCTCGCCGTGTCGGTGCTCGCCAAGCTCGACGGCGGCAAGGTCCACGGCGCCGACGCGGCGATCACCCGGGCGCTCGGGGACCCCACCGACCAGGTCCGCAGCGCGGCCATGAACGCGATCGCCGTGCTCGCCACGCGCCGCGGCACGGTCCCCCCCGCCCTGGTGGGCGCGCTCGTCAAGGCGCTCGCCAGCCCCGGCTGGGGTGATCGCCGGGGCGCCGCCCTGGCGCTCGGCCGGCTCGGCGAACAAGGCGATCCGGGAGCGCTCGTCAAGGCCGCGGGCGATGGGTCGAGCTTCGTGCGCGAGGCGGTCGCCCAGGCGCTCGCCGGCACGCCCCCGGCGCTCGACGCGCTCCTCGCGCTGTCACGCGACGACGTCGCCCAGGTGCGCGCCGCGGCCGCCCGCTCGCTCGGGACCCTCAAGGACGACCGCGCCCGCAAGCGGCGCGGCGAGCTGGCCGCCGACCCCGATCCGGGGGTTCGCACCGCGGCCGGGGGGAACGGGGGCAGCTGATCGCCCCGGGGCCATCGGGCCGGAGGCGTCGGGAGTCCGGTACCGGAAGCCCCGCCCGGGCCGCCGGACCCGCACGAAAGAATATCGCGCCCCTGCTCGATCTGCCTGGGTCGCGTTCTTTGACGGGCTTCTTGGCAAGGGGGTAGACTTCCAGCCTGATGGATGTCGGTCTCGTCTGCGACGCGTGCAGCGCGCTGACCCCGATCGGGGTGCCGCAATGTACGCGGTGCGGAGCATCGGTCGCACTCGATCCACGCCCGAAGCCACAGAGCTCCCCGCCGCCGCTCGACGGCGCGCCAAGCCCGTGCAGCAAGTGCGGCACCATGGTGATGCCCGGGCAACGGTTCTGCCCCAACTGCGGCAACCGCATCGTGATCCCGCTGAACTTCGACATCGAAACGCGGGTCGGGCCTCGCCCGCTGGTCGCCCAGCCCGGCGTCACGGCCCAGGACGACCCGCGAGACACGCGCGTCCGCAAGGACGGAAAAGATCGCAAGGACCGCAAGGACAGCAAGGCCGGCCGCAGCACCCTGTTCTTCGGCGGGGCGATGCAAGCCGCCCGCGCCAAGCTCACCCTGATCCGCGGCGACGGCGACGACGGCGTGTCGTTCACGCTCGCCGGCCAGGAGCACCTCGCCGGTCGCGGCGACTGCCCGATCTCGTTCCCCGACGATCCGTTCCTGTCGCCGATCCACGCCAACTTCCTGTACGCGAACAATCACCTCGTCGTGCGCGATCAGCGCTCGCTCAACGGCGTCTACGTCCGGATCTCCAGCACCACCGAGCTCCTGCGGGGCGCGACGGTGCTCGTCGGCGAGCAGGTCCTGTCCGTCGAACCGGCCGCCCAGCCCGACGATCTGCCGGACGCCGAGGGGACATATTACTCGGCGAGCATCGTTCGCCCGGCGACGCTCGAGATCCGCCAGAACCTGCGCGGCGGCCAGATCGGCTGGGTCTATCGCGTCGAGCGCGACGTCGTCACGATCGGCCGCGAGAACAACGACATCAACTTCCCCGACGACCCGTTCATCTCGGGTCGACACGCGGAGCTTCGGATCGCGGGCGGCGTGCTATCGGTAACCGATCTCGGCTCGCGCAACGGGACCTTCGTGCGCGTGAACGACGAGCGCGTGCTCAAGCACGGCGACTACGTCTTCTTGGGCCAACAGCTACTTCGCGTCGAAATCGTCTGAGTCTCTGAGCGGGAGCCACCATGACCGTCTGCAATCGTTGCGGCAAAGAAAACCAGGACCACTACAAGTTCTGCCTCGGCTGTGGGGCAGAGCTCTTGGCTGCACCAAAGCCGGGTGGCGAAATGGCCATGATGAAGACGATGATGGCGGACTCCGGCGCCGGACCGGTGGGCGGCAGCCCGCTCGCGGGCATGGGCGGCCCGCTGCGAGGGCCGTCCAACCCAGGCCCCCCGCCGCTCCAGCGCGGCAGCGCCAGCGGCATGCCCGGGATGCCTCCGTCCGGTCCGCTGGGCGGGCCGGCGATGCAGCCGCCGCCGATGCAGCCGCCGCCGATGGGCCCGCCGCCCGGCGTCCCCGGGTTCTCCCCCGGCTTCGCCGCGCCCGCCGCCGCCGGTGGGATGCGCCGCTGCCCCTCGTGCGGCAGCGATGTGCCGCCGTCGTTCCGGTTCTGCGGCACCTGCGGGTTCCGCATGGACGAGGGGTCGGCGCCGATGCCGATGCCGACCCCCGGCCCCGGGCTCGGCCAGCCGATACAACGCACGCGGCTCTCGATGACGCTGATCCGCCCCGACGGCACCGAGGGCGGCACCCACGATCTGCGCCCCGGCGACAACAAGCTGGGACGCAGCTTCGGGCCGGTGTTCGAGAACGATGGCTACCTGTCGCCCATCCACGCCCAGCTCGACATCCGCGGGACGAACGCGATGGTCCGCGATCTGGATAGCCTCAACGGCGTGTTCGTCAAGATGACGCAGGAAGAGGAGCTGACGAACGGCCAGATCATCCGGATCGGCCAGGAGCTGCTCCGCTTCGAGCTGATCGCCGCGCCCGAGCCGACGCCCGACGGGACCGAGCTGATGGGCAGCCCGAACCCCGGCTACTGGGGCAAGCTGACGGTGATCATCGGCCGCGACATCACCGGCGCGGCGTTCCCGCTGCTCGGCGAGAGCAGCACGCTCGGCCGCGAGCGCGGCGACATCAACTTCCCCGACGACGGCTACGTCTCCGGCCTGCACGCGCGGGTCACGCTGCGCGACGGCCGCGTGTTCCTGGCCGACCTCGGGAGCTCGAACGGAACGTTCATCAAGGTCAACGGCGAGCGCGCCGTCGGTCACGAGTCGTTCGTGCTGCTCGGCCAGCAGCTGTTCCGCTTGAACTTCGCCTAGCCCGGCGCCCGCCCACCCGGCGGTGGCCCTACTTCTTCGGGTCCTTGGTGCCCTTGTTGATGTTCAGGTCATCGACCGACGGCCCCGCGGGGTTGCGTTCGTAGTACCGGTAGCCGCCCGGGATCTTCAGCTGGCCACCCGGGTTGAAGATGATCAGCACGTCGACGACGTCGTTCGGCTTGCCGCCCGGCGGCCGGACGACGAGCTCGCTGTCGCTCTCGAACCGGATCACCTCGCCATGCTGGCCGCCGAAGAACACCTGCACGTTGCGCGGACCGTCGGCGGTGAACCGATTGCCCTTGATGCGAACATAGGTCTCGCCGTTCGAGTCGCCCCGGTCCGGGTCGATGCCGGTCACCATGAGCTTGGTGTTCTCACTTCCACAGGCCGAGGCGGCGAGGCCGAAGATCAACACCAGCGCGGCTGGATGGCAGAAAGGCGGCAAGCACCTGGACATGGAAGGAACCGTACCCAACACGTGTAGCTCGGGGCAACTCCCGGACCGGCGCCCCCCGGCGAGGCGTAGGTCCGCTCCTGATCCCAGCCTCGCTCCCCGCGGGCTACATCCATGATTGTCGTCGGTTACATCAGGTCGCGGCGCGCGAGGGCCCGGCGCATCTTGGCGAGCGCCTGTTCCTGGAGCTGCCGGATCCGCTCGCGCGACAGGTTGTACTTGTCACCGATCTCCTTGAGGGTCAGCTCCTGCTCGGTTCCCAGGCCGAACCGCTGGCGCAGGATGTCGGCCTCGATCGGCCGCAGATCGCGGAGCAGATCGCGCACCTCGGCCGTCAGCGCCTCCCACTCGAGATCGCCGGTCGGCGAGAGCTCTTCGCGATCGGGATCTTCGAGGACCTCGCCGAGCACGCGGCCCTCGTCGTCCCCGACCGGCTTGTCGATCGAGACCGACTGCTCGAGCAGCCAGCTGCGCATCTTCTCGATCTTGTCGACCGGCATCTGGGTCGCGGCCGCGAGCTCCTCGCTGGTCGGCTGGCGCCCGAGCTGCCCGGTGAGCTGGCGGCGCGCCTTGGTCAGGCGATGCTGCGCGTCGATCATGTGGACCGGCAGGCGCACCTCGCGGCCCTTGTCGGCCAGGGCGCGGCTGATCGCGTGGCGGATCCACCAGCTCGCGTAGGTCGAGAACCGGAAGCCGCGGCGGTAGTCGTAGCGCTCGACGGCCTTCATCAGGCCGATGTTGCCCTCCTGGATCAGGTCGGCGAGCGCCATCCGTCCGTGGTTGAACCGGCGCGCGATCGAGACCACCAGCCGGAGGTTCGCCTTGACGAACGCGTTGCGCGCGTCGGCGGCCGCGCGGTTGGCGGCGTGCACCCGGCGCAGCCAGTCCTTGCGCGCGCGCTCGCGGCCGAGCGCGCCCACCGTGCTGCCGCGCGTGCCGATGCCGAGCGTGACGCGATCGATCGCGCCGAGCGCCGCGTCGATCAGCAGGTGATCGACGTCCTCGGAGCGCAGCTTGCGGGCCGCGCGCGCCGCGAGCTTGCTCCAGGTCTTGTCCTCGGCCCCCGTGGCGCGCTTCGCCGCGCCCGCGCGCAGCGTCTTGGCCTCGCCGGGCAAGGGCGCGATCGGCGCGATCGCCGCGAGGACGTGCTCGATGGCCGGCGCGTGCGCGAGCACGGCCTCCCACAGCATGATCTCGAGCGTCTCGATCTCCCGCGCCGACGTGAACTCCTCTTCGGGCCGCAGCACGTCGAGCGCGGCCATGTCGCGGAAGTACATCGACAGGTACGTCGTGCCGTCGGAGCGCTTGCGCAGGGCGTCGGCTGCACCCTCGGCGTCGCCGCCGGTTGCGTCGAGGTCGATCTCTGGTTCGTCGTCGCCGCGCCGGGGCGCGCTGCGCTGCGCGGCCTTCGCCGAGACCCGCGCAACTCGATTCTTGCGCATGCTCGGACGACCCAACCCTTGTTGTCCGATCCTGCTGACGATGGCTGCCATAGACTGCCCTTCTGCGCTCCACCGCGCGTACCGATAAGACGCGTGAGCCGCCCAAATGTTTTGGGGATTTCGTGCGGCGGCGGCATGGGGACTACCCCTGAACCGGCGCCATTATTCCAACCCGGCCACCCCGGCCAACCCGGCCAACCCACTGCGCCCGATGACACATCCGTTACACGCGTCACGCCTGCCAGACCTGGCAGACCTGTCGCGGCTGTCACGCCTGTCGCGCCTGAGGCGCCCCCTGTGATGCCTGTCAGGCATGTGAGGCCGTCACCTCGGCGATCTCGCTGACCTCCAGGTGCGATCCGGTAAACACGGACTAGGTGGCGCTGGGTTCCTTGCGTTCCGCTAGGACAATGATGTGCCGGGACTGGTTGCCAAAGAATCGTCCTCGCGTGTGGTAAGCACCTGAAACCTCGAGCACGCGAAACCCGGCCGCGTGTAGGAGCTTGCCGACCTCGTGGAGCGCGTAGGCCCGGACCGAGATTTCCTGCTCGAGCTGGCGGCCATCGTCGAACACCACCGAGCGGTTCACCTGGATGCGGGACGAGAAGTAGTTGAGCTCGACTTCTTCGAGCACCACGCAGCCGTCGCCCTCCCACCAGACGCGGGTCGGTAGGTCGGAGATCACGTAGTCGCGGTTCAGGATCTCGATCAGGACGCGACCACCCGGCTTGAGCGCCCGCGCGATGTTCACGACCGTCTTCTTGTTGGTCTCGTCGTCGAAGTAGCCGAACGTCGAGAACAGGCAGTAGGCGCCGTTGAACTGGCCTTCGAAGTCGAGCTCGCGCATGTCGCCGCGCACGAAGTTGATCGTGAGCCCGCGGCGATGGGCCTCTTCGCCGCCGCGCACCAGGAGCGGCGTCGACATGTCGAGCCCCACGACGTGGAAGCCGCGCGCGGCCAGCTCCATCGCGTGGCGGCCGTAGCCGCAGCCGACGTCGAGCACCTGGGCACCCGGCGTGAGCCCCAGCGCATCGATCACGAACTCGGCCTCGGCCTGCGTCGCCTGCGGGGTCAAGAACGGCAGCGTGCGCAGGTAATCCTCGTCGAACAGGTCGACGAACCACGGCTTGCCGCGCGCCGGCTTGCCATCCGGCTTGGCGCTCGAGGCCGGGCTCGCCTGGGCCGGCGCCTTGTCCACCTTGTCCTTCTTGGCGGACGGCGGCGGCGACGGCGGCGCCTTGGGTCCGGCGGGCGGCGGCGGCGGTGACGCATGCAGCGGATCGCGCACGATCGGCATCGGCTGCGACTCGCGCGCCGATGCGGGCGGCGGTGCGCTCGCCGGCGGGTGGCCATGAACGGGCGGCGGCGAGGGCTGCCGGGTGCGCGGCTCGGGCGGCGCGGCGGCGCTCGCGGGCGACGCGACCGGGGACGGCTTGGTCTCGACGATCCCGTCGACCCCGTCGACGTCGACCTCGAACTCGCCCGTGGTCTCGCCGGCCTTGTCCTCGATCGCCATGATGTCGATCTCGGGGACCGACGGTGACTCGACCGCGCTGGGCTTGACCTCGGCCGGCTTGGCCTCGGCCGGCTTGGCCTCGGCCGGCTTGGCCAGCGGCATCGGTGGAGGGATCGACATGGATCCCGGCCGCGACGGCGGCTGGGTCGCAAGCCGCGCGGCTTCACGAACCTCTTCGAGATCTTCCTCCGAGAGCGTCACGGTCTGGGCGCGGCCGGACTTGAACGCCGCGGCGGACATCGCCGCCTGCGGGATCCCCGTGGACGTCATGGGGGGGCGCGGTTGCGACGCGTCGACCTCGGGCTCCTCGGGCTCTGCGTCCGCAACCTCCTCCGCGTCCGGATCCTGGTCGAGCGTCGTCCCGGCGTCGCCCATGCCCTCCATGCCGCTGTCGATGTCGACGTCGACCTCCTCGGCCGGATCGGTGGCATGGCGCTTTGGGAACCGGACCTCGCCGCTCGACACATGGGATGGCATCGTCGCGATGGGCTCGAACTCGGGCGACGAGATACGCTGCACCGGCAGGGTCACGCCGGAGGCTCCGGCCAGCCCGAGCTCCTCGAGATCCACCGCGGTCATCTCGCGGGTCTTCATCTCGAAGTCGGCTTGCTCGATCGGCCCGCTGACCGGATCGATCACGGTCGGCATGGCCTCGTGGGTCTCGAAGCTCGGCACCGGGAGATCGCGGGTCGTGCGCGCGATCGGCTCCGACCCTTCGTTGGTGAAGCTGTACGCGATCGACATCGCGAGCGAAGGATCCTCGGGGACCGGCGCGACCACGGGTGGCGTTGGCGAACGACGCGGCACGTTGTCCGACGGAACCCGCAGCCCAGCGCCCCGCCGCCGCCGCCGGCGCCGCTCGGCCGTGGTCATCCCGACCTCCATGTCGGACTGTGAGTCGTCGTCGCGCTTGCTCACGAGGCCCCTCCCATCCTCTCGACGTGGCGGCCGATCCGCTGGCCGAACCGTACGGAATCGCCGACCTCGCCGGCGAGCTCGGCGTTATGAGGCTCGAATAGCAGCACGACCGTCGATCCGAGGCGGAACGCCCCAAGCTCGTCCCCCCGCGCGACATTCACCCCGGAGAGCTCGACCCGGCGCGGCTCCCGGGCCGCGCGCCACGCCGCGCTATCGGCCGCGCTCGAGGTAGCCTCGCGACCCGCCATCCCGGGTGCCCCAGGTGCGCCGAGCTGCGGCGCCAACCGGATGTTCCCGACGCCGCCCGCGCCGACCATGACGAGCACGACGTGCCCGAGCGCCCCGGCATTCATCCGGATCACGACGCGCTCGTTGCGGGCGAGCAGCCCATCACGCCGCGCGGCAAGCCGTGGGTTCACCGGCCACAGCGCGCCGGGGAGGTAGTCAAAGCCGGTGACCTGCGCACCAACCGGGGCATGGACACGGTGATAGTCGCGCGGCGATAAATAGATCGTCGCGTACGACCCACCGGTCAACCGCGCCGCGAGGTCGGCATCCGCGACGAGCTCCGCGAGCCGGTACAGGCGCCCCTTTGCCTGCACCAGCGCACCAGCGACCGCCGTCCCGCGCGCGGCGATGACCCCGTCGCATGGCGAAATAATCGCGCTCGGTGAGGCGTCTAGCTCACGCGCGCCGCGTCGCAGCCTGCGCGAGAAGAAGTCCCCGAGCGAGGGATAACCGCCGAGCTCCAGCTCGACCTCGTCGAGGTTTGCCCCGACCGCGCGCGCAAATGCGCGATACGCCAGCCCGCGCAGCCGCGACGGCAGCGCCCGGTCAGCGCCCCAGCCGACCAGCGCCGAATACGCCGCGCCCACGCGCGCACGCGGGCGTTCCCCTGCAATGCTTCCTGGCTTGCTGAATTCCACGCAGGTGCTCGGCCCCTCATGACTGCATGGCTGAACGCAGTCCGGAATGCGTAGATTCTGCCAGGGGGCCCGCCGAGTTACAAGCACAGGCGTCGGTCGCAAGCGACGACCAACCACCGAAACCCGGCCCGGATCGCGCACAACCGAACGTGGTTGGCTCTGTTCGCGCGATTGTAGGTGTTCTACACGCTGATCAGCTTATTTGAGAGCACATCTCCCTTCATCAGGAACACGGCTGTCAGGCGGTAGGATCACTCCCGCATGCGGGCGCGGAACGCCTCGAGCCGACGCGCCGCTTCACGAAACCCGGCGTCGTCGTCGCTCGCCGGCATGTACTGGATGTACGTGGCGAGCTCACCCCACTCCTTCTCGAGCCGCGTGCCGAACTTCGACTTGTACTCGTCGTACTCGCGGCGGACCTGCTGGAACTTTTGCCCCAGCTGCTCGCGCGTGAACGCGGCCGCCGGCACCGCCGGCTTGGATTCCTTGTGGGGCGTCCGGTGCGACGCCTCGCGCGGCCCGTGCGGGGGTGGCGGCGCGACGGCAACCGCGGCGCTCCCCGAACCGTCCCTGGCAGGGGGATCGTCGGGCGTCATCTCGATCTCGTCGGGGGTCGCGGTCTTTGGGGGCGCGACCGGGATCGGCTGAACCGTGAGCACGCGTGGGTCGGCAGGGGGCGTGACAGGAGGCGTGACAGGGGACGTGATCGGCGGGACCACCGGCGACGGGGATTCGCCGGTGCTCATCACGAACCTCGACAACCAGAAGCTTGCGAGCAAGACAATGGCCGCGCTGGCCACGATCACCGGCAGGCGGCGCCGGTCGCGCGGACGCTGGGGCGCCTCGGCCATCCCGAGGATCGTGTCGGCGGGCTCGAGCTCGTCGGACAGCGACACCAGCGCCACGGACCCGGTCGGCGGCGCCATGGGATCATGCGCCGGGGTCGGCCGCGGCGACGGCGTGAGCTCCGGGTAGGACGTGACGCCGGGAGGCTGGAGCACCGGGTTTGGCCCGGTGTTACGGCCTGCCACGCTCCGGTCCACCGGCGGTGGGGTCCGCTGAACGGCACGCGCGACCCGGCCCGTGGCGTCCGGCGGCTGGAGCGGCTGCTGCGCGAGCGCGAACGAGACCGTGGAGATCGTCTGGGTATAGAACTGCTCCTGAAAGTCGGACAGGTGCGCGCTGGCCACCCGCGCGTGCAGCTCGCGCTGCGCGGTCATCTCCTCGGCGAACAGCGCGCGCATGTAGCTGCCCAGCTGATCGGTCGAGATCGTCGGGTTCACCGCGACGAGGCACTGCTGGATCGCGTCGCGGAGCTCGGCCGCGGACTGATAGCGATCCACGGCCTTGGGGCGCAGGGCCGTGGCCACGAGGTCGTCGTAAGGCGCCAGCACCGGATCGATCTCCGACGGCAGCGCGTGCTCGCCGCGGCTGACCTTCCTGGCGAGCGCGCGATAGTCGGGCTCGGGGCCGGCCTCGTACAGCCGGGTCCCGGTCAACAGCTCGAACAGCACGACGCCCGCCGCGTAGAGATCGGTGCGGTGGTCGACCACCCCGCCCCGGATCAGCTGCTCGGGGGCCATATAGCCGAACTTGCCGAACCCGACCTTGGGATCGGTGGCGGTGCCGCGCATCGCGCTCTTCGCGATGCCGAAGTCGATCACCTTGGTCTCGCCCTCGAACGAGACCAGCACGTTCGGCGGCGAGATATCGCAATGCACGAGGTTGAGCGACGCGCCGTCGGACGTCGTGCGGCGGTGGGCGTAGGCGAGCCCGTTCGCGAGCTCGCGCGCGATGAACAGCGCGAGATCGACCGGCAAGCGCTCGCGGCGATGGTCGAGCAGCGCGAGCGTGCGGCGCAGATCGCGCCCCTCGATGTACTCGAGGGCGAGGAAGTACTCGTCGCCGACCCGGCCGACCTCGAACACCTGCGCGACGTTGACGTGGGACAGCTTGATCGCGACCTGGGCCTCGTCGACGAACCGCGAGATGAACTGCTCGTCGGCCGCCAGGTGCGGCAAGACCTTCTTGATCACCGCGAGCTTCTCGAACCCCGCGAGCCCGTGCTTGGCGAGGAAGATCTCGCCCATCCCGCCGCGCGACAGCCGCTGAACGAGCAGATACCTCCCGAACACCTGAGGCAAGGTCGGATCTTGACGACCAAACGGCCCACTCGAGGGGCCACTATCCATGGTCGGCTGCAACGTCACCCGAGCTTACCCTGCCACGACCGGTACAAGGATCATGATCGTTCCCCCGTGATCTCTTCCGCGTCAGACATCCGCTTGCGAATCGGTAGGTTGTGCGACGTGATGCGAGTCTGATAGCGTCGAGGAGCTGATGAGGTGGCTCGCCGTTGTCGTCTTGCTCGGCGCTTGCGGGAAGCACCCTCCACCCGTCGTCGGCGGCGTCTCCCTCGTGCTCGACATTCCAAACGGTGTCCTCGATCCCAAGGGGTTCACGACCGTCGAGGTCGTGTTGCACGAGCCTTCGGGTGACATCGCCCGGTCGGCGAAGGTCAACGCGGACGGCACGTTCGACCTCGGTGCCGTCGATCCGAGCACCATGGTGTCGGTCGAGGCGACGCTGCGCAACGACAGCGGCGCCGCGCTCGGGTACGGACGAAGCTCCGCGGACGCGGCGTTTGCCGGCGGCGCACAGATCGTCGTGCCCGTGCGCCGGCCGATCGCCTACTTCGCCGGCACGGTCAGCCGCGACAAGGACGGCGATCCGAACACGCCCGGGGATCACTGGACCGAGGTACCGGCCACGTTCTCGGATCTCTCGACCGGGACACCCCTCGATGGCACGGCCAAGGTCGGGACGCAGGTCGTGATGATGGTCACCGCCGGCCCGAGCCTGTACATGGTCACGCAGATGACCAGCGATCCGATCGGTGCGCTGATGGGGACGGCCAAGGTGACGCCGGTCTCGACCGCCGATCACACCGTCGGCGCCGCGCTGGCGGGCTCGCTGACCGGGGGAGTGACCGACGGGGCCGGTGCCGATGATGGCGGGACGCTCGTGATCGGCACCACGACGGCGTTATTTGCGGTCAACACGACGACCGGCGAGATCACCTCGCTGGCCAGTGGCAATTTCTCGCGCGTCGCGATCCTGACCACCAGCACCGGCGAGATCGACGCGGTCGCGATCAACAACCGCGGCCTGACGACCGGGGCGTGTACCCCGACCGCGGAGTTGTGGTGGGCGACGCTGTCGGGCAGCACGCCCGGCGCGCACAAGGTGGCGACCGGCGGGTTCTCCGACGTCGCCGCGGATCGCGGCCACGCCTACTATGTCGACGCCTGCGGCGGGGTGCTCGGCGAGGTCACGCCGGCGCAAGCCACGATGCTGCAGCAGGTCACCCCCGCCGGCGCCGGCGAGCCCACGGCGCTGGCGATCTCGAACGGTCAGGCCTATATCGGCGTCGAGACCCAGCCGGCCACGACGTCGCTGCTGGTCGCCGCGATCGCGACGAGCGGCGCGCCTCGCACGCTGTGGAACGAGACCGCGCAGCAGGTCGTCAACGCCACCGACCTGCCCGGCGTGCAGCGCCAGCTCAACGCCGGCTCCGTCGAGTTCGCTCACCTCGAGGTGGGCGCCGGCGGCGACTACGTCGCGCTCACCACCCGCGCACACTTCGACGGCGCGGAGGTCCAGGACGCCAACTTCCCTGCGATCACGATGGACACCGAGGAGCTGCGCGTGTTCGACGCGGCGACGGGCGGCATCGTCCAGCGCTATCGCAGCTGGTGCGCCGGCGTGGTGACCTTCGACCCGTTCGCGACCCAGATCGTGAAATGGGGGTGCGCCTCGACGACGGGCCAGACCGCGCCGGCGCCGATGAGTAACCTGGATCATCACATCAACTCGATGACGTTCCTGTTCGGAAAGAAGTGATGCGCGCGCCGATCATGGCCCTCGTGGTGATCTCCGCGCTGGCGCACGCCGCCCACGGAGATCCGGATCCCAGGCGCAAGATCAGCGTGCTCGAGTACCGCTCGCGCTCATCGGCGCTGCCCGGGATCGCCCGCCGCGTGATCGAGGCGCTTGGCAAGCAGACCTCGCTGCAGGTGCTCGGCCAGGACCAGACCCGCGCGGTCTACGGCGACCACCTCGACCAGGTCCTCGCCAAGTGCGCCGGCGACGCGGCGTGCGTCGCCAAGATCGGCCAGAAGATCGGCGCCGCCGAGATCATCCTCGTGGGGATCAGCGAGCTCGGCGACGTGATCCTGACGATGCAGCGGATCGACGTCGCCGCGCACGAGGTGTCGAGCCGCGTCGCGGACTCGCTCGCGGCGGGGCAGGTGCCGTCGGAGACGCAGCTCGCGGGCTACCTGACCCGGCTGTTGCCGCCGGGCGACTTCCTGCGGTTCGGCGTGATCGACATCGTCGCGAACCTCGCGGGCGCGGCGGTGACCGTCGGCAGCGAGGCGCGGGGCGTAACGCCGATCGAGGCGCTCAAGCTGCGCGCACCGGCCAGCTATGACATCCGCGTCGACAAGACCGGGTACGTGCCGTTCTCGACCCGGGTGGCGCTGCCGCCCGATGGCGAGATCAAGGTCTTCGCGCAGCTGTCTCGGCGCGGCGGAGAGGCCGCCTGGTACCAGCACTGGTACGTGCTCGCCGCGGCGAGCCTGGTGGTCGCGGGCGCCGGCGGCACGGCGATCTACTTCGGCACCCGCAATACCGGGGGCCCGGCCGGTGATGGCCAGCTGCATGTCACGGGCTCAATTCAGTGAGCATCACGAGCGCGTCCTCGCCGTTGTCCTGGTAGTACTGCCGGCGAACGTGGACGGTGCGAAACCCGGCGCGCTCGTACAGCGCGATCGCCGGCACGTTGCCGCGGCGGACCTCGAGGGTCGCCAGGCCGGCGCTCCGCGCGCGCCCCTGATCGAGCGCGTGCGCGAGCAGCGCCCGGCCGACGCCGAGGCGCCGGTGATCGGGGTGCGTGGCGATCGCCAGGATGTGGACCTCGCCGCCGCGGCCCTCGGGATCGGCGACGATCCAGTAGTTGCAGAACCCGACGATCACGGCCTCACGCGCGACCTCGAGCCGCGCGATCTCGCGGGTGAGCTCGGCCTCGAACGTCGCGCGCGGCCACGGCCGGGGGAACGAGTGCCGCTCGATCTCGTCGATCGCCTCGAGATCGGCGAGCGTTGCCGGCGCGATGATCACGCCGGCGCGGCCGGCGTGGCCGGGTTGACCGGCCTGGGATGATTCGCCAGGTGGATGACCGCGCGCCACAGCGCATCGATGCCTTCGTGCGACGTCGCCGAGACGGCCAGCGGATCGCGGCGCAGGGCGAGCGCCTGCTTGGCGCGCGCGACCTCGAGCACGCGCTTGTGCTTCGGCAGCTTGTCGGCCTTGGTCAGCGCGACGGCGATCGGCAGCGTCCGCTCGGCGAGCCAGGGCACGAAGTCGAGCTCCTCGTCGAGGACGCCGCGCCGGATGTCGATCAGGAGCAGCACGCCGGCGAGGCTCGTGCGCTCGGCGAGGTAGCGCTCGATCAGCGGCCGCCAGCTCTCGCGCGTCGCCTGGTTGACCGCGGCGTAGCCGTAGCCGGGGAGATCGACGAGGTGAAACCGCTCCTCGATCGCGAACCAGTTGACCAGGCGGGTTCGCCCCGGGGTCCGCGACGTGCGCGCGAGGCCGGGTTGACCGACCAGCGCGTTGATGAGGCTCGACTTGCCGACGTTGGAGCGGCCGACGACGGCGACCTCCGGCAGCGACGGCGGCGGAAAGTCCGACGGCTGGGCGGCCGAGGTCACGAAGCGCGCAGAAACTTTGGTCATCGGTGATCGATCTTGCTCGGCCGGTTCGAGTCGTTCGGGCGGTTGGCAGTGGCAGGGTACGTCGGGTGAACGGGGGCCATCGGGTCAAACGGTGTACCGCGGGTTGGCCGTAGATGGCACGTCGCACAGATCGCCGCCCGCGCCGCGGGGGTCGCCACATCACGGAGCCCGAGCAGGAGGGCGACCGGACGATCGCGCATCAGATCGGCCTCGGCGTAGGCCGCACCGGCGCCGTGACAAGCTTCACAGCCGACCTCGACGGCGACCACCGGCCCCGCCGGAGCCTCGCCGGTCGCGTGGCACCCCAGGCACCGCACCTCAGGGCGCGACGCAAACCGCTCGCGCGTCCGTGCATGCGGGGTGACCTGCCACGCCGCGAGCTCGCCGGGATGACATGCCCCGCACGCCGCGCTGCCCGTCCAGTCACGCCGCGCGGCGAGCGCAAGGCTCGTGACACTTCCGAGCATGATGGCCAGGTAGACCGAGGTGCGAACGACCATCCGCGTCAACGTTACCCTCCTGCCACGGAGATTTCGATTCTTGCGGCACGCGGACGCACCTCGATCTCACGCTGGCTGAACACCCGCCTGGGTACCCTCCTCCCAAGGTGTTTTCGGTCCTTGTTCTGCGCTCCGCGCGGACTACGCGGACCGAAAATCGATCTCATAGTCGTCGGGCACCGCCGGTCCGTGCGGGCGTGGTACGGAAGCTCGTGACCGTTCACGTGATCGGGCTGACCGGCGGTATCGCGTCGGGCAAGAGCACCGTCGCGGCGCTGCTGGTGAACCGCGGCGCCGCGGTGGTCGACGCCGATCTGCTGGCGCGCCAGGTCGTCGAGCCGGGCCAGCCGGCGCTCGCCGAGCTCGTCGCCCGGTTCGGGGTCGACATCCTCACGGCCGAAGGGCGGCTCGATCGCAAGCGGCTGGCGGCGATCGCCTTCGCCGACCCGGCGGCGCGCGCCGACCTCGGGCGGATCACGCATCCCCGGATCGCGGCGGCCAGCGCGGCGGCGATCGCGACGTGGGCCGACGCCGGCGCCAACGTCGTGTTCTACGAGGCGGCCCTGCTGGTCGAGAACCGCGCGTACACGAGCCTCGCCGGCCTGATCGTCATCGCCGTGCCGCCCGAGGTGCAGTACGCACGGCTCGTCGAGCGCGACGGGCTCGCGCCCGAAGACGCCCGCGCGCGGATCGCGGCACAGGCGCCGCTCGCCGACAAGCTCGCCGCGGCGACCTGGGTGATCGAGAACACCGGTGATCTCGCCACGCTCGAGCGCGAGGTCGACCGGGTCGCCGGCGACATCGAAGCCAGGTTCGGGCCGATCCGCGTGCCCAGGCCGCGGCGCGCGGACACGGCCGGCGGCGCGAGCCGCACCAGCCGGATCTGCCGGCCGGCGACGCTCGTCACCGGCTTCCCGGCGTTCACCGCGAAGCGGATGATCCGGCACATCCTCGCCGCCGAGCCCGAGACCAAGCTCTACGTCCTGGCGCGTGACCCGTTCGCGGCCGACGCGGCGAGCTTCCTGGCGTCGCTCCCGGATCGCGCGCAAGCCGAGGTGCTCGTGGGCGATATCTGCGACATGGACCTCGGGCTGTCGAGCGCCGAGTACCTCGCCCTGTCGCGCGAGCTGACGTGGATCCACCACCTCGCCGGCAGCTACTTCATGGGCGTCGACGAGGACACCGCCCGCCGCGTCAACGTCGCCGGGACCCGCACCGTCCTCGATCTCGCGCGCGACGCGGGGAGGCTCGAGCGCGTCGTGCACTGGTCGACCGTGATGGTGTCGGGCGACCGCCGGGGCACGTTCACCGAGAGCGACCTCGAGGTCGGCCAGCGGTTCCGCAACGCCTACGAGCGCACGAAGTTCGAGGCCGAGCGGCTGGTCCGCGCGGCGATGCGGCAGCTGCCGATCACGGTGATCCGCCCCGGCATCATCGTCGGGGACAGCCGCACGGGCGAGATCGACAAGCTCGACGGCCCCTACTACCTGATGGTGCTGATCGCGACCAACGCCTCGGGCGTGCGGCTGCCGCTGCTCGGCAAGAGCTCCGCCCCGCTCCACCTGGTGCCGATCGACTACGTGGTCGAGGCGGCCTGGCACGTCGCCCGCGGCGAGACCGCGGCCGGCAAGACCTTCCACCTCGTCGATCCGGCCCCGCTGTCCGCGCGCGCCGTGTTCGAGGGCGTCGCCGAGCACGCCCACACCGAGAAGCCGCGCGGTCACATCCCGCGGCCGCTCGCGCGCGCCGTCTTGCGGACCTCGGGCCTGGCGCGGCTCGGCCGCGGCCCGCTCGCGTTCGTCGACGTGCTCGACCACGCGGTGCACTACGATCAGACCAACACCGCGCGGGCGCTCGCCGGCACCCAGCTGCGCTGCCCCTCGCTCGCCGACTACCTGCCGGTGCTGGTGCGCTACGTGCTCGACGTCACCCGCGGGACGCTGCCGGCCGAGGTCGACGACGTGAGCGATCCGCTCGACAAGGCGTAGCCGGCGCGGAGGGCCACGCCGCGCCGATCATGCATCACCGGATGACGGCGTCAGCCGCGGCTGCGCTCCAGCTCGCTGCGGATCCGCAGGCGCAGCGCGCTCAGCTTGATGAAGCCCTGCGCGTCGCGCTGATCGTAGACCGAGTCCTCCTCGAACGTGACGATATCGGGGCGATACAGGCTCTTGGGCGCCTTGCGGCCGAGCACGGTGAGCGCGCCCTTGTAGAGCTTGATCCGCGCCGTGCCGGTGATCGGCTGGGCGATGTCGTCGACGAGCTTTTGCAAGGCCTCGCGCTCGGGCGAGAACCAGAACCCGTTGTAGACCAGCGCGGCGTAGCGCGGCATGAGGTCCTGGCGCAGCCGCAAGACCTCGCGATCGAGCGTCAGCGACTCGACGGCCGCGCGCGCCGCGTGCAGCAGGCTGCCGCCCGGCGTCTCGTACACGCCGCGCGACTTCATGCCGACGAAGCGATTCTCGACGAGGTCGATCCGCCCGACGCCGTGCTCGCCGGCGATCGTGTTACACCGCGTGAGCATCTCCACGGGCCCCAGCCGCTCGCCGTCGATCGCGACGGCGTCGCCGTGCTCGAGCTCGAGCTCGAGGATGCGCGGCGTGTTCGGCGCGTGCTCGGCGGCGCGCGTGCGCTGGAACATCTCGGGATCCGGCTCGCGCCATGGATCCTCGAGCACGCCGCCTTCGTAGCTGGTGTGGAGCAGGTTGCGATCGACCGAGTACGGCTTGTCGGCCGTGGCCTCGATCGGGATCTGGTGCTGCTTGGTGTACTCGATCAGCTCGCGGCGGCCGCGGAACTGCCACTCGCGCCACGGCGCGATGATCTTGATGCCGGGCCGGAAGTGATACGCGGCGAGCTCGAACCGGACCTGATCGTTGCCCTTGCCGGTCGCGCCGTGCGCGATCGCGTCGGCGTCCTCGCTGGCGACGGTGTCCATGAGGCCCTTCGCGATGCACGGGCGGGCGAGCGCGGTGCCGAGCAGGTACTGCCCCTCGTAGAGCGCGCCGGCCCGCAGCGCGGGCCACACGTAGTCGCGGACGAACGCCAGCCGGAGATCGCCGACCAGCGCGCGGCTCGCCCCGACGGCGAGCGCCTTCGCGCGTGCGGCCTCGAGATCCTCGTCCTGGCCGACGTCGGCGCAGAAGCACACGATCTCGCAGCCGTAGGTTTCGGCGATCCAGCGGACGGCGACCGAGGTATCGAGGCCACCGGAGTAAGCAAGCACGACCTTGCGCGTCATGGCCCCTTATACCCGAAGCCGTGGCCGGCCGGCCGTCCGGAGCCCACCGCACGCGGCCGGCGCCGGCTAGCGCAGGATCCCGCGCAGGAACAGCTGGCACAGGTAGCGATAGGCCTCGAGGCGCGGCATCCCGGACACGTCGAGGATCTCGTCGAGCGAGAGCGTCCCATCGACGCGAGACAGGAGGAACGCCGCGCGCGGGCTGATCGGCGCCGAGCCCAGCTCGTGGAGCGGGCGCGCCAGCGCGGGCGTGCGCTGGAGATCGCCGAGGAAGCCCTGGAACGCGTTCATGATCGTGTCGCGGTTGCGCTGGATCAGCTTCTGCGCGAGCGCGCTGTTCGGATCCTCGGACAGCGCCAGATCGACCGCGGTCACCGAGCGCTCGAGATCGGCGCGCTGGCCCCACGCCGTGGCGCGCTCGAGCAGCGTCGTGATCCGGCGCCGCGTGCGGTCTTCGCGGGGCTCGTTCGCGGGTGCATCGCGATCGACCTCCTCGAGAATCTCCGCGCTCCGTTCGTCGATCGGATCGAGCCCCATCACGTCGAGCTTACCGCTGCCTCGCGGCGCCACGCGCTGCGGCGGGAACTCGAAGTGGCCCGTCGTCTCGTCCTCGGTTGCCGCCCGGCGCTCGTTCCGGAGCCCGAGCTGGCGGGTCGGCGCCGAGATCACCGGATCGTTGGGCCCGCTGGGCCCGAGAGGCCCGGCCGCGCGCAGCGCCCCCATGCGGCTCGCGATCTGGTTCGTGGGGTTGTCGCCGAAGTCGGGCGGCGGCTCCGTCGGAGGCGGCGGGGAGCGGTGCCCCGCCAGCAGCGGATCGAGCATCGCGGGCGACATCTCCTGGGTCGGCGCCGCCGCGATCCCGAGCTCGGGGAGCAGGGTGGCCGGCAGCGGCAGCCCGCGCGTCGTGGACTCGTTCGGTGGATGCGCGTCCGCGGTCGGCGACCGGGGCTTGGCCGGCGCCGGCTTGGCCGGCAAGACCGGCGCTCGCGGGATCGGCCGCGACAAGCTCGGCGGCGTGAGCTCGTGCTCGACGCCGAGCACCGCCGGCCGGGTATCGGCGCGCCCGACCAGATCGAGCGCGGCCTGGTCGCCGGTGCCCGCGGCGAGATCGAGATCGAGCGACGCGTAGGCCGCGCCGGGCCGGAACCCCGCCGGCGGGGTCTCGAGTTCGAACCCCGGCTCGTCGTCATGACCGGTGCCGCCCACGCCGCGCCGCTCGCGAGCGGCGGGAGGCGTGCGATACGTGTCGGGCTCGATCGAGGGCACGGGGATCACCTGGCTGCCCGGCGTGCGCACCGTCACCTTGAGCTCCGGCGCCGCCGGGGCGACGCGGGGCTCGGCGTCGGTCGGCTGCACGAAGCCGAGCTCGCGGCGGCGCACGTCGGTGGTCTGCGAGCGATCTTCGGGGCTGCCGAACCCCGGGGTGACCTCGGAGACGAACTCCGTCGACGCGGGCGCCTCGGGCTCGGGGCGCGGCGTGCTCGCCGGGCGCCCCGCCCCGCCGTGGTACTCGCGCGTCGCGTCCTCGAAGCTCACCTCGCCGGTCTGCGGGCTGTCGAACGTCCCCGGATCACCGCCGATCGGCGGCTCGTCGGCCTCGATCTCGACCGTCATCGCGCCGGGGCTGGGGGGGGGCGCGCTGCCACGCTCGTCGCCGATCGCCCAGCCCCCGTCGTGCGTCTCCATGTAGAGCGGGGCCGCCACGGCCGGCTCGACGACGTCGCCCGGCAAGATCTCGATCTGATACTCCGGCTCGTCGTCGCCGATCCCGAACGGCCCGCTGTGCTCGGGGTTGCCTTCCCCGGTCAGGAGCTCGTAGTTCATCCGCACGTAGTCGACGTAGCTGCTGGCCTGGGCGTTGTCCGGATCGATCGCCAGCACGCGCTCCCACAAGAGCAGCGCCTCGTCGAGCGCCCCTTCGCCGTAGCGGCTGAGGCCTTGCTCGATCAGCTGGTCGATCTCCGTCACCGCCTGGGCCATCGTCTATCCGCGCGTCTTGGACACCACGCCTCGGAACATGTTGAGCGTCCGATTCAGCGCCTCGGTCGCCTCGGTCAGGGTGGTCAGGTCCTTGGCGGCGATCGACTGCTTCGTGCGATCGACGACGGTCCGCGCCTTCTTCACCGCGTCCTGCCCGAAGTCCGAGCCCGCGATGATGTCGGTGACCTGCGGGAACAGCGCCTCGATCTCCTCGAGCGCCTTCTCGGCCGCGTGGCGCGCCTTGTCGAACTCCTGGCCGCTGCGGACCTCGACCATGTAGTCCTTGTTGGCGTCGACCATCTTCTTGATCTCGTCCTCGGTGAGGCCCGAGGTCGCGGTCACCGTGATCGACTGCTCGAGGCCGGTCTCGAGGTCGCGCGCCTTGACCGACACGATGCCGTCGGCGCTGATGTGGAACATCACCTCGATCTCGACCTCGCCGCGCGGCGCCCGCCGCAGGCCCGTCAGCACGAACTCGCCGAGCAGCTCGTTCTCCTCCGCGCGATCGCTCTCGCCCTGCAGGACGAGGATCTTCACCGAGGTCTGGTTGTCCTTGACCGTGGTGAACACGTGCTGCTCCGACGTGGGCACCGTGGTGTTCTGCTCGATCAGCTTGTGGAAGTACCCGCCGACGATCATGATGCCGAGCGAGTGCGGCGTGACGTCGAGCAGGAGGATCTCGCTGCGCTCGTCGGTCAGCGCCGCGCCCTGGATCGCCGCGCCGAGCGCGACGACCTCGTCGGGGTGGACGCCCTTGCACGGCTCGAGGCCGAAGAACTCGGCGACCGCCGACTGGACGCGCGGCATGCGCGTCATGCCGCCGACCAGGATCACGTCCTCGATCTGCGCCTTCTGGATCTCGGCTTCCTCGAGGGTGCGCGCGCAGATCTCGATCGTGCGGTCGATCAGGTCGGAGGTCAGCTCCTCGAGCTTGTCGCGGGTCAGCATCGTCTGCAGGTGCAGCGCCTCGTTGCGGCCGGTCGAGATGATGAACGGCAGGTTGATCTCGGTCTCCTTGACGCTCGACAGCTCGCACTTGGCCTTCTCGGCGACGTCCTTGAGGCGCTGGAGCGCCATCTTGTCCTTGCGCAGGTCGACGTGGTGCTGCTTCTCGAACCCGAACACCAGCCAGTCGATCACGCGGCGATCGAAGTCCTCGCCGCCGAGGAAGGTATCGCCGGCGGTCGAGATCACCTCGAACACGCCGTTGCCGATCTCGAGCAGCGAGATGTCGAACGTGCCGCCGCCGAGGTCGTAGACCGCGACCTTGCGCTCGATGTTGCGGCCGAACCCGTAGGCGAGCGCGGCCGCCGTGGGCTCGTTGATGATCCGGATGACGTCGAGCCCGGCGATCCGGCCCGCGTCCTTGGTCGCCTGGCGCTGGCCGTCGTTGAAGTACGCCGGCACCGTCACGACGGCCTTCTGGACCTCCTCGCCGAGGTACTCCTCGGAGATCAGCTTCATCTCCTGGAGGATGTAGGCCGCGACCTCGGGGACGCTGAACACCTGGTCGCGCAGCATGATGCGCACGTCGTCGTGCGGGCCCTCGACGATGCGATACGGCATGATCTCGAGCGAGCTGCGCACCGCGGCCGAGCCCCACTTGCGGCCGATCAGCCGCTTGGCGGCATACACCGTGTTCTCGGCGTTCGTGATCGCCTGGCGCTTCGCGATGTGACCCACCAGCCGCTTGCCGTTCTCGGCGATCGCGACCATCGACGGCGTCGTCTTGTAACCGCCGCGGTTCGGGATCACGGAAGGCGTGCCGTCCTCGACGATGGCCACGCACGAATTCGTGGTGCCGAGGTCGATGCCGATCACCTTGTCGGTAGCCATGGCGAGCTATGTTCCCGCAGTTTTCAGGGAGATCACCAGTCTTGGGCTCATTATTGAGCCAGGAGCCTGCGGACCTCGGCGAGGTCGTGACGAAGCTCGGAGGCCAGGGTGTCATTTTCACTCTTGAGCGCCATCGCCATGACGAGCACCTCCTCCGCGTCGGACAGCTTGCCGGACGAGCGGAAGGCGGTGGCGAGCAGGCGCGCGGACGACGGATCGCTGGGTGCGAGCGAGTGCGCCTTCTTGGCATACTCGACGGCGCTGCGCGGCTGCCCCGCGGCGAGCGCACAGCTGGCCGCGCGGCGCAGATAACGCGGCTGCGGGTTGACGCGCACGGCGGCGGCGAACAGCTTCATCGCGTCGAGGTGATCGCCGCCCACCTCGAGCTGGCAGGCGCGATCGAACAGCTCGGCGGCGTATTCCTGTGGGGTCTGGGGTTGTTCCGCCTTGTCGACCTGCGTGGTCCCGTGAGATCTCTCCGGGCCCGTCAACCGGGCATACGCCCGGCTCAGCGCCTCGAACACGGCCGGCAGGCGCTCGGTGAAGCTGCCCAGGCGCTGGCCGAAGTATCGGTCGGGGTGAATTTCCTTTGAAAGTTTGAAGTAGGCGCGCTTGAGGTGCCGGGCATCGGCTCCGGCGGGCACCCCGAGCAGGGCCCACGGATCGCGGCCATCGGCCAGCCGGGCCATCGCGAGGATCCGGCGGCGCGTGCCCTCGGCGAGCCCGATGTTCTCGGCGAGCGCCGCGAGCTCGGCCGGGGTGGGATCGGGCAAGGTGAGATCGTGCGCGGGCTCCGGACCGCTGGGCTCCGGGGCCGACGGGTGGTTGCTCGCGGGGCGCCGCAACGTCGGCGGTGTCGGCGGTCCGGTGCCGGTGTTGCGGATGGCGACCGTCGCGCCCGACCCATCGGCGGGCACCGGCGTTTGCGGGGTCCCGATCGCCGGCATCCTCCCCGTCGCGGTCGTGCGCCCGGCGCCTGCATCGCCGGGCCCAGGCGCGCGCGGAGGAGCCTGGCCCGGAGCACCGGGCGTCGCGTGCCCCGGCGTCCCACCCTCGCCCGGCATCAAGAGCGCGCCGATCGCGCGCAACCGCTGTACGATCGAGATCGCACGCTCGACGGGCAGGCCGGTCGTCAACAGCACCTCACGCAGGGTCTGGCGCCCATCGATCCGCGACAGGACGAAGTACTCCTGTGGATTGACCTCCGCCTTGAGCGGATCGAAGCCCGGGCTCACCCGCAGCTTCTGCTGGGTCGACCCGATGCCGGCGATCTCGGCCGGAACGGCGCTCACGTTCCGGATCGTATCACGACGTGCTCGAGCAAGACCTTGCCGACGTGCAGCCGGTTCTCGGCCTGGACCCAGGCCAGCGACCGTGGCCCATCGAGCACATCGCCGGTGATCTCCTCACCCCGATGCGCTGGCAAACAGTGCAAGACAATTGCGTTGGCTGCCGCACGCGAAACCATCGCACCGTCGATACAGAACCCGGCAAACGCGGCACGACGGCGTGCGGCATCCTCCTCCTGCCCCATCGATGCCCAGACATCGGTCGACAGCACGTGCGCTCCCGTGGCCGCCTCCTGGGGGTCGCCGGTCAGCACGATGGATCCACGGCCCAGCCGGGCCTGAGCATCGCGTGCCCGGGCGACGATGGCCGGATCCGGAGCGAAGCCCGCCGGGCACGCGAGCACGAGATCGAAGCCGAACAGGCCCGCGGCCTCGAGCCACGAGTGGGCCATGTTGTTGCCGTCGCCGATCCAGGCGTAGCGCAGCCCGGCGAGCGTGCCGAACCGCTCTTGCACGGTGAACAGATCGGTCGCCACCTGGCACGGATGGTGCTGATCCGACAGCCCGTTGATCACGGGGATGCTCGCCGCCTCGGCAAACGCGGCGACGCGGTCCTGGCCGAACGTGCGCACCACGATCGCGTGGCAGTAGCCCGACAGGATGCGCGCGGTATCGGCGATCGGCTCGCCGCGCCCGACCTGCGACGTCGACGGGCTGAGGTCGACGCTGTGGCCGCCGAGTTCGAACGCCGCGACCTGGAACGACACCCGGGTCCGGGTCGACGGCTTCTCGAACACGAGGGCGACCGTCCGCCCGGCCAGCGTCGCGTGCCGCACCGCGCCGCGCTCCGCCTTGAGCGTGGCGGCGCGCTCGAACACCCCGGGCCATGCCGCGGGGGCGATGTCGCCGAGCGTGAGGAACCCGGGGGGAGGCGCCATCACTACGCCTTGCCGGCGCCTTCGGCCAGGACGCCGCGAACGATCGCGATCGCCTCGTCGATGTGCTTGCGCTCGACGATGTAGGGCGGGACGAACCGCACGACCTTGTCGCCGGCGACCGACACGAGCAGGCCCTTCTCGCGGCAGCGCGCGGTGACCTGCGCGGGCGCTCCGGACACGGCGATGCCGCGCAGGAGGCCGCGCCCGCGGACCTCGGTCACGTGGCCGGGGAACTCGGCGATGAACCCGGCGAGCTGCGTGCCCAGGTACTGCCCCGCCTGCGCGACGCGCTCGATCAGCCCCTCGTTTTCGATGATATCGAGGACCACGTTGGCCGCCGCACACGCGAACGCGTTGCCGCCGAACGTCGAGGCGTGCGGCACGGCGCCGCCGGGCTTGGCCGCGAGGCCCGCCGCGGCTCGCTCGGTGCATGCCAGGGCGCCGATCGGGATCCCGCCGCCCAGGCCCTTGGCGAGCGACATCACGTCCGGCGTGACGCCATCGTGCTCGTACCCGAACCACCGGCCCGTGCGGCCGACCCCGGTCTGCACCTCGTCGAAGATCAGGATCGTGCCGGTGTCATCGCACAGCCGGCGCAGGCCCGCGAGGTAGCCGGGAGGCGCGACGACGATGCCGCCCTCGGCCTGGATCGGCTCGACGATGAACGCGCACGCCGTGCGCGGCTCGAGCACCCGGGCCGCCGCCTCGAGATCGCCGAAGTTGATGAACTCGACCGGCCCGAACAGCGGCCCGTAGCCCTCGTGATATTTCGGCTGGCCGGTGATCGCGACCGTCGCGATCGAGCGGCCGTGAAAGCTGCCGTGCGTCGAGATCACGGTGGTCCGGTGCGGCGCGCCAGCGACCACCGCCTGGTAGCGCCGCGCGAGCTTGAGCGCACCCTCGTTGGCCTCGGCGCCCGAGTTGCAGAAGAACACGCGCTTGGCGAAGCAGTGCTCGGTGATCGCCTTGGCCGCGAGGATCTGCTGATCGTTGAAGTACAGGTTCGAGGTCTGGATGAGCTTGCCGAGCTGCTCGGCCATCCGCGCGGTGAACGCGGGGTGCGCGTGGCCGAGGCCACAGACCGCGATCCCGGCGGTCATGTCGAGGTAACGCGTCCCGGCGTGGTCCCAGATCTCGCAGCCGCGACCGCGCTCGAGCACGATCGGCTGCTGGCGATAGTTCTTGACGAGGACCTGATCGGCGAGGGCGAGGAGCTCGGCTTGGGACTTCATGCCAGCGGCAGGTGTACCACCGATAGCGGTGCCTGCGCGCGCCGTCCTACAGGATGTAGCGGGTCAGATCTTCGTCGGCGACCAGCGCGCCGAGCCGCTCGCGGACGTACGCCGGGGTGATCGGGATGGTCTGGGTGCCGATGTCGGGGGCGTTGTAGAGCAGATCGTCGAGCAGGCGCTCGAGCACGGTGTGCAGGCGGCGCGCGCCGATGTCGTGGGTCGTGCGGTTGACCTCGGCGGCGATCGTCGCGAGCTCCTTGATCGCGTCGTCGGTCCACTGGATCGTCACCCCGTCGGTCGCGAGCAGCGCCGCGTACTGCCGGGTCAGCGCGTTCTTCGGCTCGGTCAGGATGCGGACGAAGTCCTCGGCGACCAGCGGGGTGAGCTCGACGCGGATCGGGAACCGGCCCTGCATCTCGGGGATGAGGTCCGAGGGCTTGCTCATGTGGAACGCGCCGGCGGCGATGAACAGCACGTGATCGGTCCGCACCGGGCCGTACTTGGTCGTCACCGTCGAGCCCTCGACGATCGGCAGCAGATCGCGCTGCACGCCCTCGCGCGAGACATCGGCGCCGTGGCGCTCGCGGTTGGTCGCGATCTTGTCGATCTCGTCGATGAACACGATCCCGGCGTTCTCGGCGCGCCGCACCGCCTCGCGGGTCGCCGCCTCGTGATCGATCAGCTTGTCGACCTCCTGCTCGGTGAGCGCGCGCCACGCCTGCGGGACCTTGAGCTTCTGGCGCTTGGTCTTGCGGCCGAGCGCGCCGAACATGTCCTTCAGGCCCGACAGCGCGTTCTCGTCGATGCCGGGCTGGCCGCCGAGCACCGAGATCAGCGGGTTGGCGTCGTCGGTGAGCTCGACCTCGACCTCGCGATCGTCGAGCTTGTCGCCCTGCAGCATCGCGCGCAGCTTCTCGCGCGTGGCGTCCCCCGAACCGGCCGCCCCGGCTCCCGCGGGCTCGCCGGGACGATCGGTGAACGCGCGCCCGCGCGGCAGCAGCAGATCGAGCAAGCGCTCCTCGGCGGCGTCCCGGGCGCGCGGCCGGACCTTGCCGGCCTCCTCGTCGCGCACGAGCTTGACCGCGACCTCGGCCAGGTCGCGCACGATCGAGTCGACGTCGCGGCCGACGTAGCCGACCTCGGTGAACTTGCTCGCCTCGACCTTGAGGAACGGCGCGCGCGCGAGCCGGGCGAGCCGGCGGGCGATCTCGGTCTTGCCCACGCCGGTCGGCCCGATCATGATGATGTTCTTCGGCGCGATCTCGTCGCGTAGCTCGCCCTCGACCTGCTGCCGCCGCCACCGGTTGCGCAGCGCGACCGCGACCGCGCGCTTGGCGTCGCGCTGGCCGACGACGTAGCGATCGAGCTCCTCGACGATCTTGGCCGGGGTCAGCTGCGCCTCGCTCGCGGGCAGCTCCGTCATGGCAGCTCCTCGATCGTCAGGTTCGCGTTGGTGTAGATGCAGATCTCGGCGGCGATCTCCAGCGCGGCCTTGGCGATCGCCCGCGGCGCGAGCTCGGTGTGGCCGAGCAGGGCCCGGGCCGCCGCGAGCGCGTAGCTGCCCCCCGAGCCGATCGCGCACACCCCGTCGTCGGGCTCGATCACGTCGCCCGCGCCCGACAGGATGAACGTGTTATCGGCGTCGGCGACGACCAGCATCGCCTCGAGCCGGCGCAGCGCCCGATCGGTGCGCCACTCCTTCGCCAGCTCGACGGCCGCGCGCCTGAGCGGGCTGCGCTGCTCGCGGAGCTTGCCATCGAGCCGCTCGAACAGCGCGATGCCGTCGGCCGCCGAGCCGGCGAACCCGCCGATCGCGCGGCCCTCGCCGAGCCGCCGCACCTTGTGCGCGCCGCCCTTGACGACCGTGTTTCCAAGCGTGACCTGGCCATCGCCGGCGACCACGACGGAACCGCCGCGCCGCACCGACAGGATCGTGGTGGAATGAACCTCGGGCCTCACCCCCTCCTCCTAGCACGATCCCGCGTCCCCTGAGCGGCCGTTCGGGCGACCGCGTACCACGCGCTTGCGCCGACGGTCTGGGCCCGTCGCTGCCATGAATAACGTCCGCGTTCTACTCCCGCGCGCAGCTCCTGGAGATCGCGCACACGCTTGCTTGCGCCGCGGGTCTGGGCCCGTCGCTCGTCCGTCGACCGCCGGATTGCGATTTGACCTCGGTGCCATCTCCACGACCGACCGGCCGTGCAATTTATCTCGCGCCGAACCCAGCCCGCGTCGCTGCGCGGCGCGTTGACGTTCTCGCCGGCCAGATCGGAGGACGGCTCGCGCGCCGACTTTCGCCGTCGCGCGGGAGGATCCATTCAACGTCGCTGCGCAGCGCGTTGCCATCGTCACACCCCCGATGGCCCTTATGGGTCGACGATCTTGCCGGCCCGCGGGTGCGCGGCGTCGTAGACCTTCATCAGGTGGTCGAGCGAGACCTTGGTGTAGATCTGCGTCGAGCCGAGGCTCGCGTGGCCGAGCAGCTCCTGGATCGCGCGCAGATCGACGCCCTCGTCGAGCAGGTGGGTCGCGAACGAGTGGCGCAGGCTGTGCGGCGTCGCGTCCGCGTGGACGCCGCCGGCGATCGTCCAGCGCTTCACCATGCGCTGCACCGAGCGCGGCGTCAGCCGCCGGCCGGCCGCGTTGACGAACAGCGCGCTGCCGGTCGCGGCGAGCCCCTGGCGCGCCGGCAGGTACGCGACGAGCGCGCGATCCGCCGCCCCGCCGACGGGCACCTGGCGCGACTTGTTGCCCTTGCCGCGCCGCACCAGCAGCATCGGGGTGCCGTACCGATCGCGATCGATGTCACCGAGGTCCAGTGCGCAGGCCTCGGAGACGCGCAGGCCGGTGCCGTAGAGCAGCTCGAGCAGCGCGACGTCGCGCAGCCGCAGGAGGCCGTGGCGGGCATCCTCGGTGGCCGACAACGTGCGGTGGCTCGTGCGCGGGGTCGCCGCGGGCGCCTCGACGAGCCGGAACGCGTCGTCGACGTCGAGCGCGCGGGGCAGCCCGCGCTTGCGCTTGGGGCCGCGGAGCGCCGCGGCGGGGTTCGCCTCGAGCGCGCCGCGCTTGACCAGGAACCGGCCGAACGCCCGCACGCTCGACAGCTTGCGGCCGATCGTGGCGGCGCCGTTGTCGCCGAACAGCGCGGCGAGCTGGCCGCGGACATCGAGGGTCGACAGCCGGGCCAGCGGCGCCTCGCCGCCGCGCTTCTCGCGCAGGTGCTCGCGCAGCGCGCGGACGTCGCGCAGGTAGACCTCGATCGTCCGCGGCGAGTACGCGCGCTCGACCTCGAGGTAGCGCTCGAACGCGTCGATCGCGGCGTCCCAGTCCATCGCGGCGGCCATCGCCCGAGCATGGCGCGGTGCGCTCCGCCGCGCGAGTTTTCAACGCGAAACCGTGGCGGCACCGCGGCCGGTCGCGGCCGGTCGCGGCCGGTCGCGGCCAGCGCGCGAAGGCGCGCGAAGGCGCGGAGATCGGACCGGGGACGGCGTCCCGATCGCGGCGGGACGATCTGGGCTAGCGTAGGGCGATGGTCGAGTCAGCCGCGGGGAAGCCGCCCACCGAGAACCGCCGGCATTATCGGTTCTACGACTTCTGCATGGTCGGGTTCGTGACCGTGCTGCTGTGCTCGAACCTGATCGGCCCCGGCAAGACGTGCGTCGTGTTCGGCGTGACGTTCGGTGCGGGCAACCTGTTCTTCCCGATCAGCTACATCTTCGGCGATGTGTTGACCGAGGTGTACGGGTTCGCGCGGGCGCGCAAGGTGATCTGGGCCGGCTTCGGGGCGATGATCTTCGCGACCGTGATGGGCCAGTTCGTGATCCACGCGCCCGTCGATCCGAACGAGCCGTACAACAAGGTGATCCAGCCGGCGATCGAGGTGGTGTTCGGCAACACCTGGCGAATCGTCGCCGGGTCGATCATCGCGTTCTGGGCCGGCGACTTCGTCAACTGCTACGTGATGGCGAAGATGAAGCTGCTCACGCAGGGCCGACACCTGTGGACGCGCACGATCGGCTCGACGATCACCGGCCAGGCCGTCGACAGCGCGATCTTCTATCCGCTCGCGTTTCTCGGCATCTGGGAGCCCGGCACGCTGGTCGGCGTGATCGTGTTCAACTGGGTGTTCAAGGTCGCGGTCGAGGTCGTGCTCACGCCGGTGACCTACGCGGTGGTCGGCTGGCTCAAGCGCGCCGAGCACGAGGACTACTTCGACAACAACACGGCGTTCACGCCGTTCTCGCTCAGGGACTGAGCCGCGGCAGGTCGAACCCGGACCCGCGCGCGAACAACCGGTCAGAACGCCGCACGCGGCGTCTGGATCAGCGCCAGATCGGCCGCCACGCCGCCATCGATCATCAGCGCGGCACCGTTGACATAGGAGCTCTCCGCGGAGCACAGCCACGTCACCATGCGAGCGATCTCTTCGGCGCGGCCAAACCGGCCGGCGGGGACACGGGCGTTCAGGCGGACATCGTTTTTCAGCGGAGCCGTCATGTCGGTCTCGCAGATACCCGGACAGACCGCGTTGCAGGTGATCCCGCAGGCGCCGTACTCGGCGGCGAGCGCCTTGGTGAGCCCGACCAGCGCATGCTTCGCGGCGATGTAGGCGCCCGATCCCACCCCACCCGCCATGCCGAACACCGACGAGATGTTGACGATCCGCCCGAACCGGGCACGCGCCATCGCGGGGAGCACCTCCCGCGCCAGCAAAAACGGCACCGTGGCGTTGATCGCGAGCACCTGGGACCAGTGGGCGTCCGTGGTCTCGTGGAGCAGGCTGTACGGACCGCCGTAGCCGGCGTTGTTCACCAGGACCCTTGGCTCCCCGACCTCGCGGCGCACCGCCTCGATCATCGTCCCCAGCTGCGCGGCGTCGGTCAGGTCGGCCGTGAACGGCCGGAACCCGGCGCGCCCGATGGCGGCGGCCTGTTTGTCGAGCGAGCGTGCGTCCCTCGCGACGCCGGCGACGACATAGCCCGCCGCCGCCAGCCTCGCGGCGATCGCGGCGCCGATCCCGCGGCTGGCGCCGGTCACAAGTGCGATCTTCTCGATCTCGCGGGTCATGTGTCATTCACTCCAGCCACTCGCCCATCCTAGCGTATCGCCGACGAGGCCAGGCGCCCGAGCGGCGCGAGCCACGCGTCGAGATCGGCGCGCGCCCGCTCGGCCATGCGCGGCTTCTTGCTGTCCCGGCGAACGCCGTCGAGCGGCGGCAGGAGGCCGTAGTTGACGTTGGTCGGGCCGTACTTGTAACCCGGGGCGCGCGGCGCGGTGACGTGGTGATACAGCCCGCCGAGCATCGTGGTCGGCGGCGGGGGGGCGACCGGGCGGCTGGCGAGCTCGCCGGCGAGCATCCACGCGACCACCAGGCCCATCGCGCACGATTCGATGTAGCCCTCGACCCCGGTCAAGAGGCCCGCGAACCGGACGCTCGGCCGCGTGCGCAGCTCGAACCCGGGCCCGAGCCGGCTCGGCGCATCGATATAGGTATTGCGATGGATCGACCCGAAGCGCAGGAACTCGGCGCGGCGCAGCGCGGGGATCGTCTGGAAGATCCGCTGCTGCTCGGGGTACGCCAGGCGGGTCTGGAACCCGACGAGGTTGTACGCGGTGAGGTACTTGTTCTCGGGGCGGAGCTGCACCACCGCCCACGGCCGGTGCCCGGTCCTGGGATCGCGCAGGCCGATCGGCCGCATCGGCCCGAACCGGAGCGTCTGCGGCCCGCGCTCTGCCATCACCTCGATCGGCATGCAGCTCTCGAAGTAGCGCGGCTCCTCGAAGTCGTGCGGCAACACCTTGCGGCCGGCGTTCACCAGCGCGACGAAGTCCTCGTACTCGGCCTTGTTGAGCGGGCAGTTCACGTAGTCGCCGACGCCGGTATCGCCGCCGGCCGCGCGATCGTGCTCGTCGTGGGGCGCGGCGTCGGCGTCCCGGCCCCACCGCGACGCGCGGAACGCGAAGTCCCAGTCGATCGAGTCGGCCGCGACGATCGGCGCGATCGCGTCGTAGAAGTACATCCGATCGCCGCCGAGCTCCGAGCGGATCACCTCGCCGAGCGCGCCCTCGGTCAACGGTCCCGTGCAGACGATCACCGGCCCGTCCGGCAGATCGTCGAGCCGGCGGCGCTCGATCCGGATCCGCGGGTGCAGCGCGAGCCGCTGCGTGATCGCGCGCGCGAAGCCGAACCGCTCGACTGCCAGCGCCTGGCCGGCCGGCACGCGATGCTGATCCGCACAGGCGATCACCAGCGAGCCGGCGCGCCGGAGCTCGTGCTTGAGCAGCCCCGCCGGGGCGACCGGATCGTCGCTGCGCAGCGAGTTACTGCACACCAGCTCCCCGCACAGCGGCGACTGGTGCGCGGGCGACATCGCGCACGGCTTCATCTCGACCAGCGCAACGGCGAGCCCCGCCTCGGCGAGCTGCCAGGCGGCCTCGCTACCGGCCATGCCGGCGCCGACGACGGTGACCTCGGGCTCCACATCCAGACGCTACCATTGCCGAGTGGCCGCCGAACATCCTGGCCACCCCATTGTGCCACCGCATCGGGGCCTCGCCGCACGCGATCAAGAACGGCGGCGCAAGATGCGCGCCCGGGGCAGCGGCTTGGCCGGGTCCACCCAGTGTCCGTTCCGGCGCAGGTCCATCCGTGCCTCGACGACGCCGGCGGCGTACAGGCCCCCGAACAACACCGCCGATGCGCCCGCGATGATCAAGCCAATCACGTGCTCCCCTTCATGAACGCCGGCCGTATCACCGTATGCCCCGCCGGAGTTACGCGGCGTTCTCCTCGGTCTCGTCGGCGCCTTGCTTCCAGTCGCACTCGAGGCAGCGCAGCATGATGCCGCGCTTGTTCTCCTTCTTGACCACGAACTTGGCGTTGCAGATCGGGCACGGCTGCGGGATCGGCTTATCCCACGCGACGAAGTCGCACTGCTTCTTGGCCCAGTTCGAGCAGCCGTAGAACGGCTTGCCGCGCCGCGAGCGCTTCTCGGCGATGAAGCCACCGCAGCCGGGCCGCGGGCACTTCACGCCCAGCGAGATCGGCTTGGTGGTCTTGCACTCGGGGTACTTCGTGCAGGCGAGGAACGAGCCGAACCGGCCGCGCTTGATCGTCATCGGCGCGCCGCAGGTCTCGCAGATCTCGTCGGTGGTCTGCACCGGGACCTTCTCCCACGTACCGTCGAGGTTCTTCACGACCTCCTGGGTGTTGCGGCACTCGGGGTAGCCCTGGCACGCCAGGAACGAGCCGTTGCGCCCCCACTTGATCACCATCGGCTTGCCGCACTTCTCGCACACCCACTCCGTGGCGATCTCCTCGCGCTTGACGTCGCGCATCTCGGTGCGCGCCTTCTCGAGCTCGCCCTTGAACGGCGTGTAGAACCCGCCGAGCAGCTTGCGCCAGTCGACGTCGCCTTCCTCGACCTTGTCGAGATCCGACTCCATCTTCGCGGTGAAGTCGGAGTTCACGATCTCGGGGAAGCTCTCGACGAGCAGGCCGTTGACCAGGATGCCGAGCTCGGTCGGGAAGAACCGCGCCTCGCGCTTCTCGACATAGCCGCGATCGACGATCGTCGACATGATCGACGCGTAGGTCGACGGCCGGCCGATGCCGCGCTCCTCGAGCTCCTTGACCAGCGAGGCCTCGGAGAACCGCGGCGGCGGCTGCGTGAAGTGCTGCTCGGGCCGGATCGACTCGAGCTTGATGACGTCACCGACCTCGATCGGCGGCAGCAGGCGATCGGCCGACTCCGCGGCCTCGGCCTTGGCGTCGTCGGTCTCGGCGACCTCGTAGACCTTGGTGTAGCCCGCGAACTTCATCACCTGGCCGGTCGCGCGCAGCACGGCCTGGCCGCGCTCCATGTCGATCGTCGTGGCGTCATAGACCGCCGGCACCATCTGCGAGGCCACGAAGCGCTGCCAGATCAGCGTGTACAGCTTGACGAGCTCCGGGCCCTCCGGATGCTCGGCCAGTGCGGTCGCGACGCGCTCGGGCGCCCATTCCATCAGCGTCGGCCGGATCGCCTCGTGGGCGTCCTGCGCGCGCTCCTTGTTGCCGTACGTGTTGGGCTCCTCGGGCAGGTACTCGCGGCCATAGGTCTGGCCGATGTGCTCGCGGAGCGCCGTCATCGCGTCGTCGGACACGCGCGTCGAGTCGGTACGCATGTACGTGATGAGGCCGGTCGGGCCTTCATCGCCCAGCTCGACGCCCTCGTACAGCCGCTGCGCGAGCGCCATCGTGCGCTTCGCGGTGAACCTCAGCTTGCGCGCGGCATCCTGCTGGAGCTTGCTCGTGATGAACGGCGCCTGCGGCTTCTTGCGGCGCTCCTTCTTGTCGACCGTGGCGACCACGGCATCGCCCGCCGCGAGCTCGCCGGCGATCGCGTGGGCCTCGTCGGCGGTCTTCGGCTCGGCCTTCTCGCCCTTCCAGCGCCAGATCCGCGCCTCGAACGGCGGCGGCGTGGTCGCGCGGCACGTGGCCTCGACCGACCAGTACTCGTCGGGCTTGAACGCGGCGATCTCGGCGTCGCGCTCGCACACCAGGCGCACCGCGACCGACTGCACGCGGCCTGCGGACAGCCCGCGCTGCACCTTGTTCCACAGGATCGGGCTGATCTCGTAGCCGACGATGCGATCGAGGATCCGGCGCGCCTGCTGCGCGTCGGTCTTGTTCATGTCGATCGCGCGCGGGGCCGCGATCGCCGCGGCGACGCCCTTCTTCGTGATCTCGTTGATGAGGACGCGCTTCATGTTCGAGTTGACGTCCTTGATCTCCTCGGAGATGTGCCACGCGATCGCCTCGCCTTCGCGATCGGGGTCGGACGCCAGGTAGACGGTCTCGTTCTCGCGCGCGGCCTTGCGGATCTCCGCGACGACCTTCTTCTTGCCCTCGATCACCTCGTAGACCGGCTCGAAGTCGCCCTCGAGGTCGACGCCGATCTTCGACTTGGGCAGGTCGCGCACGTGACCGACCGAGGCCTTCACGACGAACCCCGAGCCGAGGTACTTGCCGATCGTGCGCGCCTTCGCCGGTGACTCGACGACCACGAGCGCCGAGCCGGGCTTGACCTTCTTGGGCTTCCTCGCGGGTCCGCCCTCCTCGCCCGCGTCGAGCTCGGCCTCGAGCTCCTTGACGGTCTTGGACTTCACCTTGGCGGTCTTGCCCGCCGGCTTGCCCTTGCCCGGCACGGCCTTGACCTCGGCCTTGGTCTTGGCTTTCGCGCCGGCGCCCTCCTCCGGAGGGGACGTGGGCTTGGCGTCGGCCTTGGCCTTGGGCTTGTCCTTGGCCCTGTCCTCAGCCTTGGCAGGCTTGGCAGGCTTGGCTTTGTCCTCGGCCTTCGCAGCCTTCGCAGGCTTGGCCGCCTTGGCCTTGTCCTTGGCGGCGGGCTTGGCGGGCTTGGCCTTGGCTTGCTTGGCCGGCGGGGCCTTGCGGCCCTTCTTGTCATCGCTTGGACTCACGGCATCCTCTCGATCATGGGTAGCGCACGCAACACCACACGCACCGCGAGGCCGGTACGGCGGACGATCTCGTCGATCCCCACCGCACCGCTCGCGACCGCGTCCTTCACCTGCTGCGCGATCGGATCGATCGCGCTCGGCGCACGGTGACGCGGGGCCCCCGCGAGGGCGAGCTCCGCGTCGGTTTCATTCTCGATGATCGCCGCGCCCGCCGCGAGCAAGCGCTCGCAACCGCGGCTCCCCGGCCACGCCGCCACCATCCGGCCGAACCCTCGGCCCGCCGCCGCGGTCGACAGCGACCCCGAGCGCACGTCGGCTTCGACGACGATCACCACGTCGGCCAGCGCGGCGATCAGCCGGTTGCGCTGCGGGAACGTCCCCGCGCGCGGCCGGGTTCCATCCGGAAGCATGCCCGCGAGGGTGCCGCCCTGGGCGACGACCTCGGCGAACAGCGGCGCATGGCGCACCGGATACAGCACGTCGACCCCGCTGCCGAGCACCACGGTGGTGGTGCCATGGCCTGAAAGCGCGCCGCGGTGCGCGGCACCGTCGACACCGAGCGCGCCACCCGACACGACCTCGACGCCACGCCCCGCCAGGTGACGCGCCAGGGCGTGCGCTCGATCCATCGCTGCCCGCGACGCTGCCCGTGCACCGACGATGGCGACCGAAGGCCGATCGCCGAGCGGAGCACCCCGCAGATACACCGGTCGCGTCCATCCGAGCGCCTGGACGCGCCTGGGAAGCTGTTCCGGAGTCAACACGACTGTGGTCACGAGGGGGAAGCAATTAGCCACCCAAAGCACGTCCGTCAAGTGCGAGCGATCGGACGTCAGCAATTTCAGTAACTTGAAACGATCCACTCCCGGGCTCTACCTTATATATGGTGCGCGCTGGGGGCGAACGCCATGTCGATGCGCTACTTGGCGGCCTGCATCATCACGAGGTCCCCCACGCTCATCTCTTGCACGGCCAGCGTGACCAGGCCGATCGAGATGTGATCACCGACCTCGACGATCACGATCTCACCGAGCGCACGTGCGGGAAATTGCCGATCATCCTGGCCGATCTGCGTGTTCATGGTCCGGGGGTAGGCATCGCCGCGCCGCACCACGAACATGCGGTTGCCGACCTCGATCCCCGAGCGCTTGCCCAGATCGATGAACACGACCTCACCCTGGCCGATCAGCTGCTCGTGGGTCAGCATCGCGACCACCGTGCCCTGCGCGTCGACCTTCGGCGGCGACGGCGGCACGGTCTTGAACGTCTTGACCAGCGGCCCGACCTTGGCGCCGCGCTCGATCTCCTGGTTGGCCTCGACGATCACGCCCCGCGCGCGCTTGTCCTGCTTGACGCTGACGACCTCGACGGTCCCCAGCACGTGGACGTAGGCGCCGACCTCGGTGCCACCGGACGTGACCGGGTTATCGGGCTGATAGATCGAGTACTTCTCGCCGACCCTGGGCGGCTTGCCGGGCGGATAGCTCAGGTACACCGAGTCACCGTTGCCGAGCAGGACCTTCTCGTCCACCGAGCCGTCGATCGCGCTCGACTTGTCGAGATCAGACTTCTCGACGAACGCGGTCTGCTTGATGCCGACCTCGATGCGGCGCGCCGGTGCCGGCAGGGCATCGACCGGCGGGATCGGCGTCGGTGTCGGCGCCGGCGCCGGCGCCGGCGTCGCGGGCGCCGGACCGGCGTGCTCGGGCTCGGCGGGCAGCTGCGCGAACACGCCGCGCGGCAGGAGCCGCACCAGATCGCCGGGGTAGATCCAGTGCGGGTTCGTGATCTGCGGGTTGTACGACCAGATCTTCGGCCACTGCCACGGATCGTTGAAGTACAGAAAGCAGATATCCCATAGCGTGTCGCCGCGGCGCACGACGTGGAGCTCCGGCACCGTCCCTGTGCGGATCGCCTCCGGCTCGTCGACCGGCGCGCCGGTACCATCGCCGACGTAGTAGCTGTTCGGCTCGATCTTGTCCTGGCCCGGCGCGACCTTGCCATCCGGACCGACGACGATCACCGCCGGCGGCGACGGGGCGGCCGGGCGATCCGGCACCGGCGGGGTCGTCACCGGCGGCGACCCCGGATCGAGGTTGACCGGCGGCGGCGGCACGTTGGGGTAGATCGGCTGCGCGAAGCCCTGCGCCGGAATCGCGATCGCGATCGCGATCACGCGCAGCTTCACGGCGCTTCCAGCCGCTTCGCCGCCAGCGCGGCGGGCTCGGACTTCGGGTAGAGGCTCACGACTTGTTCCAGCACGGCCCGCGCCTTCTCGCCCTGCCCCATCGCCAGGTAGCAGTATCCCACCTTGAGCAGCGCGTCGGGGACTTTGTTGCCGCGCGGGTAGACCTCGATCACCGCCCGGAACTCGGTCAGCGCGCGGCCATAGTCCTTCTGGGCGTAGAACGCCTCGCCGATCCAGTACTGGGCGTTATCGGCGTAGTCGTGGTGCGGATGCTTCACGATGAACGCGCGCAGCGCCGCGACCGCTTCCTCGTAGCGCGCCGTCTTCACCAGCTCCACGCCGGCGCGATACTCGCTCGACACATCGCCGCCGCGATCGCCCGGCGCCTCGTGCTCGCGCGTCTTCGTCCGCGGCCTGGCGCGCGCCGAGATCGGCGGCACCCGGCGCATCACCTCGAGCCGGTCGGTCGTCGTCGGAACCTCGGGGAGCTGAGCTTGCGCGGCCGCGGTCCGCTGGGCGACCGCGGGCGGATGGCGCGGCGCAGGTGCCTCGTCGTCCAGCATGGTCGGAACCGCCGCAGGCCGGCCCGCCGCAGCATCGCCTTCATAGACGATCTCGGTGCCATCGTCGGAGACGCCGACGACGCGCGCGGCCCCGGGCGCCGCCGGCGCCGGTGCCCCCGCCGGACGGGCGACCTCCACCGGCAAGATCGGCACCGAGCCATCGAGGCCACCGGCGAGGCCACCGGTCGCGGCCTTCGCGCGTAGCTCGTCGAGCTGGTGGTGCAGATCGGCGAGCTTGCGGTCCTGGATGCGCCGGTCGGCGCGCAGCTCGGTCACGGTCTGGGCCAGGCGCCGGTTGTCCTCGCGCAGCGACGCCATCGGGGTCGCACAGCCAACCACAAGCAACAGGCAGAGGTAGCGCGCGCTGGTCACGCCGCGATCGTAGGCGCTGGGCGCACCGACTGCAAAATATCGACCGTTGCGCTTATCGAAGTGGTTCGCTAAGCGGCGGCACGCTAATGCCGCTCGTAACGAACGTGCATCGAAGCATGGACGTCAAGACTGCTCAGCGCACACGTCCATCGTTTCCTTGTCCTTCTCGACGTGTACTTCGCACGCTTGCTTCGCGCCAAAGCAACGCAGCTTGCCACTCGAGACGTAGCACCACGCGGTTTCGGCCGATGTGCACGCTGCGACGTCCGCTACCCCCAACGCTCCCCGAAGCTGCTCGCAGTTCGCCCGTCCACGTAGGCAGAGGTTCAGATCGTCTCGCGACGGTGAACTCGCGCAGAAGAACCCATGCGGCTCGGTCTGGGGGGCGGCCGCCGTGGCGACCGGATTGATTGCGCCGCCCTGGGGCCCTGCAGGGTGCCTCACGGGCTGCGAAAGTTGGTGCACCACCCAGCGTCCTTCGACGCCCGTCTGGTGCCGGAACGTTTGCCGAACTGCTTCCGCCGGGCCCTTGATCTCCACGACCATCGCGCCGTCGTCCGACGACTCGTCGATGGCCGCACCGATCAGGCCGAACATGCTCGATACCTTGACCCCACCCGAGGCATTCCAGGTGATGGCGACATCTCCGAAGTCGCTCACCCACCCGTCTCCCTGCGCGAAGAAATGGGCGCCCCGGATCTGGATGTGTTGAATACTTCCATCCTTACACTCCAACCGTACGAGCGGAACCCATCCTTTGGGAACACTCAGGAGAACGATGCCTTCCGGGGACAACGTAAAGGTGTCTCTCCCGAACACGGCCCTGCAGTTCTCATTAAACGGTCTTCCATTATAGGTTATCGTGATCCGCCCCGCAATTACGGCCTCGTCACTGCCGACCCTCGACAACCGAAAATTAGACGATGTCGATGTCGTTACGCAACCCGCGACGACCGCCGCGAGTGCAAGGGAACGCAAGGCGCCGTGAACGGATATCGCACGTAGTTCAGGAGACAAAGCAACGGTTCTCGATGTGAGCATGGCGATCTGGCGCCGCAGTTACCAAAACCACGACACGCCATCAACTTGCAAGCGGCTTTTATCGAGCCGACTCTCCTGGCACCGTTCATGCAGCGGCACTGGCGACGGAGCGGTTCCGCATCGCAGACCTGGCCTAGCGGCGCTCGACCGCGCGTCCACCCTCCAGCTGCCAGCGCGGCCGCGCCTCGATCAGGCTCCGGAGCTCGTCCGTGGGCCGCGACGGCTCGGTCAGATCGATCAGCTCGAGGAGGCCGGTGTCGCCGCTCACGACCACGTGGTCGTCGTCGACGAACACCACGTGCTCGAGCGGATGGGCCGCCGGGCGTTGCTCGAGGAGGCGATCCGGCACGTTGTCCCACAGGCTCACCAGGGCCGTGCCATCCACGGTGGCGAGCTGCTGCCAGCCGGGCGAGATCGAGATCTCGCTGAGCTTTTTGAACACGCCGCGCGGCTCGCCGGACGACAGCGCCCATAGCCGCAGCGTTGGGTCCCAGCCGGCGGACAGCAGCATGTCGCCGCGGACCTCGAGGTGGTCGATGGCCGCCGTGTGCGCGCGTGGGTTCACCCGCAGCAGCGCACCGGTGCGCGCATCCCAGATCTTCCACATGCCATCCTGGTAGCCGGTGATGATCTCGCCGTCATCGAGCGCGAGCGCCGAGATCCAGGGGCTCCCCTCCGGCTCCTCGATGATCGGGCGCGGCGTGACGAGCCGCCACTCTTCGTCGAGTGCCCACACGCGGCGCTCGGAGCTGATCGCGATCTTGGTCCCATCGCTCGAGAACGCGACGTGCCAGAGCTTGTTCTGCCCGATCGCCACGCGCAGCGTGTCGTCGTCCGGGCCGGGGATGCTGCCCCACTTCTGGCCGTCGCGGGTCGAATAGATCTGGAGGACGCCCTCCTGGTTGGTGGTGACGAGCTGGTCATGCTGCGGCCGGAACGCGACCAGCCAGCCGTCGAGCGTGTCGCGGTCCACGTCGTCCTTGTGGATGGGCTCGAGCACGCGCTGGCCGCCACGCGCCGTGGCCACGAGCCGCGTCTTGGCACCCGGGACCTGCACGGCGAGGCGATCCTGGTAGGCGAGCAGTTTTTCGATGTGGCCCTGGATGTCCAGGGTCTGGACCGGCGAAGGCACGACGTCCCAGAGCTCGATCCGCGAGGCCACGGTGCTGCGCGACACCGCGCGCCGGCCGCCGGCGCCGACCACCAGCTCGTCGCTGGCGGCCTCGGCGTCGAGCACGATGATCGGGCGGGCCTCGCGCTCGAGGTCCCAGACCCGCAGCGTACGATCCCAGCCGCCGGTGATCACGTGCGTGCGATCGATCGCCGCGCTGAGCTGGATCGCATGGTGGGCGAGCAGATGAGACCCGCCGGTGTCCATCCGGATCACCGAACCATCGGCCAGGAACGTGTGATCGTCGATCCAGGACAGCGTGCCGACGAACCAGGACAGGAGCTTCTCGACGCGCTGGCCTGCGCGCCACCGGCTCACACCGTCCTCGCCGGCGGTGATCACATCCTCGTGATCGAACGTGGCGGCCGACAGCCAGCCCGACGCGGACTGCATCCGGGTCGGCCTCTCGGGAAAGCCGCCGAGGTTCCACGCGAGCGCGCTGCCCTTCACGAGCACGACCAGGTGGGCACCATCCGGTGACACGACGGGCGCGTGCGGCTCCTCGAGCGGCCCGGCACGCAGCACCGCGCCGCCGGGGCCGACCAGGATCACGGCGTCCTTGCTCACGATGACGAGGCGGCCGTCCGGCAGGAACTGCACGCCGGAGGCCCCCGCCGTGTCCGCGATCGGTGTCGGCGCGCCGGTGATCGCGTCGCGCAGGTAGGCCCCGTCCTTGCCGGCCACCGCGAGCCGCTTGCCGTCCGGCGAGCACGCGAGCGCCGCGACCGAACCGCCGAGCGCCGGCAGGTTGCCCAGCGGCCGCCCGGTCATCGGCTCGATCCAGGCGATCGAGCCGTCGGCCCGCCCGATCGCGAGCTTGTCGCCTCCCGGGGTGAACGCCACCGCGCTTCCTTCGAAGCTGCCGAGCCGGCGGGGCACGTCGCGCAGCGCGATCGCGGTGAGCCGCTGCGCGACGTGATCGCCGGGCAGCTCGGCGAGCGCCGCGGCCAGGTACGGCGCCGCCTTCGCGGGGTCGCCATCGACGAGCAGCTGGCGGCCCCGCTCGAGCTGGCTCTCGGCGAGCGCGCGCCGGGTCTCGCGCTGGCGGGCGAGGACCTGCTGCACGCTGATGCCGACGACGATCGCGAGCACGCCGAACGCGACCGCGCCGACCACGACGGCCGCACGGTGCCGGCGGATCCAGCGCACGAGCCGCTCGCGTACGCTGTACGCGCGCGAGCCGAGCAGCTGGCCGGTCTGGAACCGCCGCAGCTCCTCGGCCATCTCCTTGGCGCTCGGGTAGCGCGCCGCCGGGTCGTGCGCCATCGCGCGCAGGGCGATCGCCCGCAGATCCGCCGGCGTGCGCGGCGCGAGCTGCTCGATCGGCGTCGGGGGCACCTCGCGCGCCGCGGCGAGCAGCCGATCGGCCGAGTGCTCGGTGCTGTCCCAGTACGGCGGTTGACCGGCCAGGAGGTTGTAGAGGATCGCGCCGAGCGCGTAGACGTCCGCGCGCTCATCGATCTCGGAACCCGCTGCTTGCTCCGGCGCGATGAAGCACGGCGTCCCGACGATCGCGCCCGCGTGCGTCAGCTCCGCCGATCGCGAACCCGCACCGGGGAGGTCCGGCTCACCGCCGCTGGTATCACGCCCCAGCTCCTTCGCGAGCCCCCAGTCGATGACGACGGTCTCGCCGAACTCGCCGACGAGCACGTTACCGGGCTTCAGATCGCGGTGGACGATCCGTCGCGAGTGCGCGTACCCCAGCGCCTCGGTCAGCGCGAGCACGTGCGGCAACAGGGCGAGCCGCCCCTCGAAGCTGCCCGCCTTGTCGATCGCCTCGCCCAGCGTGCCCCCGGAGACCAGGCGCATCGTGTAAAACGCCGACCCGTCGGGCCAGCTGCCCGCCTCGTAGATCGGCACGATCGCCGGGTGCTGCAGCCTGGCCGTGATCATCGCCTCGCGCTCGAACCGCGCGCGCAGGTAGGGGGCGAGCACCTCCTTGATCGCGACGTCGCGGCCGAGCCGGCGGTCGCGGGCGCGCGTGATGCGGCCCATGCCACCCTGCGCGAGCTCGTTGCCCTTGGTGAACACGATCGGATCGACCGTCGGCAGGGTCAGCAGATCCGGGTCATCGAAGGCGTCCTCGGGGAGCCGCGCGACCCAGCGCAGCGGCCCGTCCGCCGCCTCGCCGGCCGCCTCGTCCGTCAGCGTGCGGCACGTCTCGCAGCTGGCGACGTGCGCGTGGAACCGGGCCCCCTCGGATCCGGACAGCGTGCGCCCCTCGCCGACCGCGAGCAGGAGCATGACCTCATCGCAATCCACACCTCACGATGTCGCAAGGCGCCGGGTGACCGCAACCCGTGCCGTGACTCCATGACCACATCATGGTGGAGCGAACCGGTGACGGGGAGCTCAGGCCGTAGATCATGGACCTCTGGCTGGCGCGCACCGCTCTCGACGACGGCTTGACGCTCGGCGGCAACACTGACTCGCCTCGGTTATGCGCATGCACCGGGAGCATCGCGTCCCGCCCGAGCGTAAGATGCGTGCAGCCCCGCGCCGGCGGCCGGCCGCCAGGTAGATCACCCAGGAGCGCATCATGTCCAGCATCGACAAGCAGTCACGCCCCGGGGCGAGCCGCGCGATCGAATCACCGGCGAGGGGAGCCACGGGGCCCGCGGTCGGAAAGGCGACGCTCGTCGAGGCCTTGCAGCGGCGCGCGGGCGGCGGACCCGCCGGCGACGGCGCGGTCCAGGCGGAGGCATCGCGTGGCATCGCCACCTCGGCGTCGGCGCTGCCGTTCGCGGACACGATCCAGCGCTCGTTCGGCCGCCACGACATCTCCGGGGTGCAGGCCCACACCGGAACGGAGGCCGCGGCATCGGCGAACGCCATGGGCGCGGAGGCCTACGCGACCGGCAACCACGTCGTCCTCGGCAAGGGCACCGACCTCGCGACCGTGGCGCACGAGGCCGCCCACGTCGTGCAGCAGCGCGCCGGCGTCTCCCTGAAGGGCGGCGTGGGCCAGGTGGGCGACGCGCACGAGCGCCACGCCGACGCGGTGGCCGCGCAGGTCGTGCAGCGCAAGTCCGCCGAGTCCCTGCTCGATCAGTACGGCGGCGGTACGGCCGGTGCTTCCGCCGGCGCGGGGACCACGCAGTTCAAGCTCAGCGTCGACGGCAAGGACGAGGCAGACGTCGAGGCGGTGTGGGGACGGATCGGGAAGGACCCCCGCTTCGAGGGCATCAAGGCCGAGGCGAAGGCGCTGCTCCAGCAGTGGATCGAGAACCTGCCGCAGTACCCGCGCGAGGAGACCAACAAGGTATCGTCGAACCGCGCGTACGCGAGCGACGAGCTGCTGATCCGCGGCCTCGCCGGCGACGTCCGCGCGTCTGCCAACCTCGCCCACGAGGGGAAGCTCGCGAACCAGGTCCTCGAGGAGGGCCACGTCAACAGCGTGCTGGGCACGATCCTGGGGCGGCTGCAGAAGTTCCAGGGCCAGAACCAGGAGCAGCTCCCTTCGACGGAGAAGTCGGGGCGGTACGGCGGCTGGGCATACCCGAAGGGCAAGCTGCAGGACTCCGTGATGAAGGACACGGGCGACTTGCATGGGCGGATCGCGATGATCGCCGACTACGCCCTCGCCGTGAAGGGCGACGTCCCGAAGCAGCAGTGGAAGTTCATGATGACCGGCGAGCAGGGCGAGGCCCGCGGCGGCCACTGGAACACCAACGAAGCCGCCCCGTGGGTCGAGCAGGCCCGGGATCACAACATGCCGCTCAGCGCCGGCCCGTCGGCAACGACGGCGCAGGTGCTCGCGCTCGCGACGCTGCTCGGCTGCTCGGTCGAGCAGAAGACGGCCCTGGCGTGGGCCCTGTTCACGCTGTGGAACGGCATGCCGCTGAACCTCGCCGGCACGCACCGCTTCCACGAGGTCATGGACGTCGCGGTGCTGCACGGCGTGCCCTACGAGGCGTTCCAGTACGGTGAGCCGCCGAAGGAGAAGAAGGGAGCCGACAAGTGACGGACGCCGAGGTGACCGACGCGATCGCCCGCGCGACGAGCCAGCTCGAGGGGCAGGGCCTCGCGGCGCTCGTCGCGCTGCGCGACCGCGTCCAGGCCGAGCGCGCGCCGGCCGACCCCGCGCTCGGGCGGACCTGGGATGCCCTCGTCGAGGTGGCGGGCCGCTCACCCGACGACATCGCGGACTACCTGCGCCACGCCGAGGGCCGCGCGCGCTGGCTCGCGGCCGTCCACGGCCCGGCGCACCCCGCCACGATCAAGGCGTGGTCGCAGCTCGGCGACGCGGCGGACACGGAGTGCGCGTGGGACATCGCGATCCGCGCCTGGGAGGCCATCGTGGCCCAGCCGCTCGATGGCGCGGATCCCGAGGGGCAGGCCATCCTCTCCGCGGCGCTGCGCGGGCTCGCGGCGCGCCGGCTCGCGGGCGGGCAACTCGACGAGGCGCGGCGCATGTTCGAGCGCGACCTCGCCGTGACCGAGCGCCTGTACCCGGGCCCGGATGACCAGCTCGCGTTGAGCCTCGGTAACCTGGCGAGCGTCCTCGAGCGGCTGGGCTCGCTCCCCGAGGCCCTGCAGCTCCGCGAGCGCCAGCGCGACGTGCTCGCCGCCGGCGGGGCGGCCCCCGCGCTCGTGACTCGCGTCGAGGCCGACGTCGCGCGGCTGCGCGGCCGCGTCAGCCCCGGTGATATCCCCCACCGGGGTTGATTTGCGAGGAGCCCGACCGGGTTGGTCTTTGCGACCGGGGTTGATTTCTTTTGGAAGCGTGGACCGCGGAGCAGTTGCTCGGGACGCCGAGGAGTGTGTAACCATCGCGGTGCAATGGCCCAGCTGAGATGTCGACGCTCGCCGGTCGGCCTCTGTTACCCAGCTCGTGGGCTTCCTTCAGAATCGTCGGCCCAAGAACTCCAAGGAGACAAGTCATGAAGCAAGTGCGCTCGCTCGTAGTGCTTGCCACGCTCTGCTGCATCGGGCTTCCGGCACTGGCCCAGCAAGCGCCGCCGCCGGCGGACGTGCCCGGGTGGGCCAAGGGGCGTCCGAAGTCGGATGCCGCGATGCATATGGCGCCGGTTCCGGCGTTTCCGATTCCGACCGCACCCGACAAGCTCCCGACCTCCAAGTTCAAGTTGCCGCCTGGCTTCAAGGTGGAGACCTGGGCTTCGGGCGTGCTGGACGCGCGCGGCTTGCGCGAAGGAGCGAAGGGCAACATCTTCGTCAGTTCGCTGTTCGTCGCGAACAAGATCTACGTGATTCCGGAGCAAGGCGATCACAAGCCCAAGGTCATCATCGACAAGCTGCCGTATGCCACGGGCATCGAGTTCTACAACGGGAGCCTGTACGTTGCGACGAACACGAAGATCATGCGGTACGATAACGTCGAGGACAAGCTGGACAACCTCGGCGCGCCCAAGGTGCTGTACGACAAGCTGCCCGGCGGCGACGACCACAGCTGGAAGTACCTGCGCATCCGCGACAACAAGCTGTATTTCGCCATCGGCGCGCCGTGCAACCTCTGCGATCCGGGTCCGTACGCGAAGATCTTCCGCATGAACCTGGATGGCAGCAACATCGAAACGATCGCCTCGGGCGTGCGCAACACGGTGGGCTTTGACTTCGACCCGAAGACCGGTGACCTCTGGTTCACCGACAACGGACGCGACTGGTTCAGCGAGGAGCTGCCGAACGACGAGCTCAATCACGTGACCAAGCCCGGCAAGGAGCATTTTGGCTACCCGTTCTGCCACCAGGGCAACATCCCCGACCCGGAATTCGGCTGGGGCAAGTCGTGCGACGACTATGTCAAGCCGGCGGCCCTGCTGGGTCCGCATTCGGCCTCCCTGGGCCTGACGTTCTATCGCGGCAAGATGTTCCCGGCCAAGTACCAGGGTGCGATGTTCATCGCGCGCCACGGTCCGTGGAACCGCACCAAGAAGTACGCCGACATCTCGGTGGCCTGGCCCGACGGCAAGGGAGGTGCGCAGGTCGAGACGTTCATGACCGGTTTCGTCGACAACAATACCTATCTCGGTCGTCCGGTGGACTTCCTCGTGCTCAAGGACGGATCGCTGCTCGTGAGCGATGACCACGCGGGGGCCATCTACCGCATCAGCTACGGGAAGTGATGAAGAGGTGGGCTGCAGGCCTGTTGCTCTGCGCGGTGGCGGTGGCGGTGGCGCTGATGGTGGTCTCTCCGCGGGTCGGTGGGCAGCAAGAGGCCCCGGCAGCCTCGGCTACGGGGAGTGGGCCCGCGGCGACTGCCAAGGTGCCCGCGGCGACTGCCCCGGCACGCGCGGTGACGCCCGCCGAATTCGCGGCGATGTCCTACGCGCAGCGCTTCGCCGTCCTGTGCGCGGCTTGTCATGGCGCCAACGGGCGCGTTGAAACGCCGCTCACACCGGTGCTGGCCGGCCAGCCCTCGCTGTATGCGATCACGCAGCTGTTCCTGTTTCGCGAGGGCCGGCGCAACAACGAAGTCATGACGGCAGTGGCCAAGACCCTGACCGACGACGACCTGCGGGGCTATTCCGACTTCATCGAGACCCTGCCCCCCGTTCCTCCCCCGCCACCGGCCACACCGCCCGACCCGATCCGCATGGCCCGGGGGCAGGCGCTGGCGGAGCAGCACAAGTGTTTGTTCTGTCACGGTGCGGCCCTGGGCGGTGGCCAGCAAGTGCCACTCATCGGAGGCCAGCACGAGGATTACCTTCAGGCGAGCTTGCGCGGTTTCCGCTCGGGCTCTCGCCCAGGGTACACGCAGGCCATGACGGAGGCGGTGAGCCAGATCCCGCCGGAAGACCTGGACACCCTGGCGTACTACGCGGCACGGTTTCGTGGCCCTGCGGAAGCACTCCCCGGGAAGTAGCGGCCTGCTGTCGCAGTGTGCGTTGTCCGCCAAGTGGCGTTGTTCGCCGAGCGCGTGATCAGGCCTCGCCCCCCCTACCAGAATCATATTCTGCGAGTCCGCACGAGAAGCGCGGCGGCGGCGCGGTCCACGCTAGTGTGGGGCGGTCGCGATCACCGCTCTGTTGGATCGATCGGCTACTTCGTCGAGGCGAGGATCTGATCGGCGCCCTGCCCGAGCAGGTCGTCGGCGAGCCGCTGGCCGAGAAGCTCGGCATCGCTGGCCGGGCCGGTGACCTCGGCGCGCAGGATCTTCGTGCCGTCGGGCATGCCGCACAGGCCGAGGATGCGGAGGTTGCCGCCGGCGTGGTGGAGCGCGTGGGCGGCGAGCGGGGTCTGGCAGCTGCCACCCATGCGCGCGAGGAAGGCGCGCTCCGCGGTGACGCGGCGCTCCTCGGCGGGATCGTGGATCGCGCGCCGGATCAGGTCGGCCGTGCGCGCGTCGCCGCTGCGGGTCTCGAGGCCGAGCACGCCCTGCGCGACGGCGGGGATCGAGACCTCGAGCGGCAGCTCCTGGGTGATGCGGTTGCCGAGCCCCAGCCGCGTCAGGCCGGCGGCGGCGAGCACGATCGCCTCGAACTCGCCGTCGTCGAGCTTGCGGATCCGGGTCGGGACGTTGCCGCGCAGCATCGCGATCTGGAGATCCGGCCGGCGCGACAGCAGCTGGCACTGCCGGCGCATCGACGACGTGCCGACCTTCGCGCCGTGCGGCAGCGTGTCGACGGTCACCGGCGCGCGGGCGCACAGCGCATCCCACGGCACCTCGCGCGCCGAGACCGCCGCGAGCACGAGGCCCGGCGCGAGCTCGGCCGGGACATCCTTCATGCTGTGCACGGCGAGATCGGCCTGCCGATCGAGCAGGGCTTGCTCGATCTCCTTGACGAACAGGCCCTTGCCGCCGACCTTCGCGAGCGGCACGTCGAGGATCTGATCGCCCGAGGTCTTGATGACGTTGAACTCGACGGCCACGTCGGGCGCGACGCCGGCGAGCCGGGCCTTGACGTGCTCGGCCTGCCACAGGGCGAGGGCGCTGCCACGCGTTGCGATCACGAGACGGTCGGTCACGTCGCTGCCTTTCGTTCGGGGAGGGCTGGCTCGGCGAGCTCGCGCCCGAGCGCCTGCGGGGCTTCGGACGGCTCGGACGGCTCGGGCGGCTCGAGCGCCTCGGACGGCTCGGCGGCCCCGGCCGGCTCGGCAGGCTCGGCAGGAGACAGATCGAACAGCTCGCACAGGAGCTCGGCCCGCAGCTCGGCCTCGTCGGGCAGCGCCTCGCGGAGCGCGATGGTCGGCTGGTGCAGGAGCTTGTTGATCACGAGCTTGACCAGGCGCTGGACGACCTCGCGCTGCTGCGCCGGGGTGTGCTCCTTGCGCGCGAGCTGGTCGAGCGCCTTCTGCAACTCGCCCTCGGCGACGCGGGCGAAGTGCTCGCGCAGCGCGCGGATCGTGGGGACAACGCCCTGGGTGCGCAGCCAGTGCTCGAACTGGCCGGCCTCGTGCTCGACGATCCGCCCGGCGTGCTCGGCCGCCCGCGCGCGCTCGGCGAGGTTCGCGGCGACCACCTTCTCGAGATCATCGATGTCGAACACGTACACACCGTCGAAGTCGCCGATCGACGGCTCGGCGTCGCGCGGCACCGCGATGTCGATCACGACGATCTGGCGCCAGCGCCGCGCCTTGGTGACCCGCTTGAACAGCGCGCGGGTCAAGATCGGCTCGCGCGCGCCGGTCGAGCTGATCACGACATCGGCCTCGACGAGCAGGCCCTCGAGATCGGCCCACGGCCTGGCGATGCCGTCGATCTCGTCGGCGAGCGCCGCGGCCTTCTCGGGCGAGCGGTTGGTCACGACGATCTGCTCGGCGCCCGATGCGTACAGGTGGCGCGCCGCCAGCGTCGACATCTTGCCGGCGCCGACGACGAGCACGCTCTTGCCGGCGAGCTTGCCGAACACGCGCTTGGCGAGATCGACCGCGACCGTCGACACGTTCGCGGCGCCCCGCGCGATCGCGGTCTCGGTGCGTACGCGCTTGGCGACGCCGAACGCGCGCTCGAGGCAGCGCCCGAGCAAGGGGCCCGAGGTGCCCGCGCCGCTCGCCACGCCGTAGGCCGCCTTGAGCTGGCCCAGGATCTGGGCCTCTCCGAGCACGAGCGAGTCGAGCGCGCTCGCGACCGAGAACACGTGGCGCACCGCCGCGCTGCCGCGGTGATCGTAGAGCACGCCGGCGACGTCGGTCGGGGCCAGCCCGCGCTGGGTGGCGAGGAACGTCCGCACCGGGCCGGTCGCGTCGGCGCCGGCCTTCGCGACGCCGTAGACCTCGACGCGATTGCACGTCGAGACCAGCAGCGCCTCGGCGACCGGCAGCGCCGACGTCATCGCCTGCAGCGTCGGGGTCAGCTCCTCATCGCGAAACGCCAGCTTCTCGCGCACGGCGACCGGGGCGGTCCGCCAGCTGATCCCGACGACAAAGAGCTCGCTCATGGCCTGACCTCCATCCCCCCGCCGTCACCCGGCCATCCGGCGAACGAGGTAGATGAACAGCACGAGCAGCGCCGCGGCAAACCCGGCCAGCGTGAGCCGCGCCGCGCGCCGGCCGCGCCAGCCATACACCTGCCGCACCACGAGCAAGGCCGCGTAGAACATCCAGGTCACGGCCGCGAGCGGATATTCGGGGCGATCGAGCGACTCACCGAGCTTCGAGACCCAGATCGCGCCCAGCACGAGCGCCACCGTGAAGATCGGAAACCCGACCCAGATCAGGCGGTTGCTCAAGCGATCGAGGGCCTCGAGCGGCGCGCCCTGATCCTTGAACGCCAGCGTGTCGAACCGCTTGCGCCGCAGCGCGCGCTCCTCGACGAGGTAGATCGCCGACAGCGCGCTCGCGAGCGCGAACACGCCGACGCCGACCGTCGCGAGCGAGATGTGGATCCGGCCGAGGATCGACAGATCTTCGGCCGCGGTCCCCGCGGGGGTCAGCCGCGCCACCAAGAGCAGCACGAGCGAGATCGGCAGCACCGCCGCGCCGCCGAGGGTGAGCCGATAGCGCGTGCTCGCGAGCAGGTAGCCCCCGGTGATGATGAACGAGAGAAAGCCGAGCGCCTCGCGCACCGACTGGGCGGGGTGCACCTGCTGGGTGCCGCGCCAGCCGATGTCGGTGCCGTGCGCGACGAACGCGACGCCGACCAGCACGAGGGCGAGCGGTCGCACCTTCGCATGGCCGCCGAGCACGATCAGCAACGCCGCGGCGGCCGCCGTGTACGCGACCACCGCAACCCAGAACGCCGGTGAGGGTGCGACGGAGAGCAGTCGCTCGGCCGCGGTCGTCACGGCGGCAGCGGCTCGCCGATGAAGCCCTCGATCACGTCGTACGCGGCATCCTTGTAGATCACCGACTTCTCGTAGCAATCGGCGCCCATCGCCTCGAGCGCTTCCTTGGACTTCACCCGGCCGACCAGATCGTAGGGATCGTCATCGCGCCCGGCAGAGCGCAGGAAGTGTACAGCCGGCTTCATCGCGAACGATCGGTTGAGCTCGGTCAGCGTCATGCGATCCCCTTCGAGCGAGGCCCGCCCTTCGACCGTCCAGTCGTCAAGCCGTTCAACCGATATGAAGAGCCGCGACATTCCCTTTGAAAAACATTGTACCGGCGTCACGACGGGCCGGCTAGTCGGTGAGGTTGCCATGAACCGGCCGCAAGGTTACATAAGTTGAACCACCGGAGGTCCCCATGGCCAGCGAGAACATCAAGGAACTCACCGACGCGAACTTCGAGGCCGAAGTCCTCAAGTCCGACGTCCCGACCCTCGTCGATTTCTGGGCCGTCTGGTGTGGGCCTTGTAAGCAGATCGCGCCGATGGTCGACGCGCTCGCCGACGACTACAAGGGGCGCGTCAAGGTCGCCAAGCTGGATGTCGACCATAATCAGATCATGGCGCAACAGTACGGCGTGAGGTCGATCCCGACGCTGCTCATCTTCAAGGGCGGCAAGGTCGTCGGCCAGATGGTCGGTGCGATGCCGCGCAGCAAGCTCGAAACCGAGCTCAAGAAGCACCTGTAACCGCCGCGTGATCTCGCGGGGCGCGATCCTGACGCGGGTTCTGCGCGCTCGTGAATTGCCCACAGGGTTACGGACCTGCGCCCTACCCTCGTGCGTATCCTAGGTGGATGAAGCTCGCCGGCATCCTCGCCCTCCACGTCACCCTCCTGGGATGTCAGCGCGGCCCCGCGGCCACCGGCGGTGCGGCCGGCCACGAACGCAGCGACTGCCGGCCCGACAAGTCCTGCGAGCCCGGCCTGCTCTGCCTGTCGAACCTGTGCGTCCGGCCTCCACCCGCCGACTGCCAGGCCGTCGCGGACCAGCTGGCGTCGATCGAACTCGGGAACTACGCCGAGCCCGAAGATCGAGCGCCGGTCGTCGCCAGGTACAAGGCCGCGTGCGACGCCGCGCTGGTCTCCAAGGAAGAAGGCCAGTGCCTGGACAAGGCCCGCGACAAGTGGAGCGCCGGCCAGTGCGTACCTCGGATGTTCCCCGAGCTCGCGTCGTCGTCGACGGGCGACTGCGCCGCGGTCGTCGCCAAGACCAAGGCGATGATGGCGAAGCAAGCGGCGTATCTGAACGATCCGAAGATGAAGGCGTGGTTCGACCGGACGATGACCGTGATGCAGGAGTCCTGTGAGCAGGACCAGTGGCCCGACCTCTTGAAGAAGTGCATGCTCGCCAGCGACAGCACCGCGGCGACGGCGCAGAACTGCAATCAACAGATGTCACCCGCGCTCCAGGAGAAGATGCAGGCCCGGATGACCAAGGCGATGCAGGAGCTGCCGAAGCCGTGAGCTGAGGGCGCTTCGGCGACTGGATCGCGACAACCTGTCACACTTGATGGACGCGGCCGCGATCAATAGCCGTGCTTGCGCAGCGAGACGTTGGCGACCAGGCCCATCGCGAGGAAGAACGTGACGAGCGAGCTGCCGCCGTACGAGATGAACGGCAGCGTCACGCCGACCACCGGGGCGAGCCCGAGCACCATCGCGACGTTGACGACGACGTGCCAGAACGTCATCGCCGCGACTCCGGCGCAGATCACCGCCCCGACCCGATCGCGCGCCGACAGCGCGACGTTGAGGATCCAGACCAGCAAGAACCCGAAGATCGCGAGCAGGACGACCGAGCCGATGAAGCCCCACTCCTCGGCCCACACCGAGTACGGGAAGTCGGTCCAGTGCTCGGGAACGAAGTTGAACTGGTTCTGGGTGCCCTCGAGGAAGCCCTTGCCCCAGATCTTGCCGGAGCCGACCGCATAGATCGACTGCTGGGTGTGCCAGCACTCCTTGGTCGGCGCGATGCCGCAGTCGATGAAGCCCAGGATCCGCTTCTGCTGGTAGTCGTGCATCGTCTCCCACAGGATCGGGATGGCGAGCAGGCCCGCGAGCGTGACATGCACCATCGGCCACACCGAGGGCATCGCGAGGAAGCCGACCGACAGCACGATGAGCGCGAGCAGGATCGCGGTGCCGAGATCGGGCTGGATCGCGATGAGGCCGATCGGGGCCGCCAGGATCATGAGCCGGCCGATCAGCGCGCGCGGCGTGTAGCTCGTGGCCTCGGCGTCCTGGAACACCCGCCCGAGGACGAGGATCACCATCAGCTTGGCGAGCTCGGACGGCTGGATCCCCATGCCGCCGATGTTGAGCCAGCGATAGGTGATCCCGTGGTTGGCGTCGCCCGCCCCGGGCCGGCCGAGCACGCGCGCGACCAGCAGGAGCGCGATCGCGACGCCGAGGCCGAGCCACGCCAGGCGCACCATCGCCCGGTAGTCGACGATCGTCGCGACCGCGAACCCGATCACGCCGACGACCATCCACTGGACCTGGGTGTCGAACTTCGCGTGGTGGCGCACGCCGTGGGTCGCCGAGTACAGGTTCAGGAGGCCCAGCGTGCACAGCGCGACGATCACCACGATGAGCGGCCAGTCGACCGCGGCGCGAAACCGCCGCCACCGGCTGACGCCCACGGTCGCGCGCGGCAGGTGCAGGCCGGTGCCCCTCATGGCCTGGCGCCCTTGGCCGGCGCGGCCGGCGCGGCCGCGCGGCCGGCGATCTTCGTGAAGTAGCCCTCGATGATCTGCTTGGCGATCGGCCACGCGACGGTGCCACCGGCGCCGCCGTGCTCGACCAGCACGATGATGACGATCTCGGGATCCTCGGCGGGCGCCCAGCCGGCGAACCACGCGTGGGTGGCGTTGGGGTTCCAGCGATCGAGCTGCTTCTCGTCGTCCTGCTTGTGGTGCTTCTTGACCTCGGCGGTGCCGGTCTTGCCCATCACCGGCACGACGTCGACGTGGCCGTGTTCGAACGCCGTGCCGCCGGCCTCGTTGGTGACCTTCCACATGCCGCGCTTCCAGATGTCGAGCGCGTCGGCGGGCGTCTTGACCTGCTTGGCGACCTTGGGGTCGTAGCTCGTGATCGTGTGGCCATCGTGCGCCTCGATGCGCTCGACGACCTGCGGCACGTAGAGGGTCCCGCCGTTGGCGAGCGCCGCGTAGGCCATCGCCATCTGCAGCACGGTGACCTCGACGTCGCCCTGCCCGATGGCCGCGTTGGTCGCGTAGCCGACCTTGTAGCGGGTCGTCTTCTCGTACCAGTCCTTGGTCGGGATCCGCCCGCCGGCGTCGCCGTTGAGCCCCAGGTTGGTCGGCCGGCCGAGGCCGTACTCGGTCGCGACCTCGGAGAGCCGATCGATGCCGATCCGCTCGGCGAGCTTCCAGAAGTAGGTATCGCACGAGTGCTGGATCGCCTTGATCAGGTCGACCTTGCCGTGCGTGCCGTGGCAGTGAAACGTCGTCCCCGACAGCTGGTACTCGCCGGTGCAGAACATGTTCTCGTCCTCGGCGGCCTGGCCGTCCTCGAGCGCCGCGATCGCGGTCGCGAACTTGAAGATCGAGCCCGGCGGGTAGGTCATCCGCAGCGCCTTGTCGATGAACGGCTTGCGCGGATCCTGCTTCAGCATGGTCTCCTCGGCCTGGGTCAGGTGGCCGGTCATGATGTTGGGATCGAACGACGGCCGGCTGACGATCGCGCGGATCTTGCCGGTCCTGGGCTCGACGACGACGACCGCCGAGGCCGCCGCGTGTCCCACCGCCTTCTCGGCGAGCCGCTGGAGCTCGGCGTCGATCGTGAGGACGAGGTTGGCGCCGGGAACGGCGGGCACGCCGCGCTCGCCCTGGATCAGCGCCGAGGCGGTCACCTCGTCGAGCCGCTGGCCGCGGGCATCGACCGCGTAGCGCTCGATCCCCTTCTTGCCGCGCAGGTAGTTCTCCCACTTGTCCTCGAGGCCGTAGCGGCCGACGAGCTCGCTGGGATCGTAGCCCTGGTTGCCGAGCCGGTCGGCCTCGGCCGCGGTCATCTGCGTCATGTAGCCGATCAGGTGCGCCGCCAGATCGCCCTGCGGATAGAACCGATACGGCTCGTGGCGGACCTCGAAGCCGGGCAGCCGCGCCAGGGCTTGCTCGATCAGCGCGGCGCGATCACGGCCCTGATCCTCGAGGATCATGATCGCCGCCCTGGCGTCGCGCTTCTTGCCGATCTCGATGCGCTCGTCGATCTTGGCGACCTCGTCGTCGGACAGCCCGAGCATCCGCACGAGCTCGGCCTCGAGCGGCCGGGTCCACTGCTTCGGCGTCGCGTAGATGTTGAACGCCGGGCGGTTATCCGCGAGCGGGACGCCCTTGCGATCGAGGATCTTGCCGCGCACCGACGGCAGGTAGCGCTCCTTGACCACGTTCGAGACCGTGCGCTCGTAGTAGCTCTCGCCGCGCATGACCTGGAGCTGCCACAGCCGGCCGACGAGCACGACCAGGGCGCCGATCCCGATCAGCGCGACCCACTTGAGGCGGCGATGCAGCTCGGGCAGCGCCGGGCCGTTGCCCGAGCCGGGCCCCGAGGACTGCCGGATCAACATGGCCGCCTCCGGGCCGGCTGCAGGAACCGGGTCATGGCGCCAGCCCCTCGAGGGCGGCGTCGCGCTCGCGGTGGGTCCGGGCGAACGTGGCGTCGATGCGGCGGAAGATCCGCCACACCAGCGGGCCGACCACCGCGGTCGCGAGCGTCACGACCACGACGTGCTTGAGCTCGATGGCCAGCGCCGCGCGCGGCACGCGGTACAGCATGCGCATGATCAGCGCGAGCACGCCCGCGATCAGCGCGACGAACGCCGAGAACGCGATCGAGATCGCGGCGCCGCGCACCAGGATGCGCTGCTGCACCGCGCGGGCGACCAGCGTGGTGAGCGCGAGGACCAGCGCGATGAGGCCCGGCGGCGCCCCCGAGATCAGATCGATCAGGTAGCCGAGCACGATCGCCCCACCGATCGCGGGCGACACCTGGCGCCGCGCGGTCAGCCCGAGGTACGCGGCGGACAGCGCGCCGAGATCGGGGATCGCGTCGCCGATCCAGGGCACCAGGCGCCAGATCGACGCGACGGCCACGCACAGGAGGTACGCGACCAGCACGATCGTCGCGGTCCTCATAGCGGCCGCGCCCCGAACGCGGGCTCGCTGCGCCGCCGTGTCTTCGCGTCGGGATCCGGCGGCGGCGGCGGCGCGAGCAGCACCATCACCGCGCGCACGCGCGATACATCCACGCTGGGGCTCACCTCCACGCTCTGGAACAGGCCATCGTCGCCGATGATCTTGGCGACCTTGCCGATCACGAGGCCGGCCGGGAAGCTGGCGCCCAGGCCGCTGGTCACGACCTCGTCGCCGATCGTCACCTTGGCGTCCGGGCCGGGGACCTGCGCCGGCCGGCCCTGGCGCTCCAGCCACTCGATCTTGCAGGCGTACGAGTCCGCCCGGCCCAGGCCGACCAGGAGGCCGCGCGCGCCGGTGGCGCCGGTGGTCGCCGTGGCCGCCGTGGTCCCCGTGCTTCCGGAGCCCTGGGGTGCCGGTTGCGCCGGGTCGCGGATCACGACGTCGATCCGGGACGATGGATCGCTGATCAGGATGACATCGGCGTAGTCGCCGTAGACCTTCTCGACGCGGCCGACCGGGCCCTCCGAGGTGATCACCGGCATGTCGGTCGCGACCTCGCGATCGCCGCGATCGATCTTGAGCCGCAGCACGCGAAATTGCGGCGACAGCGGCGCCCCGATCACCCGCGCCCCCAGCGTATCGGCGGGGATGCGCTTCTTGACCACGGCGAGATCCTCGAGCGCCGCGACGTCGTAGGCCCGGCGCGTCATCGCCGCGAGCTCCTTGCGCAGCCGCTCGTTGTCGTCGCGCAGCTCACGGTTCTCCGCCTCGACGTCGACGAGCGCGACGTAGCGCGACCAGGTCCCGCCGATCCCCTCGACGACCCACGACACGCCGGTCTCGAGCGGCGCGGTGATCCGCAGGAGCGCCTGGTCGAGCGCGGACGGTGTCCCGCGCGACAGGCTCGCCCGCAGCACGAGGGCCGGCAGCAGGATGAGGACGCCGGTGAGCGACCAATCGACGAGCCGGCGACGCAACGTCATGGTCTCACTAGCGCAGCGCGATCTCGCGGAGCAGGCCCAGCTCGTCGAGCACCTTGCCGGTGCCGAGCACCACGGCCAGCTGGGGATTCTCGCACACCATGACCGGCAGCCCGGTCTCCTCGCGGAGCAGGACATCCAGGTTCTTGAGCTGCGCCCCCCCGCCCGACAGCACGACCCCCTTGTCGACGATGTCGGCCGACAGCTCGGGCGGCGTGCGCTCGAGCACCGATCGCACGGCGTCGACGATCGCGTTGACCGGCTCGGCGAGCGCCTCGCGGATCTCGTCGCTGTTGACGAGCAGCGTCTTGGGGACGCCGGCGACCAGGTCGCGGCCCTTGACCTCGACGGTCAGCGGCTCCTCGAGCGGGTACGCCGAGCCGATCTCCTTCTTGATGATCTCGGCGGTCCGCTCGCCGATCAGGAGGTTGTACTTGCGCTTGATGTACTGGACGATCGCCTCGTCCATCTTGTCGCCGGCGACCCGGATCGACTTCGACAGCACCACGCCCGCGAGCGCGATCACCGCGACCTCGGTCGTGCCGCCGCCGATGTCGACGATCATGTTGCCGGTCGGCTCGGTGATCGGCAGGCCCCCGCCGATCGCGGCGGCCATCGGCTCCTCGATCAGGTAGACCTCGCGCGCCGCGGCGGCCAGCGCCGAGTCGCGCACGGCGCGCTTCTCGACCTCGGTGATCCCCGAGGGCACGCTGACGATCACGCGAGGGCGGACCAGCGTACGGCGCTGGTGCGCCTTCTGGATGAAGTAGCGCAGCATCGCCTCGGTGACCTCGAAGTCGGCGATCACGCCGTCCTTCATGGGGCGGATCGCGACGATGTTGCCCGGGGTGCGGCCGAGCATCTCCTTGGCTTCCTTGCCGACCGCGAGGACCTTCTTGGGCCCCTGGGAAGACGCCTGGACCGCGACCACGCTCGGTTCGTTCGCGACGATGCCGCGACCTTTCACGAACGTCAGCGTGGTCGCCGTTCCGAGATCGATAGCGAGGTCGTTGGAAAACATTCCGTAGACCCAATCGAAGAGCATGATGGTTCCTGGCGTAGACGCGCTGCGGCGAGCGCGGGAGGGAAAGCGAAGGGGGCGCACCTCGGATCACACCCCACCGAGTGGCTGTGCGGAGTTATCACGCGTCTGTTCACACGTGCAAGACAATCTTGGCAAGTCGAATTTGGCTCATTTGGAGACGTTGAGATGTCCCCCGCGGCTTGTACCGGGATCCCTCGGTGGCTAGGATGCCCAGCCTGCCGTACAACCGGCCGAGTCTCTCATGCTTGAACAAACCCGCCGCCAGGCCTCGATCTTCGTCTACCTGATCTTCGGTCTCCTGATCGTGATCTTCATCTGGGGCATCAACCCGGGCAACCGCGGTGGTAGTGAAGGTGGGTGCGGGACGTCGAGCAACGTCGAGGTCAGGGTCGACGGCACGGAAGCCAACCACAGCGCCTTCCTCATCGCGTTCTCGGCGAACGGCGCGAGCGGACGCCAGAAGGTGTACCTGGCGCTCGACTCGGTGATCCGGCGCGAGCTGCTCGCGCAAGCGGCGGCCGAGCGCGGGATCCGCACGACCCTCGATCTGGCCCGCGAGGAGGTCAAGCGCGGCTTCTTCTTCATGGGGGGCCAGCGCCTCAACCTGGCCGGGCAATTCCTCGACGAGATCGACGGCGAGAAGTTCTACAACCACAAGAAGTGGAAGGGCTTCGTCGCGTCGCTGAACGTCTCCGAGAGCAGCTACCTCGAGGAGCAGGCGCGCGGCCTGCAAGCCGCGATGATGGCCGAGCTGCTCACGAACTCGGCCCGCGTCTCGCGCGACGAGGCGCTCGCCGATTACCTCTACGACAATAACACCGTGACCTACGACGTCGTCACGTTCGACCCCGGCAAGTACCGGCTCGCGATGCACCTCACCGAGGCCGATATCAAGCGCTTCCTCGATGGCCACACCGCCGAGGTGGAGGCCCGCTACAAGGCCGACGAGCGTACTTACAAGGGCGTCAAGCCGCAGCTCGCCCTCCGCGAGATCTTCATCCCGAAGGCGCTCCCCGAGGCCACCAAGCCCGACGACGACAAGAAGCCGGCCGACGACAAGAAGCCGGCCGACGACAAGAAGTCCACCGACGACAAGAAGGCGGACAACGCCGGCGACAAGAAGCCCGCCGACGACAAGACCGACAAGCCCGCAGGCGACAAGAAGCCCGACAAGGTCGCCGACAAGAAGGCGGACAAGACCGACAAGAAGGCGGACAAGACCGACAAGAAGCCCGCCGCGGGCGATGCGCCCAACCCGCGCGGGCTCCCCACGGACGTCGCCAAGGCCAAGCTCGAGGCCGTACGCACCTCGATCGCCGCCGGCAAGCTCACGTTCGCCGACGCCGCCAAGCAACTCGCGGCCGATTCGTCCGACGATGCCCCGGAAGACAACGGCGATCGCGGGTGGCACTCGGCCGACAACGCGACGCTCGGCGACAAGGCGATCAACGACGCCGTCAAGACGCTCAAGCCCGGCGAGCTGACCCCGGTGATCGTCACCGAGCGCGGCGTGTACCTCGTGATGGCGACCGACAAGCGCGAAGGCGACCTCAGCTTCGACCAGGTCAAGACCGAGATCGCCGCGGCGCTCGCCAAGGAGGTGTGGGGCAAGGAAGCGGCGAAGCGCGATGCGCTCGAGGCGCTCGCCAAGGCGCAGGCCGGCAAGCCCCTCGAGCAGCTGTTCGAGCGGGCGCCCGTCAAGGCCCCCGGCGGCATCGAAGATCTCCTCAACAACCCGAACATTCCGGAGGAAAAGAAGCAACAGCTGCTCCAGCAGTACTTGCAAATGCAACAGCAGAAGCACGGCTCGCTTGACGTCCACGAGCAAGATGTCCCGGTGGCCTGGTATGCCGAGGCCGACGGTTCGGCGCATGGCACGACGGCTGCACCGGGAAGCGCGGGCGGCGGGACGGCGGCTCCCGCGGCCGGCAGCGCCACCACGGCTCCCGCGGCCGGCAGCGCCGCCACCGGCACGGGAAGCGGCAGCGCGGCGACGCCAGCCACGCCTCCCGCGGCCCCTCCCCCGGCCGTGATCGAGGCGTCGAAGGACCAGCTGCCCCAGCTCGGTGCGATCCCCAAGCCGAAGGTCAACCGGCTCGGGCCCTCGCCGCGCCAGGCCAAGATGGCGGACCTGGGGAGCTCGAAGGAGGCCGTCGCCGCGCTGTTCGACGAGCTGTCGCCGGGCGAGGTGGCGAAGAAGCTCTATGAAGGCGACGGCGGCAGCTATGTCGTCGTCCAGCTGATCACCCGGTCGGAGCCCAAGGTGGAAGAGTTCGACAAGACCGCCGATGCCGAGATCGCGCGGATGCAGGGAGCGCGCGGCAAGGCCGCGGTCCACGACTGGCTCAAGCAGCGGTGCGAGACGCTCACCAAGGCGGGCAAGATCCGGCCCGCCACCGACCGGATCCGCGAGACCGACGACAAAGGTAATCCAGCGCCGACCGTCTACCACCCCTGCATGTACTTCGACTATCTCGATCGCTAGCGGCGTACCGACGCGCATTCACCCGCGTTTTTCGGTAACTTCGAGCTAGTGTTCGAGGGGGGACCCGCCACACCGCGGCGCCTGCCGTTCCGCTTCCAAGCGCATGGAGGGGTCGGCCGACTCGCGCTCACCGATCTCACCGTCGGCCTCCTCACCATCGACAAGCTCGAGCTCGAGATCACCGACCTGGGAACCGACCCGGGCATCGCCGTGGCGGAGCGCTTCCAGCGCCGCCGCACCCGGCTGCGCAGCCTCGCGGTGCGGATCAGCGCGCCGGCGCTCGAGGACCGCGTCGCCCAGATCCGCAAGCACCTCGCCGGGCTGGGCATCACCCAGCTGTCGGCCCGGCTCAACGATGGCTACGTCTCCGTGCGCGCGCGCGCCGCCGATGGCCTCGCGGCCGCCGATCTGTCCTGTCACTTCCACCTCGTGAGCTCGGGCACGCAGCTCCGCGCGCTCGCCACCGCGGTCCGCGTCCACGGCCACCTCCCGACCCCGGGGCCGGTGATCGCCGATCGCCTGCTCGTCGCGTTCCTCGCCGCCACCGAGGTCGCCGGCACCGCCGAGCGCCCGTACACGCGTGGGCTGTGCGACGTCGAGGTCGATCTCGTCGGCGCCCTCTTGTGGCAGGTGCTGCCGCCGAGCGGGTGGCGGCTGCCCGCGGTCTCGGAGATCGAGCTCACCCACATCCGGGTCGCGCGCACGGCGATCGAGATCGCCTACGGACCGGCCGGCACGCGGGCCGGCGAGCTCGGCGTCCGCCCCAACACCCACCAGCTCGCGGCGGCGCACGACCTCATGCACTCGGTCGATCAGCAGCTGCGCAGCGGGCACCTCGAGGAGGCGATGCGCGGCTATCGCGCGCTGCTCGCGGCGAGCGGCCCCGATCAGCCGCTGCTCCTCGAGCGGATCCTCGCGCTCGCGGCGGCGCGCCCGACCTGGTTCTTCGACGGGCTCGAGCTCGCGCGCCAGGCGCTCGGCCGGTGGCCGAAGTTCGTCCCGGCGCACGCCGCGCTGGCGTCGATCACCCTCGCCCAGGGCGACGCGCGCGAGGCCGCCAAGCACCTCGAGGCCGTCGCGCGGACGGCGAGCACCGAGGGCGACGACGATCAGGCCGCGCTCGCCTCGCTCGCCGCCGCACGGCTCCTCCGCGTGCTCGACGCCAAGGCAGCCACCCAGCTCTACCAGCTCGCGATCGAGCACGATCCGCGCTCGAACGAGGCCGCCGATTCGCTCACCGACCGGCTCGCCGACGAGCAGCGCTGGCCCGAGCTCATCCGGCTCGTGCGGGCGCGCGTCGCCGGTCTGGGAGGCGCCAAGGCCGGAACGGCGGCCGGAACGGCGGCCGGAACCATCGACAAGCCGCGCGCGGTGCAGCTCCACCTGCGGCTCGCCGACGTGTTCATGCACCAGCTCGGCGATCTGGACGGCGCGCAGCACGAGCTCGCCGCGGCGCGCGCGCTCGCCCCCGACGACCCCGCCGTGCACGAGATGACCGCGACCATCCTCGTCACGCGCGATCCCCCCGCCGCCATCACGGCCTGGCGCGAGGTCGTGCGGCTCGCCGAGCTGCGAGGAGACCACCGGACCGGGGCGCGCGCCTGGGCGAAGCTCGGCGATCTCCTGGCCAGCGCGCCCAGGGCGACGGCCGGTGATCCGTCATCCGACGCAGGCGGCCCGGACCGCGCGGGCGCCGCCGCGGCTCCCGGTAGCGCCGAACACGCATGGCGGCGTTCGCTCGAGCTCGATCCGCTGCAGGCCGATGCGCTGGCCGGGCTCGCGACCGCCGCGGCCGAGCGCAACGACCACGGCGTCGCCGCGGACCTCTACGAGCGCCTCCGGGGCCTGGGCCTCGCGCAGGTGGTCGCCGCGCGCCACGAGGTCGCCCTGGCCCGATCGCTCCTCACGCTCGGCCGGACCGAAGACGCGCGCGCGAGCCTGCGGCGCGCCACGCTGGCGAGCGGCGCGACCGCCGCGGAGGCCCACGCGATGCTCGCCGAGATCGCGGGGGCGGCGCTCGATCACGAGCTCGCGGCGGCCGAGCTCGACACGGCGACCGGCACGCTGGTCGCGCTCGCGGCCAAGCAGCCCGCCGAGGCCGAGCGCCTGCGCACGCGCGCGGCCGAGCTGGCCGTGGCACGCGCGATGCTGTTCGACAGGACCGGGCAAGCCTCCGCCGCGGCGGCCGACTGGGAGCGTGCCCACGCGCTGGCCCACCCGGCCGCGCCCGAGATCGCCCGGGACGCCGCGCGCACGTTGCTCGCGCGCTCGGGGGACGACGTGACCCGCGAGCGCCGCTGGATCGACGCGGTGCTCGCGACGCAGCCGGCCCCGGCCGAGCGCGCCGCGCTGCTCGTTCGCCGGGCCGATGTCCGCCGCCGCGAACCGTCACCCGACCTCGCCTCGGCGCTCGCCGACCTCCAGGAGGCCGTGGTCGCCGCGGAGGCTGGCCCCGGCACCGCCGGCCACACGCGCCGGCGGGCCTATCAGCTCCAGGCCGAGCTGTTCGGGCAGACCGGCGAGCCGCGATCGCGCGCCCAGGCCCTCGCAGAGGTCGCCAAGCTCGCCGAGCACCCGGCCGATCGCGTCGAGAGCGAGCTCGGGGCCGCGGCGGCATGGCTCGCGGTCGACGATCCTGCGGCGGCGCTGACCCACGGCATGCAGGCCCACGCCGCGCTGGTGGCGATGGACGCTCCGGCTCCGCCGGCTCCGCCGGCTCCGCCGGCTCCGCCGGCTCCGCCGGCTCCGCCGGCAGGAAAGACCGCGAAGGCTCCGCCGGCTCCGCCGGCGGGAAAGGCCGCGAAGGCCGCGAAGACCGCGAAGGCGACGAAGGCCGCGGGCGTCGAGGTCCCCGCGGCGCTGCGGCGCAACGTGCTGGGCACGCTCGGCGAAGCCGCGTGGCGGCAGCGCGCCTGGCCCGAAGCGATCCATGCCTACCGCGGCCTGCTCGACGATCCCGGGCCGGACGCCTCGCAGCTCGCGACGTTCCGCTATCGCCTCGCGGTGGCGGCCGATCGCCAGGGTGAGCCGGCGACCGCGCTCGCCGCGCTCCGGCCGCTGATGCCGCTGATGGAAAAGCTCCCAGCGCCGGGGGACGCCGCCCACGATCCCGCGGCGACCGGCGACGGCTCCCTGCGCGGCGGAAACCCCGAGCTGCGCGCCCAGGCGCTGCGCCTGTTCGCGGATCTCGCCGAGCGCGCCGGTGAGCTCGTCGCCGCCGCGGCGGCCCTCGAGAGCTTCGCGGCGATCGGCGGCGATGGCGCGGTGACCGTCCGCTCCGATGCGGTGTATCGCGCCGGTGAGCTGTTCCGGCGCGCCGAGCGCGGCGAGGACGCGATCCGCTGCTTCGAGGCCACGCTGCGGATCGCCGATACCCACCTGCCCGCGCTCGATGCGCTCGAAGCGGTCTGGCGCGAGCGCGGCGATCTCGAGCGCGTCGCGGTCATCCTCGGCCGCAAGGTCGCGGCGACCGCCCGCCACCCGGCGCGCCAGAAGCCGCTGCTGTCGCGGCTGGGCGATCTGCAGGATCAGCTCGGCCGCCCCGCCATCGCGCTGGCGATCCACCAGCGCGCGCTGGAGATCGATCCGATGTGGCGGCCCTCCCTGCGCTACGTCACGCTCGGGCTGCGCGACACCGGCCAGGTGGTCGCCGCGGCCGGCGGGCTCGCCCAGCTCGCCGGCGAGCTGCACGGCGATCAGGGCGTCGATCTCGCGATCGTCGCGCGCGAGCGCCAGATCGCGGCGGAGGCGCTCGCCGAGCTGGTCGCCAAGCTCGACGACACCCAGCTCGAGGCGGTGCGTGGGGTGGCCGGCCCGGCGCTCGTGCGCGCCGCCCTCGACAACGCCGATGTCGCCGCCGGGCTGGCCCGCCTGCGCAGCGAGCCCGCGGCCCCGGTGCCGGTCCCCACGGGCCGCGAGGGTAACACCCAGGGCTGGCCCCAGGCCCCGGCGACCGGCAGCGCGCTGTCCCTGCGCGAGGCCGCCGCGCGCGCCCGCGCCGAAGGCAAGCTCGACGCCGCGTTCGCGACGCTCGAGACCGTGAACCACGTCAACCCCGGCGACGCCGGCGTGCTGCGCGAGCTCGTCGAGATCGCCCAGCAGCTGCACGATCACGCGGCGGCCGCGCGCCACCTCACCGCGCTCGCGCTCCGGCTCACCGGGGCACGCCGCGGCGACGCGCTGCTCGAGCTCGCCGACACGTACTACGACAAGCTCGACGACGCCGTGCGCGGCCGCGAGGCGATGCGCCGGGCGGCGGATGCGTTCGGCACGGGCTCCCGGCGCGATGCCACGCTGCGCATGCTCGCCACCGAGGCCGGCACCCACCTCGCGTGGAACATCGCCGTCGAGGCGCTGCTGTCGATCCCGCTCGAGAAGCGCACGCCGGCGGACTTCACGAGCCTGGCGACCGCGCTGATGCGCGCCGGCCGCGACGCCGACGCGATGGCGGCGATCGAGGCGGCGACCGCGGCCAACCGGTTCGACGACGGCGGCGAGCTCGTGCGCCAGCTGCAGCTCGAGATCCAGCGCAAGACCGATCTGGTCCGGGCGCTCGAGGACCGCGCCGCGCAGGCTCCCGGGGACGAGGCGTCCGCGCTGCTCGACGAAGCCCAGCTGCTGCGGATCGCGATCGGTCAGCCCGGCACCCAGCCGCTGCGCGACATCGCGGCCCCCCCGGGCGAGACCCCGAAGGCCGACACCAACCCCTGGCCGGTCCGGACCAAGACCAAGCCCGGGCTCCCGAGCCGGCGGGTGCCGCCCGCGTCGATCGGATCCCGCTCCCGGACCACCCAGCCACCCCCGCTCGGCGAGCCCGCGCAGGACGCCCGCCACGCACCCGCCGCCGATCCGCCGGCCAGCGCCGCGCAGGCCGCGATCGCCGAACCAGCGACCGGCGCCCAGCTCGCCCCGGCGGCTCAGGGTGCGCGCACGGACCTCGCGCCTCCCGCGGAGAGCTCCCCACCAGAGGGGACGCCTGCCGGGAACGCACCGGCGCCAGCGCCGCGGCCCGGCGGGCTCACGCAGCCCGCGATCGGCCGCATCAAGCTGGTCCCGCGGGTGGTGACCCGCCCCGGGCTGGGCTCGCCGCGGCCGGACCCATCCCAGGCGAGCGCCCCCGACGAGCCCGGCGGGAGCCGCCCCGCGACCGCGAGCCCCCCGGCGGCGGCGGGTCCGTCCGGCCCGCGCGTCACCGTCGCCCCCAAGTCCAAGACCCGCCAGACCGCGCCTCGGATCGCCGCCGCCCGCGCGCCCAAGGTGAAGCCCGCCGATGCCCCCGACGGCGCCGATCGGGAGATCCCCGCCCCGTCGGTCACCATCACCGGCACCCCCGACGAGACCGCGCGCGCGCTGCTGCTCGCCGCGGGCTCGGCCGATCGCCACCGGCTGCTCGCCGCGCGCCGCGCCGCGCCCGACGATCCGTCCGTGCTGCTCGCGCTGCTCGCCCACCTCGGCGACCGCGAGCCGGCGGTTCGCCGCGAGCTGCTCGACGAGGTCGTCCGGACGAGCCACGGCCGCGCCCTGGCGATCGCGCTGCACGAGCTCGCCGAGCTCGCCCGCGAGGCCCGCGAGCCGAGCCATGCCACCGCGCTGTGGATGCGGGCGTACCAGGCCGATCCGGGCCACGCCCCGGTGTGGATGCCGCTCGCCAATGCGCTCGCCGCGTCCGACGATCACACGACCGCGCGCGAGCTGTACGAGGCCATCGCCGGCTCCACCGACTACGACGCGACCGACCGCGCGTTCGCCGCCGAGCGCGCCGAGGCCCTCGGGCGCGACGACTCGGTCGTCTCGGGGGAGATCAGGCCGAGCGGCGCGACCCACATCGAGGAGGCCAAGCAGCTCGCCGAGAGCGAAGACTGGCCCGGCGCGATCGACGCCGCCGAGCGCGCCGCCGCCGCCCGGCCCGACGACCCCGATACCCTCGAGATCCTCGAGAGGGTCTACTTCGCATCGGGCAACGTCACCCAGGCCTCCGAGTCGATCGGGCGCCAGCTCCAGCTCCTCGAAGATCCGGTGCAGCGCGCCGCGCTGTGGCGCCGCCGCGCGAAGATGTACCGCGAGGCGCTCGGCCGCGATGCCGAGGCGTACGGCTGCCTCAAGGAAGCGCACGCGTGCTCGCCGGCCGATCCCGAGATCGCCTATCAGCTCCGCACGGCGGCGATGGTCCGCGGCGAGTGGCCGCTCGCGGCGTCGCTCCTGTATCGCGAGATCGCCGCGGCGACCAACCCGCGCGATCGCGGCGCGCTCCACCTCGAGCTCGCGCTGATCTACGAGGAGCGGCTCGACGACTACGTCCAGGCCCAGGCCAACTACGAGCAGGCGCTCGCGTTCGATCCGACGATCCCCGCGGTCAAGCTACCGCTCGCGCGGCGCTACGAGATGATCGGCCGATCGAGCGACGCGGCCCGGCTCTACGAGGAGGCCGCCGCCTCGGCGCGCGCCGCCGATCGAGCCGGCCTGCTCGAGGCCGCCGCCCGGTGCCGCGCGACCGCGGTCGCGACCTCCGAGCCGGATCTCGCCGCCGAGCTCGATCGCGCCGAGGCCGCCGGCGATCTCGAGGCGGCGCTCGACCTCGCCCACCAGCTGTGGCGCGCCCAGCCGGGGCACCCCGCGGCGTTCCGCGTGCTCGCCAACGGCCACCGTGCGTCCGGCGACCTCGCGGCGCTCACCGAGCTCACCCGTACGCGGGCCAGCCACGCCGGCACCCCGGACGACCGGGCGGCGGCGTGGCTCGAGGTCGCCCGGCTCGCAGAGGAGCTGAGCGCGCTCGATCAGGCCGCGCGCGCCTACGATCTCGCGCTGATCGAGGATCCGGGCCACATCAGCGCGCTCGACGCCCGCGGCGCCCTCGCGTTCCGGCTCGCCGACTTCGCCACGGCGGATCTGATCTACCGCGATCTCGGGGCCGGCGAGTCCGTGCTCGGCGACGACGAGCTCGCCCTGCGCCGCTCGATCATCTCCGAGCAGCTCGGCCGCGACAGCGAGGCGCTCCACTTCGCGCAGGTCGCCGCGAGCCTCGCGCCCGGCCGGCGAGACGTGGTCACGCGGGTGCAGGAGCTCGCGACCCGGATCGGCGAGCTGCCGGTCGCCCTGGCCGCGGCGCGCCAGCTCCTCGAGCTCGTGCCGCTCGACGACGACGAGGCGCGGCTCGCCACCCACTTCGTGCTCGTCGAGCTCCTGCGCGAGGCCGGCGAGCTCGACGAGGCCGTGGTCCAGCTCGAGAAGATCCTGCGCGATCACCCGGTCCACGCGGGGGCGATCGAGGCCCTGGCCCAGGTCCACACCGCGCGCGGCGACTGGACGACCGCGACGCGCTACCTCTACCAGCTCGTCCCGCTGGCGCCGTCTCCCGACCAGCGGGCCGAGCGGCTGTACCAGCTCGGTGAGGCCGTCCTCGTTCACGTGGGCGACGTCGATCGCGCCGATGACGTGTTCCTGCGCGCCTCCGACCTCGATCCCGGCCATATCCCGACGCTGCGCCGCCTGCTCGACGTGTACTGGCGGTCCGACGACCCGGGTGGCATCGTCGAGGTCGCCACCGAGCTTGCCAGCAAGAACGCGCTGACGAGCGGCCCCACCACGCCGGGCGCGCTCGCCCACGCCCTGGTCGCGGCAGCCCTGGTCGGCGACGCCGAGCTCGCCGAGCGCATCCAGACCGCCCTCGGCGACGCGGCCCCGCGCCAGATCGCCGGTGCGCTGGCCGAGCTCGCCGACCGTACGGGCCGCCTCTCGCTCAGCGCGGCGTCGACGGCGATCGCCGAGCTCGCGCGGCGCGGCCTCTTCGATCTCGCGAAGCTGCGCGCCGCCGCGGCGGGCACTCCCGTGGCAAACTCGCTGTAGCCCGGCCATCATCCCCGCCATTCCCCTGACCTTTGCCATCGCTAACTGCCGCGTTCAGCTGGACTATTGACGGCTATGTAAGCGTGGTTACGTTGTGCCCGCCATGAAGCTAGACAAGCTCACCGTGAAGGCCCAAGAGGCGATCGCCGCATCGCGCGATACAGCCATGGCGATGCACCACGCCGAGGTCCGCCCCGAGCACCTGCTCGTCGCGCTGCTCGAACAGGAAGGCGGGGTCGTCCCCCGGATCCTCGCCAAGCTCGGCGCCGACGCGCGGGTCGTCCGCGCCGACCTCGCGCGCACGTTCGAGAAGCTCCCGCGTGCCCGCGGGGCGGCGCTCGACATCGACGCGGGGCGCGCGTTCAAGGACGTCTGGGAAGCCGCCGGCCGCCAGGCCGAGGAGATGAAGGACGAGTTCATCTCGACCGAGCACTTCCTGATCGCCCTGGCCGGCGATAAGTCCGGCGCGGGCGAGGCCCTGACCAGCGCCGGCGCGACCAAGGAAGCGATCCTCGAAGCGCTCGTCGCGGTGCGTGGCAACCAGCGCGTCCAGGACGCCGATCCCGAGGCCAAGTACGAGGCGCTCGAGCGCTACACCCGGGATCTCACGGCGCTGTCCCGCCAGGGCAAGCTCGACCCGGTGATCGGCCGCGACGACGAGATCCGCCGCACGATCCAGATCCTGTCGCGCCGCACCAAGAACAACCCCGTGCTGGTCGGCGAGGCCGGCGTCGGCAAGACCGCGGTGGTCGAGGGCATCGCCGAGCGCATCGCCAAGGGCGACGTCCCCGAGTCGCTGCGCGACAAGCGGATCTGCTCGCTCGATCTCGGCGCGCTGATCGCCGGCGCCAAGTACCGCGGCGAGTTCGAGGAGCGCCTGAAGGCGGTGCTGAAGGAGGTCGCCGCGGCCGAGGGCCAGGTCATCATGTTCATCGACGAGCTGCACACGCTCGTCGGGGCCGGCGCCGCCGAAGGCGCGACCGACGCGGCCAACCTGCTCAAGCCCGCGCTCGCGCGCGGCGAGCTGCGCTGCATCGGCGCGACCACGCTCGACGAGTACCGCAAGCACATCGAGAAGGACAAGGCGCTTGAGCGCCGGTTCCAGCCGGTGATGATCGACGAACCGTCGGTCGCCGACACCATCGCGATCCTGCGCGGCCTCAAGGACAAGTACGAGGTCCACCACGGCATCCGGATCCGCGACGGCGCGCTGGTCGCCGCGGCGCGGCTGTCGAACCGCTACATCCCGCAGCGCCAGCTGCCCGACAAGGCGATCGACCTCGTCGACGAGGCCGCGTCGCGGCTCAAGATGGAGATCGAGAGCGTGCCGACGCCGATCGACAACCTCGAGCGCCGCGTCATGACCCTCGAGGTCGAGCGCGCCGCGCTCGAGCGCGAGAACGATCGCCACGCCAAGCAGCGGCTGCCCGAGGCCAAGCGCGAGATCGCCGAGCTCAAGGAGCAGGCGTCCGCGATGAAGGCGCAGTGGCAGCGCGAGCGCGAGCTGATCCAGAGCCTGCGCACCAAGAAGGAGAAGCTCGAGCAGCTCAAGGCCGAGGCCGATCGGCTGCAGCGCCAGGGCGACTACGCTCGCGCGTCCGAGCTCCGGTTCGGCTCGATCCCCGAGCTCGAGAAGGAGACCGCCAAGGAGACCGCCAAGGTCGAGGAGCTACGGGCCAAGGGCAGCTTCCTGCGCGAGGAGGTCACCGAGGACGACATCGCCGCGGTGGTCGCCAAGTGGACCGGCATCCCGGTCGAGAAGATGCTCGAGGGCGAGGTCGAGCGCCTGAACAAGATGGAGGATCGGCTGCGCGAGCGGGTCGTCGGTCAGGACGCCGCCGTCGCCGCCGTCGCCGCCGCCGTGCGCCGCGCCCGCGCCGGGCTCAAGGATCCCAACCGGCCGATCGGCAGCTTCCTGTTCCTGGGGCCCACCGGCGTCGGCAAGACCGAGCTGGCGCGCGCGCTCGCCGAGTTCCTGTTCGACGACGAGCACGCGATGATCCGGATCGACATGTCGGAGTACCAGGAGAAGCACACCGTCTCGCGCCTGGTCGGCGCGCCTCCGGGCTACGTCGGCTACGATCAGGGCGGCCAGCTCACCGAGGCGGTGCGCCGCCACCCGTACTCGGTGGTCCTGCTCGACGAGATGGAGAAGGCGCACGCCGACGTGTGGAGCGTCCTCCTGCAGGTGCTCGATGACGGCCGGCTCACCGACGGCCAGGGCCGCACGGTCGACTTCCGCAACACGCTCGTGATCATGACCACCAACGTCGGCAGCGCGCACCTCCTGCGCCTCTCCCGCGACAACCGCGACCAGATCGAGAAGCTCGCCATGCGCGAGCTCTAGACCACGTTCCGCCCCGAGTTCCTGAACCGGATCGACGAGACCATCTTCTTCGAGCCGCTCGGAGAGGCGCAGCTCGGCCAGATCGTCAGGATCCAGGTCCAGCGGTTCGACAAGCTCCTGGCCGA
>Ga0308175_100000066_pt1 | contig 86099 bp, 86 predicted proteins | sample PhyCR1_3_FD_203893 | JGI IMG/M metagenome (GOLD analysis project Ga0308175, IMG submission 203893) | Soil microbial communities from UC Gill Tract Community Farm, Albany, California, United States - DLSLS.C.R1 | ecosystem: Environmental > Terrestrial > Soil > Agricultural land | place: USA...
CGGGCGACAAAGGACGAACGCCGGGCCGCCACAGCACCGCCACCGCGGCCACGACCAGCGCCGCGACCCCCAGCGTCGCCGTCGTCCCGTGCCCGGGGGCTCGCGCCAGCAGGCCGGCGACCGCCACCACGGCGCCGAACCCGACCGCGGGCTCCAGCCACGACCATTCCCGCCGCCTGGCGAGCGAGAGAACTGCCCGACCGACCAGCAGCGAGACGGCGCAGATCAGCGCCGCCGAGGCGTAGGTACCGATCATCAGGCGTTGGAACTTATGGTAGCGGGCGCTTTCAGTACTTCTCGGCGGCCGCTTCGAGCGTCTGCCGCAGGTTCTCGCCCCGCAGCGGATGCTCGTGGCCGGGCGCGACGACCTTCGGTTCCAGCGCCGCCAGCTTCCGCACCGACTCCTTCGCCTTCGCGTGGTCCCAGGCCCAGGCCGGGTGCGGGACACTCGCCTCGCCCTCGGGCAGCGGTTTCAGCCGCGCCGAGTCGACCAGGTAGACGACGTCGGAGACAAGCGCCACCCGGTCGCTCTCGCGCCAGAGGCCGATCAGGCCCGGCGCGTGGCCGGGGAAGTGGATCACCTCGAAGCCGGCGACCTCGTCGCCTTCGATCACCGTGTCGGCGATCCGCACCGCGCCGCCATCCCAGCGCCGCAGCAGAAAGGGGTAGAGCCGTCGCACCCAGGCGACCGGCAACTGCGAGAGGTCCATGTAGGGGGCGATTGCGGCGTCGCTTTCGGCGTCGGTCCGTTCGTCGGGGTGGCAGAGCACCGGCACGTCCATGTAGGGGGCGGTGCCGCGGTGGTCGGCGTGGGCATGGCCGAGGACGACGCGCTTCAGCCCTCCGAGCTCCTCGGCGGCGGACCGCGCCTTCTTCCGCATCGACTTGGTGCCGGCGTCGAACTGGACGACCCCGTCGCCGTCCTCGAGGAAGTAGATGTTCATCGCCCCGCGGAAATCCCCCCGCAGGAGCCAGACCCCGTCGGCGACCTTCTCCAGTGCCATGCCGCCCACCTTAACCGGGCACTAGGGTTCCCGCGTGCCCTGGATCTGGAAAGCGGGGATGATCGTCCTCGTCGTCTGCCTCGTTCTGGCGATGGTGATCGCCGTCTACCGGTTGGCGACGACGCCGACCGAAATCCTCGGCGACGGCTTCCGCGGCCTGCCGGCGAAGCAGCAGCACCAGTAGGCACCTGCAGCCCCGCCTCCGCACGGTCGCTTAGTATCGAATCCGTTCAGCGGACGAAGGAGGCGGCGTGTTCACTCGCATCGTGGTTGGGACCGATGGCTCGGAGACGGCTGCTCAGGCGGTGGGGCAGGCGATCGAGTTGGCGAGCAAATTCGGCGCCCAGCTCAGCATCGTCAGCGCCTACGCGCCGATTTCCGGTCGCCGCGTCAAAGGCGAGCAGAGCGAAGCGCCCGCCGATGTCCACTACGAGATCGGCCCTCGCGAGGACGTCAACCTCGTCCTCGACGCTGCCGCGGCCGAGGCGAAAGCGGCCGGGGTCGAGGTGCGGACCCACCCGGTCGAGGCAGACCCCGCCGACGCGATCCTCAACGTCGCCGAAGAGGTCAAGGCCGACCTGATCGTCGTCGGCAACAAGGGGATGACCGGCGCCCGCCGCTACCTGCTCGGCAGCGTGCCCAACAACGTCTCCCACCACGCGCCTTGCAGCGTGATCATCGTCAGAACGACCTGAGCGCGGCGACTACTTAACCGCGGGCGAGAACCTGGGGAACGTGCCCGTCGCGCGCGCCGCGTCGATCAGCCCCGCGCCCTGCTGGGTGCGGGGGAAGCCGAGGTCGCGGGCGGTGTGGCGGAGCTGCTTGCGCACCGCGTCCGCCCGCTTCTCCAGCGGCAGGGCGGGGTTGATGACGCCGCCGGCGAGGACCATCGCGGCGACGCCGGAGACGTGGGCTGCGGCCATCGAGGTGCCGGTGTAGTTGGCGGGGATGGCGAATTCGTCGGTCGTGCCTTCCCGCAGCGTCACCTGGTAGATCGGCCGTGCCGCCACGGAGGGGCAGCGGCTCTGCGGTTCGCCGCCGCCCGGGGCGACGAGGTCGATCCCGGCGCCCGCGAGGTCGTAGCTGCCGAGGCAGCCCCCCTCGGTGGTGCCGCTGACCCCGATCACCCGCGGCCCGGTGGCGGGGGCGGAGACGCATTCGTCGGCGCTGAGGTTGCCGGCGGAGGCGACGGCGACGATCCCGTGCTTGTACGCGGCCCGCAGCGCTTCGTTCACCACCGGGACCCGCTCACCGCATTCGAAGTTGAAGCTCATGTTGATCACCTGCGCCTTGTGGGCGATCGCGAAGCGGATCCCCTTGGCGATGTCGGAGGCGAAGCCTTCGCCGCGGCGGTTGAGCACCCGCACGGGCATCAGCTTCGCGTTGTAAGCGAGCCCGGTGACGCCGACGCCGTTGTTGGTCTTCTCGGCAATCGTGCCGGCGACGTGGGTGCCGTGGCCGCCTTCGTCGAGCGGGAAGCGATCGTGGCCGACGAAGTCGTAGCCGGGGACGAACTGGCTCGGGGTGAAGTCGGGGCTGCGACGGAAGCGGGTGCCGAAGGAGCGATAGGCGATGCCGGTGTCGAGGACGGCGACGACGATCCCCGAGGCTCCCGGCCGCTTCGCTTCGATCAGGTTGCGCCAGGCGCCGACGGCATCGATCCCCCCTGGGGAGATCGGCAGCGAGCTCGAGGCGGAGCTCCGCGGCGAGAGGAAGTTCCACTGCCTGAAGGACCAGTCACCGGGGGTGGTCGACGATTCAGAGGCGGTTTCCAGAATCCCGGAATCGTCCGGATCGAAGGGCTGCGGTTCGCTCGCCGCCGAGGTCGTGGCGACGTAGTCCGGCTCGGCATAGACGACGTTCGGATTCCCCCGCAGGGCCCGCGCAGTCCGCTCGACCCCGGCGCCGGCGGGCAGCCTCAGCGTCCGGCCCTGCCGCTGGCCCTCGAACTTGACCAGCAGCTGGCGGGGGGCAAACTCGCGTGCCGGCGAGATCCCCTCCGCCCCGCGGGCAGGGGAGGCGGCCACGGACAGGGCCGCGATCAGCGCCAGGGGCGGGAGGGTGCGAAGAAGTCGTCTCATCAGGTCAGAAGCGCCGCCGGACCCCCGCGCCCGACCGACACCCCAAGAACACCGCGTTGCCGCGGAAGTTGCCGGTGGACATACTCCCGCATCGTGGACGCGGGCAGCTTCGATGCCGGGATGGACATTGCCCTGGAGGAGGCGCGCAAGGCCGAGGGCCACGGCGACGTGCCGATCGGCGCCGCGGTTCTCCGCGACGGCGAGGTGCTGGCTCGGGCCGGCAACGAGCGCGAGCTGCGGAGCGACCCGACCGCCCACGCCGAGCTGCTGGCGATCCGGGCCGCGGCCGAGGCCCTCGGTGGGTGGCGGTTGCCGGGGACGACCCTCTTCGTCACCCTCGAGCCCTGCGCAATGTGCGCGGGCGCGATCGTCCTCGCCCGCATCCCCCGCGTCGTCTACGGAACCGCCGACCCGAAGGCGGGCGCCGCCGGCAGCGTCCTCGACGTCCTCGGCGAGCCGGCACTGAACCACCGCCCGGAGGTGGTCGCCGGCGTCCGCCAAGCGGAGTGCGCCGATCTCTTGCGCGAGTTCTTTGCCGCCCGCCGCGGCTAGTGGGACCCCTGGGGGGAGGCGCCGGCTTCCTCCTGGGCGCCGATACCCTGTGCTGACCCGGAGAGGTGTCCGAGTGGCTTAAGGAGCGCGATTGGAAATCGCGTGGGCGGGGTTAACCCGCCTCGTGGGTTCGAATCCCACCCTCTCCGCTTTTCGGAAACAGGTGAAGTTTTGGTGAAGTACAGGTTGATCGGTTTGAGGCCGACTCTATACTCAGCGCCGTAATGGAGCTCTCTCTGACGCTTCGTTGCAGCGCGGGAGGACCGGCGTTTCTTGGCCGATGATGCCGGTCCTCTCCATTCCCCTGGCAGCCCGCCCGAAGAGAACGGACGCCTCGTCGCAGGGTAGCGGCTCAGGCCTGGCGCAGGGCAGGTATCGAGGGGCGTGCCGCCAACGGTTGTCCGCGGTAGTCGTCGAGGGCGACGACGATCGCCTCCGACTCGGGCAGAGGGGTGGCTGGCCGGTGGCCGCGCAGCCGCTCGTGGCTGCAGACGACGTAGCACCACTCCATCAGACGCAGCCGCGCCTCGGGGTCGATCTCGAGGATGGTCGCGCCGACGAGGAACTGCCCCTCGGCCTCGCGACAGGTCCTCACTTCGACCTTCGCCGCGACCTCGTGGCACTCGCCGGCGGCGTCGGTCAGGGTCAGGAGGACGGCGGGCTGGCTGCCGACCTCGAGCTGCGCCGAAGCGATCAGGCCCAGCCCGGCGGCGGAGGCGTCGACGAGCCTCGCCGGCGTGTGGGCGGTGGGGGAGTAGACACTCGCTTCGGCGTCCCCCTCGAAGCGGTAGACGAGCCGGCGCTGGCGGCGGCGGCCGACGGCCATCGTCGTCTTCAGCAGGCGCCGCAGCTCGAAGAGCCCGAGCAGGGGGACGACGACGGCGGCGATGCCCGGCAGGTCCGGGAGCGGCCCGACTCCGGCCAGGTCGAGCAGGCGCAGCAGCGTGCCGGCTGCCAGCAGCACCGTGCAGAAAAGGACGAGGTGGAGCTTGCGGACGGCGTCGAAGCCGCCGCCGTCGCGCCCTTGCTTCGGCGTCACCTTGAAGGCGGTCTTGCCGGGAACGACCGCGCAGCGCAGGGCGCGGGTGTAGATCTCCATCGTCAGCAACTCGTAGTGGACCGACTCCGGAATCCGCATGTAGCCACGGGCGACGGCGGCCCCGGCGCTGAGGTTGAGGGCGAGGTAGGGCACCCACAGCGCCGTCAGCGCCGGGATGCTGATCTTCATCGGCAGCTCGCCGGTCCAGAGGACGAGTCCGAGGGTGAGGAGGAGCAGCAGCCGCATCGGCGGCGCCAGATAGGCAAGCAGGCTGGCCAGGTAGGAGAGGCGCTGCAGGGGGTTGAGCGTCTTCGCCCGCAGCGGCGACTCCGGCAGCCTGAAGACGGCGAGGTTGCCGCGGGCCCAGCGATCGCGCTGCAGCAGGTAGCCGTCGAGGTCGTGCGGCGCCAGGCCCTGGACCAGCACCTCGTCGTGGTAGCGGCTGCGCCAGCCGTGGCGCTGCAGGCGGATCGTCGTGTGGAAGTCCTCGGCGATCGTCTCGGTCGCGACGCCGCCGATCTCCAGCAGGGCCAGGCGGTTGATCAGTGCCGCCGAGCCGCACCAGTAGGCGGCGCCGTGGCGGTCCTTGCCGGGGCAGATCACCCGGTAGAAGAGCGACTGCTCGTGGCGGCCGGCGGCGTAATGCTGGGCCGAGTCGTGGTTGAAGAAGTCGTGTGGCGTCTGCACGATCGCCATCCGCTCGTCGTCGAAGTAGCCGACCAGGGCGTCGAGGGCATCGGGCATCGGCACGTGGTCGGCGTCAAGGACGAAGACGAGCTCGCCCGAGGTGCGGGGCAGGGCGGCGTTGAGATTGCCCGCCTTGGCGTGGGCGTTGTCCTCGCGGGTCAGGTATTCGGCACCGGCGAGGGCGGCGAGCTCCCGCATCTCCTCGCGACGGCCGTCGTCGAGCAGGTAAGTCGTGTGGGGATAGGTGAGGGCGCGGCAGCCCGCCAGCGTCGCCATCACCACCTCGACCGGCTCGTCGTAGGTGCATACATAGACGTCGATGGCCCGTCCCGTGGTGGCAGCGGGGCGCTCGACCGCCGGCCGCGACCAGGAGAACCAGGTGAGGATCGCCAACGCGTAGAGGCCGTAGACCTCGGTCGCCAGCAGCATTCCGAAGGCGAGCGGGTTGGCCCCTTCGCCGCTCCAGCCAACGCGCCAGGTCAGGTAGCCGAGCCCCCAGAGAAGCGCCACCAACGCGAGCGCGCGCAGCAAGTTCGGATGGCGGTCGAAGAACCGCCCTGCTCGGGTCTGCTCGCCGGCGTCCACACGGCTTTTTCGGCAATTTGCCGGCTGCGCTTTAAGCGGAGGGGGTGGGATTCGAACCCACGAGCCCCCTTACGAGGGCCAACGGTTTTCGAGACCGCCCCGTTCAACCACTCCGGCACCCCTCCAGGAGCAATACGGGAGGGGGATTCTAGGCCGGTGGCGCCTCGGAGCGGCGAGTGGCGGGGGTGGCCGCCCACAGAGCCAACAGCGGTGCCGCGATCAGCAAGGCCAGCGAGAGGATCTCGGCCACGGCGTCGCCCGCACCGAAGCCGTCCAGGTGGCGGGCGTGGAAGATCAGGTGCAGGGCAGAAGTGAGGAGCCAGGCGCAGCAGACCGCGCGGAGGAGAACACGGTCCAGAGCCCATGCTGCCCAGGCGAAGAGGACAGCGAAGCCGAGATAGAGGCCGCCGACGTCGGTAACGAGGTGCTCGTTGTACGGCGGCAGCAGGTCCACCCAGTGCGCTATGAAAGGGAAGTCGTCGTAGAAGGCGTGTGGAGCCAAGCTCGCCGTCAGCCCGATCAGGGCTGAGGCGGCGCAGAGATAGGCCAGGGCGAGGCGAGCGATTGCAGGAAAGCGCATCGGGTAGTAACGAGGAGTAACTCCAGCCGCAATATGACTGTACTTACTGTCTAATTTTAGTAATCTGGATTTAATTGACCGCAAGGACCTCACTCGCCGCCTGATGCCCTTCATACGGGAGAACTACGAAGTACATCAGCGACGGGAGCAGCGTCTCGAGCTGATCATATTCCTGCTTGCAGAGGCGGGAATAGATGATGGATTCGACGCCGCCGATGATCCCGGAAGCAGTCGTACCGGTTTGCAGATCACTGTCCGGAAGCAATTCTTCAGCTCCCGCCTGCAGGCAGTGTGCGAAGCCATCCATCAATTCGACACGGCGTTTAACGGCCTCCGCGCTTGCCGCCCGGGCCTCGACGATGATCGTCCGCGCGGTGTCCGGCTCGCGGCTGATGAAGCCGAGCAGCGCCTCGAGCCCGAGGCGGACGCGATCACGCCAGACGTCGCCGCCCTTGCGAGCGGCGCCCTCCACTCGCACCCGCAGCCGCTCGGCGCTGGTGTCGAAGGCGGCAAGGAAGCAGTCCTCTTTGTTGGAGAAGTGCTCGTAGAAGGTCGGACGGGAAATGCCGGCGCGGTCGATCACATCCTGGACGTTGGTGCCGAGGTAACCGAGCTCGGAAGCAGCATTCAGCATCGCTACGATCAAGCGCTCCCGTTGGATTGCCCGGATCAGGTCAGGAGGAAGTTTGCGGACGCCGGACGGGAATTTGCCGCTGCTATTGGCAAGCAGTTCGAGGGCAGCCTCGACCTGCTCGGGGGGCCAATCATCACCGATAGCCGTGAGGAGGGTCTCTTGACTGAGCTGTATCCGATTGGATCGAACTGGGGAACCCATAAGTTTCCATTAGAAACAATAGGAGTTTTTTCACGGTACCAGAACATTGAAACCGTGAGTAACCACGGGCGGTCTCGATGAGCTCGACGCGCCCCGAGTTGTCCCGCGAGTTCATCGCCGGCCACAAGCGTCGCCGGATGATGGATTCGATGGCCGAGCTGACCTCCGAGCAGGGCTACGAGGCGACCAAGATCGCCGACATCGTGCGCCGGGCCGCGGTCGCGCGTAAAACCTTGTACGACAACTTCGACGGCAAGGAGGACCTCTTCCTCTCGGCTGTCGATTCGGCGATCACGGAAATGAGAATGGTCGTCGAAGATGCCTGCGGCCAGAGCGATGGCATGCCCGAAGAGGCGATTGTTGCCGGCCTCGAGGCGCTACTTGACTTCGTCGCCGAGCACCCCGCCGCGGCGCGGATGTGCATGGTCGAGGCGATCTCCGCGACCCCCAGCTCGGCCCGCCTCTACGACGCCGGCATCCATGACTTCGTCGAGCTGCTGCGCAAGGGCGCTCCGGAGGGAGCCGACCTCCCGGACACGATCGAGGAGTCATTGGTCGGCGGCGCGGCGTGGATTCTGCAGCTTCAGATTCGGCGGGGGGAAGCCGAGCAGGCCCCCGAGCTGCTGCCGGAACTCTCCCAGTTCGTCCTCTCCCCGTACCTGGGCATCGAGGGGACGGTGGACGCCGGGAGGCGAAAGTGACAGTACGGTGGCAGACTTCGGTACTGCAATGGACTCCAACGGGGACATGGAGAGGCTGCCGCGGGGCCGTCATGGTCTTCCCCCGGAGTTCGTCGCCCGCAATCAGCGCGAACGGCTGATCGCCGGTCTCATCCAGGCCCTGTACGAGGAGGGCTACCAGAAGACCACTGTGGCGACCATCGGCCAGCGTGCGGCCGTCTCGAAGAGCGACTTCTACAAGCACTTCGAGAGCAAAGACGATTGCTTCATCGCCGCCTACGATGCGGCGGTAGATCACATTCGCCGGCACCTGCTCGGCGCTTGCGAGACTGCGTCGGGACAGGATTGGACGAGCCGGCTCAGCGTCGGCATCGAGGCCCTGCTGGAGCAGCTCGATGCCGAACCGGCGCTCGCCAGCATCGTCCTCGTCGAAGGGCTGCGGGCCGGCCGCGGCGTCTATGACCGCTACCAGGTAGCCGTCGAATCCTTTGTCGAACTGATTGACGAAGGGGCGCCGCGGAGCGCCGGAGGCGCCGAAGTGCCGCCGACGACCGACGAAGCCGTCGTCGGCGGGATCGCCTCGATGCTCGGGCGGCGCCTGCTCGCCGGCGAGGGCGAAAAATTGAGTGAGCTTTTTCCGGAGATCCTCGAGTTTGTCCTGGCCGCTTACCTGGGCGCAGAGGAGGCGCGGCGAATAGTCTCCGCGGGATGAGCGAGCCGAAGCGCGGAGTCCTGCCCTCGCAGGCGTTGAACCAGGCAATCGAGGCGGACTGGGTCAGCTCCGGCGAATACCGGATCCGGCCCGAGGCGGTGCAGCCGGCGAGCATCGACCTGCGGCTGGGGGACTTTGCCTGGGCCCTGCGCTGCTCCTTCCTCCCCGACGTCGATTCCACGGTCGAGGAGAAGACCGAGGACCTGGCCTTCCAGCGCATCGACCTGCGCGACGGCGCCGTGCTCGAGCGTGACCGCCCTTATCTGGTCCCGTTGATCGAGGAACTGAACCTGCCCGAGGACGTCAGGGCGAAGGCGAACCCGAAGAGCTCGACCGGCCGGCTCGACGTCTTCACCCGCGTGATCACCGACCGCCACCACCGCTTCGACGACATCCGCTCCGGCTACGGCGGCAAGCTCTACCTCGAGATCGTCCCCCGCTCCTTTGCGATCCAGGTGAAGACCGGCCTCTCGCTGAACCAGCTGCGGCTCGCCCGCGGCGACGTCCGCCTCTCCGATCCCGAAATCCGCGAGCTCCAGGACGAGTTCCCGCTTCTCTACCTCGACTCCCACGCCCTCCGCCAGTCCGAGCTGGCGGTCTCCGACGGCCTCTTCCTCAGCCTCGATCTCTCCGGGCCGACCGACCGCGTGGTCGGCTACCGGGCGAAGAAGAACAGCCTCCCGGTCGATCTTTCCCGCATCCGCGCCTACCGATGGACCGACTACTGGGACCCGGTCTACCCCGAGCCGGGCGGCCGGGTGGTGCTGGAGCCGGAGATCTTCTACCTGCTGCTTTCGGCCGAGGGCGTCTGCATCCCGCCACAGATTGCCGCCGAGATGATGGCCTACGACCCGACCGCGGGTGAGCTTCGCACCCACTACGCGGGCTTCTTCGACCCCGGCTTCGGCTATGACCCCGACGGCGGCCGCCATGGCAGCCGGGCGGCGCTCGAGGTTCGCGCCCGCGACGTCTCCTTCATGGTCGAGCACCGCCAGCCGGTCTGCAAGCTCGGGCTCGAGTGGATGTCGGAGCCGGCGCAGCGCCTATACGGCAGCGACCTCGGCTCGAACTACCAGGGTCAGGTGACGATGCTGAGCAAGCACTTCGAGGAGCAGACGGCGGGAGCCGCAGTTCCAGCTGACGCCTGATCGACGAAACCGCAGAAAGGTGCGCTATACGGACTCTTTTACGGTCTCGACCTCTCGCAGCAGCCCCTTGACCCGCTTCCGCCGACTCACCAGCTCGTCCTCCAGCTTCCTGATCTCGTCGCGCCGGCGGCGGACCAGGTCCAGCTGGCGGGCGGTGTAGGTGAGGGACTGCTCGAGGATCTGGCGGCGGCGGACCGGATCTTCGACGCCGCTGTGCCACTCGCGGCGCAGCTCGGCCCGGGCGCCCTCGGCCTCGACCAGCTCCTTCAGCTCCTCGAGCGAGAGGCCGAGCAGATCCTTGAGGCGCAGCAGCTCGGTCAGCCGCTCGACGTCGGCCTCGGCGTAGGTGCGGTGAGCGCCCGGCGCCCGGTCGCCGGCGGCGGGCAGGAGGCCGATCTCCTCGTAGTAGCGGATCGTCCGCGGCGTGGTGCCGGCGAGCTTCGCGACCTCGCCGATGCGCAGCTCCTCGCTCATGGGATCGCGCGCACCTCCTCGGCGATCGTCTCCTCGATCGCCGTCGCCGGCTGGCACGGCTCGACCGCGCCGGCGACGTGCTTCGGCCGCAGCAGAGAGACCCCGGCTCCGATAACCGAGGTGGCCGAGAGGACCCAGAGGGCCTCGTGCATGTTGTGGATGAAGGGGTCGAGCTGCCGGCTGGAGAGCCCCGAGGCGAGACCAGAGAAGATCGCGAAGAGGACGTCTTTGGGGATCGCGTTGGTGACGATCGCGAGGACGAAGGCGATCGAGATCACGGCGCCGGTGTTCTGCAGCATCGTCCGCGCGCCGGCGGCGACGCCCCGCCGCTCGGTCGGCACGGTCCCCATCATCGCCGCCGTGTTCGGCGAGTTGAACATCCCCGAGCCGATTCCGACCAAGAGCAGCCAGAGGCCGCCCTGCCAGTAGGGGGAGCCGGCCTGCAGGGTCGTCATCAGCGCCAGGCCGAGTGCCGTCACCAGCATCCCCGCTGCGGCGAGGGCGCGGGAGCCGTGGCGGTCGGCCCAGATCCCGGCCAGCGGCGAGGAGACCAGCATCCCGACCGCCATCGGCGCCAGCTTGACCCCGGCGGTGATCGGGTCGTCGCCCTGGGCGCCCTGGTAGTAGAAGACGAAGATGAACATCAGGGCGAAGCGCGAGAGCCCGTTGATGAACGCCGCCCCGGTCGCCGCCGCGAAGAGCCGGTTGCGGAAGATCGAGAGGTCGAGCATCGGCGCCGAGCCGCGATGCTCGATCCAGACGAAGAGGGGCAGCAGCACTGCCGCGGCGATCAGCGAGCCGATCACCAGCTGGTCGTCCCAGCCGGAGATGCCGCCGCGGGAGATCCCGTAGACGAGGCCGGTGAGGCCGAGGACGAAGGTGGTGGTGCCGGCGACATCGAGGCCGCGGACGGTGTCGCGGCGGGACAGCTCGTGGAGGACGAACCAACCCCAGAGGCCGCCGGCGAGCGCCAGCGGGACGTTGAACCAGAAGACCCACTGCCAGGAGATTGCGACGAGGGCGCCGCCGAGGACCGGGCCGATGACGAGGCCGATCGCCGCGACCATCGTGTTCGTGCCCATCGCCAACCCGAGCTGCTCGCGGGGGAAGGCGTCGGTGACGAGGGCGGGGCCGTTGGCGAAGATGAAGGCGCCGCCGATCCCCTGGACGATCCGCCAGAGGATCAGCTGGGTGCCGTCGGCGGCGAAGCCGGCGCCGAGCGAGGCAAGGCCGAAGATCGCGAAGGCGCCGACGAAGGCGGTCTTGCGCCCGAAGAGGTCGGAGAGGCGGCCGGCGGTGAGGACCAGGACGGTCGAGGAGATCATGTAGGCGAGGATCACCCAGACCAGTTCCAGGAGGCTGGTGCCGAGCGCCCGCTCGAGATCTGGTAAGGCGATGATCAAGGTCCCCGAGTTCGTCGCCACCAGCAGCATCCCGAGGCTGGTGCAGGAGAGGGCCCACCACTTGTAGTGCTCGTGCGTGGCGTCGACCCGACTGAACCTATTCCTCACGTTCACGTCATATACGGTAGCAAGACACCGAAACCGCAGAAATACGTCTATACGACGCCTTTTTGCGGCCTCGCGAGCGTGAGCCGGCACCGGGACGCTGGGGTGGGAGGAGAGCGAGGCCTTCTGGCGCGATCACAAGGGAGCCGGCGTCAACGCGATCCGCACCCCGACGCTGATCCGCGACGCCGACATCGTCGTCGTCCGCTTCGGCGACAAATACCGCCAGTGGAACGCGGCCTTCGACGCCGGCAAGGCCGCCGCCCTCGGCAAGCCGATCGTCACCCTTCACGACGGCGAGCTCGATCATGCCCTCAAGGAGGTCGACCGCTCCGCCCAAGCCACCGCCCGCCGGCCGAGCAGGTAGTCGACGTCCTCCGCTACGTGATCTGAGGCGAGCTGCCCTAGAAGTCGATCCTAGCGGTGTGCGAACATATGTTCGTATGCGATGGGACGAGCAGCGAGTCGAGAACGACCTCCGGCTTCCCGGGGTCGGAGACGGGACCGTCGTCCGCACCTTCGACGCGCCCGAGGCGATGGGGATCAACTTCCACGAGGTGCGGGCGCGGTCGGCGCTGAACCACGTGTCGGGCAGCCGCTACGGATTCAGCTGGACGATCAACCAGTACAGGGGCTGCACCCATGCCTGCACTTTTTGCTTCGCGCGGCGCACCCATAAATATCTCGAGCTCGACGCCGGGGAAGACTTCGAGCGGGAGATCGTCGTCAAGGTCAACGTGCCGGAGCTGCTGCGGGCGGAGCTGGCGCGGCCGAGCTGGAAGCGGGACCTGGTGGCGCTGGGGACTAACACCGATCCTTACCAGTGGGTCGAGAGCCGCTACCGGATGATGCCCGAAATCCTCTCGGCGCTGGAGGCGGCGGAAACGCCGGTCTCGGTCCTGACCAAGTCGCCGTTGGTGATGCGGGACGTCGAGATCTTCGAGCGGATGGCGGAGAAGGGCCTGCCGGTCTCGGTCAACCTCTCGGTGCCGACGCTCGACGAGGAGGCCTGGCGGGCGACCGAGCCGCACACGCCGAGCCCGGCGGCGCGCCTTGACGCGGTGGCCGAGTTGCGCGCCCGCGGCATCGACTCCGGCGTCCTCATCGCGCCGCTGATGCCTGGCATCAACGACGACCCCGACCAGGTCCGCCCGATCGTCGAAAGGGCAAAAGCCGCCGGCGCCACCTTCCTCGGCGGCGTCGCCCTCCACCTCCGCGACGAGGTAAAGGACGTCTTCTTCGCCTGGCTGCAACAAAAACGCCCCGACCTCCTCCCCAAATACGAGGCCCTCTACGGCAACCGCGCCTACATGCGCCCAGAGCAGCGCCGCCACACCACCCGGGCGATCAAGGGATGGGGCCGCGGCCGGGGCTTCCGCTCGAACGCTTCCGCCCAGCGGGCGTCAAATGCCAGCGCTACTCGGGCGGGTGGCGTGGGCGCCGGGGACCCCGAGCATCCTGCGCAGGGGTCCCCGAACAGCCCGCGACGGGTCCCGCCCGCCCAGGCCGCCCTCTTCTAAGCCATCCCTTCATCCAACTGCTCGAACTTGCACTCGGCAGGCTCTTTGTCGTCCCGGAACGCGTGAAACCTCGCCCCATGCCGAATCCGCCCAGACGCCGCATGGTCATAACCGACCTCGATCACCAGCTCCGGCCGCAGCTCCACCCACTCCAGCTCCCGCCCCCCGGTCCACCTACTCGGCTCAGCGGCCCCGCTCTTACCGGTCTCCAGCGGGGCCAGCATCGCCCGCATGCTCTGTTTCGCCGCTTTCGAGAAGCCGGAGATGTGGCCGACGGTGCGCAGCTCCCCGTCGTCGTAGAGACCGAGGATCAGCGAGCCGACGGTGCCCTCTTCTTTGCCCGGCCGCCAGCCCATCACCACGCAGTCGATCGTCCGCTCGCGCTTCACCTTCGCCATCCCCTTGCGCTTGCCCTGGACGTAGGGGGCGCCGAGGTCCTTCGCCATCACCCCCTCGATGCTGTTCAGCCAGCGCTCGGCCTGCTCGGCGTCGGCGCTCAACGTCGTCAGCTCCAGGCCTGCTTTCTCGGCGATCGCCTCGAGCCGTCGGCGCCGCTCGCGCAGCGGTCGCTCGCAGAGCACCTCGTCGCCCTCGGCGAGCAGGTCGAAGACGACATAGGTGACAGGGATCTCTTGCGAGAGCATCTCGATCCGCGACTGCGCCGGGTGGATCCGTTCCTGCAGCGAGTCGAATTCAAGGTTGCCCTCGGCATCGCGGATCACCAGCTCGCCGTCGAGCACCCAGCGGCCGGGCGAGAAGCTCAGCTCGGGGAAGTAGCGGTTGAAGGGTTTGCCGCCGCGCGACTGGACGTAGAACTCGTCGCCATCGACGAAGACGATCGCCCGGAACCCGTCCAACTTCGGCTCATAAGCCCAATCCTCCCCCTCCGGCAGCACTTTGCGGGTAAGCGCAAGTTGCGGCTTGATCGGCGGGGAGAGCGGCAGGGACACTTGCCGCGACCTTACCGACGGCTCTACCGATGGGTTGCCCGCTGCCGCGACTCGCGCGGGTCGGGGATCGGCACCGCCGCCAGCAGTTTCTTCGTGTAGTCGTCCTTCGGGGTCTCGCAGACCTCGTCGGCGCTTCCCTGCTCGACGATCTTGCCGTGGTTCATCACCGCGATCCGGTCGGAGATGTGGCGGACGACGCCGATGTCGTGGGCGACGAAGAGGTAGGCGAGGCCGAACTCGTCCTGGAGGTCGTCGAGCAGGTTGACGATCTGCGCCTGGATCGAGACGTCGAGGGCGGAGACCGGCTCGTCGCAGATCACCAGCTTCGGCTTCAGTGCAAGCGCACGGGCGATCCCGATCCGCTGCCGCTGGCCGCCGGAGAACTCGTGCGGGTAGCGGTTGTAGTGCTCGCTGGAGAGCCCGACCCGCTCCAGCAGCTCCTGCACCTGCCGCCGTAGGTCCGAGCCGGAGGCGATGCTCTGGCGCTTCAGCGGGTCGCCGACGATCTGGCCGACCCGTTTGCGCGGGTTCAGCGATGCGTAGGGGTCCTGGAAGATCATCTGCATGTCGCGCCGCAGGGGCCGCATCTCGCGGCGGCCGGCGCCGGCGATCTCCCGCCCCTCGAACTTGACCGAGCCCGAGGTCGGCTTGATCAGCTGCAGGACCGCGCGGCAGGCGGTCGACTTGCCGCTGCCCGACTCGCCGACGAGGCCGAGCGTCTCCCCCCGCTCGACCCGAAAGCTGATTCCGTCGACCGCCCGCACCTGATCGACCTGGCGGTCGATCAGGATCCCGCGCTTGATCGGGAAGTGCTTGACGAGGTCGGTGACCTCGAGCAGCGGAGCCGTGCCGGGGGCGGAGTCGTTCATGCCTGCCGTACCTCGCGCGGCGGCTCCAGCCCGATCTGGCCTTCGACCACCCGCTTCTCGCGCTTCTCCTCCGGCGTCAGCCAGCAGCGGTCGCGGTGCTCCGGCGCATCGGAGAGCTTCGCCTCCAGCCCCGGGTACTGCGTGCACTTGGAGAACTCATGCGGGCAGCGGGGTCGGAACGGGCAGCCCTCCGGCAGGTCTAGCACCGAAGGCGGTGAGCCGGCGATCTGCGGCAGCCGGTGGGGCCGGGGACGGTCGATTCGGGTGAGCGATCCCAGCAGTCCCCAGGTGTAAGGGTGCTGGGGGTCGTAGAAGATCTCGTCCAGCGTCCCCTCCTCGACCACTTTGCCGGCGTACATGACGAGCACCCGGTCGGCGACCTCGGCGACGACGCCGAGATCGTGGGTGATCAGGATCGTCGCCAGGTTGCGCTCCCGGTTCAGCTCCGCGAGCAGATCGAGGATCTGGGCCTGGATCGTCACGTCGAGCGCCGTCGTCGGCTCGTCGGCAATCAGCACTTCGGGCTCGAGCGCCAATGCCATCGCGATCATCGCCCGCTGGCGCATGCCGCCGGAGAACTCGTGCGGGTAGTCGTCGACCCGCCGCTCGGCGTCGTCGATGCCGACCGCTTCGAAGAGCTCGACGACGCGCTGGCGGCCCTGCTTCTTGGAGGTGTCGGGGTGGTGGGCGCGGATCGCTTCGACGATCTGGTCGCCGAGCCGGTAGACCGGGTTGAAGGAGGTCATCGGGTCTTGGAAGACCATCGCGATCCGCTCGCCCCGCAGCTCCCGCATCTCGGCGTCGTCGGCGGCGGTCAGGTCCTGGTCGCCGAGCTTGACGGAGCCTTCGATGCGGGCGTTGTTGGCGCGGGTGAGGCCGATGATCGTCTGCGCGGTGACGCTCTTGCCCGACCCGGACTCGCCGACGATCGCCACCACCTCCCCGGGCCGCAGCTCAAAGCTGACCTCGTCGACCGCCTGCACGATCCCCTCTTCGGTCGCGAACCCGACCCGCAGGCCGTTGACGGAAAGCAGCGGCTCGCTCATTCGGCACTCTCCCCGAGTCGCACCCGCGGGTCGAGGTAGGCGTAGGCAATGTCGACGAGGCCGTTGACGAAGACGACGAAGAAGGCGCCGTAGAGCGCCACCCCCATGATCGGCGGCAGTTCGAATTTGGCCACCGCTTCGGCCGCGTAGTTGCCGATCCCGTCGATCGAGAAGATCACTTCGGTGATGATCGCGGTGCCGGCGATGGTGGCGCCGAAGTCGAGCCCGAAGAGGGTGATCACCGGGATCAGCGAGTTGCGGAGGACGTGCCTGGTCATCACCTGGCGCTCGCTGAGGCCCTTGGCACGGGCGGTGCGGACGTAGTCTTCGTTCATCACGTCGAGCATGTTCGAGCGCAGGACGCGGCTGTAGAAGCCGATCGAGAGGACGGCAAGCGTGACCCAGGGCAGGATCAGGTGCTTCAGCCATTCGACCGGGTCTTCTTCGAACGGCACGTACTGGCCGTTGGGGAAGATTTCGAGCTTGTCGGCGAAGAAGTAGATCAGCACCGGGGCCAGCAGGAAGACCGGAAGCGAGATCCCGGCGATCGAGACGCCGGTGAGGATGCGGTCGAGCCAGCCGCCGGCGCGGATCGCCGAGAGGTAGCCGAGCAGGAGACCGAAGAAGAGCCAGATGATCGCCGCCCCGATCGTCAGCGAGAAGGTCGCCGGGATACCTTCGACGATCCGGTCCGAGACCGGCAGCCGCGGCTTGTAGGAGGTCAGTTCGCCGGTGAAGACCTTCTTCATCATCGTCGTGTACTGGACCGGCAGGGATTCGTCGAATCCCCATTCTTCTTCGATGCTCTTGACCAGCAGCGGGGTCGCGTTCTTGCCGGCCAGGGTCTGCGCCGGGTTCTGCTTGGGGACGACCATGAAGACGACGAAGACGATCACCGAGACGGCGAAGAGGACCGCAACCATCCCGACCAGACGCCTGACGATGAAACGGGCCATCAGAGGGTCGCCTCACCGACCGGCTTGGCGGTTGCGGGCTGCGCCTCGAACTGCAGAGCCGCGTCGAGCCGCGCCTTGCCGCGCGGGTCGAGCGCGTCGCGCAGGGCGTCGCCGACGATGTTCAGCGACAACACCGTGAGCATGATCATCAGCCCGGGGAGGATCGCCAGCAGCGGCTGGATCCGTAGCAGCTCGACCCCGACGGTGATCATCGTCCCCCAGGAGGAGTTGGGCGGCTGCACGCCGGCGCCGAGGAAGGAGAGGCCGGCCTCGAAGAGCATGCTGTTGGCGATCATCAGGGTGAAGAAGACGATCACCGTCGATGCGAGGTTGGGGAGGATCTCGGTGAACATCACCCGCCCCGGGCTCGCCCCCTGGGCGATCGCCGCTTCGACGAACTCTTTCCTGCTCAGCGAGAGCACTTCGCCGCGGATCGGCCGGGCGATGTAGGGAACCGTGAAGATGCTGATGATCAGGATCGGGTTCCAGAGGGAGCCGCTGGAGAGTTCGAGCGGGCCGAGCTTGAGGCCGCCCACGGCCAAGGCGATGCCGACGGCGAGCCCGATCAGGAAGACCGGAAGCGACCAGATGACGTCGAGGGTGCGGGCGATCAGGCTGTCGACCCAGCCGCCGAAGTAGCCCGCGAGCAAGCCGAGGACGATCGCCAGGGCGGTGGCGAGAAGCGCGGCGCTGATCCCGATCAGCAGCGAGGTCCGGCCGCCGTACATCAATCGCACCATCTCGTCGCGGCCGAGGCGGCTGTCGGCGCCGAGGAAGAACTTGCCGCCGGCGCCGAACCACTGCGGCCCGATCGGCTTGCCTTCGACCGAGACGACGTCCTTCTTTTCCCCGTTCACGGTGATCTGTTCGACCGTGTGCTCCTCGTTCGGCCCGGTATGGGCGACGTGGTTCGCCCACAGTGGCGCCGCCAGGACGAAGACGATGATCAGGAGGAAGAGGCCGAGGAAGGCGAGGGCGAGGCGGTTACGCAGGAAACGCCGCAGAGCGAGGGACCAGGGCCCTCGCTCTGCGCTCGGTTCGGTTGGCACGAGCTTCTTCTAACCCCCAGTGGGGCTACTTGAATTCGAAGCTGGTCAGGTAGTGGCCGAACGTCGGGTTGAAGATCACGCTTTCGAGTTCGATTTCGTCGGAGACGAAGGTCGAGAGCGTCCTCGTGCCGTAGGGGGCCCACGGCGCATCTTCCATGACTTCTTCGTCCATCTTCGCGTAGGCGGCTTCCTGTTCGGGCCCGAGCTGCGCTTCGGCCAGTTCGACCATCTTCTTGTCGATCGCCGGGTTTTCGTACTGGGCGAAGTTGTTGTTGTTCGTCGGCTGGATCGATTCCCCGGCCAGCAGCGGCTGGAAGAAGTCGTTTGGATGCGGGTAGTCCTGGAACCAGTCAGACCAGCCAGCGTCGAGATCCGGAGTCGAGAGGTTGCCGATCACCGTGAAGTAGTTGTCGGCGTTGATCTGTTTCAGGGTCGTGTTGAAGCCGAGTTCCTTGAGGATCTCGTTGAAGTATTCGCCCGCTTCGTTGTTCGGGCTTTCGGTGTCGGTCCAGACGGTGATGTCCTTGTCCGAGGGGTTGGCTTCTTTCATCAGTTCTTCGGCTTTGTCCATGCTGTGCGGATAAAGTTCGAACTGTTCGTAGCCTGGCATCCCGGGCGGCAGGATCTGCTGGGTGCTGGTGATCTGGCCGGCGTAGATCCTTTCCAGCGCTTTCGCGTCGACCGCGTAGTTGACCGCCTGGCGGACTTTGACGTCGTCGAAGGGCGGCTTTTTGGTGTTCATCCAGAAGTAGTAGGTGCTGATCGTCGGCTCGATCCGGAACTGGGTGCCTTCGAATTTTTCCTTCACTTCCGCGTAGCGGGAGGCCGGCGGCGGATTCTGCATCCACTGGTAGGTGCCTCGTTCGATGTCGTCGACCTGCGTCTCCGGGTTGCGGATCACGGTCATCTTCGCGTGGTCGACGACCCCTTCCGGGTATTCCGGCATCGCCTTGCCGTTGTCTTTCGCCCAGTAGGGGTTGCGCTCGTATTCCCAGCCTTTGCCCGGCTGCGACTTGGTGATCATGTACGGGCCGGTGCCGGGGGGCGGGTTGCCGGAGAGGTCTTCGATCGGCGTATCCTGCGGCAGCGGCGCCACGAACATCAGCCCGAGCTCGTTGGTGAAGGTTCCGCTCGGCCCTTCCAGTTCAATCGAGATTTCGCCGGTCTTGTCGTTGGTCTTGATGCCGGAGATCGGGCCCTGTTTCGTTTTCGCGAACTGTTCGGCGCCGACGATCTTCAGGTAGAACGACGAGCCGCCGGAGTTCAGCTTGATCATCCGTTCGACCGCGAAGGGGAAGTCGGAGGCTTTGACCGGGCTGCCGTCGGAGTATTTGAGGCCGGGGCGGAGGAAGAGGGTGTAGGTCTTGCCGCCGTTGCTGATCTTCGGCAATTCTTTCGCCAGCCCCGGGATCACCTCACTGCCTTCGACGCCGTTGGCGTGCTTGTAGGTCAGCAGCGGGATGTAGGTGTCGGCCATCGCGGTCCAGCCTTCGGCCGTGTAGGAGAGGGCGGGGTCGAGGTAGTCCGGGAAAGAGGCATAGGTCCCGTCGAGGGTGCCGCCTTTCTGGCCTTCGCCGCCGCCGCCCGAGGTGCTGCTGCCGCCTCCGCACGAGGCCAATCCGATCGTCGAGAGCGCTGCCAGAACCAGAACCGCGATGACTGCCCCTAGCTTCTTCAAAATATTCCCTCCGATTCCGGATTGCCGGGCTTGTGTAAACCCGGGAGCAACTCCACCACAACGTCGTCACGCCCGTCAAGCGACGACTCGTCTCCCACTTCGTCGCGTTTCAGCCAATTCCCTCCCAATAGCGGCGCCATCACGACGACGATCGTGAGTACCCCGGCCCCTGCGACAAGAAACGTCATCCGGGGGCTTAACACGGCGGCAATCAGACCGCCGAGGGCAAAGCCGATGCCGGGCATCGCCGCGCCGATCGACTCGAGCACGCTCATCACCCGCGCCTGCATCGATTCGGCGGTCAGCTCCTGGACGGCGCTGATCGCGGTCACCCACTGGACACCGTTGCCGGCCCCGCCGACGACGGAGGCGAGGCAGGCGACCGCCAGGGTCGGCGCCGCGGCGAGGCCGAGGTAGCCGGCGCCGACGGCGAGCGTGCTGAAGAGCAGCAGATAGGCAAGTGAGGCCTGGCGCATCCGGGCGAAGAGGAGGCTGCCGGCGACCATCCCGGCCCCCCAGCTGGCCAGCATCAGGCCGTAGCCGGTGTCGGTGGAGCCCAGCGTTTCCTTCACGTAGATGACCTCGACGGGGAGCACCGCGGCGAAGAAGACAAAGGCCGCGCCCTGCGCGACGAGCAGCCTTCGCAGGGTCGTCTGCCCACGGATGTATGCCACCCCCGCGCGCACCCGGTCCCGCATCCGCCCTGGTTCGGGCTCCGCCTGGGGCATGTTCCCTGCACTGAAGAGGATGCAGGCGACGAGGTAGAAAGACACCGCGTCCAATAGCAGTGCCGACTGGACGCCGAAGCCGGCGACGACGAGGCCGGCGAGAGCGGGGCCGACTGCGGCTCCCCCGGTGAAGGCGATGTTGAGGAGGGCGTTGCCGGCGCGCAGTTCGCCGCTCGGCTCTAGCGCCGTCGCCACTACGGCCCGGGTCAGCGCCCGGCCGGCGAGGGCGAGGGCCCCGTCGACCGCGGCGAGGACGATGACCGGACCCAGCGCGAAGTTGCCCGCCAGGAGGGCGAGGCCGCCGAAGGCCGCCGCCTCGCCGCAATAGATCAGGGGCAGCGAGTAGCGCGGAGGCGGCTTCTCGGCGTGGGTGACCAGGATCGGGGCGAAGAGCGCCGGCAGGAACCGCGTCCCGAGGAAGAGCGCCGCCGTCGCCAAGGCGCTTCCGGTGCGATCGAAGACCAGCACCGAGAGGGCAATGATCCCCATCCAGTCGCCGAGCTCGTTGATCGCGTAGGACGCGGCCAGCCGCCGGAAAAGGGGCCTGCGGAGGGGGGCGGTCAGTCGTGGGCTGGGCATGGCTTGGCCGTGGGTACTACTGCATTTCTGCACAACTTTTCCTGCAGATGCACAAGTTTCCGCAAAGCTGTGCTACAAAGTGACCAGCAATTGAGAAGTTTCCACGATGCAGCGCACAACGTTGCGGGCTTCAACGACTATGGAAGGGGCAGAAAACATGGGCTACCGTCACTAAGAATTTCTCCGCAGGCCTTTGATCGAGACCTGCATAAGACTTTTTTGAAGGGCGCCTCGGATGGGGGCGCCCTTCGTCGTTTTTCAAGGCCATCTGCTCATCCTCGCGTCCCCTCCGGACCAGGTGCGGACGGGATATTGAAATTTGGGCGAATTTCGCCATGCGGCTAAAGGTCTTGCCGATTGTCTAGTAACCGGTCTAACTTTGGACTTCCCGATAAGCGGAGCCGCAGTCGAGGTTTTCGCAGGGAAAGAGGATGCGTTCGTGAATTGGTGGGGAGCACCTGCCAAAGCTTCCCCCGGCTGACCAGACGAAACAATGGAAAAGGCGCGCCCCACCTCACTAGCGATCAGCAGCATGGTTGTGGCCTTGCTGGTGGCTGCGGCCGTCGGGGTGGCGCTCGCCCCCGACGCGGAATGGGACCTGCCGCTGCTGGTCATCCTGCTCGGTTTCTCGGTCTTCAGCGACCTGACCGCGATCACCACCACCTCGAAGGTGAAGATCTCGGGCAGCTTCCTGGCGCTGGTCTTGGCAATGGTCTTCCTCGGCGGCACGCCGGCGGCGCTGATCGGCGTCGCGACGATCCTTGCCGGCTGGCTGCGGTGGCGCGACGCCGGCCACTACCTGCTGAACAACGTGCTCACCTACGCCACTTTCCCACTGGTCAGCGGCTTTGCCTTCCACGAGGTCGTCAGCTCGGCGCAGATCAGCCAGGACGACGCTGCCTTCTACGCGCTGATCTTCGGCATCTTCCTCGTCGCCCTCGCGATCAACTTCACGATGATCGCCTCCTATTCCTGTTATCTGGATCGCAGCGCCTTCTTCGCCAAGGTGCGAACGGCGCTTATCCCGCTGCTGCCGTCGGAGCTGGCGGCGGCGCTGATGGCCTGTGGGGTCGCTTATCTGCAGGTCCAGGTCGGTCTCGCCGGGGTCGCCCTGTTCGGCGTCGTCCTCGTCACCTTCCAGTACCTGCTCGGCGCTCTGCTGGTCTCCCAGCAGAGGGCGGAGGAGCTCGAGCTGCGCAGTCGTCAGCTTGCCAGCTTCCAGGTAGGGATGTTGAGCGCGATGCTGCGCACCCTCGACCTGCGGGATCAGATGACCGCCCGCCACAGCGCCGCGGTTGCGCGGTACTCGCGGGCGATCGCCCAGCGTGCCGGCTACTCGCGCCGCGAGGAGGAGCTCGTCCACATCGCGGCACTGCTGCACGACATCGGCAAGTTCATCCTCCCCGACCGCATCCTCAAGGCCAACGTGCCGCTGACGGACGAGGACTGGATGCTGATCAAGCGCCACCCGCAGCAGGGCGCCCGCGTCGTCTCCTCGCTTGACGGCTATGGGCCGGTGGCGGAGATCATCCTCGCCCACCACGAGCGGATCGACGGCAAAGGCTATCCCCGCGGTCTCGCCGGCGACGAAATCCCCGAGCTGGCGCGGATCATCTCCGTCGCCGACACCTACGACGTGATGACCGCCCGCGACTCGTACCGCACCCCGATGTCGAGCCACGACGCGATCGTCGAGCTCCGTCGGGTTGCCGGCAAACAGCTCGACGCCCGCTTCGTCGAGATCTTCATCGAGCTGCTCGAGGGCAAGGATGTCTCCTTTCAGCACGGCGAGGCGGCCGACTTCGAGAAAGAGCTGGCGCTGGAGGCGCGGATCGAGGAGACCGCCAGCCCCGGCGACGAACAGAGCCGCTTCCAGGTCGCCGGCGTCAACTAACAGCGCATCTGTTCCCGTCCGGGAACAGATGCATGTAGCGTTGCCCGCGCATGCGCGCGGTCACCTTCCAGGCACCCGAGCAGGTCCGGATCGAGGAGAAGCCCGATCCCGAGATCGCCGCCCCCGACGACGTTCTCGTCCGGGTCGAGGCAAGCGGGATCTGCGGTTCCGACCTCCACATCTACCACGGGCGGGTGCCGGTCGAGCCCGGGTTCACGATCGGCCACGAGTTCGTCGGCACCGTCCTCGTCGCCGGCGAGGAGGTTGAACGCGTCGCCGTCGGCGACCGCGTCCTCGGCACCTTCCACACCGCCTGCGCCACCTGCACCTCCTGTCTCCGCGGCGACTACCACCGCTGCCGCAACCAGCGCACCTTTGGCCATGGCGCCCACCTCGGCGACCTGCAGGGAGCCCAGGCCGAGCTGCTGCTGGTGCCGCGGGCGAACCTGACGCTGCGTCGGGTGCCGGAGGGGATGTCGGCCGACGTCGCCCTCTTCGCCGGCGACGTGATGGGGACCGGCTACCACGCCGTCGCCCACGCCGAGATGAAGGCGGGGGACACCGTCGCGGTCCTGGGCCTCGGCCCGGTCGGACTCTGCGCGGTGCAGGCCGCGCTCGCCGGCGGCGCCGTCGAGGTCTTCGCCGTCGACACCGTCGCCGAGCGGCTGGCGATGGCCGAGCGCTTCGGGGCGACGCCGCTGCACCTGACCGAGCAGGACCCGAAGAAGGCCGTCCGCGCGGCCACCGAAGGGAGCGGCGTCGACGTCGTCGTCGATGCGGTCGGCGACCCGGGGCCGCTGGCCCTGGCGGTCAGCCTGGCCCGCGACGCCGGCACCGTCTCCGGGATCGGCGCCTATGCGGGCAAGGGTGAGGTTCCCCTTGGGCTCGCCTGGCTGAAGGGGCTGCAGCTGCGGCTCGGGCTTGCCAACGTGATCGCTCATGTCGATCGGGTGCTTGGCTTGATGGAGGCTGGGAAGCTGGATCCGGGGCCGCTGGTTACGCATCACATGGCTTTGGACGAGGCTGCCGAGGCGTACAAGGTCTATGACCAAAGGGAAGCTTTGAAGATCGTTCTTACGCCTTAGCAGGGGGAGGATCAGGAGAGACCCTCCGTCACGGATTGGGGAGGTTCCTCCGGGTCTCCCCTGATCCTCCCAAGACAGTCTTAGTTGACTGGCACAGTTCGTCGGGTTAGTGTGCGATTTGATGGCACAGTTGGAGCAGACGCCCTTCCGGATCGATCCCAGCGATGAGCTTCCGGTGGGGCTGCAGCTGAGTTGGCGGTTGCGGGCTTTGATTCGGACTGGGGAGTTGGGCGCTGGGGAGCGGTTGCCTAGCTTTCGGCAGCTTGCTGAGTGGGCTGGGGTCAATGTGGGGACCGTCCGCAGCGTCTATGAGGGGCTGGAGGGGGATGGCCTCGTCGTTACCCGGCATGGGCAGGGGACTTTTGTGGCTGAGGGGGTTGAGTCGGCTCCGCAGCTGGAGGAGATCGCTGCTGATGCTTTGCGGCGGGCGAGTGAGGCGGGGTTGGGGGCTCGGGAGCTGGCAATGGTGGCGATGGCGTGCGCCGGCCTACCCGAGGAGAGTGAAACGCTGGAGGTGCGGCAGGAGCTGCGTCGGCAGATCGCCCGCCTGGAGGCCGAGCTTGCGAGCTACACCAACCACCTCAAAGCGGACCTGGGGACGGCGCCGCGCCGCGCCGTCGCCCACGTCGCCGGGGTCGAGGAGCTGGAGCAGACGCGCGACACGCTGATCGCGCAGCTGGCGGAGGCGCAGCGGGAGAGCGAGCAGGAGGTGCGGCTGCGGGCGAGCAGCCGCGGCCCCCTGGGCAGGGCGATGAGCCGGTGGCGGGACAAGCGCTGAGCCGCGGGCTGCTGCCCGTCAAGAACGTTTTCGAAGAGGTGGGGGTGATGATGATCCTCACCGTCAAGACGCTGATCTCGGCGGTCAAGCCCCCATACCCCTATGGCGAGGAGCTCGTCTGGCAGTTCCTCTTCGTACTGAAACTCTCCTGGTTCCCCCTCGTCATCTCCACCTTTGCCCTCAACTTCGGCGCGCCGGGGTTACAGGCTGCCGGAATTCTCTCCCTGATCGGCGGGCTCGATCGTCTTGGCGGCTTCTTCGTCGTCATCGCGATCCGCTGGATCGGGCCGATCGTCACCGCGGTGGTCGTCGCAGGCGTGGCCGGCACCGCGATCACCGCCGACCTCGGTGCCCGGAAGATCCGCGAGGAGCTCGACGCCCTCCAGGTGCTCGGGGTCGACCCGGTTAAGAATCTGGTCGTGCCGCGGTTTCTGGCGCTGATCGTGATCACCGGCCTACTCGACCTCTTCGCGATCGTCATGGGCCTAACTGCCGGTATCGCAGCCGAGCTCCTCTACCACCAGTCGCTCGGCGGCTTCTTTGCCACCCTCTTCAGCAACGCAACGATCACCGACCTCTGGTCCTCGGTGATGGTCTGCACGATGTTCGGGGCGATCGTCGCCGTCGTCTGCTCCTACAAGGGCATGTCCGCCTCCGGCGGCGCCGCCGGAGTCGGCCGCGCCGTCAACCAGGCCGTGGTGATATCCCTCGTTGCCGTCTTCTTCTTCCAGTTCGTCGTCAGCTCCGTCCTGCTCGCCACCTACCCGGAACTGCAGGCCGTGCGGTGATCGGATGGCTCGACGTCCCTCGCTCCTGGCTCGACTCCTTCGGGGAGATCGGCAGCTTTGGCCTCAAGGTCGCGGGCCAGGTGTACTCGGGCCGGGTCTTCAAGTTCTTCGGCGAGGGGCTGCGTCAGGCGGGCATCCTGATCTTCGGTTCTGCCCTGATCATCTTCGCCTTCTGCTTCATTCTCGGCCTCCAGTGCGGCCTCCAGGGCGCCTACTTCAACCGTTCGATCGGCGCGCCGTCGCTGGCCGGCCTCTTCTCCGCCTACTGCGACCTGCGCGAGGGCCTGCCCTATGCCTTCGGCTACATCCTCGCCGCCAAGGTCGGGACCGGGATCGTCGCCGAGCTCGGGGCGATGCGGATCTCCGACGAGATCGACGCGCTCGAGGTGATGGGGATCCAGCCGGTGACCTTCCTCTGCGCGACCCGCCTGCTCGGCGCCTGGATCGCGCTCCCATTCCTCTACCTGATCGGGATCGTGATTATCTACGCCGCCAGCTACCTCTCGGTGGTCAACCAGGTGGGCGACGTCTCCTCCGGCGGCTACCTGCTGATCTTCTGGATGTACCAGAGCCCGCCCGATCTGATCTTCAGCCTGATCAAGGGGATGGTGATGGCGACCGTGATCGTGCTGGTCGGCTGCTACTACGGCTACACGGCCTCCGGTGGGCCGGTCGGCGTCGGCACGGCGACGGCGAAATCGATGGTCTTCAACATCGTCGCCGTCCACATCCTCGGCATGCTCGGCACCCTGATCTTCTGGGGCTCAAACCCGAGGGCACCGATCGGCGGATAACTAGAGGCCGCGCGTCAGGAAAACGGAGGCGAAGGTGAGGGCGACTCCGAACCCGATGCGAGCCAGCGTCACGTGCATTGCGACGACGCTCTCCTGGATTTTCGTGACGCTCTGCTTCAGTTCGCCGATGTCGCTTTCGATCCGGTTGAAGCGAACGTTCGCTTCATCGAAACGGCGATTGGTCTCTTCTTTGGCTTCGGCGAACCGACGACTGGTCTCTTCTTTGGCTTCGGCGAACCGACGATTGGTTTCTTCTTTGGCTTCGTCGAAACGGCGATTCGTTTCCTTGGAGCGGCGATGAGCCTCTTCTCTCCCCTCGGTGATCCGCCGGTTGGTCTCGTTGAACCGTTCATCGAGTCGGGTGGGCCGGTCGTTCGATCGCTCGCTTGGCGGTGCCATGGTCTGCATGGATAGCAGCCTAGCGAACCGATTGCAACATTTTGTCTGCGAACAGTGACTTCTCTGAAAAACTTCTAGCTGCGATGACGGTGCTTGCGGAAAGTCTCCTGCACCCACTTGAAACCGCGGCGGTGGCTGAGGCTCTGGCGGAAGCGCTCGAAGGCCGGCGGGCGCGGCAGCTCGGGGTCGAGCGGCCCCTCCGGGGGCACCACGACCGGATAGAAGAGCGAAGCGGCGGTGATGTCGGCGACCGAGAGGCTGTCGCCGACCAGGAACTCGCCATCGCCCTGCTCCAGCTCCGCCTCGAGCTTGTCGAAGGCGGCGGCGATCGCGGCGCGCGCTTCTTCGGCGCTTTTGCCGCTGCCGGCTCCCCAGCGGATGCTGGTGTAGGCGCGGGCGTAGGCGCCGACCACCGGCTTCGCCTTGCCCAGCGGTCCTGGCACCGATTCGGCCGCGATCTCGGCGAACAGGTCGGGCTCCTGGATCAACTCGTAGAAGGGCAGCAAGCGCGAGTGTGGGCCGAGGTTCTCGTCGAACCAGTCCTCCAGCTCGATCGCCCGCGTCCGCTCCTCGGCGTCGACCGGGTAGAGCGGCGGGTCGGGATATTTCGCCTCGAGCGCGGCGATGATCTCAGTCGAGTCGCCGATTGCCCGCCCTTCCAACAGCAGCACCGGCATCGTCGGCTGCGCGCCCCGCGTCAGGAACAGCGCGATCGGGATGTGGCTTCCGGGGAGGATCGAGCGGCGGCTGTGATCGACGCCCTTGTACTCCAGCGCCCAGCGGGCCTTTTCGGCGTAGTGGGAGATGTCGATCTGCCAGAGCGTCGGCCTCTGCTCGGTTTGCGTCGCCATAGGTGTGGCAGCATAAGCGCGTGGCACTCCTCAGTGACGCCGAGATCGGGGAAAAGCTGGCGGGGCTTCCTGGCTGGGAGCGCCGGGGCGACGCGATCGAGAAGCGCTTCGAGCGCGGCGACTTCCTCGGCAGCGTCCGCTTCGTCGAGGCCCTGGTCGAGCCGGCGGAGGCGATGAATCACCACCCGGACCTCGCGATCTCCTGGGACACGGTGACGGTGACGATCTCCACCCACTCCGAGGGCGGCCTGACCGCGGCCGACTTCGAGCTCGCCGGCAAGATCGACGCGCTCGCCTGACGTGGCGAAGCGGAAGAAGCAGCGGCGGGGCCGGGAGAAGGCACCGACCGTCGATTACGTCGACCCGGAGGGCAACGTCCTTACCCTGCGGCAGACGCTGAGCGCGGCGACGATCGCCAAGGTCGGGGAGCCGCCGAGCGCCGCGGCCGCCTCGCAGGAGGACGCCTGGCGGCGGCGCTCCGAGCTCCTCTTCGAGCGCCTCGTCGTGCGGTGGGAGATCGCCGGGCTGCCGCTCGACGAGCAGAAGATGCTGCTCGGCCGCTACCGGATGGCCGATTCCGAGACGCAGCGCTGGGTGCGGCAGACGATCGCCGAACACCTCAAGCGCCACATCCCGGAGCTGGCCGGGTAGGAGCGGGGGATGGCCGACACCCTGCGGATCGATGCGCGGCTCTCGCTGCCGTTGAGCGAGATCGAGCTGCGCGCCAGCCGCTCTTCGGGGCCGGGCGGGCAGCACGCCAACGTCACCGCCTCGCGGGTCGAAGCCGTCTTCGACGTCGAATCCTCGTCAAGCCTCGAGGAGGCGCAGCGGCAGCGCCTGCTGGAGCGGCTTGGCCCTGTCGTCACCGCCGTCTCCCAGGACGCCCGCGGCCAGGCGCGCAACCGCGAGCTGGCGCTGGAACGGCTTGCCGCGAAGATCGCCACCGGGCTGCGCGTCCGCCGCAAGCGCCGCGCGACCAAGCCGACCCGGGCTTCGCGCAAGCGCCGGCTCGACCAGAAGCGGCAGGTCGGAGAAAAAAAGCGCGCCAGGCGCCGGCCGCCGTTAGAGTGAGCAGATGCTTGGCGAGAGCAAAGCGACGAGCGGCTTCGCGGTCCGGGACATGGGCCGGGCGCGGGAGTTCTACGAGGGGACGCTGGGGCTGCGGGTGGAGGTGCTCGACGAGGAGCATGGGGTGGCGAAACTCGTCCTCACCGGCGGATACGACGTCCTCATGTACCTCAGCGCCGACATGACCCCGCCCAGCTACACGATCCTCAACTTCGAGGTCAACGACATCGACGCCGCGGTGGAGGGGCTCGGCGAGCGCGGGGTCACGTTCGAGCGCTACGAGGGCTTCGACCACGACGAGAAGGGGATCGTCCGCGGCCCCGGCCCGCAGATCGCCTGGTTCGAAGACCCCTCGGGCAACGTCATCTCGGTGCTGCAGCAGTAGCCTCGCGGACCGCGCCGTTGCGGTCGACCTTGACGACCGGCAGATCGCCCGGCCACATCGCCAGCGTCGAGAAGAGGCCGAGCAGCATCAGGCCGGCGGCGACGTAGAAGCCCGCCTCCGGGGAGTAGCTGGCGTCCAGCGCGAGGACCCGGGCGAGGAGGGCGCCGAGCCCCGCCAGCCAGAGCAGCGCCGCAACCAGCAGCCGCGCCCGGAAGTAACGGGTAAGCGCGAGCTGTCGCGAGCGACCGACGACCAGCGGCAGGGCAATCAGGATCAGGGCCGGGCCGACGAGGAAGCTGGTGTCGATCTTGACCGCCTGCAGCGAGTTGCTCGCGAGGTCGAAGAGGTCGGAGCGTCCCCACCAGGTGAAGGCGGCCCCGAGCAGTCCGATCAGGAGGAGCGCGGCGCAGAGGCCGGCGACGTCGCTGGCGAGGCGGACCCGGTCGTTGGGGACGTAGGCATCGCGAAGTTGACTCACCCGCCCAGTCTGCGCCGCCCAACCCGTCCCGCCATCCGCACAAAGCCGACGAACTAGGTGCGCGTCATCTCCCTCGCCACCGCGTCGCGCCGGTAGTCGAAGATCTGCCGCAGGTCCCGCTGCACCAACAGCCGGTCGGCAAGCTCTCCGAGGGGTCCCGTTGCCACTGGGCACCCGGGTTAGGCGGCTTCCTTGGTGCGTTTGATCTTCATTCGAATCAGCGCCATCGCGACCTCTCCGGTCTCGGCATACAGATCGGCGGTTGCGCTCGCCAGGTCATAAGGAGGGTCGTAGTCATAGCGGGTGACGAAGCTGTTGATCCGTTTGTATCGCTCAGCCGCGTCCTCTCCGGCCCTCTCTGCGACCACCTCGTGCCAAGGCTTTCCTTGCTTGAAGGAATTACAAGAAGCGCAGCTGGGGACGATGTTGCCCCACGCATGCAATCCCAGGCTGGTCCGGTTGAGCGGAATCAGGTGGTCTTGGACTGCTCCCTCCCCGAACCTGGCGCCGCAGTAGCAGCACCTATCGCCGAAGAACTTCCTGATTTCCTGGAAGTGTTTGCTTTTGACGTATCGAGGAAGGCCGCGCGCTTCGTCGTAGGCAACCCCGAAGTCCTGCAAGAAGATGCGAACGGCAGTATTGGCAATATCTGATTTTGCTTTTGCCATTTGCTATCGAAGCTGATGGGCACGGCTGGTTTCGAACCAGCGACCTCTCGCGTGTGAAGCGAGCGCTCTCCCACTGAGCTACGCGCCCGGGACGGGGATTGTACGACGGGCTAGGCGACTGCGGGGGCTGCGTCGGGGGCCGGCTCGTTGCGCAGGGCCATGGCGACGAAGGGGTAGATCAGGGTCGAGAGCATCGCGGCGCCGACCAGGCCGGCGGCGGTGGAGGATTTCATTTCGCCGGCGTCGATCGCGATCGTCGTGATCGCGACGACGAGGGGGAGCTCGGTGGCGCAATAGAAGGCGAGCGCCATCCGGTCGCGGGTGACCAGCACCCTGCGGTAGAGCAGCATCGCCGGCACCCCGCGGACGACGAGGAAGAGGCCGAGGAAGAGGAAGAGCTTGGCGATCGCTTCCGTCGAGCCGAGGGCGGCGAGGTCGAACTCGATCCCGCTGGTGACGAAGAAGAAGGGGACGAAGAAGCCGAAGCCGACCGCGGTCAGCTTCGACTCGAAGACCTGCAGCTCGTGACCCTTGAGGGCGAGCCGGGTGATCATTCCGGCGACGAAGCCGCCGAGGAGGATGTCGAGGCCGAGCTTGCCGGCGAGGAGGACAAGGCCGAAGACGAGGACCACGGTCACCCGCACCGCCAGCTGGCTGCTCGCCTCGAAGGTCCGTTCCAGCGCCGGCCAGCCGCGCCAGGCGTAGCGGACCGAGACCAACGCGAGGGCGAGCGCGAGGGCGACGAAGACGAGCAGGATCGCCGCCTCGCGAAACGGGTTGGTGGTCGAGAGGACGAGGGTGACGAGGAGGATCGGACCGAACTCGCCGGCCCCGCCTGCCGCCAGCAGATGGGTGCCGAAGCGGGTCTTCAGCTCGCCGTTGTCGCGGAGGATCGGGATCAGCGTCCCGATCGCCGTCGTCGCCATCGCCGAGCCGGTGTAGAGGAAGGAGACGACGATCCCGGCGGCGGCGAGGATCCCGCCGAGGCTGTAGGCGAGCAGGACCGAGAGCATCCAGCCGAAGGCCCCGAGCCGCATCGGCGCGCCCTTGATCCGCTCGAAGTCGATCTCGTAGCCGGCGAAGAAGAAGAGCATCCCGAGGCCGAGATTGGCGAAGAATTCGACGAAGTCGTCGCTGTGGGCGAGGTCGAGCGCTTCGGGGCCGATCAGGATCCCGGCGATCAGCTCGACGACGACGACCGGCGGCGCGAACCGCTTCGGCACAGTGGCGACGGTGATCGCGGCGATCGCCGAGACGGCGACGATCGCGAAGAACGAGCCGGAGTCAACCTGGATCGCGGCGGTCGGAAGGGCGGTCAAGGGCGTGATCCTATGGTCGGCAGGGTAGGATCACCAGCGGACCGTGCTAGGCGGGGTGTCAGCGGTGCCTTGTAACCCGAAATCCGCTTAGCGGGGCCGACTACCGTTCCGAGGGACTGGCCGTCGGGGTCAGTGCGTCGCGGCGGCGTTGACGGCCGGGTCCTGCGCGACGTGGGCACGCGAATCAGGTCAGGTCCGGAAGGAAGCAGCCTTAAGCGGATGCCGCGGGTGCCGCAGGCGAGCCCGGCCCGAGCCATAAGCGACGGACACGCCCGGTGACCTCGTCTCGAAGGCGGGTGCACGGTCCATATACGTCGTCAGTCGATCAGGCGCTTGCGCATCTGGTGGATCGCGACGCGCCAGGTGAGGACGGCGAAGGCGATGAGGAACGCGAAGCGGAGGATGTCCTGCCACTCGAAGCCGAAGGCGCCGCCGCGGACCAGTTCGACCAGCTGGTGCAGGGGGTTGACCTGGGCGACGATCTGGAAGCCCTCGGGCAGGCCTTCGATCGGGAAGAAGGTGCCGGCGACGAGGAAGAGCGGGGTCACGAACAGCGCCGTCACGTAGTTGAACTGGTCGATCTTGGCGACCGTCGCCGCCATCGCCACCCCGAAGCCCGCGAAGCCGAGCGCGGTGACGAAGGCGAATAGCGGGGTCAGCAGCATCCCCGGCATGGGGTCGAGGCCCCAGAAGAAGGTGACGATGAGCGGCACGCAGCCGTAGACGGCAGAGCGGGTGGCGATCCACAGCATCTCGGCGCTGACCAGCTCTTCGACGTCGACCGGCGCCGCCAGGATCGCTTCGTAGGTGTTCTGGAAGCGGTGCTTGACGAAGGTCCCGAACATCGCCGGCAGGGCGCTGGAGAAGATCACCGCGGTCGCCACCATGCCGGTGCCGACGAACTGGATGTAGGGGATGCCGTTGACTTCGTCGACCAGGGTGGCGCTGAGGCCGAGCCCGAAAGCGAGCAGGTAGACGAGCGGTTCGAGCACGCTGGAGAAGGTGGTCCCCTTCCAGTAGGTGCGGAAGTTGGCGACCTCGCGGCTCATCACCCCGGCGATCGCCGCCGGTTCCAGCCGCCGCATCTTGCGCGGCTCGGGCACCCCCGCGCTCATTCGTCTGTTCCTTTTCGTTGCGCAAGACGGATAAGGAACAGGCGAACCATCACTCCGCCTCCTCGCCGGTCAGCAGCACGAAGACGTCCTCGAGCGTCGCCGCGCGCACCACCGCGTCCTCGGGCACGGCGCCGTCGTTCGCCTGCTCGGAGCCGACGATCGCGATCGCCGGCCCCGCCGGCCGCACCCTCAGCCCTGCCGCCTCGGCGCTAGCGCGCAGCTCGGTCAGGCGCTGGGGTGGCGCGTAGACCTCGGCGGTCTGGCGGCCGGCATGCTCGGAGATCAGGTCGGCGGGCCGGCCGCGGCTGATGATCCGGCCCTGGTGCATGACGGCGACCTCGTCGGCGAGGCGCTCGGCCTCCTCGATGTAGTGGGTCGACATCAGGATCGTCGTTCCCCTCGATTTGAGCTCGCCGATCAGGGTCCAGAGCTCCGTCCGGATCTGGGGGTCGAGGCCGACCGTCGGCTCGTCGAGGAGGACGAGGCGCGGTTCGTGGACGAGGCCGCGGGCCAGCAGCAGGCGCCGCCGCATCCCGCCGGAGAGTTTGTCGACCGCGTCGCGGCGGCGATCGCGGAGGCGGGCGAGGTCGAGGCAGCGGTCGACGGCGGCGCCGACGTCCTTGACCCGGTAGAGCCGGGCGTAGACGGCGAGGTTGTCTTCGACGGTGACGTCGACGTCGAGGTTGTCGAGCTGCGGGACGACGCCCATTTCCGCCCGCGCCGGCTTCGACTGCTCCGGCAGCTCGTGGCCGAGGACGCGGAGCTCGCCCGAGTCGGCGACCGCCTGGCCGGTCAGCAGCCGCATCGTCGTCGACTTGCCGGCCCCGTTCGGTCCCAGCAAGCCGAGGCAGATGCCTTCCGGCACGTTGAGGTCAAGTCCGGCGACCGCGGTAATCGGCCCGAAGGTCTTGACCACGTTTCTGAGCTCGATCGCCGCCATCGGCCTGATGGTTTCATGAGCGGACCTTTGGCAGACTGCCGCCGATGCTGGACGAGCGCTGGATCCGGGCCCTGCACGTCGAGTCGATGCGGCGCACCGACCTCCACCGCGAGCGCGAGCCGCACGTCCTCTTCCAGGCCTCGACGATCGGAGCGTTGCTGGAGGGTGCCTATGAGGGCGACCTCAGCTTCGCCGAGCTGGCCGAGCACGGCGACCTGGGCCTGGGGACGCTGAACCACCTCGACGGCGAGATGGTCGCCCTCGATGGCGAGTTCTTTCGCGCCGACGCCGAGGGAGCGATCCATCCGGTCGGGCCCGGCGAGCGCACCCCGTTCGCGGTCGTCACCCGCTTCGAGGCAACGATCGACAAGCGCTTGCCCGGCGAAGCCGGGCGCCGTTCGCGCTCGCACGGAGAGCTGCTGGCCTGCCTCGACGAGCTGGTCCCGCCCGGCGCCTCCTCCTGCGCGATCCGCCTCGACGGCCGCTTCGGCCTCGTCCGCGCCCGTTCGGTGCCGCGGCAGGAGCCGCCCTACCGGCCGCTGACCGAGGTGGTCGCCGACCAGCACGTCTTCGAGCTCGCCGACGTGGAGGGGACGATGCTCGGCTTCCGCTTCCCCAGCTACGCCGAGGGGATTGAGGTCGGCGGCTACCACCTCCACTTCATCAGCGCCGATCGCACTCGCGGCGGCCACGTGCTCGAGTCGCGCAGCGGCGAGCTGCGGGTGCGGATCGACCCCTCCGACGACCTCCACGTCGAGCTGCCGCCGACGGTCGAGCTCGGGGACCCCGACCTCGCCGCCGAGACGCACGCCGCGGTCGCCGCGGTCGAGCGCGGCTAGCGCCTCACGGGAAGCAGGGTTCCCAGGGACGGGCGAAGAGGTCGTAGTCCTTGTGGATGACGCTGAAACGCAGGTGTTCGGCCTCACCGCAGATCGCCGTCAGCGGTTCGCTGTATTCGGCGACGAAGACGGCCTTGCCGGCCTCGACAAACGGGCTGAACTTGCCGCACTCTTCGTAGGCGAAGCACTCCTCGACGACGGCGAAGTCGAAGCGGCCGACAAGCTGCCCGACCTGCTCGGGGTCGTTCTTCAGCGCCACAGCCATTCCCCGCCGGTGAACTTCGCGGGCGACCCAGCGGTTGAACCGGAGCTGGTCGGCGGCGGTGAGCGGGAACCCGGTCTTGTTTTCGTAGCCGGCGATGTTGTCGGGCTCGATCGCGTCGAACCCCTTGCGCCGGCAGCGGTCGAAGCGGGCGCGGAGGATCGGCGCCAGCAGGTCGATGCGGCGGATGTCGAGCCAGCGCTCGTCGGGATAGCCCGCATAGGCGCGGCCGAGGACGGACTTGGGGAAGCGGCCGGCGTCCGGCCGGTAGTTCTCCCAGGAGCCGACGTCGAGGTAACAGATCGCCCACCGGCCCTTGCTGTGCAGCGCGACAACCGTCCTGGCGGGCACTTCGAAGCCGTCGACCTCGTAGACGCCGGCGTCGACCGAGAGGTCGATCTTGCCCTGCAGCTGCCACTGCCAGGCCGCGGTCGTCGGCTTCGGGTGCCAGCGGGCGGCGGCGGGGGAGGCAAGGGTTAGAGCGGCGGCTGCCGCGATCAAAAGGGGGATGGCGAGGCGGCGCGCGGTCACGGACAGCGACGATAGACAGCCCACGACTCGTTGCTCGCGACCCGCTCGAAGCCCTTGGGCGGTGGGAACGAGGGGTTGGTCGGATCGTTGGGGTCGAGGATGAAATTGTGGATCACGAAGGGGGAGGCGGGGGCGACGAAGTAGCCCCGCGCGGGCGCGTCTTCCTCGCTGGCGCTGACGATCCGGGTCGGCTTGATGTCGAGCCCGAAGGCGAGGCGGGGGACGGCACGGTGGTTCGGCACCGCGATTTCGCCGCAGAGCGGCTCGAAAGCGCCTTCGTCGACCAGGTCGGAGAGGTCGTTCTCGATCCGGGCCTGATTGGTGAGGTCGGTGTCGACGCGCGAGTCGAGGTCCAACTGGTTCGGGAGCCAGACGACGAACATCGCCGCGACGAGGGCGGCGAAGACCTGCCAGCGGCGGCGCCACGGGTGCTCCGGCTCGAGCAGCCGCCAGCCGAGCAGGCCGACGGCGACGAAGATCGCCAGGATCGCGGCGGCGAGCATCGTGTAGCGGGGGAGGATCGCGAGGCCGCCGCAGGCGAGCAGCGCGAAAGCGAGCAGCGCGAGCGCGGCGGCAGCGGCCCCGAGCAGCGAGCGGCGGCGCAGGAAGGCGAGCCCGAGGGCGACGCCGCCGAGGGCGCCGACCATCCCCGGCCACTGCAGCACCTCGCCGAGGCGCCGCGGCCCGTAGAGGACGAGGTCGACCGGCCCGGTCTGCCGTTCCAGTGCCTCGACCGTTTCTTTCGTCCCGGTCCATGAATAGGTGAGGCTGCCGGTGGTGATCCAGTCGAAGAGCGCCCAGAGGATCGGCGCGGCGAGCGCAAGCGCTGCCAGAGGAGCGAGTTCCCGTATCGCATCGGAAGGATCGCTGCGGTCGGCCGTGTAGGCGAGGTAGAGCCAGTAGACGACGGCGAAGAGCCAGGCCTCGGGGCGAAGGAGGCCGGCGAGGACGAGCAGGGCGAGGACGGGCCAGCCGGCGCGCGGGCGCTTCGCCTCGACCAGCAGGGCGCCGAGGCAGAGGGCGATGTAGGGGAGGTCGATGTAGGCGCGGAGGCCGTTGGAGAGGAAGGGGGCGCGGGTGAGGACGATCGCCGCGGCGACGGCGCCGATCCAGCGGTCGAACCAGATCGAGCCCAGGCGGTAGACGAAGAAACCGATCAGGCCGAGCGAGACGTAGGCCCCGATCATCGTCAGGGTGATCACCCCGTCGCCGAAGGGCGATGCCAGCAAGCCCCAGACCTCGGTCAGCGGGTGGGGCGTCGGCGGCAGCGCGGCGCCGTAGTCGGGGCTGTCGCCGTGCGCCATTTCGCGCCCCCAGAGCAGCGCGTAGATCGTGTCGTAGTTGGGAAATCCGTAGGGGAAGACGAGCAGCAGCGCCGCCGTCACTCCGGCGATCCAGTAGAGAGGCGTCAGCCGGTTGCGGGCCCCCTTCGGCACGGGCGGCACGGTACCGATGCGGCCCGCCGGGGAGCCCGGTGCCCATAGATACACTCGCTCCAGAGCGCATGAGCGAGTCGACTTCCCTCTACCGACGCCACCGCCCCGGGTCCTTCGACGAAGTCGTGGGGCAGACCCACGTCGTCCGCACCCTCCGCAACGCCGTCGAGCAGGGCAAGGTCCACCACGCCTACCTCTTCGTCGGCTCGCGCGGCACCGGCAAGACCTCGATGGCGAAGATCCTCGCCCGCTCGCTGAACTGCGAGCGCGGGGGGCCGACCGTGACCCCGTGCGGCGAATGCGAGTCCTGCGTGACGATCGCCGCCGGCACCTCGGTCGACGTGATCGAGATGGACGCCGCCTCGAACCGCTCGGTCGACGACGTCCGCGACCTCCGCGAGCGCGTCGCCTACGCCCCCGCCGGCGGCCACTGGAAGGTCTACATCCTCGACGAGGCGCACATGCTGACCAAAGAGGCCTGGAACGCCTTCCTCAAGACGCTCGAGGAGCCGCCGCCGAACACCGTCTTCGTCCTCGCCACCACCGAGTCGCACAAGGTGATGGCGACGATCGCCGACCGCTGTCAGCGCTTCGACTTCCAGCGCCCCTCGCTGGAGCAGATCTCCGAGGTGCTGAACCGGGTCGCCGCCGCCGAGTCGATCGAGGTCGAGGAGGGGGCGGCGGCGATGATCGCCCGCTCGGCCTCTGGCAGCTTCCGCGACGCCCTCGGCACCCTCGACCAGCTCGTCGCCTTCGGCGGCAGCCAGGTGGAACTGAAGGACGTGCTCGAGATGCTCGGCGCCGCCGACGCCGACCTCCTCTTCGAGACGATCGACGCGGTCGTCGCCGAGGACCCCAAGCAGGTGCTGCTGGGGATCGAGAAGATGGCGCGGTCCGGCCGCGACCCTTCGCAGTTCGCCCGCGACCTGCTCGCCCACCTGCGCCACCTGCTGATCGTGCAGACGACCGGCGAAGTCCCGACCACCTTCGTCGTCACCGCCACCGACACCGGCCGCATGCAGGCCCAGGCGCAGGCGCTCAAGCCCGCCAACCTGATCCGCACGATCGACGAGCTGGCGGATGCGCTGACGGCGGTGCGCGAGGGCGACGATGCGCGGTTGGCGGTGGAGATCGCGCTGCTTAAGGCGGCGCGGCCAGATTTGGATCCGAACACCGAGGGGCTGCTTAGGCGGATAGAGAGACTGGAGCAAGGCGGGGGCGCTCGGGCCGCGGGTCCTGTCGCCGCAGGGGACCCACCCCCAGCTGCAGAGCAGCAGGGGGTCCCCCCTACGACGCCACCCACGGCAGAGGCGCCGCCCCCACCTGACGATCCACCACCTGCCGAAGAAGAAGAGGCCGAAGCGGCCCCTCCGGCGGGTGGCGACGATGCGGGACCCTCGCCAGTTGGCGAGGGGGACGTATCGGAGACAGGACCCGCCGGCCAACCCGACCTCAGCCTGGAGGAGATTCAGAGGGTTTGGCCGACAGTTCTCCAGAAGCTGCATGAGAGCGCGCCGGCGCTTGCGGCAACGCTAGAGGGTGCGCGGCCCGTCAGTTATGGCGAGGCCGGCCTGGAGGTTGCCTTCCCTACCGAGATGACCTTTCTGAAAAAGAAGGCCGAGGGGGCCGACCGCCGGGATACCGTGGCTGCGGCGTTTGCCGCGGTCACCGGCGTCGGGTTGCGACCCACCTATGTCCTGCAGGACGGCGAGGCGCCGCCGGATACGCCGGCGCCGGGCAGCGAGGAGATCGACGAGGAAGGGTTGCTGGAGCATCTAAAGAGCGAGTTCGACGCAGAGGAGGTCAGTTAGGTGGCACGTGGAGGCGGTCCCGGAGGCTTCGACATCCAGGGCCTGATGAAACAGGCTCAGCAGATGCAGTCCCAGATGCTGGAGGCGCAGGAGAAACTGAAAGACGAGGTCGTCGAGGCCAGCGCCGGCGGCGGCATGGTCAAGGTGAAGATGGGCGGCGACCTGACCCTGCGGGAGATCGTCATCGACCCCGAAGCGATCGACCCCGAGGACGCCGACCTGCTCCAGGAGATGGTGCAGGCGGCCGTCAACGAGGGGCTGCGTGCGGCGCAGGCGCTGGCCGGCGAGAAAATGGGCGGCATCGCCGGTGGTGACCTCGGCGGCCTCGGCGGGATGCTGGGCGGTTGAGCGACGGCCCGGCACCGCTCGCGCGCCTCGTCGCCGAGCTCTCGCGGTTGCCGGGCATCGGCCAGCGGACCGCGCAGCGGCTCGCCTTCCACCTCCTGCGCGCGCCCGACGAAGAGGCGTTCGCGCTCGGCGACGCGATCCGCGAAGTGAAGGAGAAGGTCGGCCTCTGCGAAGAATGCTTCAACCTCGCCGAGGGGCCGCTCTGCCGGATCTGCGCCGACCAGAACCGCGACCGCTCGATCATCTGCGTGGTCGAGGAGCCCGCCGACGTGATCCCGATCGAGCGCACGCATGAATACCGCGGCCTCTACCACGTGCTCGGCGGGGCGCTCTCGCCGATCGACGGCGTCGACGCCGAAGACCTGAAGATCGGCGAGCTGCGGCGGCGGGTCGAGCGCGGCAGCTTCTCCGAGGTGGTTCTGGCGACCAACCCGACGACGACGGGGGAGGCGACCGCTCTCCACATCGCCGAGATGCTGCGCGGCCAGGTGACGGTGACGCGGCTGGCCAGCGGCCTGCCGGTCGGCGCCGACCTCGAGCACGCCGACGAGGTCACCCTCGGCAAGGCCCTCGCCGGGCGAAGAAGCCTGGAATAAGCGAACCCGGATATCCGTCCTGGACGACCGTCGACCCGCAAATAGCGGGATTTTGCAGGTCGGGCGTCCGCGGCTTTCGCGAAGGTCATCTCGTGCCTGACCAGTCCAACCCCGGCCGCCGCCGCGAAGACGGCTCCTCGGCGGGCCGCCTCGCGCTCAAGGTGTCCGAGCTGCACGCCGATCTCCTAGGCAGCTTGCACGAGGAGATTGGAACCAATGGAGAGCGGTTCGTCGAAGCGGCGCAGCGCCTTGCCGCCGAGTTCGGGTCGGTCACTGCTGCCGCGGTAGAGCTCGCTCAAGGGGAGGGCTCCTCAGGGAACCCCCTGACCCCCTCTAATGAATTCGAGGCTTCGGCTGAAGGACAGATCGAAGAACTTCCCAGCCTCTACCGGCCAGGTCATATGCGGCGGCGGTTGGAACAGCTTTTGGAGACGAACCGTCGGTATGGGCATCCGTTTGGGCTCGCCGTTTTTGATGCTTCAGGTCCCGGAGTCCGTTCCAGTGACGTTGCCGGGGGCCAGGAGACGGTCCTTTCGATCGTCGGCGCGGCCCTGCGCGACAGCATCCGCATCGTCGACGAAGCCTTCCGGCTCGAGGAGGACGCGATCTGCGTTCTCGCTCCCAACATCGGCACCGTCGAAGGGGTGCAGATGTGCGAGCGCCTGCTCGGCCAGCTCGACGATCTCGAGCGCGCGGGGGGGCTGCGGATCAGCATCTCGGCCGGCGTCGTCGCCTGCCCAGACCATGGCGCCGACCCCGAAGAACTTCTGCATAAGGCAGATGCGGCGATGTGGCGGGCGCGGGCGGTTGGACAGCCCGTAGGCGTGGGCGCCTTGCAAGATCGCTAACAGTTTCTGCGAAATCTGTCGATAACCGGTGTAAACCTGCGATTCGGGTGGGAGAATCTTCGCCCGACGTCGAATAGACGCGCAGTCCACCCGTTCGACCTTCTTATCTAAATGCCCGGAATCCGCACCAACGCCGCCGCCGAAGTTCTCGGCGTGAGCCCCAACACCCTGCGCAGCTGGGAGCGCCGCTACGGCTACCCGACGCCGAAGCGGACCGTCGGCAACCACCGCAACTACGAGCTGGTCGAGTTGCAGGCCTTGCGCGACGCGCTGGCCGAGACCGGCAACATCTCCTCGGCGATCGAGCTGGCGCGCCAGCGCCAGCAGGCGCCCGCCAACGACGGCAGCCTCTTCGCCGCCTTCGAGAGCTTCGACGAGTCCGCCGCCGACCGCGCCGTCGAGGAGAGCCTCGCCCTGCGCTCCCTGGAGCGGACGGTCGAGGAGCTGCTGCTGCCGGCGATCGACAAGCTCGCGGCCGACCCCGAGCGCGAGGCCGAGCTCGAGTTCGCCGCCCGCTGGGCGACCGGCTGGCTGCACGGTGCCCGCCGCCTCGCCGCCGCCGCCGCCCGCCCGGCCGGGATCCTCCTGCTCGACTCCAGCCACGGCCAGGACGCCGAGGAGGTCTACACCCAGGCCCTCGACCTCTCATTGCGGCGCGCCGGATTCCGCGTCCTCGTCCTCTCCAACGAGCTCGGCGACGAGCGCCTCGGCCGCGCCCTCGGCGCCCTCGACCCGACCGCGATCGTCGTCTGCGGCCCCGGCGCCGACACCCAGAGCGCCGTCAAGCTGGTCCGCAAGATCCGCGAACTCGGCTTCGTAGCCCCGCTCTACGGCTTCCGCGCCGACGGCCTGATCGGCGCCGCCGTCCCCTCCGCCGGCAGCCGCCCGAGCGAAGTAACCGGCATGCTCAACGCCGACCTACGGCGCCGCGCCACCCAAGCTTTCGCCTAACCGCTGCAACAGGTGAGGGGCCCGCGGGGTCATTCACCCATCAAGGCCCAGGAATCCTCGCCAGCGCAGTCGAACGACGCGGTCGCCGCCCAGGTGCTGCGCGCCCTCCGGGGTAACGCCGCGGCGGAGGAGTGGATCGCCCACCGCGCCTACGCGGCCGGCCTGCGGCTTGCGACCTTCTCCCTCGACGACGCCAACCTCGCGCAGGACGTCGGCCAGGAGGTGGCGATCCGGGTTCTCCGCGGCCTCCCGAAGTTGCGCGACGCGGACCGCTTCGATGCCTGGACCTACCGGATCTGCGCCGCCGAGATCAAGCGCGCGGCGAAGAAGCGCCAGCGCCACGACTGGCGCCCCTTCAGCGAGGGAGCCGAGGTGTCCGTGGAGGCGACCTTCACGCAGAGCCTTGGCGACCGCGATTGGCTGGTCCAGGCGCTCGGACGGCTGAGCGAGCGCCAGCGCCTCGTCCTCGGCTTGCACTTCGTCTTCGGGCTCGACGACAGGGAGATCGCGGCGGCGATCCGAGCCCGCAGGGGCACGGTGCGCTCACTTTTGAGCAGAGCTTTGGCGCGGCTTCGCGAGCTGGCCGAGCTGGAATCGGAAATGAGCCTTGATCGCGAAGGGGCAGTGGCTAACCAAAACAAGGAGGCGGTTCGATGAGCGAGATCTCGCTTGAAGGTTCGATCAGGTCCTATGTGGCCGAGATCAGGCGACTGAGCCCGGACCCAGATCGCCTCGATTCCGCAATCGCCAACTCTCCAGGCGCCAGCAGGCCAAGGTCCAGCGCCCGCAGTTACCGCTGGTCACCGCTGGCGATCGGGCTCGCCTCCTTGCTGCTGTGCGCTGCCGTAGCAACCGCAGCCACCGGGGTCTTGAGCTCAGCAGTGGACTCGTTTCTCGGTGGTGGTGATCCTCCGGGTCGGCAGCTTTCCGGAGGAGAGGTGCCGAGCTGGCTGCAACCGACGCCCGGCTTCAATGCGCCCGACAAAGTCTCCGTCGTCGCATCGGCCGGGGACGAGCACCTTTACGCCTACCGTCAGGAGAACTACATCTGCTTCGACTACGGCCATCACGTTGGCGAGTGCCGCAGTCCGGCCGAATGGCGCGGCGAACTCGAAAAGCGGAAGTTGTTCATCCGCGGCCCGCTCGGCGGATCGACCTGGTTCGGCCTCTCCGGCTCGGGCATCGCGTCGATCCGGGTCGAATACAGCGATGGTCCGCCAACCGAAGCCGCGGTTACCGACGGCGGCTTCGTGCTGAACGCCGACCGCGATCGCGATCCGCAGCGCCTGTCGGGGCTCGACGCCTCTGGCGCCGTGGTCGCCGAACAGCCCCTCGACGGCTAGCCCGCGATCGGCGCGCTCGGACCCTCGCTGATCCCCCAGCGCTCGTGCAACCGCCGCAGCGGGGCCGGCGCCCACCAGTTCCACTTGCCGAGCAACTCCATCAGCGAGGGCACGAGGAGGGCGCGGATGATGGTGGCGTCGATCAGGACGGCGAGGGCGGTGCCGACGCCGTTCTCCTTGATGAAGATGATCTGCGAGGTGGCGAAGGCGCCCATCGCGACCGCGAAGAGCAGCGCCGCTGCGGTGACGATGCGGCCGGTTCGCTCGAGGCCGATCGCCACCGACTCGGAGTCCGAGGCGCCGTTGTCGCGCGCCTCCTTGATCCGCGAGAGCAGGAAGACCGCGTAGTCGGTGGAGAGCCCGAAGGCAACGGCGAAGAGCAGGATCGGCATCGTCTGCTCGATCGCCCCAGGGCTGGAGTAGTCGAGGAAGCCTTCGAGGCGGCCGTCCTGAAAGATCAGCACGAGGAGGCCGAAGACGGCGCTGAGGTTGAGGAAGTTCATGATCAGCGACTTAATCGGCAGGATCACCGAGCCGGTCATCAGGAAGAGGATCAGCAGGGTCGCCGCGATCACGATCGCCAGCGCGATCGGCATGTGCTGCTCGAGGCTCGACTGGAAGTCGACGAAGTCGGCGCTGGCGCCGCCGACCAGGACCTGGGTGCCGGCGGGGGGCGGCAGGTCGCGGATCGCCTTGACGGTCGTCTGACTCGCTTCGGAGGCGAAGGGGTTGGCGGAGACGGCCTGGATGGCCGTCACCCCCGGCGCCAGCCGCTGCGGCGGCGCCACTTCGGCGACGCCCTCGACGCCCCGGACCTCTTTGGCGACCTCAGCCGCCGCCTTCGGCCCGCCGCCTTCGACGTCGACCCAGATCGGGGTGTCGTGGTAGGGCGGGAACTGTTCGCTGACCGTGTCGTAGGCCTGGCGGGCGCTCGCCGACTTTGGCAGCACGGTCGGGTCGACGGTGTTGAACTTGATCTGCAGGAAGGGCAGCCCGAGGACGATCAGGAAGAGGGCGCTGACGGTGGCGATCGGGATCGGCCGCCGCATGACGAAGCGCGAGAGCCGGTACCAGAAGCCGTCCTGCGCCGGCCGCGCGTCGGCCTCGGCGCGGCGCTGGAGGAACTTCGGGGCGCCGGCGTTGACGCGGGCGCCGAGCAGGGTCAGCACCGCGGGCAGCACGGTCAGCGAGATCAGCGCCGCGAACAGCGCTACCAGGGCGCCGCCGAGGCCCATCGAGTAGAGAAAGCGCTGCGGGAAGACCAGCAGCGAGGCCAGCGCCGCCGAGACGGTCAGCGAGGAGAAGAAGACCGTCCGCCCAGCCGTCGCCATCACCCGTCGCATCGCTTCCAGCCCCGGCCCGCTCTTGGCGATCTCCTCGCGGTAGCGGGAGACGATGAAGAGGCTGTAGTCGATCGCCAGCCCGAGCCCTAGCGCCGTCGTCAGGTTGAGGGCGAAGATCGAGATCGAGCCGAATTCGCTGGCGACGCGGAGGATGAGGAAGGTGCCGACGATCGCCAGGCCGCCGATCATCAGCGGCAGGACCGAGGCGACGAGGCTGCGGAAGAAGAGCAGCGAGAGCAGGAAGAGCAGCGGGAAGGCCAGCATCTCGGCCTTTCTCAGGTCTTCCTCGACCTGCTTGTTGACCTGCTCCTGGGCGACCGCGAAACCGCCGACGACGACCCCGGGGTGGGCGCTCAGCTGGTCGGCGATTTCCTTCCCGGCTTCCTGCAGCTCCTTGTCTTCGGTCGCCTTCAGAGCGACGGCGAAGTAGGTCGACTGTTTGTCTTCGGAGACGAAGGCGGGGGAGCCGGTGTCGTAATAGCCGCTGACCGAGGCGACGTCGGGGCGCGCTTCGACTTCTTTTTCCAGCCGCTCGACGCGCTGCCGCGTCGCCGGTGCGGCGACCGGAGCGTCTTCGACGACCGCGAGCACCGCCGGCACCCGCAGCCCGGCGTCCTGCAGCCGCTCCCGCGCCTGCACGGTCTCGGTGCCGGGGTCGTCGGCCCCGTAGGGGTCGAGCCGGTCGGCAACCGAGCCGCCGATCGCGCCTGCGAGGAGGAAGAAGACGAGGGCGAGCAGACCGACGCGCCTCGCCCTCCCGTTTGCCAGCCGCGCCAGGGAATCGAACATCATTCGCTCCTTTTCTCGAGAGCGGAGTCGAGAAGCTGGGCTTCCATCCGCTCGCACCAATCGGCAAACCACTCGCTGAACTCGAGACCGCCTCGCAGGACGATCATCGGGAAGGGGTCCTCGATCTCGCCTTTCATCTGCTCGATCGCCCGCAGCCGCTCGTTGACCGCGAGCCGCTGGGCCCGCATCGAGCGCAGGATCTCCACCGCCTCCTCACGGGGGAGGGCGTCGGCGAAGAACAGTTTCAGCAGCCCTTCGTCGCGCATCTCGAAGGTCTCCGGTGCCTGTCGCAGCCAGGCCCGCAGCTCCTCCTCGCCGTCGGCGGTGATCTCGTAGACGGTCCGTTTGCGGCCGCCCGTCGGGACGTCGGAGCCGACGATCAAGCCCGCCTCCGCCAGCCGCTTCAGCTCCGGGTAGATCTGCCCGTAGCTGGCGGCCCAGAAGAAGCGGGTCGAGTTGTCGACGACGGCTTTGATCTCGTAGCCCGACCGCGGTTCGTTGCGGACGAGGCCGAGGATCACGTAGGCGGTGGGGCTCAGTTGCTCCATGTCTTCGACCTATATATCTAGCAAATATATCTTCAAGTGTGATTAGCGTCACACCTGTAAGGTCAGCATTCGCAATCCAGGAGGAAGGAGCTTCGAATGTCGCTTGATCAGAGCAAGGTCGGCCGGGTGGTGGCCGAACAGATGGAGGCGATCGAGAACGACTACGGCGAGGACTGCGAGATCGGCGACGTCTGCACGATCGTCGAGGTGGTCGGGCCCCACGGCTCCCACGTGCGGGTGCGGAGCAGCGACATGCGGCCGCACAGCGGCCTGGGGCTGATCCGGATGGCCGAACAGGCGATGCTGGGGAACCTCGGGGGCTCGGCCGAGTAGGAAGGCTTTCCCGACTATCCTCAGACCTCGATGACTGGGGATGGATCCGACATCGTCGTGATGAAGTTCGGCGGCACCTCCGTCGCCGGCGCCGAGCAGATCAAGCGCGCCGCGGCGCGGATCGTCGCCGCCCGCGAGGCCGGCAATCGCGTCGTCGCCGTGCTCTCCGCGCGGGGAAAGACGACCGACGAACTGGTCCAGCAGGCGCACGAGATCTCCGACCGCCCGGTCGCCCGCGAGATGGACATGCTGCTCTCGACCGGGGAGCGGATCTCCTGCGCGCTGGCGGCGATGGCGATCCACGACATGGGCCACGAGGCGATCTCGCTGACCGGCTCCCAAGCCGGAATCGTCACCGACTCCTCCCACACCAAGGCGCGGATCATCGACGTCCGCGCCGATCGCATCTCCGAGGCGCTGCAGCAGGACCGGATCGTCCTCGTCGCCGGCTTCCAGGGCGTCTCCACCGACAGCCGGGACGTCACCACCCTGGGCCGCGGCGGCTCTGACACCACCGCGGTCGCCCTCGCAGCGGCGCTCCGCGCCAGCGTCTGCGAGATCTACACCGACGTCTCCGGCGTCTACAGCGCCGACCCGCGGATCGTCCCGACTGCCCGCAAGCTGCCCGTCGTCTCCTTCGAGGAGATGCTGGAGATGGCCGCCTCCGGGGCCCGCGTCCTGCAGCTGCGCTCGGTCGAGTACGCGCGCAACCACGGCGTCCGCATCCACTGCCGCAGCAGCTTCGAGGACGGTCCCGGTACCCTCGTCGTCTCAGAGGAAGAGACGATGGAGAACCCGTTCGTAACCGCAGTCACGCATTCCGACGCCGAGGCGCGCGTCACCCTGACCGGGCTGCGCGACGAGCCCGGCGTCGCCGGCCGCGTCTTCGGCGCCCTCGCCGACGCCAACGTCAACGTCGACGTGATCATCCAGAATGAGCCGGTGGGCGACGACAAGCTCGCCGACCTCTCCTTCACCGTCGACCGCTCCGACCTCGCCACCGCCAAGGAGACGATTGCCGGCCTCGGCGAGGTCTCCGCCGACGTCCTCACCGACGAGCAGATCGGCAAGGTCTCGATCGTCGGCGCCGGCATGCGCTCGCACCCGGGCGTCGCCGCCAAGGTCTTCCGCATCCTCGGCGACGAGCGGATCAACATCGAGATGATCTCCACCTCGCCGATCAAGATCTCGTGCGTCATCCCGGCCGACCGCGTCGCCGACGCCGTCAACGCGCTCCACAAGGCCTTCGAGCTCGACGCCGACGCCGTTCAGCCCGAGGACCCGACCGGTCCCGATCACCGGCCCACGGTCGCCGGCTGAGCCCGCGGAGGAGCGGATGAGCGACGGCTACAGAGTCGGCGTGCTGGGCGCGACGGGGCTGGTCGGCTCGACGATCCTCGAGCTGCTGGGCGAACGGGGCTTCCCGATCGCCGAGCTGCGGCTCCTTGCCTCCGAGCGCTCGGCCGGCAAGACGATCGAGTTTGGGTCCAGGGTGCTGACCGTGCAGGCGGTCAGCGACGAGGCGATCCAGGGGCTCGACCTCGTCCTCTCCTCGGCCGGCGGTTCGGTCAGCGCCGAGTGGACGCCGAAGCTGGTCGAGGCCGGCGCGACGGTGGTCGACAACACCAGCTACTGGCGGATGAAAGACGACGTGCCGCTGGTTGTCGCCGAGGTCAACCCCGACGCCCTCGAGGGACACAAGGGGATCATCGCCAACCCGAACTGCTCGACGATGCAGATGGTCGTCGCCTTGAAACCGCTCAACGACGCCGCCGGGATCGAGCGCCTGGTGATCTCGACCTACCAGGCCGTCTCCGGGACCGGCAAGGCGGCGATCGACGCCCTGCGCGCCGAGGCACGGGCCGTGGTGGGCGGCTACGACGTCCCCGCGCCGGAGATCTACCCGCACCAGATCGCCTTCAACGTGCTGGCGCAGGCGGGGAGCTTCGCCGATGGTGACGACCACACCGACGAGGAGCGCAAGCTGATCAACGAGACCCGCAAGATCCTCGGCGACCCCGAGATCAAGGTCAGCGCGACCTGCGTGCGGGTTCCGGTCGAGACCGGCCACTCGGAGACGGTCAACGTCGAGACCCGGGAGCCGCTCGACCCCGAGCGGGCGCGGGAGCTGCTCGCCGCCGCACCAGGCGTGACCGTCGTCGACGACCCGGCCGCCGGCCGCTACCCGATGGCGATCGAGGCCGCCGGCAAGGACGACGTCTTCGTCGGCCGCATCCGCCGCGATCCCGGCAACGAGCGGGCGCTCGACATCTGGGTCGTCTCCGACAACCTGCGCAAGGGCGCCGCCACCAACACGGTCCAACTCGGCGAGCTCCTGATCGAGCGCGGCCTGCTCGGCGCCCAGGGTTAGCGTGGGGATCAGCTTCGCCGAGGCCCTGCTGCTGTTCGGGGGGCTGCTCGCCGTCGTCGCCGCCCTCTCGGGGTTGATGAAGGGGACGGTCCTCTCCGCCTCCGTGCTCTCGGTCGTCCTCGGCTTCGGTCTCGCCGCGGCCGGCGTCGTCGACGTCAAGGCGACCGACGAAGCGGTCGTCGAGCTGGTCGAGCTGGCGCTGATCCTCACCCTCTTCTCCGACGGCATGTTCGTCGAGCGTGAGCTCCTGCGCAGCCACTGGGGACCGACGGCGAGGGCGCTGGTGATCGCGATGCCGATCACGATGGGGCTGCTGGCGCTGGCGGCGAAAGCGCTCTTCCCCGACCTCAGCTGGGCCGAGGCCTTCCTGCTGGGGGCCGTGCTCTCGCCCACCGACCCGGTCGTCACCTCGGCCGTCGTCACCTCGCGCCTGGTCCCGAGCAAAGTGAGGCACACGCTCAACCTCGAGTCCGGCCTCAACGACGGCCTGGCGCTGCCCTTCGTCCTCTTCTTCCTCGTCCTCGCCTCACCCGGCGGCGACGCCGCCGCCGAAGCGGCGAAGCTGGCGGGCGAGGCCGCCGTCGGCGCCGCGATCGGCGTCGTTCTGGGGATCGCCGCCGGTCGCCTCCACTTCGTCCTCCCAGGCGGCGGGATCACCCCGCGCTACGAGGGGATCTACGCGATCGGCTTCGCCCTCTTCGCCTTCGGCCTCGCCGAAGTGACGATCGGCAACGGCCTGATCGCCGCCTTCGTCTGCGGGATCGCGATGGGGGCGAGCGAGCGCGAAGTGCCTGAGGGCTTCGTCGAGTTCGCCGAGAACAGCAGCGCCATCCTCCAGGTGCTCACCTTCTTCGTCTTCGGCGGGCTGATCTGGGCGACCGGCTTCGACCACGACGTGCCGCCGCTGGTCGTCTTCATCGTCTTCGCCCTCCTCGTCGCCAGGCCGGTGGCGGTGATGCTCTCCTTCCTGCGGACCGGGATACCGCAGTCGGAGAAGCTGTTCATGGCCTGGTTCGGCCCCAAGGGGGTGGCCTCGATGCTCTTCGCCCTCTTCGTCTTCAAATCAGACGTCGCAGGCAAGAACCTGATCTTCGACGTCGCCGCGATCGTGATCATCACCTCGATCGTCGCCCACGGCCTCACCGACACGGTCGGCGCCAAATGGCTCGCCCGCCGCGTCGGGCTGCAGCGAGGCGTCAGCTAGGCGGGAGTGGCGGCGGTGAGCCGCTCCTCGACCCAACCGGTCGAGGCGATGTGCTTGCTCATCCCCAGCTCCTTCGGCTCGGCGCCGAGGGCGAGGCCGACGAGCTGCGGCAGGTGGAGGACGGCGAGGCCGAGGTCGCGGTTGACGACCTTGGCCGCCTCCGGCTGCTGCATGTCGAGGTTGAGGTGGCAGAGCGGGCAGGGGGTGACGAGGCAGTCGGCGCCGGCGTCGATTGCGTCGCCGACGTGGGTGCCGGCCTGGCGCAGCGAGGTTTCGCGGGCCATCGTGATCACCGGAAAGCCGCAGCATTTGCGGGCGCCGTCGTACTCGACGACCTGGCCGCCGAGCGCCTCGATCACCTTCTCCAGGTAGATGTCGCGGTCGGGGTGCTCGCCGTAGCCGAGCCGTTCCTTCGGCCGCACGATGTAGCAGCCGTAGAAGGGGCCGACGCGAAGGCCGGTGAGGGGGCGGACGACCTGCTCGCGGAGGCGGTCGAGGCCGTAGTCCTCGACCAGCAGCCAGAGGAAGTTCTTGTTGGTGAAGCCGCCTTTGTCCTTCTCGTAGGAGAGGCCCTGGCCGGAGAGCACCTCGTTGATGTGGGCGCGGTAGGCCGAGTCGGCGTCGAGCCGCTGCTGGCACTCCGACTGCGCGCCCTGGCAGGTCGAGCAGATGTTCATCATCGAGAGCCCGGTCTGCTGGGCGAGCGCGAAGGTGCGGGCGTTCAGCGTGTCCGCCAGCTCCTGGTTGTGCTCGGCGATGACGCCGGCGCCGCAGCAGTTGGCGCGGTCGAGTTCGACCAGCTCCCAGCCGAGCTTCTCGGCGACCAGCGCCATCGAGCCGTGCAGCTCGGGGGTGAAGCCGCGGGAGACGCAGCCCGGCCAGTAGGCGACCTTGATGTTCTCAGCCATTTTTGACCTCCTGGGGGGTGTCCGGGTCGGTCGAGCGCTCGATGCCCTTCTCGACGTCGTCCTCGGCGAGCTCACCCTCCTCGCCCTTGATGTAGAGATTGAACTCCTCGCCGTGCTCCTCGGCGTGGGCGTAGATCGCCTTGACGTCGTCCTGGTCGGGCAGCTTCGGGTGGACGCCCGGGATCAGCTTGTGCAGGGAGCGCATCTTCCCGGTTTTGATTCCGCGGATCGCCGTCGGGATCGAGCCGAGCATTTCCCGGATCGCCCGTTTGCTCGGTTTCAGCTTGCCTTTGACGCCGGGCGCGAAGGACTCCTGGAGGAGCAGGCTCTCATCGAGGGTGCCCTTCTTTTCGATGATCTTGACGAAGGCGATCTCGTGGTCGTGACCGCTGTTGGGGTCTTCGATCCCCTCTTCGCCGGCCTTGCGGCGCAGGCGCATGATCTGGTCCATCGGCGCCACGCCCTTCGGGCAGGCGTCGATGCAGCTGAAGCAGTGGGTGCAGTCGTAGATCCCATGTGGGTCGTCGGCGAGGTCGTGCAGGCGCTCGTGGGTCTCGGCATCCCGCGGGTCGCCGACGAAGCGGTAGGCCTTGGCCAGCGCCGCCGGGCCGATGAAGCCGGGGTCGGCTTCCATCGAGAGGCAGGAGGAGACGCAGGCGCCGCACTGGATGCAGGCCATCGACTGGGTGATGTCGATCATCGATTCCGGGTCGACGACGTACTCGCGCTCGGGCGGCTCGCCGTGGGGGAGGAGCCAGGGGGTGACCCGGCGGATCTTCGTCCAGTGCGTCGACTCCATGTCGGTGACCAGGTCCTTGATCACCGGCATGTTGCCCATCGGCTCGATCACGATCGAGTTGCCCTCGCCGCCCTTGCCGGTGGCGCTCGCCTGCTTGTCGGCAAGCTCCTGGGCCTCGCCGATCTGGGTCTTGCAGCCGAGGCCGGACTGGCCGTTGATCTTCATCCCGCAGGAGCCGCAGATCGCCGCCCGGCAGGAGCAGCGGACGGCGAGCGAGCCGTCGTCGCGGTCCTTCGCCTGCAGTAGCCCGTCGAGGACCGAGAGCGAGGGATCGAGGTCGACGTCGAACTGCTCCCAGTAGGGCCCCTCGCCGCTCTCGGGCTGGAACCGCCGGACTTTGATCGTGTACTCGGCCATTAGTAGGTCCTCTCTTGCGGTTCCCACTGCGTGATCGTGACCTCCGAGTAGGAGATCTCGGGTCCGTCGTCGGTCTGCTCGAGGTCGATGTGTTTGAGCCACTCCTCGTCGTTTCGCTCCGGGAAGTCGGTGCGGTACTGGGCGCCGCGGCTCTCCTTGCGCTCCAGCGCGGCGACGCAGGTGCACTCGGCGTTGTCGAGCATGTACCCGAGCTCGATCGCGGCAAGCAGATCCTGGTTGAAGACGCTGCCGTGGTCGTCGACGTAGGCGGTCTTCGCCTCCTCCTTGAGGCGGCGGACGGTCTCCAGGGCTTCGGTGATCCCGGCCTCGTCGCGGAAGACGGCGACCTTGGCGTCCATCGTCTGGCCGAGCTCGAGTTTGATCTCGGAGATGCGGCGGCCCGAGCCCTTCTCGCGGCTGATGATGTCGGCGATCATCGCCTCCTCGTCCTCGAGGACTTTGCGGGAGACGTGCGCGTAGTCGGTCCGCTTGGCGCGGGCGGCGGCGTCGCGGCCGCTGCGCTTGCCGAAGATCAGCGTGTCCAGCAGCGAGTTGGCGCCGAGGCGGTTGCCGCCGTGGACCGAGACGCAGGCGGTCTCGCCGGCGCTGTAGAGGCCGGGGATGTCGGTGCGGCCGTCGACGTCGGTCTTGACGCCGCCCATCGTGTAGTGATTGCCCGGCTTGATGTGGATCGGTTCGCGGGTGATGTCGACGCCGGCGAAGTCGCGGCCGACGAGGACGATCTCCCGCAGCGCCTCGTGGACGCGCTTTTTCGGCACCACGGTGATGTCGAGGGCGACGGTGCCGTCGGGGAAGCCGCGTCCCTCGTTGATCTCGGTCTGCTCGGCGCGGGAGACGACGTCGCGCGAGGCCAGCTCCATCTTGTTCGGTGCGTACTTCTCCATAAAGCGTTCGCCCTTGGCGTTGAGGAGGTGGGCGCCCTCGCCGCGGGCGCCCTCGGTGATCAGGAAGCCCTTGCCCGCCAGCGTCGTCGGGTGGTACTGGATCATCTCCATGTCCATCAGCTTGGCGCCGGCGCGGTAGGCCATCGCGATCCCGTCGCCGGTGCAGATCAGGGCGTTGGTCGAGGGCTTCCAGACCATCCCGTTGCCACCGGTGCAGAGGATCACGCTCTTCGCCTGGAAGAGCTCCATCGAGCCGTCGGCGACGTTGCGGGTGACGACGCCGCAGCACTCGCCGTTCTCGTCGATCGCCAGGCTGCTGCAGAACCACTCCTCGTAGCGGGCGATCTGCTCGGAGTACTTCATCAACTGCTCGTAGAGCACGTGCATGATCGCCTGCCCGGTGATGTCGGCGACGTAGTAGGTGCGGGCGGCGGAGGCGCCGCCGAAGGCGCGGGTGCCGAGCTTGCCTTCCTCGTTGCGGTGGAAGGTGACGCCGAGGTGCTCGAGGTGGAGGATTTCCTCCGGCGCCTCGCGGGTCATGATTTCGACCGCGTCCTGGTCACCGAGGTAGTCCGAGCCCTTGATCGTGTCGAAGGCGTGGGACTCCCAGGAGTCGCCCGGATTCAGCGCCGCGTTGATGCCGCCCTGGGCGGCGTTGGAATGGGAGCGGACCGGATGAACCTTGGAAATGATCCCGACCGACACGCCTTCCTCGGCGGCGGCGAGGGCGGCCCGCTGGCCGGCGAGCCCGGCCCCGATTACGAGAACGTCATGGGATGGCACGGGCGCGGATGCTATAGCGGACAATCCCGATTGCGTAGTCGGGATTCGTCACTTTGTAATGCATCACATTTGGATTCGGTCACAGCCAGCGTCGGCCGAGGGTCCGCACTGCCGAATCGGAAAGCTCGATGGCTCTTTCGAGGGTTGAGAAGTTGACGTTCTCGGCGGTGTCGTTGGGCCAGTGGTAGCGGCCGGGCTGCTTTTTGTCGGTGCAGCTGCAGAGGGCGACGGTCTCGTAGCCGGCCACGCGGGGCTCGAGGGCGTCGGTGCCGTTGTAGGTGCGGAGGTTGGGGTAGAGCCAGACGCCCTCCTTCTCGGCGACGCCGGCGAGGAAGTCGAGGGCGCGGGGCGGGTAGTCGCGCATCTTCAGGAAGCCCTCGCCCTGGAGGGCCAGCAGATGGGTGGCGCCGAGCGTCTCCAGGCAGAGGAAGAAGGTGCTCTCGCGCGGCAGCTCGGCGAAGTGGCGCTCGCCGAACGCTTTCATCCCCTCGCTGAAGCTCTCCTCCGAGCCGCAGGAGAGCAAGATCACCCGGATCCCGGCGGGTGGGTCGGCGAGGAAGCGGCGGGCGAGGTCGAGCAGGGCGACGACGGCGGTGCCGTTGTCGTTGGCGGCCGGGACCGATTTGCGGGAGCCGATGTCGGCCATCGCCGCGACCGAGCCGAGCCCGAGGAGGAGCCCCAGCTTGGTCAGCAGCCGGCGGCCGCTGAGGGCGCCGAGGGCCGCCAGGACCGGACCGCCGATGACCGGCGCCATCAGCGGCGGGCTGGTGTCGGTGCGGTCGAGCATCCCGAGGCGGTCGGCGAGCTCCGGTAGCGCCGGGTGGAAGACGAGTCCCGAGTGGGGGGCGTCGTGGTGGGCGCTGATGACGACGGTGCGCTCGGCCTGCGGCTCGCCGAGCTCGCAGACGACGTTGTAGGTGGTGCGCCGGGGGAGGAGGCGGCGCAGGCGGCGCTGGCCCGGCGGGAAGTCGTCGGCCATCGCCGCCGCCGCGCCGGCGCCCAGCAGCCCGCCGAGCAGCCGCCGGCCGCGCAGCGTCGCCAGCGCCCCGAGGGCGCCGAGCCCGGCCCCGATCCCGAGCGGCCACCAGTAGGTCCCGTGTGCGTCCTCGGCCTCGATCCGCGCCTCGGCGCCCAGCTCGCCGAGCTGGACGACCAGCCACTCGGCCGCCCTGCGCTCGCCGTCTGAGGCCGAGGGACGCTCGATCCGTTCCAGCTCCTCGAGCCGCTCCCGCAACCAATTCGCCTCGCCGTTCATGGCTCCGGAAGCTAGCCGCTTACCATGGGGGCATGTTCGGTGGTGGGTCGATCACCCTTTTCCGCTTCCGCGGGATCAGAGTCACCGTGGACTGGTCCTGGTTCATCGTCCTCTTCCTGGTCATCCTCTGGATGAACGGGAACTTCGAAGACCTGCTGGGCGAATCCGGCAGCACCCCGTTCCTGCTCGCCCTGCTCGCCGCCGTCGGCTTCTTCGGCTCGATCCTCCTGCACGAGTTCGGCCACGCGATCGTCGCGATGCGGAACGGGATCGGCATCTCCAGCATCCAGCTCTGGATCTTCGGCGGGATGGCGCGGATGGACCGCGAAGCAGATTCGCCGGGGACCGAGCTGAAGGTGGCGCTGGCGGGCCCGGCGGTCACCGCTGCGATCGCGATCGTCCTCGGCGTCGTCGGCATCGCCGCCGCCGGCTGGACCGGTTTCCAAGAGGCGGTCCTGCTGGAAAGCCGCTCCGGTGTCTCCGGCCTGATCGCCCTGGTTGCCTGGCTGGTCTCGATCAACATCCTGATCCTCGTCTTCAACCTCCTGCCGGCCTATCCGATGGATGGCGGTCGCGTTGCCCGGGCCGTCGCCTGGTGGAAATCAGGTGACCGCAACCGGGCGACCCGTTTCGCCGCCAACCTCGGCCGCCTCTTCGGCTACCTCTTCATCGCCGGTGGCATCGCCCTCGCCTTCGCCGGCTACGTATTCAGCGGCGTCTGGCTGGCGCTGATCGGGATGGTGATCAACGGCTCCGCCCGCGGCGCAGCGATGCAGACGGCGCTGAACAGCCGCATCGGCGATGTCCGCGTCGCCGACGTGATGGACCGGGAGCCGGTAACGATCCCCGGCGACATCAGCGTCGAGCAGGCCCTCGACGAATACTTCCTCCGCTACCGCTGGCCCTGGTTCCCAGTAGTAGATGCCGGTCGCCGCTTCCTCGGCCTGATCCAGCGCGACAGCGCCGACGAGGTGCCGGAGATCTCCCGCTCCAGCTCCCACGTCTCCGAATACGTCGACGACGACATGGGCCTCTATATCCGCGACGACACCCCCCTCGACGCCCTGCTCGCCAATCAGAACCTCCGCCGCCTCGGCGCCCTGATGGCAGTGGACGCCGACGGCCGCCTCTCAGGCGTGATCACGATCGAGCAGGTCGGTCGGGCGCTTCGCGACGCCACCGCCCAGTAGCCGTTCGTCTGTTCCTTTTCGTGGGATAGGAACGAAAAAGAACAGGTGAATCGCTAGCTGCTTGCGTTCGGTCGGTGCCGCTGGATGATGCGGCCGAAGTCCACCCCGGCCGGCAAAGTCCCGAAGGCTTGGCCCCAGTCGCCGGAGAGGCGGGAGGCGCAGAAGGCGTCGGCGACGGCTTCGTCGCCGTAGCGGACGAGGAGCGAGGCCTGGAGGGCGAGGGCCATGCGCTCGACGACGCGGCGGGCGCGGAGCTCGATCGTCTCCAGGTCGCCGGGCAGCTCGTCCCGCAGCGAGGTGGCGAAAGTCTGCAGGCGGGGCTCGGCGGCGGCCCCCTCGCCGACCTCGGCGAAGAAGGCCTCCAGCGAGGCCGGGCTCTTGACCATCGCCCGGAGGACGTCGAGGCACTGAACGTTGCCGGAGCCCTCCCAGATCGAGTTCAGCGGGCTCTCGCGGAAGAGGCGCGGCATCCCCGACTCCTCGACGTAGCCGTTGCCGCCGAGGCACTCGAGCGACTCGCCCGCGTGGACGACGGCGCGCTTGCAGATCCAGTACTTGAGGACGGCGTTGGCGACCCGCTTCAGCCGCGCCGCCTCCTCGTCGCCGGCGATCGCTTCGTCGTAGGCGCGGGCCAGGCGCAGCGTCGAGATCGTCGCCGCCTCCGACTCGATCGCGAGGTCGGCGAGGACGTTCCGCATCAGCGGCTGCTCGACCAGTTCGCGGCCGAAGACCGAGCGGTGGCTGGTGTGGTGGATCGCCTGGGCGACTCCGGCCCGCATCCCGGTGGCGCCGCCGAGGACGCAGTCGAGGCGGGTGTGGTTGACCATCTCGATGATCGTCCGCACCCCGGCCCCCTCCTCGCCGACGAGCCAGGCCGAGGCGGCGTCGAACTCGACCTCGCTGGAGGCATTGGAGCGGTTGCCGAGCTTGTCCTTGAGGCGCTGCAGGCGGAAGCGGTTGCGCTCGCCGTCCGGCGTCCAGCGCGGGAAGAGGAAGCAGGAGATGCCCCCGTCGGCCTGGGCGAGGACGAGGAAGGCGTCGCACTGGGGGGCCGACATGAACCACTTGTGGCCGCTCAGCTCGTACTCGGCGCCGGGACCACCGCCGTCGACCGGCCGGGCGACGGTGGTGTTGGCGCGGACGTCGGTCCCACCCTGCTTCTCGGTCATGCCCATCCCGGCGAGAGCGCCGCGCTTCTGCGTGGCGGGCGCGTTCGCCGGGTCGTAGGTGGAGGAGAGGAAGCGCGGCTCCCACTCGGCGGCCAGCTCGGGCTGGGTGCGCAGCGCCGGGATCACCGAGTAGGTCATCGAGATCGGGCAGCCGATCCCGGCCTCGGCCTGGGACATGCACATGAAGGCGGCGCCGCGGGCGACGTGGGCGCCGGGCCGCGGGTCCTTCCAGGGGGAGGAGTGGAGCTCGAAGCCGACCCCGACGCCCATCAGCTCGTGCCAGGCGGGGTGGAACTCGGGGACGTCGACGCGGTTGCCGTAGCGGTCGTGCGTCTTCAGCTTCGGCCCGTTCTCGTTGGCGAGCCGGCCGAGCTCCTGGGCGGCACCGCTGCCGGCGTACTCGCCGGCGGCGGCGATCCGCTCCCGGTCCCACTCGGCACCCTCGCGCTTCACCGCTTCGACCAGGACCGTGTCGGCCTCGAAGACGTTGTAGTCGACCAGCGGCGGCGGTTGGTTGAGCACTGCGTGGTTGCCGAAGGTCTTGCGTTCGACGGTTGCCATCGGGTGCTGATTGTGCCATGCCCTGGCCGGTCAGCCAGACTCCGAGCCAGATAGCATCGCGCCCCGGTGCCGAAGATCGCTGTCAAGAACCCGGTCGTCGAGCTCGACGGCGACGAGATGACCCGGATCATCTGGTCGTTCATCAAAGAGCAGCTGATCCTGCCCTACCTCGACGTCGAGCTGGAGTACTACGACCTCGGGATCGAGAGCCGCGACGCGACCGAAGACAAGATCACGGTCGAAGCCGCGGAAGCGATCAAGCGCCACGGGGTCGGCGTCAAGTGCGCGACGATCACCCCCGACGAGGCCCGGGTCGAGGAGTTCGGCCTCAAGGAGATGTACCGCTCGCCGAATGGGACGATCCGCAACATCCTCGGCGGCGTCATCTTCCGCGAGCCGATCGTCATCTCCAACATCCCGCGGCTGGTCCCCGGCTGGACGAAGCCGATCGTGATCGGCCGCCACGCCTTCGGCGACCAGTACCGGGCAACCGACCTGGTCGTGCCAGGCGAGGGAACACTGACCATGACCTACACGCCGAAGGACGGCTCCGAACCGGTCGAGCTCGACGTCTACGACTTCCCCGGCGGCGGCATCGCGATGTCGATGTACAACCTCGACGAGTCGATCCGGGAGTTCGCGCGGGCCTCGATGCGATACGGCCTCGACCGCGGCTTCCCTGTCTACATGTCGACCAAGAACACGATCCTCAAGCGTTACGACGGCCGCTTCAAGGACCTCTTCGCCGAGGTCTACGAGGCCGAGTTCGAGGACGAGTTCGAGGCTGCCGGCCTCACCTACGAACATCGCCTGATCGACGACATGGTCGCCGCCGCCCTGAAGTGGGAGGGCGGCTACGTCTGGGCCTGCAAAAACTACGACGGCGACGTCCAGTCCGACACCGTCGCCCAGGGCTTCGGCTCGCTGGGGCTGATGACGAGCGTGTTGATGAGCGCCGACGGCAGGACGGTCGAGGCCGAGGCGGCCCACGGCACCGTCACCCGCCACTACCGCCAGCACCAGCAGGGCAACCCGACCTCCACCAACCCGATCGCCTCGATCTTCGCCTGGACCCGCGGCCTCAGTGCCCGCGGCCGGATGGATGAGACGCCCGATGTCTCCCGGTTCGCGGAGACGCTCGAGCGCGTCTGTGTCGAGACGGTCGAAAGCGGGAAGATGACCAAAGACCTGGCGCTGCTGGTGGGCGGCGGCCAGGAGTACCAGACCACGCAGGAGTTTCTCGCCTCGATCGACGAGAACCTCCAGCAGGCGATGGCCTGACGGACTTCAACACCTTCCAAACACCCGATTCCGAGGAGAGGATTCAGTGAGCACTTCCCCTGTCAAGGTCACCGTTACCGGCGCCGCCGGCCAGATCGGCTACGCGTTGCTCTTCCGCATCGCCAGCGGCCAGATGCTCGGCGAGGACACGCCGGTCGAGCTCAGCCTGCTGGAGATCCCGCAGGCGATCAAAGCCGCCGAGGGCACGGCGATGGAGCTCGACGACTGCGCCTTCCCGCTGCTCCACCGGATCGACATCACCGACGACCCGAAGCAGGCCTTCGACGGCTGCAACGTCGGGCTCCTGGTCGGCGCCCGCCCCCGCGGCCCCGGCATGGAGCGCTCCGACCTGCTCGAGGCCAACGGCGGCATCTTCAAGCCGCAGGGCGAAGCGATCAACGCCGGTGCTGCCGACGACGTCCGCGTGCTGGTGGTCGGTAACCCCGCTAACACCAACTGCCTGATCGCGATGTCGAACGCTCCCGACGTCCCCCGCGAGCGCTTCACCGCGATGATGCGGCTCGACCACAACCGGGCGATCTCGCAGGTGGCCAACAAGCTCGGCAAGCCGGTCTCGGCGGTCACCAACATGACCGCCTGGGGAAACCACTCCCCGACCCAGTACCCCGACCTCGTCAACGCGAAAGTTGACGGTTCGAGTGCCTGGGACGCTGTCGACGACGAGGCCTGGATCGCCGACGAGTACATCCCGCGGGTGGCCAAACGCGGTGCCGAGATCATCGACGCCCGCGGCGCCTCCAGCGCGGCCTCGGCGGCCAATGCCGCGATCGACCACGTCCACGACTGGGTCCTCGGTACGCCCGACGGTGACTGGGTCTCGATGGGAGTACCCGCCGACGGTTCTTACGGGATCGGCGAGGGCATCATCTGCGGGATGCCGTGTTCCTGCAGCGGCGGTGAGTGGAGCATCGTCCAGGGCCTGGATGTCCCCGAGTTCTCACGCGAGCGGATCGACCGCAGCGTCATGGAGCTTCAGGAGGAGCGCGACGCCGTCAACCAGCTCGGCTTGATCTAAGTAGTGGAGTTCCCTCCAGCGTTAGCTGGACGGGAAACACCAAAAAAAAGAGGCCGGCGATGCCGGCCTCTTTTTTGAAGACTGGTGGGTGCGCCTAACCGCCCGGGTAGTACTGGCGGCCGTCCTTTTTCACCCTTCCCTCTTTCTCCAGGTCGCCGAGGACCCGGTAGAGGTAGTTGGGCTTGATTTTCATCTGCTTGGCGACGTCCGAGGCACTGATGCCGGGCTGCCCCTCGATCAGTTTCACCGCCTGGTCGGCGCGGGTTCCGCCCCGGCGTTTACGACGGCGGCGGGGGCTGCTGGTGCTGCTGGTGGTGGCGCGGGCAGCGGATTTTTTCGCGCTGCCACGGGGCCGGCCGGGGCCGCGGCGGGTGGCTTTACCGCCAAGCGCAGCCAGGGCCTGCTCGGCCTGTTTGATCTGGTTCTCCAGCTCGCGAATAGTCCTCTCGAGGGCATCGCGGGCTACGTCCAGATGGTTGCTCGTGGGGGGCATCTAGTTCCTTTCCATCCAAAAGTGAGGTAGTACCCGGGAACCAGTCTGCCAGAGTCACCCCCACTGTGACAGTTAAAAGCGGAGCCGGACGCCCGCTGGCACTACTTCCTGTACTTGCTGCGCTTCTGCGGATAGGTCCGGAAGACGTGGTCCCAGATGGGTGAGGAGACGCCGTAGCCGTAGCTGTGGTCCTGGAAGTGGTGGCGCATGTGGTGTTCGCGTAGACGCTTGCCGAAGTCCGTCTTGGGCACGAAATGGTGCACGTAGTAGTGCGTGTAGTCGTAGAAGAGGTAGCCGAGGATGAAGCCGCCGAAGACCGGGAAGGCGGCGTCGCCGAGGATCGCCCAGAAGCCGAGGAAGAAGAGGATCGCCAGCGGGATCGAGACCGAGGGCGGCATCACCAGCCGCATCTTGTCGTTCGGATGGTCGTGGTGGATGCCGTGGATGATGAAGTGCATGCGGCGGCCGAAGGCGTTGTCTGGCTCCCAGTGGAAGACGAGCCGGTGAAGCCAGTACTCGGTCAGGGTCCAGACTGCGACACCGGCCAGCGTCAGCAGCGCCAGCTGCCAGGCGGCGTAGCCGCGATCGACCCCGATCCACTCCATCGCCACCACCACCGGGACGAAGATCGCCGCCGGGATCGCGGGGTGGACGCGGGAGAAGAAGTTGAGAAAGTCGCTCTTGAAAAGCGGGGGAGAAGCGGAGAGCTTCTCGCTTCGGGAATGACCCTCCATCGCCCTCGATATTAGCGATGGGCACCCGCGTTTCCGCAAGACGCAGGGAAGCTGTGACGAAGCTGTTTCAAAGAAGTAGTGATTTGCGGAATCGGCCCCAACGCGTACCCGGCGTCGGTGCAAACATGCCCGCCGTGCCGCGCAAGCCAAAGCCCCCGACGTGCGAGGACTGCTATTTCCGCAAAAACCTCCTCTGCGCCCTGGAGCTGAACGAGGCCTGCACGACCTTTCGCCCCAACCGTCCAGAGGGCCTCGTTCCACCCCGCCAGCCGGTGCTCCTGATGCGCGCCCCCCGCTGGGCTTCTCGTCCTGCCTAAGCGATCCTCCGGCGGGTGGCGACGATGTGGGACTCCCGCCCTTTTTGGCGGGAGGGCCATGTCGGAGACAGGACCCGCCGGCCGAGCGCCACTATGTTTTGGGCGATGCCCCGCCGTGACCTCTACGTCGACTGGAGCCGTGCCCGCTACGTCACCCGCCGCTCGAGCGGCTTCTCGCCCAGCGTCGACGTCTACTACTGCGGCGAACCGCAGCGGGCGATCGTCAAGGTCGACCTCGCCGGCGTCGAGCTCTCCGAGGTCGGGATCGAGGTCAGCGGTCGCCACCTTGCGATCGTCGGCGAGCGCCACGTGCAGGAGACCGAGGGGCGCGTCTACCAGCAGATCGAGATTCCCTCCGGCGAGTTCCGCCGCGTCGTCGAGTTCCAGGTCGAGGTCGACGCCGAGGGGGCCAGCGCCACCTACGAAGACGGCATCCTGCGGATCGAGCTGCCGCTGAGGGATCCCGCGGAGACCACGCGCCGGGTCCCGATCGGGCGCAAATGAGAGACGACTCACCGCTGATCATGGAGGGCGCCCCGGTCCTGGAAGTGGTCGACTCGCCGCTCGACGCCGAGGACGCGATCCGCGCCAGCCAGCCGTTGCCGGAGGCCCTGCCGGTGCTGCCGCTGCGAGACACCGTCGCCTTCCCGGAAACGCTGGCGCCGCTGGCGGTCGTCCAGCAGCGCTCGATCCAGCTCGTCGACGACGTCCTCGGGACCAACCGGATGCTGGTGATGGTCGCCTCCCGGGACCCCGAGAACGAAGAACCGGGGCCGGGGGACCTCCACGACGTCGGCGTCGTCGGCGCGGTTGCCCGCATGGTCAAGGTCCCCGACGACAGCCTCCGCATCCTCGTCCAGGGGATGCAGCGGGTGAAGCTGGGCGACTACGTCGCCGAGCAGCCCTACATGGTCGCCCAGATCTCGGAGCTGCCGGACGTGGTCGAGCCGAGCGCCGAGCTGGAGGCGCTGAGCCGCAACGTCCAGCGCACCTTCTCGGAAATCATCGAGCAGATCCCCTACCTGCCCGAGGAGCTGCAGATGGCGGTCGCCAACATCGACGACCCCGGCGCCCTGGCCCATCTGATCGCCGGGGCGCTGCGCCTCGACACCGCCGAGAAGCAGAAGCTGCTCGAAGAGGTCGACGTCGCCAAGCGGCTGCGCCACCTCTCCCAGCTGCTCGCCAGCGAGCTCGAGGTGGTCCAGCTCGGGACCCAGATCCAGACCCAGGTGCAGTCGGAGATCGACAAAGGCCAGCGCGAGTTCTTCCTCCGCCAGCAGCTGAAAGCGATCCAGGACGAGCTCGGCGAGGGCGACGAGCAGCTGGCCGAAGCAAACGAACTGCGGGAGAAAATCGAGGCGGCGAAACTGCCCGAGGGGGCACTGAAAGCGGCCGAGCGGGAGCTCTCGCGGCTGGAGAAACTACCCCCGGCAGCGGCCGAGCACGGGGTCATCCGCACCTACCTGGAGTGGCTGACCGAGTTGCCCTGGTCGAAGGAGACCGAGGACAACCTCGACCTCGGCCACGCCCGGGAGGTCCTCGATGCGGACCACTACGACCTCGAACGGATCAAGGACCGGATCCTCGAGTACCTGGCGGTGCGCAAGCTCAACCCGTCGGTGCCGGGGCCGATCCTCTGCTTCGTCGGCCCGCCGGGGGTCGGCAAGACCAGCCTCGGCAAATCGATTGCCAGGGCGCTGGGGCGCGAGTTCGAGCGGATCTCCGTCGGCGGGGTCCGTGACGAGGCCGAGATCCGCGGCCACCGCCGCACCTATATAGGGGCGATGCCGGGGACGATCATCCGCGCCCTTCGCGACGCCGGCTCCCGCAACCCCGTCTTCATGATCGACGAGATCGACAAGATGGGCGCCGACTTCCGCGGCGACCCCGCCTCGGCGATGCTCGAGGTTCTCGACCCGGCCCAGAATGACAGCTTCCGCGATCACTACCTCGATCTCGAATTCGACCTCTCCGATGTCGTCTTCATCGCCACCGCCAACGTCCTCGACACGATCCCGGGCCCGCTGCTCGACCGCATGGAGACGATCGAGCTGGCCGGCTACACGCTGGAGGAGAAGCGGCAGATCGCCCGTCGTTACCTGGTCCGGCGCCAAGTCGAGGCGAACGGGCTGAAGCCCTCGCAGATCGAGTTCGCCGACGCGGCGCTGACCGCGATCATCGAGGAGTACACGCGCGAGGCCGGCGTCCGCAACCTCGAGCGCCAGATCGGCACCATCTGCCGCAAAGTCGCCCGCGACGTCGCCGAGGGCAAGGCGAAAGGCAAGGTCCGGATCTCCGGCAAGAAGGCGCGCGAGCTGCTGGGACGGCGCCGTGTCTTCGCCGAGCAGCGGCGCCGGACCAAGGTCCCCGGCGTCTCCACCGGCCTCGCCTGGACGCCGACCGGCGGCGACGTCCTCTTCATCGAGGCGACCTCGATGCCCGGCGCGGGCAAGCTGACGATCACCGGCCAGCTCGGCGAGGTGATGAAGGAGTCGGCGCAGGCGGCACTCTCCTACGTGCGCGGCCACTGCCGCGACGTCGCCCCCAAGGTCGACGACGACTGGTTCGCCAAACACGACATCCACATCCACGTCCCCGCCGGCGCCGTGCCCAAGGACGGGCCCTCGGCGGGGGTGGCGATGACCGTCGCCCTCTCCTCGCTGATCAGCGGCCGCGCCGTCCGCAACGACGTCGCGATGACCGGCGAGGTGACGCTGACCGGGCAGGTGCTGCCGATCGGCGGCGTCAAGGAGAAGTCGCTGGCGGCCCAGCGCGCCGGGATCAAGACCGTGATCCTGCCGCGCCGCAACGAGGGGGACGTCGACGAGATCCCCGAGCACGAGCTGGGCAACCTGGAGTTCGTCTACGTCGACGAGGTCTCCCAGGCCCTCGACGTCGCCCTCTCTTAGTGCGCAACCGCTCTCGCGCCTTCTGGATCGTCGTCGGGCTGACCGTCATCGGCGCCGTCCTGCGCTTCGCCACCCTCGGCGACCAGGCCTACCACCACGACGAGATCGTCACCGCCAGCCGGGTCCTGCGGGTCGGCTTCGGCCACGCGATGGACGCGGTCGGCTTCTCCGAGTCGGCGCCGCCGCTCTACTACGCCCTCGCCTGGCTCTGGACCCAGGTGGCCGGCACCGGCGAGTGGGGGCTGCGCTCGCTCTCGGCCGTCGCCGGGGTGGCGACGATCCCGGTCGCCTACTTCATCGGCCGCGAACTGCGGAGCTCGCGTGCCGGGGTGATCGGGGCAGCGCTGGTCGCCGTCAACCCGATGCTCCTCTGGTACTCGCAGGAGGCGCGCGCCTATTCGCTGCTCGCCCTCTTCTGCGCGCTCTCGCTGCTCTTCTGCGTGCGGGCGCTTGAGGCCGGTCGCGACGACGGTGGCAAGCGCGACCTCGTCCTCTGGGGCGTCTTCTCGGCGCTGGCGCTAGCGACGCACTACTTCGCCGTCTTTCCGCTGCTGGCCGAGATCGGCCTGCTGCTCCGGCGGCGCGGCCGAGCCGCTTGGCCGGGGCTCTGGATAGTCGGCGTCGCCGCAGCGCTGCTGGCGCCGCTCGCCTACCACCAGATGTCCTACGGGCACGCCGAATGGATCGGCAAATTCACCCTCGGGCACCGGCTCGGCGAAACCGCGATCACCTTCGCGGTCGGGGAGACGGGCGACATCATCGCTCGCGCCGAGAAGGTCTGGCCGGCGCTGCTGCCGCTGGCGCTGATGGTCCTCGCCTACGTCCTCGTCGCCTGGCGGGGGACGCGGGGGGAGCGGGGCGCTGCCGCGGTACCGCTGGCGGTCGGGGCGGCGGCGATCGCGGTGCCGCTGTTGCTGGCGCTCGGCCCGGGCGGCAAGGACTTCGTCCTCTCCCGCAACCTGCTGCCGGCGCTGGTCCCGCTCCTGCTCGCGGTCGCGGTCGGCCTCTCGCTCGACCGCGCCCGCCGCCTTGGAACCGCGGCCGCCGTGGTCCTGGTCGCCTACTCGTTCGGGTTCTGCGTCTGGGCGAGCACCGACCCGGACCTACAGAAGCCCGACTGGGAGGCGGTCGCCAAGCACCTCGGCGAGCCCGACGGGCCGCGGGCGACGGTTACCTGGGTGATCGGCGAGGCGCCGCTCCGCTACTACCTCTCGACCGGGGCAATCCAGCTGAAAGCCTCGGAAGGCTACGACTGGCTGGTCCGCGAAATCAGCTTCGTCTCGCTCGGTGATGCACCGCCGCCGCCGGCCCGGCTGCTCGGCCCGGGGTTCCGCGAAACCGGCCACGAAGCGGTCGGCGAGCTCTTCGTCCGCCGCTATCGCGTCCGCGGCCCGGAGCTGGTGCCGCTGCGGCTGCGGGGCCTGCGCCACGCGCAGACGAATTTTCGAAACAACGGCGTCCTTCTGGACGGGGTTGGGCCTTGATTCCCCGCGGGTATGGGGTGGAGAGTTATTCTGGTGTCGGCTACGGAACCCACTGAGGAGATGGCATGAGCAAGACGAAGACCGCGCGCGCCGGCGATATCTACGAGACCGCCCGCGAGAACCCCTATGTCCAGCGCCTGATCGAGGACGAAGAGCTGCGTGAAAGCCTCAAGGACGCGTTCGAATCGGCGAAGAGCGCCTACGGCCGGGCGACCGGCAACGGCAAGGGGACGGTCAAGGCCGTGACCAGCGATAAGAAGGTCCAGAAGGATCTCCGCAAGGCGGCCGAGAGCCTGCAGGAAGCATCCGAGAGCATTCGCAGCAAGCCGAAGAGGCGCAAGGGTGGCATCGGCCGCCTGCTGCTGATCGCGATCGTCGGCGCCGTGATCGCCCTGGCGGTCAGCGAGGGCGCCCGCAAGGCCGTGCTCGACGCGCTGTTCGGGGCCGAAGAGGAGTTCGAGTACACCTCGACCACCAGCATCAACGGGTCCTGACGGGTTCAGGAACCGCCATGCTGCGTCCTCGCTCGCTTGTGTGCAGAGCACACGGCGCTCACTGCGTCCTTGCCTGGCGGCCCCTGAACCGCGTCAGGCCCAGGACTAGACTGAGTTAGCGATGGAGGCTGCGACCAAAGAGCGGGAGCTGAGCGGCGACAAGGCGCAGCGCATCGTCGACGCGATGCGCGATTCCGTAGCCAGGCGCGGCGCCGCCGGCTCCACGTTCGAGCACGTCGCCCGCGAGGCGGGCGTCAGCCGCGGCCTCCTGCACTATTACTTCGGGACCAAGGAGCGGCTGCTGGTCGAGGTCGTCCGCCGCGATTCCGAGCTTCGGGTCGCACGGCTCGACGAGCGGCTGGCGCCGGCGAAGAAGGTCGACGACGTCATCGAGGCCCTCGTCTCCAGCCTCACCGAGGTGATCGACAACGAACCCGGCTTCTTCCTCCTCCTCTACGAGCTCTTCAGCGCCGGGCGCCGCAACCCCGACATCCAACGCGAGGTCGGGCAGCTGTTCGAGAAGACCCGCTCCCACGTCGCCGAGGTCCTGCGTAGCAAGGACGACGAGGGCGTGCTGAGCCTGCGCTTCCCGGCCGAGGACGTCGTCTCCTACCTCTTCGCGCTCGGCGACGGGTTCGCCCTTCAGGCGCTCTCCGACCCGAACCGGGACACCAAGGGCGCGTTCGGCGTCGGCGTCGCGTCGGCTCGGTACCTGCTCGGCGCCGAGTAGCGGCGCGCTCGCCGTCTAGAGCCAGCCGGCGCGCTTGAAGCGCCAGTAGAGGAAGAGGCAGACCGCCGCGATCAGGGTCAGCACGGCCGGATAGCCGAACCTCCATTCGAGCTCGGGCATGTGCCTGAAGTTCATCCCGTAGATCCCGGCGATCATCGTCGGCACGACGGCGATCGCGACCCAGGCGGAGATCTTCCGCATGTCTTCGTTCTGGCGCATCGAGACCTGGGTCAGGTTCGCTTCCAGGGCGCTGTTGAGCAGTTGGCGAAAGTTCTCGATCCGGGTGGCCACCCGGGCGAGGTGGTCTTCGACGTCGCGGAAGTACTCGTGCAGCTCCCGCGGGATCACCTCGAAGTTGCCGCTGCAGAGCTGTTCGAGCGCTTCGGAGAGCGGCACCGCGGCGGCCTGGAACTCGAGCACCTCACGCTCGAGCCGGTAGATCCGCTCGGTCGGGTTCTGCCCTTCGCCGAAGACCTGCAGCTCGACTTCGCGGACGTCCTCGTCGAAACCGTGGGCGGCCTCCATGTAGCGGTCGACGACGTGGTCGACGATCGCGTAGAGGACGGCGCCTGGACCTTTCTCCATCAGGTCGGGACGTTCCTCGAGCCGCTTGCGGACAGGGGCGAGGTCGCCGTCGCCGTGGCGAACCGTGATCACCGAGCCGGGGGCGACGAAGACCGAGATCTCGCCGACTTCGATCACCTCTTCGGGGTCCACATACCGCGCCGTCTTCACCACCACGTGGATCGTCTCGCCGTACTCCTCCACCTTTGGCCGCTGGTGCGCCCGCACTGCATCCTCAACCGCCAGCTCATGCAGCCCGAACTCGGCGGCCACCGCCTGGAACTCCTCCTCACCCGGTTCGGCGACCCCGATCCAAACGAAGGTCCCGTCCTCCCGGGCAGCCTCCCCGGCACGGTCCATCGAGAGCTCGCCCTCCCGCCGCCGCCCTCGCTCATAAGCCGCGCAGTCGACGATCATCGGCCCAGGGTACGCGGTGGGCGTGATGGCACTCACGTAGTGACCGGGCTCACAGACCCGGGTGCTGCTGGCCGAGAGGCTGGCGGCAGGCTCAACCCGGCGACGAGGAGGTTCTGGTGATGAAAGATGCGATGAGGTCCCTGGCGCAGTTTCTTGGCAGGCGCCGCAAGCTTGTCGTCGGGGCGTGGGTTTTGATCGTCCTCGTTGCGTCTCCGTTCGCGATGAAACAGACCGACCACCTGACCGGCGGTGGCTTCGACGTGCCTGGCAGTCAGTCGAAGAAGGTGAGCGAATCGCTGCAGGCGGACTTCGGCTCGCAGGCCGACGGGATCGCCGTGGTGCTGAAGGCGGAACCGGATGCGACGGCGGCTGAGCGCTCCGAAGCGGTCACCCGCGTGCGCAAGGAGGTGGCGACGCTCGACGACGTCACCCTGCCCCCGGCCGCGGCGGTGCAGGCGCGGCGGCAGTTGCAGGCCAGCGAGGACGTGGTGCTCGTGCCTCTCCGCAGCAACCTCTCCTCCGACGAGCTGATCGACCCCGCCGCCACCCTGCGCGAAGACCTCGAACCGGGGACCGCCGATGCCGGCGTCACCCCCTACCTCGTCGGGCAGCCGACGATCTGGGCCGGGATGCAGGAAATCTCCAAGGAAGACCTGGCCAAGGCCGAGGGGACCGGATTCCCGATCGTCGCGATCATCCTCCTCGTCGTCTTCGGCTCGCTCGCCGCCGCGGCGTTGCCGCTGGCGCTCGGCTTCGTCAGCGTCTTCGTCACCGGGGCGCTGATCTACTTCATCTCCCTGCAGATGGAGACCTCGGTCTTCGTCACCAACATGGCCTCGATGATCGGGATCGGCGTTGCCGTCGACTACTCGCTCTTCATCCTCGCCCGCTACCGCGAGGAGCGCGAAGCGGGGCACGACCCGGCTGAGGCGCGGGCGCTCTCGCTCTCGACCTCTGGCCTCGCGGTCACCTTCTCCGGCCTCGCCGTGATCATCTCCCTCGCCGGCCTCTGGATGGTCGACAACCAGGCGCTGCGATCGATGGCGCTGGGGGCGATGACCGTCGTCGCCGTCTCGATCCTCACCGCGACGACGCTGCTGCCGGCGCTGATCGCGATGCTCGGCGACCGCGTCCTCCCGGGCGGCGTCGTCGGCAAAGTCGAGCGCTTCTTCCAGCGCCGCTTCTACCGCCGCCGCACCCCGGAGCAGGCCGCGGCCGGGAAAAACCGTTTCTGGCGCGCGTGGACCGAGCGGGTGATGGCGCGGCCGTGGACCGCGGTGATCGGCGTCTCCGCGGTGCTGCTCTTCCTCGCCAGCCCGCTGCTCTCGCTCCAGACCGGGACCGAAGCGATCGCCCAGTTCCCGAAGGACTCGGACGTCCGGGTGGGCAACGAAATCGCCTCCGAGCAGCTGAACGGCGGCACCGACCCGGTGCAGATCGTCGCCAGCTTCGACGGCAAGGTCGACAAAGCCGCGGTGGTCGCCTTCACGCGCGAAGTCGGAGACACCACCGGGGTCAGCGCCGTCGGCCGCCCGGTCTACGCCGGCGACGCCGCTCTGATCCAGGCGACGCCGAGCGCGCCGAGCGAGTCCGACGCGGCAGTGGCGCTGGTCGGCCGGCTACGCGACACCGTCGTCCCGGCCTCGGCTCTCGCCCAGCAGGCCGAAGTCAACGTCGGCGGCGAGACCGCCCGCGGCGACGACGTCCGCCACCAGGTCGGCGGCTCGATGTGGAAGATCATCCTCTTCGTCCTCTCGCTCAGCTTCCTCGTCCTGATGGTGATGCTGCGCTCGCTGATCCTGCCGCTGAAGGCGGTGCTGATGAACCTGCTCTCGATCGGGGCCGCTTTCGGCGTCCTCGTCGCGATCTTCCAGTGGGGCTGGCTCGACGGCTTCCTCGGCTTCGAAAGCCAGGGGGCGCTGGACACCATCAACATCCCGCTGATCTTCGCGATCGTCTTCGGCCTCTCGATGGACTACGAGGTTTTCCTAATGTCGCGGATCCGCGAGCGCTACATGGTCCACGGCGAAAACGAACGCGCCGTCGCCGAGGGCCTCTCGACCAGCGCCCGCACGATCTCCTCGGCGGCCCTGATCATGACCTCGGTGTTCGCCGTCTTCGTCCTCACCGGCGTCCCCTCGATCAAGGAGCTCGGCCTCGGCTCGGCGGTCGCGATCGCCCTCGACGCCACCCTGGTCCGCCTGATCCTCGTTCCCGCGGCGATGAAGCTGATGGGTGAGTGGAACTGGTGGTTCCCCAGCTGGCTCGATCGGCTGGTCCCGGATTTCAGCTTCGAGGGGGGCTCGGCTGAGCCGGAGGCGGAGCCGGCTAAGGCTTAGTGGGGAGGGGGTGGGGAGGCCCTCTCCAGACGCAGCTCGCCTATGGCTCATGCTGAGTGTCTGGAGAGGACCTCCCCACCCCCTCTGCGACAGGTCTTGGCTGTGCGGCCAATAGGATGGGGAGATGAACGGGGACGAGATTGCTTTTGCTGGGGCTGCTCGGCAGGCGGAGATGGTTCGGGCTGGGGAAGTTTCGGCTACTGAGTTGGTTGGGCTCCACCTCGAGCGGATTGCGCGGCTTGATCCTGAGCTGAATGCGTTTCGCAAGGTGTTCGCCGAGAAGGCGATGCTGGAAGCTGCGCAGGCTGAGGCTCGGGTGCGGGCTGGGGAGGAGCGGCCGCTGTTAGGGGTGCCGATCGCGCTGAAGGACAACCACAACGTCGCCGGGGAGCTGACGACGTTCGGGACCGACGCCTTTCCCGAGCCGGCGGCTCGGGACGACGCGATGGTGCGTCGCCTGCGTGAGGCCGGCGCGATCCTGGTCGGGAAGACGCTACTGCCGGAGCTGGCGATGTTCGGGTTCACGGAGTCGGCCACCTACGGCGTCACTCGCAACCCCTGGGACCCGCAGCACACTCCAGGGGGCTCCAGTGGGGGATCCGGCTCGGCGGTTGCCGCCGGCCTCGTGCCCGTCGCCTCCGCATCTGACGGCGCCGGCTCGATTCGCATCCCGGCTGCCTGCTGCGGTCTCTTCGGCCTCAAACCCCAGCGCGGACGCATCTCGCTCGACCCCTTCGTCCAGCACTGGAACGGCCTTTCCGTCAACGGCTGCCTCAGCCGCAACGTCGCCGACACCGCTCTTTGGCTGGACGTCACCAGCGGCGGCTCGCAGGAGCCGGGGGCGCCGCCGCTGCCCGAGCGCCCCTTCGTCGAGGCTGCGGGGACGCCGCCGGGCAAGCTGCGCATCGCCTTCACCACCAAGCCGCCTCCTTCGGCGATCCCCCCGACCATCGACGGAGACGCGAAAGGGGCGGTCGCAGAGATGGCAGAGACCCTGCGTTCGCTCGGGCACGAGACCGCGGAGCAGGCGCCGGACTGGGGGATGATCGGCAACAACATGATCCCCCGCTACCTCCGCGGCGGAGCCGAAGACGTCGCGGCGACTCCGCAGCCGCAGCGGCTCGAACGTCGCGCCCGCGGCTTCGGGCGGCTCGGCCGGATGATTCCCGAGCCCCTCTTCCGGAAGGCGCTGAAGGAGCAGGCGGCCGACGCCGAGAGGGTCAACGGGATCTTCCGCTCACATGACGTGCTGATGACGCCGGTGATGGGCGGGACCGCTCCGCCGGTGCGGAAGTGGGAGGGGATGGGCGCCCTGCGCACCGTGATCGGGATGGGTCGCTTCTATCCCTACTGCGTCCCCTGGAACCACCTCGGCAACCCGGCGATGTCGGTCCCGGCCGGCTTCAGCCGCAGCGGCCTGCCACTCGCGGTCCAGATAGTCGGTCGCCCCGGCGACGAGGCGACGCTGCTCTCGCTCGCCGCGCAGATCGAGGCCGAGCGTCCCTGGGCGGACGCTCGACCTCCGATCTCCTAAGGCTGCTCGCCTCCTCCTACGCCTCGCCGCAGTTGCCGCAGCGCGGCGTCCCGACCCGGCGCTCCTGGCCGCAGTTGGAGCAGGGAGCGATCGCCGCTCGCCCGCAGCCCTCACAGTGGGAGGTGCCGCGGAGGGGGAAGCCGCAGAAGGAGCACTCGCCGCGCCGCACCCGGCGCGCCGGCACCCGCTTGGCGAGGAAGCGCTGCAGGGCGACGAAAGCGACCAGGGTGAGGGCGATCCCGGCGATCGAGATTGCCAGCGGCCCGACCTCGTCGAAGGCGAGGTAGCTGTCGGTGTAGTCGGAGGCCATGACGACCGCCAGCACCGCCGTCGCCCCGGTCAGGGCGAGCGCCGCCGGCAGGTAACGCGAGTTCCGCGAGCGCAGCCGGATCAGCAGCCGGTAGGAGGCTGCCAGCAGCCCGATCAGCAGGGCGAGGCGGAGGAAGAAGACGATCCGGTCGTGCTTGGTCTCTTCGTCGTCGCGTTCGGCGGCGGCGTCTTCGCGCAGTTCGTCCGCGTGCGCTTCGGCCTCGCCCGCTGCCGCTACGGTGCTGGCCTCGGCGGCGCTGGCGGCTTTCAGCTCCCGCGAGGCGGCGGCGAAGGTGGCCTGCGCTTCTTCGTATTCGACCTCCAGCTCTGCCGCGGGTTCGTTCGCGTCGAGTGCCGTCCGGTAGGCCTCGCGGCTGATTTCGAGCCGGCGGGTCGCGGCCTTGCGGTCGCGTTCGGCGGCCGCGACTTCGCGGATTGCTTCCCGGTGCCGCGTCACCGCTGAGAGTTCCGAGCGGGAGATCAGCGCCTGGTTGGGCAGGTAGCTGCTGGTCTCCGGCTTTGCGACCTCGTCGAGCTTTACGTAGGCCCAGATGGCGCCGATCGCGATGAAGATCGCGAGGACCACGGCGAGGACTTTCTCGGCGGTGCTCGTCTCGATCTCGCCGTCTCCCACCCGACTCCCCGCCGGCCGGAACCTGCTCTTCTTCTCACTCATCTCGACTCTCCTTCCCTGCCTCCAGGAGGCGGATTCGTCCTCGGACGGAGCTCGATGACGAGCTCGCAGTCGAGAGCGGTGGCGATGCGCGCCAGGGTGTCGATCCGCGGCGGCCTTTTCCCCCGCTCGATGCGGGCGATGGCCGACTGGGTCGTGCCGCAGAGCTCGGCCAGTTCGCGCTGGGAGATTCCCCAGGCGGCTCGCCGCTCGGCGACTCGTTCGGCGATCAGGCCGAACAGCTCTCGGTCGTCAGGACCAGACATAGCAATCTTGCTATGTATAGCAAGATTGCTATGCGCGGGGGGAGCTGCCTGGTGAAGTCACTTAGTTGAAGACCTTGCGGAACCGTGCCAGGTCGCGGACCTTGCCGCGCGGGCGCAGGCGGCGTTCGAGCATCATCTTCAGCTGGTTCGCGTCCGGTTTGCCGGCGGCGATCCAGTCGCCCCAGCTGGCCTCGATGGTGACGTTTGCATTTGGCGCCAGCCCCGGCTCGGCGCGGGTCGCGCCGTTGTCGAGGACGAGGTGCCACGGGTCGGCATCCGTGAAGGCCCACTGCAGGACGAAGGGCGAGCCGTTGGCGGCCGCCGGGTTGGCGACCCTGGCGATCAGATCGAAGTAGAGGCGCTGGATCTCGGGGTCCGAGCTCGGCGCCGGCCCTTCCGGCGAGCCGATCACCCCCGCCATCATCATCTCGACCTGCCGCTTGGCCACCTCGGCCTCGTCGTCCTCGGGCGGGAAGGGGAAGACGCCAGGGGGCATCTCCTCGGTCGGGAAGCCGATCGTCCGCCAGCGCTGGCGGATCAGTTTCATCCCGAAGGCGAAGATGTCCTCGAGCGAGAAGCCGTAGCACTCGGTGTAGGAGCGGTCCATGTTCGGCGGCGTGAAGACGGCCGGTCCGTAGGGAAGCGTTTCGCGCAGCAGCTCGACGACCGCGGCGCGGTTTTCCTGCCAGCCCGGGGTCGGCTCGTTCAGCAGCTCCGAGAGGACCTTGACGCCGAAGCCGATGTGCCGCTGCTCGTCGCGGGAGACGTTCTCCATCCCGGCGCTGAAGCCCGGCATCGTCTCCTCGGAGGCGAAGAAGTCCTCGATGAAGTGCTGGCCGGGCTGGGCGAGGCTGCCCTCGACGATCAGGTGGTAGAGGGTGATCGCCTGCGCGAACTTCGGCACCGAACGGTCCTTGCGCAGTTCCTCGGCCATCACGTCAAGGCGGTCGAAGATGCCCCGGTAGCCCCAGTTCAGCTGCGGCAGGGTGGAGGCGAGGGTCTGCTCGATGGAATCGCCGCCGACCCCGATCACCTCCTTGAAGAAGCGGTGGAAGAAGATCGAGTGGCGGACCTCGTCGACCTGCTGGGTGGCGAGGAAGTAGGACATCTCCTCGGTCGGGGCGGCGGTCACGTAGGGCGCCAGGGTGTCGGCGACCCGGTCCTCGCCGTAATAGAACATCGAGTAGATCCACATCGCCGAGCGCCGCTGGATGTCGGTCAGCGCCTCCCAGCCGGCGCGGTCCTGGGAGAAGTCGAGGTCGTAGGCGCTCCAGTTGCCCTGCTCCCAGCGGTGGTAGAGGTCCTCGTAGGTGATGTTGTCCATCAAGCGCTGGGAAGCGACGCTCATCGTGTCTCCTTTTGGTGTCGCGGTCGGGCCAGTGGAGACTACCGCGATCCTGGCCAGCTAGCCAGGAAGGAAGCGGGGCCCCGGGTCGTGGCCAGGGCCCCGCTGTTCACAGTCTGCCTATTTGACGAATTCGCGGACCTGTTTGTAGACCGTTTCGTCCGTCGTCAGAGCCGTATGCGACATGCACGCGGTCTGGGTGTTGGTCGCCCCGGAGAGAGCCACGCTCGAGTCCGGGTTGATGATTTCGTCGCAGGGCGACCACCAGGTGCCGTAGTTGACGACGCCCGGCGTCTCGTCGCCGGCGTTCAGTTCGCTGAGGAATTTAGAGCCGACCTGCATCTCCTGGCAGGCGACTTGGAAGGAACAGGCGTTTGCGGTTTCGGTGCCGTGGTTCGGGCCGCCCAAGGAGACCCAGTCGTCGACCTTCGTTTCCCCGCCGAGGAACTTGACGTACCAGCGGGTGTTGAGACTCCCCATCGAGTGGGCGATGATGTCGACCTTCGTCGCGCCGGGGTTGTTTTTCAGCAGCGTTTCGACGTGCGACTTGACTTCTTTTTCGGCGTCGACCTTGTTCGACTGCGAGGTGTTGTAGCTGTAGGCCATCAGGGCCGCTTTTGCGTAGCCGTCTTTTTCGAAGCGGCCGATCATCGTGTTCCAGAGCGAGGCGCTCTCAGACCAGCCGTGGACGAACAGGATCGGATCCTGTGCGCTCGCTCCGGCGGGGGCGAGGGCGGTACCGGTGATGCAGAGGGCGATCGCGCAGAGGATCGCCGTCAGACGCTTGCTGACCATTTGTTCTCCCTATCTGTTTTGAGCGCAGGCGCCTCCCTAAAGCGCGCTGCTGTATGACCCGAGCAGACCGGTGAGTACTCGGGAGCGCTTGAGTAAAACAGATGTCAGCCGGATGCGCCAGGTTCCGCGGGTGACGGAACCTCGATCTCGCGCTTGAGAATCTTGCCGGTCGGGCCCTTCGGGAGGTCGTCGATGAACCAGACCAGGCGCGGGTACTTGTAGGCGGCGATCCGCTCCTTGACGTAGTCGCTCACCTCCTCCTGCGAGAGCTCCTCGCCCTCGTGGAGGACGACGGCGGCGCCGATCTCCTCGCCCCACTGGTCATGCGGGACGCCGAGCACCGCCGCTTCGCGGATCTTCGGGTGCTCGTAGAGGACCTCCTCGACCTCGCGCGGGTAGACGTTGTACCCGCCGCGGATGATCAGGTCCTTCTTGCGGTCGACGATGAAGAAGTAGCCGTCCTCGTCGACCCGGGCCATGTCGCCGCTGTGGAACCAGCCGCCGCGCATCGCCTCCTCGGTCGCGTCGGGGCGCTGCCAGTAGCCCTTCATCACGTTGTGGCCGCGGATCACGATCTCGCCGACCTCGCCCTGCGCCACCTCGTTGTCGTCCTCGTCGACGACCTTCATCTCGACTTCGCGCAGCGGCGTCCCGATCGAGCCGGGCTTGCGCGGCCGCCCCGGGTGGTTGGTGCTGGCGACCGGCGAGGTCTCCGAGAGACCGTAGCCCTCGAGCAGTTCGCACTCGAAGGCCTCCTCGAACCCGCGCAGCACCTCGACCGGCATCGAGGCGCCGCCGGTGATGCAGATCCGCAGCGAGGAGGTGTCGAAGTCCTCGCGGCCGGGGTGGTGGAGGAGCGCCCCGTACATCGTCGGCACCCCGTAGAAGTGGGTGACGCCGTCGCGCTGCATGATCTCCAGCGCCTCGCCGGGGTCGAATTTCGGCAGCAGGGTGAGGGTGGCGCCGACCCGCAGCGAGGCGTTCATGCTGACCGTCTGGCCGAAGGAGTGGAAGAGCGGCAGGGCGCCGAGGGCGATGTCGCCGCGCTTCACTTCGCAGGTCGTCTCGGAGGCGATCTGGGCGTTGCGGTGGAGGTTGAAGTGGGTCAGCTCCGCCCCCTTCGGCTTGCCGGTGGTGCCGGAGGTGTAGAGGATCACCGCGGTGTCCCCTTCCTCGGTGTCGGCGAGGTTGGGGTCCGGCTCGTTCCCGCCGAGCAGCTCGGCGAAGGACTGCGGCTCGACCTCGATCAGCTCGGCGCCTGCCTCCTCGGCACCCGCCCGAGCCTCCTCGCCGAAGCCGTGCCAGGCGAGCAGCAGCTCGGCACCCGAGTCCTCCAGGTAGAAGGCGATCTCGCGCCGCTTCAGCAGCACGTTCATCGGCACGACGACACCGCCGGCGCGCAGCACCCCGTAGTAGGAGATCGGGAACTCGAGCACGTTCGGCAGCATCACCCCGACCCGGTCCCCCTGCTGCAGCCCCCGCTCGCGCAGGACCGCGGCGAGGCGGGCGCTGCGATCGTCGAGTTCGCCGTAGGTGAGCTCGAGGTCGCCCAGCCGGACGGCGGTCGCGGCCGGATCGGCGGCGGCGCTCTCGGTGACGATCGAAGCGAGATTGAGGCCCATCATTTCCTTCCCTCGAAGTAGTTCCCCGGCGGCCAGTCTAGAACGGATATCCGGTTCGCTAGGCTCGCCGCGATGGACGACCTCGGCCACCCCGTCTCCTACCTGGTCGCGCAGCGCGGGATCCCCGTCTTCGACAGCGAGGGGGGGAAGCTGGGCCGCGTCGTCGAGGTTCTCTCGGCGCCGGAGGCGAACCTGTTCGACGGCATCGTCTTCGACACCGGTGGGATCGGCGGCCACCGCTTCGTCGACGCGCCGGAGGTCGGCGCAATCTACGAGCGCGGCGTCGTCCTCAAGATCAACGCCGCCGAGGCCGCGGAGCTGCCGAAACCCCGGTGACGAACCTGGGCGACGGTTTCGCCTAGGATGCCGCGGATGCGCAAACTTATCTTGATCGTTGGCGCCTGCTTGGCGCTCGTCGTGGCCGGTTGCGGCAGCGGCGACTCGACCACCTCTTCCTCTTCCGGCGAAGAAACTTCGAGTTCGAAGGAAGCCGAAGCGCCGGGGAAGAAGACGAAGCCGAAGGTGGAAAAGCCGAGCGGCGCGCCGCCGAAAGAACTGGTCACCAACGACCTCGAAGAAGGCTCGGGGCCGGAAGCGAAATCCGGCGACACGGTCACGGTCCAATACGTCGGCGTCAACTACAAGACCGGCAAAGAATTCGACTCCTCCTGGTCGCGCAGCGAACCGTTTTCCTTCACCCTCGGCGCCGGCGAAGTGATACCCGGCTGGGATCAGGGCATCGAAGGGATGAAGGTCGGCGGCCGCCGCGAACTGGTCATCCCGCCCGAACTCGGTTACGGAACGACCGGCGCGCCGCCGGCGATCCCACCGAACGAAACGCTGATCTTCGTCGTCGATCTCGAAGCGGTCGAATAGCGGGCCGGCGCGGCATTAACGCCTCGTGCCGCGCCCACCTCTCGCTGAACGACTGACCGCCCAGGCCCTCTCGGGCGAGCCGCTGCGCTCGCCCGAGGCGGTGGCGGAGCGGCTGCTCGCCGTGCAGGGCCAGGACCCGCGTGGGGCGCGGCTGGCGGTGCGCGCCCGCACCGCCGGGGTCAGCGCCGCCGACGTCGACCGGGCGCTTACCGAGGAGCGCTCGCTGCTGATCACCTGGCTGAACCGGGGGACGCTGCACCTGGTCCGCAGCGAGGACTACCCGTGGCTGCAGGCGCTGACGACGCCGCCGCTGCGGACCTCGGCGGCGCGGCGGCTGCGCCAGGAGGGCGTCGGCGAGAAGGACGTCGAGCGCGCGGTCCGGATCGTCGAGAAGGCTCTGGCCGACGAGGGCCCGCTGACGCGGGCGCAGCTGCGGGAGCGGCTGGAGCGGAAAAAGGTGCCGACGGCGGGGCAGGCGCTGATCCACATCCTCTTCCTCGTCGCGGTGCGGGGGGTCGCCGTCCGCGGGCCGATGGTCGGCAAGGAGCACGCCTACGTGCTCGTCCGCGATTGGCTGGGCCCGCAGAAGCCGGTTGACCACGAGCGGGCACTGGCAGAGCTGGCCCGTCGCTATCTGGTCGGCCACGGGCCGGCGGACGACCGCGACCTCGCCCGCTGGGCGGGCCTGCCGCTGCGCGATGCCCGCGCCGGGTTGGAGACGATCGCCGGCGAGCTCGAGGAGCGCCCGGACGGACTGGTCGAGCTGAAGCGCCGCGCCGAATCCGAGCCGCTGCCCCCGCCGCGGTTGCTCGGCGCCTTCGATCCGCTGCTGCTCGGTTGGACCTCCCGCGAGGAAGTCGTCGGCCCGCACAAGTTGCTCGTCACCAACAACGGCATCTTCCGCCCCTTCGCCCTGATCAGGGGCCGCGCGGTCGCCCGCTGGGGGTTGAGCGGCGGCAAGGTGACGATCGAGCACCTCGACGAGGTGAAGAAGAAGGACGCCGCTGCGCTCGAGGCAGACGCGCAGCGGGTCCTGGAGTTCCTGGGTTTCTAGGAGAGTTCCTCGGGCTGGTTCTCGACCCTCGGGGGCATCGCGTCGCTCGGGGGCGGCGGCGCTATCTGGCCCGCGAGCGGTTCGGCCTCCTGCTCCCAGACGTTGTTGAGCGAGACCTGCAGGTAGGCGAACATGCCCGGTGAGAGCAGCAGGTAGAGGATCAGCGCGATCCAGCCGCTGACCGGCTCGCGGCCGGCGATCTTCGAGGCGCCCTGGACGCGCTCGGTCCCGCGCCAGTAGCTGACGAGCGGGGGGACGATGAGGAGGAAGCCCGGGAACAGCGCCAGCCACGAGTTGGTCGGGTTCTGGCCGAGGTCGTATCCCTTCGCCTCGCCGTAGGCCTTCAGCTCCTTGTTGATCTTGGCCCACCAGACCACGTGGTAGATGCCGAAGGTGACGAACGGCAAGAGGGCCACGGCCCAGGGGTTGCGGACCTTCACCTCATGCTCGGTGCCGCGAATCTTCATCTCGTAGGCCATGACTCTCCGTTTCCTGTTGATGGCGGTACTGACGCCGTTTCGGTAAGCGGAGCGTCCTGCTTTAGCCCGGGCAACGCAAGTAGGCAGATCAGGGGCACCGAAGCCCGCGAAATTTTGTCCTACTGGAGATGGCTACATACAGTCTGAGTGATGAAGATCTGCAGTTCAATCGCGGTTATCGTTTTCATCGTCGTTCTGGGCGGGTGCGGCGGAGCCGGCGACGCGACGAACGCCGCCAGGACCAGCGCCGGGCCGGAAGCCGACGCCACCCCGGGTGAAGCGGAAACGGAAACGGGCTATCCGGTTCCTCAAGCTCCCCCGCAAAAGGGGCCGCTCACGAAGCTCGGCGTCAAGAACATCGCGGTCGGCAATGGATCGGCAGCTCGCTGGGGCGACGAAGTGGCGGTCCGCTACGTGGGACTCAACTACGAGACCGGTGAGGTGTACGTGCGGCACTGGAAGGGCCTGGACCCGCTCGCCTTCAAACTCGATGGCAAATCCTTCGGTGTCGGCTGGCAGCAAGGCATCGAGGGAATGAGGGTCGGGAGCAGGCGGGAACTTTTGATTCCCAAGCACCTTCTCTTCGGAGACGAAGACGTCGCCTATGTGGTGGAGCTCCTGCGGGTCAGCAAGTCGAAGGCGACCGCCAATTCGTTTCCAGCGGAAGGACCCTTCTCGGTCGTCCACTGGGTGAAAGGCAAGAAACCGCAGATCAATCCTCCCGATAAGTCGCCCCCGAGGAGGCTCGTCTTCAGAGATCTCTCGGTGGGCTCGGGCCCCGCGGCGCATCGGGGAGACGAAGTGGACATCGAATATTTCGGCGCCGTCTACAAGACCGGCGCGCTCGGGTACGGCGGTACGACCCAGCCGTTCGCGCTGGGGTCGGGCGGCCTGGGGGGAGGATTCGAAGACGGCATCGAAGGGATGGAACCCGGGGGCCGCCGTGAGCTGATCGTCCCCTCGCGACTCCTCGACGGGACGCCGGCGATCGACTACGTGATCCGGATGGAAAGCGTCAAGCCGGCGGCGGGGCCGTAGAAGCGCCGGACGCTCAGCCCAGCTTCGGGCTTCGCCAGGGCGCTTCCAGGCGCCCGACCAGCTCGTCGCCCAATCCCTCGATCGGGACGCGGACCTGCTCGAGGGAGTCGCGGTCGCGCAGGGTGACGGTGCCGTCCTCCATCGTCTGGTGGTCGACGGTGATCCCCCAGGGGGTGCCGATCTCGTCCTGGCGGCGGTAGCGCTTGCCGATCGAGCCGCCTTCGTCGAACTCGGTCGGGAGGCGGCGGCGGAGGTCGGCGAAAATCTCGCGTGCTTTCTCCGGCAGGCCGTCCTTGGAGACGAGGGGGAGGACGGCGACCTTGACCGGGGCGAGGCGCGGGTGCAGGCGCAGGACGGTGCGCTGGCGGCCCTCCACTTCCTCGACCTCGTAGGAGTCGACGAGGAAGGCGAGGGTGGCGCGGTCGGCGCCGGCGGCCGGCTCGATCACGTGGGGGACGTAGCGCTCTTTCGTCTGCTGGTCGAAGTACTCGAGCTTCTCGCCGGAGAACTTCGCGTGCTGGGTGAGGTCGAAGTCACCGCGGTTGGCGACCCCCTCCAGCTCCGACCAGCCGATCGGGAAGAGGTACTCGATGTCGCTGGTCGCCGAGGAGTAGTGGGAGAGCTCGTCCTCGCCGTGGGCGCGGACCCGCAGGTGGTCGGGGCGGATGCCGAGCTCGGTGTACCAGCGCTCGCGCTCGCCCATCCAGTGCTGGTGCCACTTTTCGGCTTCTGCGGGCGGCACGAAGTACTCCATCTCCATCTGCTCGAACTCGCGGGTCCGGAAGATGAAGTTGCCGGGGGTGATCTCGTTGCGGAAGGACTTGCCGACCTGGGCGATCCCGAACGGCGGCTTCTTGCGGGCGAAGGCCATCACGTTCTTGAAGTTGATGAAGATGCCCTGCGCCGTCTCGGGGCGCAGGTAGACGGTCGAGCCCTCTTCGGCGACGGGGCCGACGTGGGTTTCGAACATCAGGTTGAACTGGCGCGGCTCGGAGAGCTCGCCGCCGCACTCGGGACAGCGCAGCTCCGCGTTCGGGTCGCCGCCTTCGGCTTCGATCGCCTCGCGCAGATGGTCCTCGCGCCAGCGCTTCTTGCACTTGCCAAGGCACTGGACGAGCGGGTCGGTGAAGCCGGCGAGGTGGCCCGAGGCCTCCCAGACGCGCGGGTGCTGGAGGATCGCCGAGTCCAGGGCGACGATGTCGTCGCGCTCCTGCAGCATCGCCTTCCACCACTCGGCTTTGACGTTGTTCTTGAGGAGGACGCCGTAGTGGCCGTAGTCGTAGGTCGAGCCGAGGCCGCCGTAGATCTCCGAGGAGGGGAAGACGAAGCCGCGCCGCTTGCAGAGGGCGACGATCTCCTCCATCGTCACCTCCGTCGGTCGGGTTCCCTGCTCGGTCGCCATGGCGGGAACGGTAGCGGCTGCGATAATCCCGCAGCGCCATGCCCATCTACGAGTACAAGTGTGAGAACGGCCACGTCTTCGACGTGATCCAGAAGATGACCGATGAGCCGCTGCGCGAGTGCCAGGAGTGCGGCGCGCCGGCTTCGCGGGTGCTCAGCGCCCCGGCAATCCACTTCAAGGGCTCCGGCTTCCACAACACCGACTACGGGACGCGCAAGAGCGGCGGCAACGGCGGCGGCTCGGAGTCGGGCGGCGAGTCCGGCGGTTCGGGCTCCTCGGATTCGAAGTCGGACGCGGGCAAGAGCGAGTCGAAGTCGGACTCGAAGCCGGCCGCTTCGACCGCCGACTGAGCGCTGCGCGGCGTCCGCCGCGACTGGAACGCTGCCGGCGTGATTTCCGAGAGCGTGGCGCGCTCGAGGCGCCTCTTCTGGCTGGGCCGGTCGCTGCTGGCGCTGAGCGCGATCTTGCTGCCGGTCGTCGCTTACGGCCTCGCGGCGCTGCTCGTCGACGGGCACGCGCAGAAGGAGTACTACGAAGCCGTCTCTCAGATCCTGCCGGTGCTATTGCTGGCGCTGGCGATCGAGCAGCGCTATTTCACCCGCGGCCAGTCGATGCCCGAACTGCCGCCCGAGTTGCACTTCGGCGAGGCGGAGGAGAGGAGCCTCGCCCGCTGGTACACGCGGGCGGCCAGGCTCTACGCGCTCCTCGTCCTGCTCGCCCTCGGCCTCGGTGAGTGGATCGCCGTCGAAGTCCTCGCCGAGGGCCTCTCCACCACCGCAGACCTCAAGAACACCGCGGGGTCCCTCGCGGCGGGCTTCACCGCGCTCATCGTCACCGCCCTGATCGGGACGAAACGGACCGGCGACTGACGCTTGGTGAATTGGTGGGGCTATAGACCCCACAACTCACCAACCGTGCTTCGTTAGCCGTGGAGGAACTTGTTGACCGCCTTTTGGCGGACCGAGTCGGGGACTTCGATCGAGCCTCCGGGGCCGACGCCGCATTCGGTCGGGTCCTTGCCGCAGAGGACTTCCGCGGGGGCGCTGCCGCCGATCCCGGCCGCCATCACCAGCTGCGGCATCGTGAAGAAGCCCATGTCGCTGACGAACGCCTTCGGTGCGTCCCAGCCGATGATCGGGCCGTGGATGAAGTTGTAGGGCAGACGCAACGGGTCGGTGAGGCGGTCCTTGATCCCGTTGATCACTTCCTGCTGGGCGTGCTCGCGGTCGAGGTCGTCGTAGCCGCCGAGCGAGTAGACGCTCTTGCCGGGACCCGGGCATTCGCTGACGTGGCGGACCCGCGAGTAGGCGAGGGCCTTTTCGCCGTCGAGGGTGTTCTCGCCCTTGTGCAGGCGGATGCTGACGCCGCCCTGGCCGCCGCCGGCGCCGCCGGAGATGTCGGCGCAGAGCTTCACCGGGATGTCGACCTTGATCCCGCCGACCGCGTCGATCAGGTCTTCGAAGCCGGTGAAGTCGACGATCGCGACGTGGTCGATCTGGATGTTGAGGAACTGTTCGATCGTCTTGATCTGCAGGGCGGCGCCACCGAAGGCGAAAGCGCCGTTGATCTTCTGCGGCGTCTGCCCCGGGATCTCGGCATAGGAGTCACGCGGGATCGAGAGTTTGCGGAAGGTTCCGCCGCCCGCCCGGACAAGCATCAGGGTGTCGGCGCGGAATTCGCCTTCGTAGCAGGGCTTGTGCGGCTTCTCGCCCTTTGACTGCTGTTCGAAGCACTCCTCGGAGGTTTCGTCGTCGCTGCTTCCGGGCGGGCGGGCGTCGGTGCCGAGGACGAGGATCGTCTGCGGCTTGAAGAGCAGGAAGGGGTTGCCGTGGAGGGCGTCGCGGGCTTCGCCGGAGAGCTTGAAGGACTGGATCTGGGCGGAGACGCCGAAGGCGACGAGGCTGATCAGGATCCAGGCGAGCGCCGCGATCCCGACCCATTTGAGGACGCGGCGGACGTTGAACGGCGCCCGCGGCGCGCCGGGTCGGCGCGGCTCCCTATCGCCGCGCGGCTTGCGTGAAGGCAACCTTGCACGGTCGCGCAGGGAGGACAGATCCGCGCCTTTCAGGCGCGAAAACAGGCCCTTACGGGAGCGGTAGACCTTGTACTCGGGCTCGTTTTGGGGCGGCTCGGGGGGCCGCTGCTCGCCGTCGGGGCTCATGAAAGGCTAGAAATCATGGCGATGTACTCGGTCATCCGCCTCCCAGCCTCCTGCCGCCAGTGAGCGGCGGCGAGACGATCGGGGTCGATCTCGGGGGCACGAAGATGCTCATCGGGGTTCTTTCCGAGGCCGACACCAAACCCCTCTACGAGCAGCGCGAGGCCTCGACCGGGCAGACCGAGGACGAGCTGGTCGAATTGCTGGTCCGCGAGGTCACCGAGGCGCGGGACGCGCGCCCGGAGGTGACCGCGGTCGGGCTCGGAATTCCGGCGACGATCGACCACGACAACGGCATCGCCGTCTCCGCCGTCAACCTGCCGCTCGCCGACCTCGCGATCCGCGACATCGTCAGCGAGCGGGTCGGCCTGCCGGTCTTCGTCGACAACGACGGCAACGTCGCCGCCCTCGCCGAGTTCCTCTACGGCGCCGCCCAGCGGAAGCCGCACACGGTGATGCTGACCGTCGGCACCGGGATCGGCGGCGGCCTCATCCTCGGCGGCGAGATCTACCGCGGCTCGACCGGCGCCGGGGCCGAGCTCGGCCACGTCGTCATCCAGGCCGACGGGCCGCCCTGCCAGGGCAACTGCCCCAACCACGGCTGCGTCGAGTCGCTCGCCTCGGGGACGGCGCTCGGGCGCGAGGGGCGGGCGGTGGCCGAAAGCTCCCCCGACTCGGCGCTCGGCAAGCTGCTCGCCGCGGGCGAGGAGGTCGACGGCAAGGCGGTGACCGAGTGCGCGCTGGCCGGCGACGAGATCGCGATCGGCGTCTTCGACCTGATTGGCGGCCGGCTCGGGGTCGCCTGCTCGAGCTTCGCCAACATCTTCCAGCCCGACGCGATCGTCGTCGGCGGCGGGGTGATCGCCGCCGGCGACCTCCTGCTCGAGCCGGCGCGGCGCGAAGTCCGCGAGCGGGCGCTGCGGCCGATGAACGAGACGCCGATCCTCGAAGCCACGCTCGGCAACGACGCCGGGATGATCGGCGCCGCGGCGATGGCGCGCGAAGAGCTCGCCAGGGCGGGCGCCTGATGCCGGGGGGCCTCGTCGTCTGCCCGACCCCGATCGGCAACCTCGACGACGTCACGGCGCGGGTCCGCGAGGCGCTGGTCAGCGCCGACTACATCGCCTGCGAGGACACCCGCCGCACCGGTCAGCTGCTCGACCGGCTGCGGATCCGGCCGGCGCCGCGGCTGGTCTCCTTCCACGAGGGCAACGAAGCGGCGCGGGCGCAGGAGCTGGCGCAGCGGATCGAGCGCGGTGACCTCGTCGCCCTCGTCTCCGACGCCGGCATGCCGGCGATCTCCGACCCCGGCTTCAAGCTGATCCGCCGCTGCATCGACCGGGCGCTCGAGGTGACGGTCCTGCCCGGCCCCTCGGTGATCCCGGTCGCCCTCGTCGCCTCCGGCCTGCCGACCGACCGCTGGCGCTTCGAGGGCTTCCTGCCGCGGCGGGCGGGGGAGATGGAGCGGGTCCTGCGCTCGGCCGAGACCGTCGTCGCCTTCGAGTCCCCGCGCCGGGTCGGCGAGTCCCTCGCCGCCCTCGCCTCGCTGGCGCCCGACCGCGAAGCCGCCGTCTGCCGCGAGCTGACCAAGGTCCACGAGGAGGTCGCCCGCGGCAGCCTCGCCGAACTCGCCCGCCGCTTCCGCAGCGACGTCAAAGGCGAGATCGTCCTCGTCATCGGCCCCGCCGCCTCGAGCGAGCACGACAAAGACGTCGGCTTCGCGGTCGACGCCCTCCGGCATCTGGTCCAGTCGGGCGCGCGGCCGCGAGCGGCGGCTAGCGTTGTCGCCGCCCTCACCGGGACGCGCGCCAACGATCTCTACAAAGCGCTGACGGGCCGCGAGGCGCGGCGGTAGCAGCAACGCTCAATCATCTTCTGCTGATTTGGTGTTCATGGTGATAAGGACCCCGTGGGCGAGCGCAGCGAACTCGTGGGCACGTTGAGGTGAGAGATCCTTCTGGCCTCCGTGCGCAGCCAGAGTAGTGAGCGCAGGGATAACTCGATCTGACCGAAGGCATCTACAACAGCTCCAGTAGGGCTGACCTCGGCGATCTCATCTAGTCGCCCTGCCGCTCCCCCGATTTTTCCTTGTGAGATTGAAGGGGGCAGACCAAGATCAGCCTCAATTTCAGCGGCTCGCTCCTCCCACTCAAGACGGAATGGTCCCGCGCTTAGCGTTCCCCTTCTACTCCTCAGCGCCTCCGCGAGAGGCGTTCTAAAGAGCAGCGCGATGATCAGCACCGTTACTGGCCATGCGATCGAGGCGATGAACTCGGCAGCCGACATTTGGTGATTGTCTCGGCACGTTCGGGCCTTAGGTATCGGTCATTGACGCCGGTATCGGAATCCGACGTGTTCCCGGTCTGGCGATTTCCACTCGGTATGCGAGAGGAAATCGCCACGACTCCAATAGCGTGGGATTTAGATGAGCCCGAGCAGCTTCTACGT